>Ga0105048_10010844_pt1 | contig 14420 bp, 14 predicted proteins | sample MAT05_FD_78382 | JGI IMG/M metagenome (GOLD analysis project Ga0105048, IMG submission 78382) | Freshwater microbial communities from Lake Fryxell liftoff mats and glacier meltwater in Antarctica - MAT-05 | ecosystem: Environmental > Aquatic > Freshwater > Ice > Liftoff microbial mat | place...
ATTGGGGCAAGCCGCGGGCCGGGCACCCGGAAGGAACCGTTCGCGCGCACATCGCCGAGATCGAACGCAACCTCGAAGCCCTTCGGCCCAAACTCGACGACGTGGAATACTCGAAACTCAAACTCCTCATCCACACCCACGACAGCTTCAAAGCGGAAGCGGCACCGGGGGTCGCGATCACCGATCCCAAAAGCCACGCTTCGCTGGCCCGTGCATTCCTCGCCGAGTTCTGCGACGACACCGACCTGTTGGCGATGGTGCAATACCACGACGAGCCTTACGCGCTTTGGCGACAGGTCGAACATAAGAGTTCGTACAACGCGAAACGCTTCGAAGCTTTGTTGAACGCCATCCGCGATTGGAATCTGTTCTTGGCCTTCAACATCATTGATGGCTGTACCGAGGGCAAAGGCCGCAAGCCGTTGATTTGGCTGTTCGCTGAGGTGAGCGGGAAAGTCGAGAGCCGGTTCACCGCGGCGGACATCTTGTGAAGGCCCACAAATTCGGAATGATTTGCGAGTTCTGCGCGGGTTTGGCGGTCGAGCGAAGTTCCACACCGCGTTCGGTTCCACACCGGTTGTAACCTCTACCGAAAAATAGTTTCCGGATTGTACGGAATCCCTCAAGTGCAAGCATTACAACGGTTCGCCGGGCGGCATCCGATTGGGCCAAACATCATTTCGGCCTGAAAAAACAGCCTTTTTTGCAATCCCTGCGAATTCTCGGCGCGATTGGCACGGCCGCTGCTTTAAGTTCTTTCGTTCTCAAACAACACCCTAAAACAGGAATATAAGCCATGACCACTACCCACGCCGCCAAGGTTGCCAACGCCACCAAGACCCCCAAGCAAGTCGAAGATATGCTCCGCGACGTCGCCATGGTGCTGCACCTCACCAAGAAGGTGAAGGCCGAGATCGTGCGGGATCGCATCATGCCGACCGGCGGCCGCTTCGCCATGCAAACTCCGATGCAACTCGATCCGGCCATCCTCGAAGAAGAATTCGCCATCGCGTAATTCCAAGCAGACCATTCACCGCAGAGGGCACAGGAGGGCACGAGAGGAAAACGAAATGCAGATCATCCTTGATACCGCACCTTGAAACCCAACTTCTGTATATTGTGATTCTCCTGTGCCCTCTCGTGCCCTCTGCGGTGAATCACTTCAAGCGAAACACTCGCGAATAGAATACTCCGGGACTTCCCCACTCGGAGCCGACCATGGCCAAGGCCACCCCCGTACCCGTCACCGTGCTCACCGGCTTCCTCGGTTCCGGCAAAACCACCCTGCTGAATCACATCCTCACCGCCAACCACGGCAAGCGCATCGCCGTGATCGAAAACGAATTCGGCGAGATCAACATCGACAAAGACTTCGTGGTGCATGCCGACGAAGAAATCTTCGAGATGAACAACGGCTGCATCTGCTGCACCGTCCGCGGCGACCTCATCCGCATCCTCGGCAACCTGATGAAACGCCGGGACAAATTCGATTACATCCTCGTCGAAACCACCGGCATGGCCGATCCCGGCCCAGTCGCGCAAACCTTCTTTGCCGACGATGAAATCCGCGCCAAGACAACTCTCGATGGCATCGTCACCCTCGTGGATGCCAAGCACGTCAGCCTTCACTTCGATAGCCACGAGGTGCAAGAACAAATCGCCTTCGCCGACGTGATCTTGTTGAACAAGTGCGATCTCGTGGAACCGGCGGAACTCGATGCGCTCGAAACGAAGTTGAAGCGGATGAACCGCGCCGCCAAGGTGATCCGTTCCACGAACAGTATCGTACCGATGGACGCGGTGTTGAACGTGGGCGGCTTCAACCTCGAACGCATTTTGGAACACGAACCCGAGTTCCTCGGCAGCAACGCGGTGAAATCGCTGGAAATGCACGACCACGACGAAGAACATTGCGACGACCCGACGCACGATCATTCTCAGCACGATCACACGCACGATGTGTCGGTGGGTTCGGTCGGGATCGTCGTGCCCGGGGATGTGGACGCGAAGCGGATGAACGCGTGGATCAGCAAGCTCCTTCAAGAGAAGGGGCAAGACATCTTCCGCATGAAGGGGGTGCTCAGCATCCGGAACGATCCGAAACGCTTCGCCTTCCAAGGCGTTCACATGCAATTCGACGGCCGGGCGCTATCCCCGTGGAAGCCGGGCGAGGAACGCACGAACAAGCTCGTGTTCATCGGCCGCGATTTGAATCGGGCGGAACTGGAAGGCGGCTTCCGCAAGTGCCTCGTTCACTGAGCCGACGCCCCACCGCATTCGGTCAACATACAATTGGAATACGCCTCCCCGGAGATTCCCGATGATCAAGCTCGCATGCCCGTTCTGTAATCACATATTCGATGTGGTGTCTCCGGTGCCGTCGAAGGTTCCCTGCCCGAATTGCCATGAACCGGTGCCGGAAACGGCGCTGGCCCAGGCCGGGGCGCACGCTTCGGAGGTGATCGATCCGCGGCCGCACCCCGGGAACCGCTGGATGCCGTGGGTGGTCGGGGGCGTCGTTCTGGCCGCCATTGCAGCGCTCGTCGCCGATTCGATATGGGGAACCAAGCTGCTACCGGTGGTTCCTACGGCACCTTCCGATGCCGGTGCGATCACGAAGCCGCCGCTGATGTTGACCTCGTTGCGGTACTTGCCCGCGAATACGCAAGTGGCCTTCGCGTTGCAGCCCGCCGTATTGGAGGAATACACGCACCGGAAGGGGAAGTCGGTCGAAATCTGGCTCGCCCAAGCGGGTTTGCCGGGGAAGTTGTTCACCGAGTTCCGCAAGCTCGATCTGGCCCCGGAACAAATCGATCAACTGCTGATCGCGTTGCCGGAAGCGACCCTCTCGCCGGTGGCTGTACTGGTGCTGAAGCAAGCGCTCGCGGACGAGGGCGAGTTCCGCAAAAAGTTGAACGCTCGGGCGATTGTCGATAAGCCGGGGCACTTCGCCGTCGATCTGTTCGGCTGGCCGATGGAAATGAAGAAAGCCAACGATACGACGTACCACTTCGCCTCGGAGAGCAAGTTGCTCGATGTTCCGCCCGCCGCCGGGAACGATCATTTGCCGCAAGGGCTGCTCGATTCGCTGGGCAAGCTCAGCCCGGCGAGTTTCGCGTGGATCGCCACGGATACGGCCCGGCCCGATTGGTCCAAGAACCCGATGCTGAATGCGGCGTCGAAATTCCTCGATCAACCCGAGATGCCCAAGCGATTCGAGAAGTTGCAAGCCTTCGCCCTCGGCATGGCCACGGAACCCGATCTCGTACTGGCTTTGGCGGTGCGCTCGGACGACGCGAAAACGCTTGCGGATAGCCAGCGCGAAAAGTTGGCCTCCGCCAAGGCGGATGTCGCGGTGGAGGGGAATTGGGCCACGGCGAAAATGCCCGCCGAGCCGCCGCAAGAAGCGATCCAGGCGTTGCGGAATGCGTTTTCGCAGTGATATGATTGATTATTCCCGCGGGGCGAAGCCATGGAATTGAACTTGGAACTACCGGAATTCCTCACCCGACGGGCCGATGGAGAGATCGTGGTGACGGGCACGCGCGTGACGCTGTACCACGTCATCAGTACCTACCGTGATGTCCAATCGGTCGATTTGCTTCACGAACATTGGCCACACATTCCCACAAGCCGTTTGGCGGAAGTCGTTCGTTTTCGGGACAATCACGTCGCCCCCGTTGACGCCTACATTGACGAATACGATGCAGAATTGGATCGACAGTATGAAGCCGGCCGCAAGGTCGATCTGCCGGAACTGAAACGGCGCCTCGAAACACGGCGGTTGCCCGCAGCCTGACAATTCTCGTCGGAACGAATCTTCATGTTTCGATTTCTCCTCGATGAAAACACCCACGGCTCATTGGCAGAGACGGTCTTGGATGCGTGCCGTCGCTACGGCGTAAAGCCCCTCGACATGATCCGTGTTGGGGAACCGGATGCACCGGCTTTCGGTACGCCGGATCGGGATCTGTTGTTGTGGTCGATGCACCAAAAGCGTCTCCTCGTCACATACGATTACACGACCGTTCCGGTCTTCTTGTCCGATCACCTCGCCGGGGGTAACAGCCATCCGGGAGTTCTACTCATCAGGCGACACCAATCGCTTTCTTCGGTGGCGGAATCGCTGGTGATGATTTCCGTCGCCGGGAGCAAGAACGATTACATTGACTGTTGCAAATGGATTCCTTTCGACTGATCCTGCGGCCTATAAAATACCGGGGCAGTTCCTGTCTGCGTTTCGAGGTTCGCCGTTATGCTCGCCCCCTCCCGTGTTTGTGCGGTCGTCGCCCGCACCCGCCACAAGATGCTCCAAGTGGAACTCCGCGAAGCGGTATCGCGCGGGGCCAAGTTTATCGAAGTGCGGCTCGATTTCTTGCTCAAGGCGGTCGATTACAAGCGCCTGCAACCCTACAAGGCTTGCCCTTGGATGGCGACCTTCCGGGTGCCCGCCGACGGCGGCCGCTTCGCCGGAACCGAAACCGAACGGCAAACCCTCCTCCGCCAAGCCATCGTTTCGGGCCTCTTCGAATGGATCGATCTCGAAACCGACATGGCGGACGGCGTCCGCCGCTTCGGCACGGTCAAACGCGTGGTCAGCTACCACAACATGAAGGAAACCCCGGCCGATCTCGATGCGATCTACGAACGGATGTTGAAACAAGATGCCGATGTGGTCAAGCTCGCCGTGCTGGCGAACACTCCTGACGATTGCCGGCGGATCATCGAAATTCAAAAGCGGGCACCCAAACCGACCATCGCCATTTGCATGGGCGAACTCGGCTTCTTCACCCGCTTCACCTGCCTGAAATACGGCGCCCCCTGGACCTATGCCGCATTCAACCCGGAACGCGGCATCGCCCCCGGCCAACCGAACTTGGACGACTTCCGCAAGGTGTACCCGGTGCAGGATTTGAACCCGCAATCGAAGGTGTTCGGCCTCTTCGGCGATCCGGTGGCCCACAGTTACAGCCCGATCCTGCACAACCACATGTTTCGCCGCAACAAAATCGATGCGATCTACCTGCCGTTCAAAGTGCCCGAGGGGCAACTCCCGGCGATGGTGGAAGCGATGAAGGCGATGCCGCTATCCGGGGCCAGCGTGACGATCCCGCACAAGGAAGCCGCCGCCGCGCTCGCCGCGGATCGCGAACCGACCGTGCGCGAAGTCGGCTCGGCCAACACCCTCTTGGCGAAGAAAGAGGGCGGCTTCTTCGCGGTGAACACCGATTACCCCGCCGCCATCGAATCGGTTCGATCGTACTTGGATGACCGTGCGAAGGAACAGGGGCAAACCGCCCCGGCCTTCAATCAACTCTTCGCTCTTGTACTCGGCGCCGGAGGCGTTTCGCGGGCCGTGGCTTACGCCTTGCACAAAGCCGGGGCCCACGTGACCATCACCGCCCGCACCCAAGAACGCGCGGAGAAACTCGCCGCCGAACTCGGCTGCAAGTTCTGCCCGTGGGCCGCGAGGCACAGCCCCAACCGCGTCGATCTGATCGTCAATGGAACGCCGATCGGCATGCACCCGAACGTGAACGAATCGCCGTTGCACGCCAGCTTCCTCAAGCCCGGCCTCGTGGTGTTCGATACCGTGTATGCCCCGGAACACACCCTGCTCACTCGCGAAGCGGAATCCCGCGGTTGCGGCGTGATCACCGGCCTCGATATGTTTGTGCGCCAAGCGGCGAAACAATTTGAACTCTTCACGGACATCGAACCGTCGCTCGAAGAGATGCGCGAACTGATGCGGAAGGCGATGTCCCCGCTCACCCGGGCCATGGATGAAGAAGCGGCCAAAAGCGGCGGCATGGGCGTGGTCGCGCCGCCGAAAGTGGAAGACGATGATAGCGACGACAGCGACCCGGATACCGATCTGGAAAACGCGGCGTAGTTGGAACATTTAGCCCATGCAACACCTCCTCCTCATCGGCTACCGCGGCAGCGGGAAGAGCACCGTCGGTGCGATCCTCGCCCGGCATCTCGGCCGGTCGTTTTTCGACTTAGACGACGCCGTCGAAGCCGCAGCCGGGTGCAGCATCACCGAGATATTCGCACGCGAAGGCGAACCCGGATTCCGCGAACGCGAACGCCATGCCCTATCGGAAAGCATCCGCATTCCCGCATGCGTACTCTCCACCGGCGGCGGCATCGTGTTGAATCCGGAGAACCGGGCCGCATTGCAGGACGCGGGGTTCGTGGCGTGGCTGACCGCTTCGCCCGAAGTCCTCTGGCAGCGAATGCTGGCCGACCCGCTCACGGCCTCGCGCCGGCCGAACCTGCAAAACGGTGGCCTCGAAGAAGTGGTTGCGGTGATGGGGCAGCGTGAAAGCCTTTATGCCGAGACTGCCCATGCGCGCTTCGATGTGATGGAGAAGTCGCCGGAACACATCGCCAGCGATATTCTCAACGCATACGAAGCGTGGCGGAAATCCGAGCCGGAAGGGTAAGCGACGAGTGTTCGCCCCACTCGTCGCTGACGCTTCCGGCTCGGAAAAACGGGAACACTCATGATCTGGTGGTCGCATCTGCCGATGATCTTCTGGGCGCTCTGGGTGTTCGCGCTCGGCCTCGCCGCGGGCAGCTTCCTGAACGTGTTGATCGCACGGTTGCCTTACGAAAAGAGCATCGTCTGGCCCGGTTCGCGCTGCTTCTCGTGCTTCGCCCCGATCCGCTTCACCGATAACCTGCCGATCCTCGGCTACCTGCGGCTGCGCGGGAAGTGCCGGGCGTGCGGGGCTAAGTTCTCGCCGCGGTACTTGTGGGTGGAAATCGGCACCGGCTTGGCGTTCGTCGCGCTCTTCTTCGTCGAGGTTGTGCTCCAAGCCCAAGGCGGGCCGGAGTTCCTTCGGGCTTGGCACTTCACACCGGGCTTGCGTTACCCTTACTTCGCCGCGATGCCGCCCTTGGAAGCGTGGATTCTCTTCGCCATCCATGCGTTCCTACTCGCCGCGTTGATCGCCTCATCGGTGATCGATTTCCAGCACCGCATCATCCCGCCGCAGATCACATACGTCGGCACGATTGTGGGAATTATCGCTTCTACGGTGTTCGCCTGGCCTTGGCCCAGCACCGATCCGGCGTTCCTCCAAGCCTTCAACGATCCAACTTTCACTTGGCAGGGGGCGAACATCGTGAGCGGTTCGAGCCTTTGGCCATTCTGGAAGCCCGATGCCGAGTGGTATCCCGCCGGGAGCCACCTGCTCGGTTTCCTCAATGGCATCGTGGGTGCCGCGGTGGGTATGGCCATCGGCCGTGGGACGAAATTGATCTTTGAACTCGGCTTGGGCAAGGAAGCGCTCGGCCTCGGCGATGCCGATCTTCTGATGATGAGCGGAGCGTTCCTCGGTTGGCAGGCCATCGCACTGGCCCTGCCGGTGGGGGCAGTGCTCACGCTGTTCGTGGTGGTGCCGGCGATGGTGTGGTCGAAGATCCGCGGCCGCCCCACCGAATCGCACCTGCCGTTCGGCCCGGGCATCGCTGCGGGCGTGGTCTGCTGTTGGTTCGGCTGGCCCTTCTGGGGTCGGCTCGTTCAGGCCGTGTTTTTCGATGCCTTCCTCCTCGGCTTCGTGGTACTGATCATGGGCGGGGGAATGTTGATCGCCGGATTGTTTCTCCGCAAAGGCGGAGAAACAAACCCGCGATAGTGTTCAATTACCAGTGTTCAGTGTTCAGTGCAGAACTCCGAACATGGACGAATACCGTCTAATGATTCACTGAACACCGAACACTGAACACTGATTTTCGACGAAGGAGAAAATCCGATGCCCGCGCCGATCTTCGTTCCCAACCACCCGCTGATCTCGCACAACTTGGCGAGCCTGCGGCACAAAAACACGCCGCCGATGATCTTCCGCGGCCTGCTCCGCGAAGTGGCGCAGTTCCTCTTCTACGAGGCCATGCGCGACGCGAAGCTCAAGCCCGTGGAAATCCCCACGCCCATGATGACCACCACGGGGTACGAGATCGCGGACAAGATCGGCCTGATCCCGGTGTTGCGCGCCGGCCTCGGCATGGCCGATGCCATCCTCGAAGCTTGGCCGGTGGCCACGGTGTGGCACCTCGGCCTCTACCGGGATCACGAAACGCACAAGCCGGTGACGTACTACAACAAGCTCCCCGCCCAGCACGGCCTCGACGTGGCCGTGGTCATCGACCCGATGCTGGCCACCGGCGGCAGCGCCATCGAAGCCATCAACATTTTGAAGCGGGCGGGAGTGCCCAGCGTGAAGTTCGTGGGCTTGATCGCCGCGCCGGAGGGGGTGAAAGCGCTGCAGGATGCGCACCCGGATGTGCCGGCGTACATCGCCGCGATCGACCGCAATCTGGACGAGAAGTGCTACATCATCCCCGGCCTCGGCGACGCCGGCGATCGACAATTCGGCACGATGTGAACGTTCCGCCGTTCCGATTTCACTCGCCGCCGAGGAGCCGCCCCACCGGTTTGGTGATTTCGATATTCTCCAACACGATCTTCACCACCACCGTGAGGGGTACGGCGAGGAACATGCCGGGAAGGCCCCAGAGCAAGCCCCACACCGATAACGCCCCGAGGATCACGATCGGGCTGAGGCCTACGGCCCGGCCGATCAACATCGGCTCGATCATACTCGCGCACACGATGTGGATGGTGAGCAGCACCCCGGCCAGAACCGTGGCGGTGATCCACGAATCGAACTGGAGGAAGACGAATCCCACCGGCAGCGAGTACGCTACCACGGTGCCGATGTACGGGATGAAATTGCAAGCGAACGTGAGAACGGCCCACAGGAACGCGAAGCGGACGTTGAAACCGGTGAGCACCAACCCCACCGGCACGGCGAGAATCAGGCTCGATTTCACCTTGGCCTTCAAGTAGCTAATGATCGCCGAGTTGATGCGGCCGAACACGTGCAGAATCTGATCGGCCCGTTCGTTGGGATAGGCCGCGCGCACACGATCGGGAAGCCGCGACGATTCCAACAAGAGGAAGAGTAAATACAACCCGGCGGCGAATGCCTCGGGCAAACCCACCACGATTAGGCTCACTAGCAACAGCACGCCTTCGGTGATCTTCTCCACCGCCGTGGTTTCCGAGGATTTGTCGCCCGGGCGCATCGGCCCGAACAGGTGGAGCGAATCGATCCAAAGCATCACTTGGCTGAAGAGCCGCACCGCTTTCAATTTCAATTCGGGCGCCTGCGTGTTGAGATCGTACACGCTCGCGGTAACCATCCCGGCGATGCCCAAGAGCGCCAGCGTTGTGATGCTCGCAATCAGGGTGATCGCCACCGGGGGCGTGAGTTTGTTGCTCAAACCGCGGTAATACGGGAGGAGGATGTAGCCGAGGAACGAAGCGAGGAGCAGCGGCCGCAGTACGCTGGCGAGTTGGCCGAGCATGTACCAACTGCCGAGGATGACGATCATCGCATACGCGGCGATGCGCAGGGTGTTAAAGCCGCCCCAATGGTTGCGGTCGGCGTTCGGTTCGGCTGGTGCGGGCGGCGGTATCATGGAATCGTTCTATGGAGAATGGCGCGGTACCATTTACCCTCTCCCCTCGAGGAAGAGGGTGGTTCACGCAGCGAACCGGGAGAGGGGTTCTTCGATTCATCGTTCCAACCCCTCTCCCGGCTTCTCGCTCCGCTCGAAGCGACCCCTCTCCCTCAAGGGGAGAGGGTAAAGTATCATGGCGACTGGCCGACCCACACGCGCGGAGCGTTCGCCCGATCCGAAGTTTCGCACGCCCACACGAACGGCAACGAACGCAACAGCGCTTCCGCAGCCCCGGCTTCCTCGGCGCCGCCGGGGTGGCCGGTGTAGAGAATGGCGCTGAGCCAACCGCCGGGGCGGAGTAATTCCGAAGCGGCCGCCAGCGCGGCCACACTCGTGGCGGTGCGGGTGCGGATCGATCGATCCCCGTTCGGAATGTAGCCGAAGTTGAACATTGCAACCGCGATGCGACCGTGGAACTCGGCTGGGATCTCCCGCTTCAATTCGGAATGGCTGGCCCCGATGAGTTCGACGTTTCGGAAACCCGCCAACAATGTCGCCGTGCGTTCCAAAGCGATCTTTTGAATATCGAAGGCGAAGACCTTCCCGCCCGGCCCGACGCACTCCGCGAGGAAAAGGGTATCGTGCCCGTTCCCGGCGGTGCCATCGATGGCGATGTCGCCGGGGCGGATGTGCGGCCGCAGGAGTTCGTGAGCGCGTTCGGTGACGGATTGCATGGAATGAAATTGTACGGCGAGCGGGGGTGAGAGGGGGCGTTTGCCCCTGAGGTGTTCATTCTCGGCGGGCTGACACCCGCCGCTCGCCAACGCAAAAAGCCCGCCCGTTTCCGGGTGGGCTTCGCGTCGATCGGAATTCAATCCCGATCTTGGGTTTTAGTTGCAACCGCTGCAAGCCGGGGCCGGGCTACCGCAACCCATGTTGCAGCAGGGGCTGGCTTTGCTCTTGCAGCCGAGGCTGCCCATCTTGGCGAAGACGTTGGCAAGGCGGTCACGCAGGGTCATCTTGCATTCCGGGGTGCAGCTGGTGCTGCAAGCGTCGGAACCGCAAGCCGAGGCGCCACAGGGGCTGCCGCAACCGTTGGCGACGGGAACTTGCTTCTCGACGCACTTCGCAACCATCTTGCACACCGTGACCATTTCGGTCACTGGCACGCAAACGTTCACGGTGCGGGTGCAAGGAACGCATACTTGCTTGCAAACGTTGACCGTGTAGCATTCGGTCTTGGTTTCGGGAACGCAGCGGGTCTTGCACACCGGCACTTGGCTGGTGACGCATTCGGTGATGCAGCGGGTCTTGCAGACGGGCACTTGGATGCACTTCGTCACGCATTCGTAGCTGCACACTTGCTTGGTCACGGGCACGCACACAGCAACCCTCTTGCAGGTCGTGACGGGTTCGCACACAGTTTCGCAGGTCGTCACTTTCTTGCAGCTCGTCACGGTGCGGGGGCACGGCGTGAAGCAAGGATCGGTGAAGGCTTTCACGCGGTCGCAAAGGCTCGGGCCTTTGGTTTCGCAGGTCGGCACCATTTCGGTGTGCTTGATGGTGCGGCTCTTCATTTCCGTCACTTGTTGCGTTTCGTAGTGCGTTTCGTTGACCGTGACGGTCTTCGTCACGGGAACGCGCTCGGTCACGGTGCGGTTTTCCATCACGGTTTCGGTCACTTTGCGGGTGACGTTCTGCGTGCGGGTTTCCATCACGGTTTCTCGAACCATGTGGTTGACCGTGTAGGTCCGGGTGCGTTGCTCGGGGATGCTTTCCGTCTTCATCACGTTGTACGTTTCCGTACGCTGTTCGGTCTTGTACGTCGTCTTGGGGACTTGCACGTACTCGGGCACCATTTCGATGACTTTGACCGTGGTGTAAGTCATGGCCGGGGCGGCCACTGCGCCAGCGCAGTTACCGGTGACAACGCCGGCCACGGGGGCCGGAGCTGGGGCGGGAGCCACTGGGACTTTGTCGTCGGCAGCGCGGGTGTTGGCCCCGAACACGCCGGCGATCACCGCCGTCAGCGTACACGCTTTGAACCATCGCATACTCATTTCAAACTCCGTATCCGGGGTGAGGCACCGGTACCCAAACGCGAGCGGCTTCCTATTGCCGCTTTCTCCGAATGGGTTCCTTCGTGCTTGAAGTGTTATGCGCCATCTTCGGGGGGCTTGCGGGGATTCGGGGGGAAGCGGGAAGGATTTCCTCGGAAGCTGCGCCCGCATTCGCGGCTTCGCCGGATGCGCCCGAACTCCCGGACTGTGCCGCGCAAGCAAGCCGTTCGCGTTGTGCGTTCTGGTGCGTTCCGTCTGTGCCGGGCGCGGCGGATGTGCCGGTCGGGCAAGCCCCCGAACCGGTAAGAATTACAGGCTTTTTCAACGATCCCCGCCCCATTTTTACCCCCGGGTGTACAATAATTTCAAACACGTTTCCCAGGAACAAACAATGCGCGCCAGCAATCCGGTTCTCAACGAATCCACCTTCGACAGCGAAGCCCAGTTCACCACAGGCCCCAGCCGTATGACGGTCGGCGGCGCCGTGATGAAGACGTCCGCACTCGTGATCATCCTCCTCACGACCGGCGCCCTCGCGTGGACGCAACTGAACGCCAGCATGGCCGAGGGGGGAACACGCCCCGGTTGGTTCATGCTCGCCCTCATCGGCAGTTCCATCGGCGGCTTCATCGTGGCGATGATCACCTCGTTCGTGCCGAAAGCTTCGCCGTTCACCGCGCCGCTTTACGCGGCCCTCCAAGGCGTGTTCCTCGGCCTCTTCTCCAACCTTTTTGAAGCCCGATTCCCCGGGATCGTACTGCAGGCCGTGGGCCTCACCATCGGTGTGCTGGTGATGCTGCTCTTCCTCTACGGCACGCGGATCATCCGAGTGACGGAGAAACTGAGGCTCGGCATCATTGCGGCCACCGGTGCGGTCGCGCTCATCTACCTCGCCAGCTTCGTACTCTCGCTCTTCGGTGTGAACATCCCGTACATCCACGGTTCGGGCCTGATTGGCATCGGCTTCTCGCTGGTGGTCGTTGGCATCGCCGCGATGAACCTCGTGCTCGATTTCGATTTCATCGAACAAGGATCGCGCCGCCCCACGCCGAAGTACATGGAGTGGTACGCCGGGTTCGGCTTGTTGGTGACGCTGGTGTGGCTCTACTTGGAAATTTTGAAGTTGCTCTCGAAACTGCGCAGCCGGGATTGATTGGGTCTGGCAAATTTTTCTGGCGCTCCCCCAGCCGTTCTGGCTCCGCTCGACCGACGACCTCCCCCTTCATAGGGCGAGTGGCTCTTGCAATTTGTCGATATTTCATGATTTGCCGTCGAATTCCTCGACAGTCGATGCGATTGTGCCTGGGGAGGGGTAGGTGGGCGGAACTGAGGGCACAAAAGTCGGCTTGAGCGATACTGCTGCCGTAAAGCTTTGCCAATACGTTGGAAGCGTTCGATCTTTGGATGGGAGTTTGTGCTCTGGGTACGGAGGCACAAATGGGTTCAAATTCCCATTGGAATGATGCTGGTTGTAGTCGAAACCGAAGTTTTCGGCAGGTGGGGGGACAACCGCCAGAAATTTTTGCCGGACCCGGATTGATTGCCCCCTTACGCCAGCGTGGCCATGTCGATGACGAAGCGGTACTTGACGTCGCCTTTCAGCATCCGGTCGTAGGCTTCGTTGATCTTCGCCATGGGGATCACTTCCACATCGGCCGTGATGCCGTGGGCGGCACAGAAGTCCAGCATTTCCTGGGTTTCCGGCAGGCCACCGATCAGCGAGCCGGCAATCGAGCGGCGTTGGAAAATCAGGTTCGTGACCGTCGGCGAGGGGTGCGGATGCTCCGGCGCCCCCACGAGTACCATCGTGCCATCCCGTTTCAGGCAGGCGAGGAATGGATCGAGATTATGGGACGCCGCAACGGTATTCAGAATGAAATCGAAACTCCCGGCCTGCTTCTTCATCTCGTCCGCGTTCTTGGAAATCACGACTTCCTCGGCCCCGAGCTTCTTCGCATCCTCGGCTTTGCCGGGCGACGTGGTGAACAGTACGGTGTGGGCGCCGAAGGCATGGGCGAACTTCACCCCCATGTGACCCAAGCCACCGAGGCCGACGATCCCGACCTTTTGCCCCTTGCCGACCTTCCAGTGCCGCAGCGGCGAGTACGTGGTGATCCCGGCGCACATCAACGGCCCGACACCCTTCAGATCGAGCTTCTCCGAAACGTGCAGGGTGAAGCGTTCATCGACGACGATGCGATTCGAATAGCCGCCGTAGGTAAGCTTCCCCGGCATGTGCTTGTCCGGGCTGTTGTAAGTGAAGACCATGCCGCCAACGTCGCAGTAGTTCTCCAAGCCTTCCTTACAACTCGCACACGCACGGCACGAATCGACCAAGCAACCGACCCCGGCGAGGTCGCCAACCTTGAAGCTCTTCACATCCTTGCCCACAGCCGTGACCTTGCCGACGATCTCGTGCCCCGGCACGCAGGGGAACGTCGAACCTTTCCATTCGTTGCGTGCGGTATGCAAGTCCGAATGGCAGACGCCGCAGTAAATAATTTCGATTTGAACGTCGGTGGCACCGGGATCGCGGCGTTCGAACGAGAAGGAAGCGAGCGGAGAATCCGCGGCTTGGGCCGCGTAACCGAGGGCAGCTTGTGGCATGGGGAAGATTCCTAAAGGTGATGGCTCAGTACGGATCAAACTACGGCAACCGCCCCGCAGCGTCAGCTATCCATGACATTACCCATGTTAGGCAGCGTTTATTTCGCGGTGATGGCGTTTGAACATGATGGCTGGGCTGGTTCGAACCAGAACACTGTCGAATCGATTACCGCCGCTATCGCCGAACTGCCTCCGGCTGAGGTCGCCCAAGTGCGGGAGTGGTTGGCGGGTTGGTTCGAGCATGCCGAGGCCGAGTGGGACAATCAGATTGAAGCCGAC
>Ga0105048_10010845_pt1 | contig 14419 bp, 13 predicted proteins | sample MAT05_FD_78382 | JGI IMG/M metagenome (GOLD analysis project Ga0105048, IMG submission 78382) | Freshwater microbial communities from Lake Fryxell liftoff mats and glacier meltwater in Antarctica - MAT-05 | ecosystem: Environmental > Aquatic > Freshwater > Ice > Liftoff microbial mat | place...
CGGGCGGTGCGGGTGGGGAACCAGATCGCCATCACGGGGACAGTGGGCGTCGGCGCGGATGGGAAGTATTCGCCGAGCTTGGCCGACCAGACCGCGCGGTCTTTGGAAATCATCCTCGCGGCGCTGGCGTCGGTCGGGGGCAAGCCCGAGCACGTACTTCGGACGCGGATCTACACCACGCAGATCGAGAAGTGGGAGGAGATCGCCTCGGTGCACGGAAAGCTGTTCGCGGAGATCCGCCCGGCAACGACGCTGCTGGGGGTGGCCAAGTTGATTGACGCCGAAGCGCTGATCGAGATCGAGGTCGATGCGGTCGTTCCATGAGGGATGGGCCCGACGGGCTGTTGCAGTTCAGGAGAGCTATGAAGGTCGGAGTAATTATTCCGTGGTTGGTGATTCTGCTCGTAGCGGTGGGGTTGCCGGTCCTCGGGGCGCTCGAACCGGCGGCCAAGGCCAAGCAGTCGACGACCAAGCCGGTGGAGGCGGGTGGCGAAACCAAGAAGCTCGTTTCGATGCAGATGGAGATGACGGGGAAGTACGCACTGGGTTGGGCGGGACTGGTGGGGGGGCAAGGGCGGCAGTTTCAGGAGCAGGTGGACGGGCAGGTGGAGGATGACGTGGGACGGGTGGCGGCTGCGGTGATGGCGGCTGAGTTGTTGGGGAAGGATGAGGGGGTGCGGAGGTTGTCGGAGTTGGGTGGGGACGACGCGGCTGCACTGCGTGCGCGGATCGGGGAGGGGGTGGCGCTGGAGGCGGGGGTGGTGGAGCGATACGGGTTTTTCGGGCGCGTGGCGGCGAGTTACGGGTTGCCGGAGACCGACGCGGGGCGTGCGGCTGTGCTGGCGTCTGCCAAGCGGACGGCGGTGGGTCTGGTTGGGATGCTAATGGTGGTGGGTGTGGCCGTGCTTGCCGGGGTGGTGCTGCTGATCGTGGCGATTGTAATGCTGGCGACGGGGGGGATTCGACTGGAGATGGCTCAGCCGTCGGGGAGGCACGCGTTGTATGTGCAGGGTTTTGCGCTGTATCTGGCGACATTCGTGTTCGGTGGGATCGTGCTGTCGCTGCTGCCGGGGGAGCTTCCGTTTGTCGCGAATGTGATTCCGTTGTTTCTGGCGGTGGGGTTGGGGGTGTCGTATCCGCTGCTGCGTGGGGCGGAGTTCGGTGAGATGCGGCAGGACTGGGGGCTGACGTGGGGGAAGAACCCGTTGGTGGAGGTGCTGTGCGGGTTCGGCGGGTACCTGGCGGGGTTGCCGCTGCTGGTGGTGGGGATGGTAATCACTTTGCTGCTGTCGAAGTGGTCGGGGACGGTGGTGTCGCACCCGATTACGGAGGAGTTTGAGAGGAACAAGCTGGCGATTTTTCTGCTGGCCGTGGTCTTCGCGCCGATCACGGAGGAGATCTTGTTTCGGGGCGGGTTTTTGTCGCACTGCCGCTCGTTCGCCGGGCCGGTGGTCTCCGGGCTGATCGTGGGCGTGATTTTCGCGGCGATCCACCCGCAGGGCTGGGCGGGAATCCCGATGCTGACGAGCATCGGTTTCGTGATGGCGATGATCCGCGCTTGGCGTGTGTCGATCGTCGGTTCGGTGGTGGCGCACGCGATCAACAACGGTTTTGTGACGTGTTTGCTGCTGCTGATGGTGTGACGGGGTGGGCGGAGGGCGTAGAATCTCGCCCTCCATGTCCCAGACAAGCTCAAACTTGCGTCGTGCATTGCCACAGGATGAAGCTGCCAAGCGGGACGCGATCCATCGGTCGCTGCTGACGGGGCTGCTCGGGAATGTCGGGCGGAAGACGGAGGGCAGCGACTACATCGGGGCGCGGTCCGTGAAATTCAACGTCTTTCCCGGGTCGGCGCTGTTCAAAGCCAAGCCGCAGTGGGTGGTGGCGGCTGAGCTGGTGGAGACGACCAGGCTCTACGCGCGCACGATTGCGCCGATCAACCCCGAGTGGATCGAAAGGGTGGCGCCGCACCTGCTGAGCAAGAGCTATGGCGACCCGACGTGGGACGGGCGGTCGGCGCGGGCGATGGTGAAGATGAAGCTGACGTACCACGGGCTGGTGGTCGTACCGGCGCGGCAGGTGCCGTTTTCGCAGGTGGACGAGAACGGGGCGCGAAACCTCTTCATCCAGCACGCGCTGGTGGAAGGGGATGTCGAGCCGCCGATCGGAACGGCGCGGTTCATGCGGCACAACCTCGACCTGGTCGCGGAGATCCGGGCACTGGAAGACAAGGCGCGGCGGCGGGATCTGGTTGCCGACGCGACGCGGATGTTCGCGTTTTTCGACGTGCGCGTTCCCTCGGACGTGACGGACGGGCCGAGGTTCGAGCGGTGGCGGCGGGACGCGGAGAAGGCGAACGGGAAAGTGCTGATGATGTCGCGGGAGGACGCGCTGGCTGGCGACGCGGCTGCGATCTCGCAGGCGACGCACCCGGACCTTTACACCGTGCCGGGGGGGAACGGGCTGAAGCTGCAGTTGCGGTATCGGTACGAGCCGGAGCACATCGCGGACGGCGTGGCGGCGCTCGTGCCGCTGGAGAGCTTGTCGAGCTTGTCGGCGTGGCAGTTTGACCGGCTGATACCGGGGTACTTGGAAGAGAAGGTTGACGCGTTGATTCGGTCGTTGCCGAAGGGGATTCGGGTGAAGTTTGTTCCGGTGCCGCAGTTTGTGTCGGCTGCGATGGGGGTGGTGTCGAAGCACGAGGGGATGCTCACCGAGGCGCTGGGGCGGCATTTGGGTGTGCATCCGGATTCGTTCGACGTCAAGGCGTTGCCGCGGCACTTGCAGTTTAACTTCCGGGTGGTGGACGGGCACGGGAAGGTGCTGGGGGCTGGGCGGGATTTGGCGAATCTGCGGGCGGAGTTGGGCGTGAAGGCGCGGTCGGTGTTTGCGGAGCTGCCGGCTGGGGAATGGAACCGCGACGGGCTGACGCGGTGGGACTTTGGGACCTTGCCGCAGAAGGTCGAGGTGATGGTGGGTGGGGCGACCTTGCCGGCGTATCCGGCGATTGTGGAAAGGGGCGAGACGGTTTCGCTGCGGCTGATGGAGTCGCCGGAGGCGGCGTATCAGGCGACGCGCGGCGGATTGCGGCGGCTCTTTGCGCTGCAGTTGCGGGACGAGATGAAGTATCTGGAGAAGCACATTCCGAACTTCGATCGGATGGCGCTGCACTACAGGCCAATGGGCACTTCGGACGACTTGAAGGCGGACTTATTGGCGGCGGCGTCCGAGCGGGCGCTGGTGACCGAGCCGGAGGAGATTCGGACTCGGAAGCAGTTTGTGGAGCACGCGAAGGAGGGCTGGCGGCGGATTACGCCGGCGGCGGGTGAGATCGCCAAGATCGCCGAGGCGGTGCTCGATGCGCGGCACCGGATGGACACGGCGATGTCGCGGGTGTGGCCGGAGTTGCTGCTGCCGTCGGTGCGGGATGTGCAGGAACAGCTCGGGGCGATGATGCCCCGGCGGTTTTTGTCGGTTACGCCCCAGCAGTGGCTGCCGCACCTGCCGCGGTTCATGAAGGCGGCCGAGACGCGCCTGAACAAGCTGCTCAACGCCGGGGCGGGGCGCGACATCGACAACCTCAAGGTGATCCGGCCGATGTGGCGTTTGTACGTCGAGCGGGCCAAGCAGCACGCGCAGCAGAACATCCGCGACCCCGAGCTGGTGACGTACCGGTGGATGCTGGAGGAGCTGCGGGTGTCGAGCTTCGCGCAGGAGCTCAAGACGAGCATCCCCGTGTCGCCGCAGCGGCTGGAGAAGCAGTGGGAAAAGGTTCGCCCCGCGAGGTGAGGTCAAGGGTGAGGTCAGGCCAGGGGTGAGGTGAGTCCGAGGGTGGCCACGGACTTCCGCGGAGACGAACGCAGGGCGGAAATATAGATAAGGGGACAGTTGACTCGGCGCCCGGCCACCCGATCGTCTGGTCTTTCTGCCCGTGTTTTTTCCGCGAAACTCCGCGGCCAACCGTTTCATCCGCGCCGGTCCGCACTACCACGTAAACCGCACGCCCAAGCCCACGGCGACGTCGGTCTGCGGGCGGTGACGGATCTGCTGGTACACCGGCAACTGCACCGTCATCTCGACCGCGAAGCCGGGGGCTTCGAACATCAGGCCCGGGGCCAGCAGGCACTCCGTGTCGCCGGACGTCTCGTAAGTGTTGATCGACTCCAGCACCGCGTACAGCCCCGTCGTCCGAGTCGCTGAAAACTCCTCCGGCGACAATCGGTACAGATAGCTCGCCGACACCCGCAGCAGGTCGGCGTTGCCCTCGCCGGCTATGAGCGGATAGTCCCGCCCGCCGAGCGAGAACTTGTAGGTTGCCGCCACGTTGAGCCCCTGCCGCCGGCGCACCGCCGTCAACGCAAGCCCAACCACCGGGTCCACCGAGTCCGACGAGTCAATCGAACCCGATGGAAGCTCGACACCGCCCAGCACCGCCAGCCGCGTCGTGTCCAGGGGGCCCGAGTCCTCCCGCCATACACGCCACTTCCCCAGCACCGTGAAGTCGTCCAGCGTCATGTCCGTGATCCTCACCGCCGGCGACGCGGCACCCCCCGTCGCAGCGCCAGTCGAGTGGTCGTGAGCCGGAGCGCCCACCACCGGGCTCTGCCGATAATCCCGGTACGCCACCGGCAAATCCACCGTCAGCGACAACTCCGGCGCCAACCCCACCTGCACCGAAGTGCTCCCACCCACCGAGTATCCCCTCCTACCCAAACCTGACTCGTCCCGCCCAAACGACCGATACACAGCCGACTGCCGCACCACAACCTTCCCCGGCGATGGCAGCGTCGCCGCGTCGACAAAAAAACTCTCCTGACCCAGCGCCGTCGTTGACGCCATCGCCACCACAAGCACCAAAGCAAACGGGTTCCGCGAAATATGCATGGCTGTCCTAGGGCTGACGAAGTTCGAGCAGCGTCGCGCCGCCCCACCGAACGGCGTCGCTCACGGCACGCGCCGTCGGCGGACGCGCCGATTCGAAAGTAATCTTTACAACACCCGATGCCACGTCAGACTCGACGTCACTTAGCCCCGGAATCTGACGCAGTTGTCTGTCCACACCGGCTACGCAGATCGGGCAGCTCAACCCCTGCACCGTCAACGTCGCGCTTCCACCCCTCAGCGCTCGCTCGGGAAACCTCTCAACAGGCGTCGGCGCGGTAGCCGGAGATGAATGTTGCGCTGACGTCGCGCATCCCACCAACGGGACCCAAACGGCGACGGTAAACATGGCAATGCTCAACAAGTGTCTCATCTAACACAATCGATCCTACCCGCACACGCCACGATTCGAAGCATACCGAGAGTCGCCTTTTCCCCAAGATCCAACCAGACAACCCTAAACGACGAACCCGCCTCACGCCACAGACCTGCACTTTGATGCCGGTTTACCCACAGAACATCCATGAAACACACCGAGACCACGACTCGACTCACGCTGGGCGCCCTGACGCTGCTCACCACCGCATGGTTCGGCGTGAGCATGTTCAGTCAGCGCTGGTACGGTGACCTCCAACGCCGCGAAACCGAGTTGCAGGCCCCGATGACCAGCCTTCTCCACCTTGCGCTGCAAAGTGAAGCACGGCAACATGCCGAAGGCAGGGTCACACCTTGGACGCAACTTTCTGACCTCGACGGCGTGCCACTGGGGACGCGGATCCTTCTCGAAGGCGTCTCTTGGCTGGACATCGCCACCGGAACGACCGAGTCTGGCGATTTGGTTGCCCCGGCCAAAGATGTCATTTACCACCCAATCGCCCTCATTCAAGGCGTCCGCTAGCAACCCCCCGTTCAGGCACCCTCGCCCCGGCGAAGTTTGCCACAAAGGGGGCCAAATAAAGCAATTGTCGATAAATATTGCTCGTTGTCTTCCGAATACCATCCGACATGTCGCGTCAACACGAGCCTTTAGTGGAAGGTCGCGACTATCGCATTGAGCGGGGGTTGTTCGTCCTGACTCGCGAATACTTGCTCCGTCGCGGAACGTGCTGCAAATCCGGGTGTCGAAATTGCCCGTATGGATACTCCAAGGACGACAGCACGCCCCCGGCTTCGGGTGGGGTCACAAACTCGGACGTTGCGAACAAGGGTGCCAACCGCCGTCGGCGCGGGTAATCTTGTTGGACAAATGTATATTACAGGGGAGGGTTTGTCAGTGTTTGCGAGGCCGATGGGGGACCGGGTCGAATCGGCGGGGACTTGGGGGGTGTGTGAAAGTTGGAGGAAGGTGGACGGTAGGTGGTGAAAAAACTGATTCTTGATCTGACGTTCGGAGCGGCGATTCCGTTGACCATTCTTTCGTATGGTCCGGATCATATCGGTGCACGGCCGACGTTCGTCCTCGCGGGGATGATTCCAGCGGCGTATGTGCTGTGGGACATCCTGTTTTATTCCAAGCGGTTTAACTTCATCACGACGGTGATCGCGATTACGGCGGTGACGCAGGGCGGGATGGCGCTGTTGACGGTCGACGGCTGGAAGTATGCGCTGGCTGACAGTTCGGGAACGATTCTGACGTTCCTGATGTTCGGGGTATCACTTCTACTGGGTAAGCCGATCGTCAATTTCTTCGTGATCCAGGTTTACGAGCCCAAGAACCTCGAGAACGAAGGGCTGCTGTGGAAGATGCTGGGTGCGCCCGAGGTGCACCGAATTATGGTGATGGCGACGCTGATCATCCTCGCCGAGAACTTCCTGCGTGGCGTGGGCAATTACTATTTGAACCTGTATCGGGTGACGGCTGCCTTCGGCTCGGACGAGTTCATCCTTCAGAAACGCAATGTCGATGCGTTGGCGCGATTCATCATGCCTGCGACGAGCATCTCGGCGATGTTCGGCGCGTTTTACCTGGTGAACAAGAGTGTCGACGACTGGCTGGACTCTGTCGGCGAGGAAGGTGGCGACTTGTTCGCGCAGATCCGCCGCAAGCTCGGCCTGCCCGCCATGCCCGTCGCGCCCGCCGCTCCATTGGCGGTCGAGCCCGCCGCCACGCCGGAAACGTAGCGCCCGCGTGGGTGAGCATCCCGTCATTGAAGTACACGTCGGCGTAGTCGGGCCGGGAAAGTCTATTTCTTCGGGCGGAGTGGGTCGGCTTTGGCCGCTTGCTCGAACGCCGCCTCGCGGAGTCGACAGCCGGGGCAGACGCCGCAGGGTTCCGCGTGGTCCTGCTCACACGACCAGCTCTTTTCGAACGGGCACGACACCTGCGCCCCCACGTCCACCACCTGCCACGGTTCGAGCTCAAGCAGGGGCAACTGCAACTCGAGCTCGGGCAGCCCGCAAGGCATCTGCATCAGCTCGTTCCACACCTGAAGGTACTCGGTCGCCCGGGCGAGGTCGGCGGAGTCCGGACCCACCCGCAGCCCGAGATGGATCGACGTGGCGTTGTAGTGACTGGCGAACCGAACGGCTGTCGCCACCAGCGGCGTGAGTTCGACCAGCCTCGGACTCAGCTCCGAAGCCGACCGCGGATCGACCGTCGCCGTCGTGGCAGCCGGGCCTGAACGCCGCACCCAGTTGAGGTACGGCATGGGCAGCGTGTGCTCGCGGTAGGGTTTGAGGACGGCGACAAGCATCTCGTACGCCGCCTGCTTCCGCGAACCCGCCACCGCACTGCCACTTCCGCCCCCGCCTCCTCCGAGCATCTGCCCGCCGAGGTCCGCCGAGAGAAGGATCAGGCGGTGCCGCTGCTGCGCGAGGGAGGCCACGACCGTCGAGTTCAGTCCGCCGTCACAAAGCACGATGGCGAGGTCTTTGGCCATGGGGTCGGGGGAGTCTAATCGAAAGTGAGCAGGACTTTGAGTGTGCCCTTGCGACCGGCGTGGGCGAAGGCGTCCAACCCCTGGTCAAGTCGGTACCGCCGCGTCGTCAGGCTCGCCACGTCCACGGCCTTGGTCTCCAAGAGCTGCAATGCCTCCCGGAACGGCCCGCACCGGGAACCGACGATCGTGATCTCGTCGACCACCACCGGGGCGAGATTGAGCGACTTGCCCGTCGCCGCCGTGCTCTTGAGAATCACCATCCCCCTCGGCCGGCACATCGCCACCGCAATCTCCAGTCCCTCCGCCGACCCCGTGCAGTCCACCACCACGTCCTGGTCGTGCCGGGGAACAATGTCCGACAGCAACCGAGACCGCACCTGCCACTTTTCGCACAACGCCAATTTGGCGGGGTTCCGCCCCACCACCCGCACCGGAGCCCCCGCGTTCCGCAGCACCTGCGCGCACAGCAGCCCCAGCCTCCCGTCACCCAACACCGTCACCCACGTCTTACCCTCGATCCGGATCTGCCGCAGCACCGCGCACGCAGCCGCCAGTGGCTCGGTGAACACCGCGGAATCGTCGTCCACACTCCTGGGCACCACGTGCAACACCGACTCGGGCAGTCGCACAAACTCGGCGAAGCAGCCAGGCCGGTTCTGAATCCCCATCACGGTTCGGTTGCGACAGTGGTTCGATAACCCCGACATGCACAGGTCGCATCGACCGCAAACCACGTTGATCTCACCCACCACCCGCTGACCGATGAGCTCCCGCCTGGGTGACGAAAGTACGTCACCGACGAATTCGTGGCCCATGACCCCCTTGAACCCCATGTATCCCTTGAGGATCTCCAGATCTGTCGAGCAAATTCCCGCACGGCGGACCTTAATCAGCGTATCCCCCAACTCGGGGATGGGGTCCGGGTGACGCGAGTCGAGGCGGAGGGTGGTGTCGAAGACGAGGGCACGCATGGGATCACGGGTGTTATCGGTCCCGACGGCAAGTCCGCGTGAACTACTTCGACGGCCGCGTGGCGGGGAACGGCGCGGAGTTCGAGGTGATGTACGCCAGCCACAACGCGGGGTCGTAGTGAAAGTCCTTGCCGCCGGTCATCCGACGCAAGCCGGCGCGGGCTTCGTAGGCGACGGCAAAATCTCGACCTTCCAGCACGGAAACGAGTGTCCGGGCGACGTCGATTCGGGGCTGCTTGGAGATGGCGTGGGTGGCCCAGATGCGGACGTCGCGGTCTTGGGCTTCATCGGTGACGAGTTGGGTGAGACGTATTACGGCGGCGTCCTCGGGGAGGTTTCGGAGGGCTTTTGCGCCTTCGAGTTGGACCCGGGGAGCGGGGTCACTGAGCGCGGAGACGAAGATCGGGCGGGACTGTTCGTCCCGGGCCTGATTGAGGGCGCGAATCGCTTGGGCGCGGACGGCGGGATGGGGATCGGTTTGTGCGATTTGTCGGAATCGTTGGACATAGGCGGACTGGCGGCCTTCGGGTCGTCGCTGCAAGCCTGCGATACCCGAGCGGCGCTCGTCTGGGAAGATCGGGTCTTCCAGCGCGGCGACGTCCTGCGCCAGACGCCGGGGCGAGATGAAGCTCCTGATGCTGGAACAGCCGGTGGAACCCACGAGCGAACCGAGCAGCAAAACCGTGACGAACTGACGGGCGAGGCGAGACATGCATTCCCGAGTTGTACGACGCGCGACGGATTAAATCGCGCGGCGAAGCGTCTGGACGGGGCTGGGAGACCCGTTGGTCAGCTCGTCTGGCGAGACCCACTCGGGACTTGGGATCGAGTAACCCAAAAACCGGGAGGCCAGCTTCGCGAACCGCGGCGAGTCGTCCGTCACCCAGCACCGCAGCGTTCCTTCCAGACCCCCGGGTCCGCGGAGAAGGTTCGAAACGGCGAGGCGACGGGCGACATCCTGCGCACAGTGGTCGGCCGAGTCAACGACGGGGACCTCCCGACCGCAGAGCCTCGACAGCGTCGCCTCGATGAGCTCACGCAGAATCGGGTAGTGCGTGCAGCCAAGAACCAGCACATCCGGCTCGGTTTTCGCAGCCGTCGCGAGATACTGCTCGACGGCCAAGCGGGCCAGTGGACATGCGGCGTCGCGGCCGTCTTCGATGATGGGAACCAGCAGGGGCGCCGCGGTGAGAGTGACGACGGCGCCGGGGTCGCGGCGGGCGATGGCTTTCTCGTACGCCCGCGAGCGGACGGTGGCTTCGGTGGCGATGACGGAAATATGCGCCGAGTCGGCGGCGGCGGCGTCGACCCCGGCGCGTGCCCCCGGCTCGACGACGCCCGACACAGAAAGCTCGGGGAACTCGGCGCGGGCTTCAGGAAGCGCCAGCGCCGTCGCCGTGTTGCACGCGATCACGACATGTTTGGGGTCCAGCGGGCGGAGGAACCGAATAATCTGCGAGACGAAGGTGCGGACGACCTCGGGGGACTTGCTCCCGTAGGGCAGTCGGGCGGTGTCGCCGAAGTAGACGATGTCCTCGGCCGGGAGGAGCTTCCGCAGGGATCGGACAACGGTCAGTCCGCCTAGGCCGGAGTCGAGCACGACAATGGGGGAGTTTCGGAGCACTTAAGCGGAGTTCCAAGAAAGGTTTAGGTAAATCTGAGCGGTTGGACGCTTGCCAGCCCGCGGGCGGTCTCGCCACCTACCGTTGGTTATCGGCGGCGCTCGGAGGGCACCTTGACAGAAATGAGCGCTGGCGGATCGACTGATTGTCGGCGAGGTTGTAGCGGTAGGGGGTAAGAGGAGGCGCGATGTCGGAAGTTTTGAAGGACAAAATCGTTCTGATTGTCGACGACGACCCGGACATCCGCGGGACCATCGTCGCCGTCTTCGAACCCACCGGCGCCACCATCGAAATCGCCGAGAACGGGAACAAAGCCGTCGAGATCGCCGAGAAGTCCCAGCCGGACCTCGTGATCCTCGACATGATGCTCCCGGGACGCTCGGGGTTCTTGGTGCTCGAAAAGATAAAGGCCAAGAAGCCAAAGAACCAAAAGCCCTTCATCATCATGATCACCGGCAACCAAGGCGCCCGCCACAAAATGTACGCCGAGAGCCTCGGGGCCAACGTGTACCTCAACAAGCCGGTGAGCTTGCCCAAGCTGTTGTCGGAGGCGACGCGATTGCTGACACCCAAGCCGCCGGCGGATGGGTAAACCGGTCGGACGCGAGGGGGCGTGGCGTTTGCTTCTTGAACCGGCCCGATTTTTCCGCGATTGCGCCTCATTATTGGAAGGCTTTTCCAGTGGGCTGATGTGCCGCGCCCCAGCACTGGTAGGTGCCGGATTGACTTGCTTTTGCAATACCGAGGCGGTCTGCTTACGACATGAAACTCCGCGTGGGATCGACACGGCGGCATTTGGTTCGGGACGACGGGTCGCCTTTTTTTTATCTGGCCGACACGGCGTGGGAACTGGTTCACCGACTGAACCGGGAAGAGGCGATCGAGTATCTCGACGCGCGGGCGGCGCAGGGGTTTACGGCGATACAGATGGTGGCGCTGGCGGAGCTGGACGGGCTGAGGGATCCCAACCCTTACGGACATCGGCCGCTGGTGGCGGACGATCCGGCGAAGCCGAACGACGCGTATTTTGACCATGTGGAGTGGGTGGTGGCGCGGGCGGCGGAGCGGGGGCTGGTGTCGGCTGTGCTGCCGACATGGGGTGACAAGGTGTACGCGAAGTGGTTTTGGCAAACGCCCACGGCCCCGCCGCCGCTGTTTACCGAGGCGACGGCGGGAGTGTATTGCAGGTATCTGGCGCGGCGGCTGGGGAAGTATCCGGTGATTTGGGTGCTCGGGGGGGATCGGCCGGTGGAGACGGAGGAGCATCGGCGGGTGTGGCGGGCGATGGCGGCGGGGCTGAAGTCGGAGTCGCCGCACTTGGTGACGTACCACCCGACGGGGCAGCACTCGTCGTCGATGTATTTTCACAACGAGCCTTGGCTGGACTTCAACATGATCCAGTCGGGCCATGTGATGCGCGACCTGCCGACCGAGGCGATGGTGATGGCGGACCTCGCTCTTTTGCCGGCCAAGCCGACGATCGAATCCGAGGTGAACTACGAGGACCACCCGGTCTGGTGGAAGCCGGAGACGCACGGGTGGTTTGACGACTTTGACGTGCGGAAGAGCGCGTACCGGGCGGTGTTTTCGGGGAGCGCGGGGTACACGTACGGGTGCCACAATGTATGGCAGATGTACGCCCCGCCGCGAGCGGCGATTGCGTGGGCGAGGCACACGTGGCGGGAGAGCTTGGCGTTCCCGGGGTGCAACCAGATGCGGCACCTGCGGGCGCTGATCGAGGCGGTGCCGTGGACGCAGATGCGCCCGTCTCCGGCGCACACGCTGTGGTATCACGAGCTTGCCCGGGGGGAGCGGGCGGCGGCGATGGCGACGCCGGACAATTCGCACATCCTCCTGTACGTTCCGCGGGGGCACGGGCTGGAGTTTCCGTCGGTGACCACGAACGGATACCTGAAGTACGCGTGGAGGACGATGGACTGCCGTTCGGGGGCGTTTTCACCGTGGGCGGCGTTAACCCAGGCGGGCGTGAGCTTCCCGTCGGAGCAGCCCACTCACGACTTCGTGTTGGAATTGAAAGGTGAAACCTCGAAGGAATTCATCAAACAGTGGAAATAGGCGGGGGCGCGCGGCCTGCCGGCGGATTGGTTTCCGGCCATTACGGGGATAAAGTCTTCCCGTACACCAAACCCCGGGAGAACCCAATCATGACACTCGCAGCCGAAGCGCTCAACGACTTCCAATGGACCCCCCAACCGCAGGCGGAGGCGCTCGTTCTCGAACTCGTCGAGGCGTGCCTCCTGGCCGTCCCGGCGGCTAAGAACCTCGCGGAGCGGCTGAAGGCCGAAGCGGGCGTGCGGTTTCACGACTGCATCGGACACATCGCGCTTCCCGCCGACGCGGAGCTGCGCGGTCGGGCTGAGAGTGCCGGCTGGACGTTCGACTTTTCCGAAGACGGGCTGGACGTGTTCACCCACCCCGAGGGAATGTTTCCAACGCTCGTCTTTGGGTACACGGGGAGGGAGATCGCGATCAAGGTCGAGTCGGTCGCGGACTTCGCCGCCGTGCACCAGCTTCGACTGGACATTCTGGGCGAGCCGCTGTCGGACGTTCGCGTGGCCAACGTGGCCAAGGCGCCCGGCGACAAGACCGGGCCCGGCTGGGAGCTGGCCGTGGTCGAGCGACACGGCAGCCGGTCGTTCGCCCTTCCGGGCGCGGCCCCGCTGCACGCGATCGCGCGACTCCGCCACATGGAGGCGTTCCGCACTCGCAAGCGCGACCTTGCCACCGACGCCGAGGGATACGCACACGCCTCGCAGCTCATTGACGCGGCGATCGCCGAACTCGGCGTTTCGCTCACGTGCGATTTGTTCTTTGCCGCCGAGCGCGAGTATTGGCAGCGGAGAAACACAGCCGCCAAGGTTCAGTATGACCGGCAGGGAAAGCTCGGCATTGGCTGGGCGAACCACGACCACCACACCTATCGCTGCTCGCGCGCCAACTTCACGCGGCTCATCGCCCTCTGGGAAAAGCTCGGGTTCAAGCTCCGCGAACGGTACCACGCCGGCGCCCAAGCCGGATGGGGCGCGCAGATTCTCGAACAGCCGGACACCGGCGTCATCACGTTCAACGACGTCGACCTCGCGCCCGAGGAACTGTTCCAAGACTTCGCCCACGAGCCCATCGAGCCCCGCCCGACCTATGGCACGGTCGGCTTGTGGTGTGCTCTCCATGGCGACTCGTTCCTGCAAGCCGGAATGCACCACCTCGAGTGCCAGTTCGACTTCGACGGCTTGCGGTTGCAGCTCGAATCCGAGGTCGGGATCAAGACCATGAAACCCTTCACCGACTTTCCGTACCTTCGCCAGGCATTCACCGAGGGCGAGCGGTGGAAGGTCGCCGAGGACCGCCTGAAAACCCTCGTGGCGGCCGGGCACATCACCGCCGACCAAGCCAAGGTCTTCCGCGAGCAGGGAGCTCTCGGCAGCCACCTCGAAAACCTCGAACGCAACGCTGGGTTCAAGGGCTTCAACCAGAAGGGCGTCTCGGAGATCATCGCCGCCACCGACGCGCGGAAGCACGCGCGGTAACATTTGTACTCGTCTCCCCGCAACTCCCTTGGAGGTCCGAGTGTCGTCCTGCTTCGCCGAGCTCGCCGGTCTCCTCCCCGAAGGCGCCGTGCGTACCGACGCCGAGGCGCTGGCGACCTACGGCCGCGATTGGGTGCGTCTTCGCCAGCCCAACCCGGTGGCCGTCGCGTTCCCCGATACCACGGCGCAGACGCTCGGCATCGTCCGCTGGGCACGCCGCAATCGCATGGCGATCGTCCCCTCCGGCGGGCGAACGGGTCTCTCTGGTGGAGCGCTGGCCGACAACGGCCAGCTCGTCGTCTCCTGCGAGCGGATGGACAAAATCCTCGGCACCTCGCGGGAGAACGCGCTGATCACGGCGCAGTCCGGCGTCACCATCAAACGGATACAAGATGCGGCGAAGTCCGTTGGGCTGTATTACCCGATCGACTTCGCCCCGGCCGCCATGATGCACGTCGGCGGCACGATCGCCACCAACGCCGGCGGCGTTCATGTCGTGCGGTACGGCATGACGCGGC
>Ga0105048_10010847_pt1 | contig 14417 bp, 10 predicted proteins | sample MAT05_FD_78382 | JGI IMG/M metagenome (GOLD analysis project Ga0105048, IMG submission 78382) | Freshwater microbial communities from Lake Fryxell liftoff mats and glacier meltwater in Antarctica - MAT-05 | ecosystem: Environmental > Aquatic > Freshwater > Ice > Liftoff microbial mat | place...
CACCACCCGCGCCATCCGCTCCGCGTCGCTGGGCGGCCGCGCCGATCTCCCGATCATCGCGCTCACAGCCAACGCGATGAGCAGCGACCGCGAAGCGTGCCTGAGCGCCGGCATGACCGCGTATCTCAGCAAGCCGGTGAGCGAAGCGGCGCTCCACGCCGCGCCTCCGCGTAGATCGCGATGAAACGCGTTCGAGTAGCGTCCCGAGCCTAGCTGCGGCAAGATAGCGCCGAATACGCGAAGCGCTCATGGAACAGCTCACCACGTGGCAGCTTGAGACCGCTCGTCGGCTGGGGTCTGGGCGGTCCTTCCGTACGTCGGCGGCCGGCCGAGGGCTCATCTCGACTCGGTGAGCCCGCCTGGTCGCCAGCGCAGCTGCTTCGCGACCTCGAGCTCCGGTTGGGTCTCCCGGAGTGCCGGGCGAGCGCGACCGAGCGCGTCACGAGCTTCTCCCGGCGCCTGGCCGCATTGCACGCAGGGCGGTTCTACGCGCGTTCGTACGCCATCGACTCCATCGGTACCACGCACGCGCTGCTCGCCTGGCGCGATGCGCTGATCAACGCCGGCTGGGACGGCGGCTTGATTCCGGGTGGCGGGCCGCGGCTCGACGCGCTCGCGTCGGTCGAGCGCGGCACTGGGCCGCCGATCCCCATGGGCACGGCCGATCGGTTGGTGCGCCTCGAGTCCGAGCTCCAGGGCTCCTCGAGGCACGCCATCTACGACGGTCTCACGCTCGTCGAAGATCGCGCGATGTGGTCGACGCGGTGGAGAGCCATCTTCAAGCTGCTCGAAGAGCGCGGCGCAGTGCTCGATCCGCTCGTGGCGGATCCCGGGGAACCGGTCGATAGCGATCTCGGCGTCCTGCAGAAGCGCCTCCGGGGCGAGTCCGGATCGGAGGTGCTCGCCGGCGATGGATCGCTGCTCGTGCTTCGCGGCGACACCACGAGCGAGCTCGCGGAGCTCACTGCTGCTCTGTTGCTGAAGCACCGGGTCACCGGCTCGTCGAGGAGCTCCATCGGGTGAGCGCCTTCGACCTCGAGCCCGGGGAGCTCGAGGCGCGAGCGAGGGTGGTGCTCGAGGGGCTCCTCAGCGCGGAGGCCGCGACCCTGCTTCTCCCTGGGGCCGCGTTCGAACGAAGCCAGCTCGTTCCCCAGCTCGTGAGCGCGATGCGGGAGCTCCACCGGTTCCTGCGCGCGAACGGCTGGAGGATCGCCGCGGTCGAGGAGCGGGTCACGGCGCAGTCGAGGATGGGGCCCATAACGGGACGTCTCGACCTCCGCCTCGTGAACGCGCGGGGCTCGAAGCCGTGCTCGATCTGAAGTGGGGAGCGAGCTCTTACCGCGCGAGCGTCGAGCGCGGCCACGCCGTCCAGCTCGCGCTGTACGCGCGCGCCATCCAGAAGCAGGGCAGCGCCGACATGCCCCCGGCCGGCTACTTCTCTTTGTCCTCCGGGCGCGTGATCACGACGGACCATCGGCTGGGCGCGTCGCGCGCGCGGTCCGGCCCGACCCTCGAGGACACCTTGCGGCGCGTCGAGAACACCGCCGAGGCGGTGCGACGGAGCCTGGGCGCGGGCACGGTGCTCGTGGCGGCGACCGCGGCTGCGCGGCCGATGCTCGAGGCGCTCGGAGTCCCTCACAGCGAGCACATCCGTCACCACGCGCTATCGACGAAGGACGCGGCCTGCATGTACTGCGACTTTCCAGCGATCTGCGGCAGGTCGTGGGAGCGCATCCGATGAGCACGCGCGGCATTACGATCGTCGGCGCGAGCGCTGGCAGCGGAAAGACGTATCGGCTCACCGAGATCGTCACTCGCGCGATCGACCCGCAAAGCGCGCAAACGATCGACGTGCAGAGCCTCGTGGCCGTCACGTACACCCGAAAAGCGCATGCGGAGCTGGAGGCTCGAATCCAGGGCCGCCTGGTCGCCGCAGCGGCCTTCGACCAGGCGGCGCGGCTGCCGCTCGCGTACATCGGGACGGTGCACTCGGCCTGTCTTCGGCTCGTGAAGGAGTTCGCGATCGACGCCGGGCTCTCGCCGGACGTCGACGTGCTCGCCGAGAACGCGAGCGAGCTGTTGCGAGCGTCGCTCGAGGCTTTCCTCGAGCCCGAGAAGCGCGAGCGCCTGGAGCACCTCGCGAGCCGATTCAAGCTCGGCTACATGCCGCAACTGCAGCGGTACGACTGGATCCTCCCGGTCTCCGACATCATGGACCTCGCGCGCGGCAATCGCATCGCGGCGCGTGATCTGCGCGCGATGGCCGAGCGCTCCGCAGATGGACTGCTTGGTTTGCTCCCCGCTCCGGAGATCGACGGCGCGGGCATCGACGCTGAGCTCGCGCGCGAGCTCGAGGTCGCGAGGCGGGCGCTCGCGGGCTCTGGTGACGCGACCCGGGTCACGGCCGACGCCCTCGATCTCCTGTACTGGATGACGGTCCGCGCGCAGGACGGAGAGCTCGACTGGAGCGACTGGGCTCGAGTGGCCAGCCTGAAGCTCAGCGTCAAGTCCGCCCCGCTGGCGGCGAGGCTCCGGGAGATCGCGGGACGATGCCTCGCGCATCCGCGCTTTCACTCCGAGCTGCGCGAGCTCACCGTCGCGCTCTTCGAAGCCGCGAGCACGGGTCTCGCCGCGTACCAGACGTGGAAGTCTCAGCGCCGGGTGGTCGACTACGTCGACATGCTGGACAGGACGCTCGAGCTCCTGGACCACCCGCATGTCCGTGAGGAGCTCCGGGAGCGCCTCGCGCTGATCGTCGTCGATGAGTTTCAGGACACGAGCCCCATCCAGCTCGCGCTCTTCATGAAGCTCCATGGGCTCGCGGGGCGCTCGGTGTGGGTCGGCGATCGCAAGCAGTGCATCTTCGAGTACGCCGGCGCCGACCCTCAGCTCATGGACGCGGTCACGAAGCTCGTCGCGACATCGGGCGGCGAGCGAGAGACGCTGGAGGACAACTATCGATCGCGTCCCGAGCTCGTCGAGGCGTGCTCCGCGGTATTCACGCGCGCCCTCGCGCGCCACGGGTTCGCTCACTCCGAGGTCCGTGTGGCGGCTCGACGTGACAGCCCTGCGTCGATCGCCGCCTTGCCTCCGCTCGGCCTTTGGGTTCTCGACGCGGGGAACAACGACGCTCACGCTGCGGCCGTGGCCAGGGGCGTGAGCCGCCTGCTGGCGAGTCCGGCGATCACCCCCGTCCTCGATCGCGCCACCAAGGAGGTCCGCGGTGTACGCGCGGGCGATATCGCGGTGCTTGTCGCGACCAACGCCGAGGTGGAAGCGCTCGCGTCGGCGCTCCATGCGATCGGGGTCCGGGCTGCGTTCGCGCGCACGAAGCTCCTGGCGACACCCGAGGGCGTCCTGGTCGAGGCGGCGCTCCGCTGGCTGCTCGACGCACGGGACACGCTCTCGGCCGCGAAGATCGAGGCGCTCCTCGGCTACGATGGCGCGACCGCGGACGAGTGCTGGAACAGCTTCTGGCCGCCGCGGAGCGAGAGGACTGGGCACCGCAGGCGTCGTCCTGGCGGGCGATCCTCGAGCCGGTGCGCGCTCGCCTGCGCGTGCTCGCGCCGAGCGAGGCGCTCGATCAGGTGATGGCGTCCCTCGACCTCGTTCACCTCTGCGCGCGCTGGCCCGATGCGACGCAACGGGTGGCGAACCTCGATTCTCTGCGTGGGCTCGCCGCGCGCTACGAGGAGCGGTGCGCGCAGGAGCACGAGGCGGGCACGGTCGCGGGCCTTCTTCGCTACTTTGGGGACGTGGGCGCCGAGAGATGGCGGCGAAACGAGCTGATCGCTTCGGACGACCAGCACGTCCCGAGCGAGGCGGGCGCGGTGGTCATCTCGACCTATCATCGCGCCAAGGGCCTCGAGTGGCCGGTGGTGATCCTCTCGAGCCTCGATCGCGCCGAGCGGCGCGACGCGTTCCAGGTGTGCCCGGAGTCGGACGTCAAGGCGCTCGATCCCGAGCGCCCGCTCGCCGGGAGATGGATCCGCTACTGGCCATGGCCATTCGGGTTGCTCAAGAGCTCACCGATGGCGGCGCTCGCCGAGTCCTCGGCGGAAGGGCGGCGCGTCGAAGCGCGCGAAGAGAAGGAGCGGGCGCGCCTCCTTTACGTTGGCTTCACACGGGCGCGGGATCATCTCGTGCTCGCGGTGCGAGTGAAGCGGGGGAAGGCGGCGTGCCAGTGGCTCGACGCGCTGGCCGATGCGAACGGAGCACCGCTCCGGACGCTGCCGATCGAGGCGGAGGATGGGGCCGAAGATGCGGTGAAGATCCGGACGGGCCCTGATGTACCGGTGCGGGTCTGGCGTCTGAGTGGTACCTCGTCGGCGGCAATCGAGGCGCCGCCCGCGTCGAGCTCGGGGCGCCGCTGGTTCGCGCGGCCGGTGCTTTCGGAGGGCGTTGCCGCGCCCTACCGCGTCTCCCCCTCGGACAAGGGGCGCCGGTGCGCGCGTTGCGGCACATCGTCCGCCTTCCCGGCGCGCTGCCGCTCGACGCTGCGGTTTCGGACTACAGCGCCGTGGGCGACGGGCTCCACGCCTTCTTTGCGTGCGACGTCGACGGCCTGTTGGCGGACGAGCGCGTGGCGAGGGCGCGGCGTCTGATCGACGCGCACGATCTGGGGAGCTGCGTCCGAGCCGAGGCGCTCGTGGAGGCGAGCGACCGGCTGCGCGCGTTCGTCGATGTGCGATGGCCGGGAGCGATCTGGCGGCGAGAGGTGCCGGTCGAGGGCTACGTGGGCCGATGGAGCGAAGAGCGGCTGGTGACCGGGGTGATCGACCTGCTCCTAGAGACGAACGATCGATTTGTCGTCATCGACCACAAGACCTTTCCGGGCCGCGAGGAGGCGGCCTGGAGGGCGAAGTGCCCGGCTTTCGCGCCGCAGATCGATCGAACTCGGGAACATGCCTTTCCGCCGATGAGTATCGGCGGCCCCATTGAAGCGTCCCGTCGGAGAAGGTGCCGCGCACCTCGATCGCCTTTCCGCCGATGAGTATCGGCGGCCCCATTGAAGCGGGCGCGTGACCGACGCCGCTGTCGCCTCAGCGGCGCTTTCCGCCGATGAGTATCGGCGGCCCCATTGAAGCACATTGTCGTCCATGACCCAGTGCCAGGCGTGGCCCGCTTTCCGCCGATGAGTATCGGCGGCCCCATTGAAGCGTGCGACGCGCGCGGATGGGACCGCCCTTGTCCTGGACTTTCCGCCGATGAGTATCGGCGGCCCCATTGAAGCGGGTCATCCGCCGACGCTCGCACGCCGGCATGGGCGCTTTCCGCCGATGAGTATCGGCGGCCCCATTGAAGCGCGGTGACCGCGTCGATCGCGGGCCCCCATGCCTGCTTTCCGCCGATGAGTATCGGCGGCCCCATTGAAGCGGGCCGGGCCTGGTCCGGGTCCCTTGGTGTCTCCGACTTTCCGCCGATGAGTATCGGCGGCCCCATTGAAGCGGCCGCGAAAAAGTTTCCGCGATCCGTGTCTGCGGCCTTTCCGCCGATGAGTATCGGCGGCCCCATTGAAGCGACACGCTTGAGCCGCAGAAGCAGGGCATGCAGATCCTTTCCGCCGATGAGTATCGGCGGCCCCATTGAAGCCAGAAACTCTGGGACGCAGAGAGCCGTGCCAACAAAGCTTTCCGCCGATGAGTATCGGCGGCCCCATTGAAGCGCCGACTGCAGCGCTACATCAGCGCGGACAGCCCGCCTTTCCGCCGATGAGTATCGGCGGCCCCATTGAAGCCGGCCGGGCCGGTGAGCTACAACCCACGTCGACGGCATTCAGCTCTCGGCTATGTCAGCCCAATCGAGTATAAGCTGAACGATGGCGCTGGTTGCGTCGATCGCTGGGTCCGTTTGGCCGCCCTGGGCAGGATCCGGCACCCCGCCCTTTGACAGTGAAATTCGCCCTGGCAGAAGTGATAGCATCGGGCCGTGCGCGTCCTGGTCGCTGACCCCACGCAAGATGGTTGCGCCGGGCTCCTGCGGCTGCTCGCGGACGCGGGGCACGCCGTCGAGCACACCACCCGGGCCGACGATCTCGCGGCGCGCGATCTCGATCGACGCTTCGATCTGCTCGTCATCACCCGCCCGTTCGGCCCTGCCGAGGTGGCGCGCGCGCGCGCGAGCAGCCCCACGCTGCCGGTGCTGGTCCTGACCGACGGGGCTTCGTTCGAAGCGCGCGTCGAGGCGCTCGAGGCCGGCGCCGACGACGCGATGAGCCTCCCGTTCGCCGGCGGGCAGATGATCGCGCGGACCAGCGCGCTCGGGCGACGCGGCGCGCTCACCCCCAAGAGCCCCGAGATCCTCGAGCTGGATGGCTGCTACATCGACCTCGATCGCCTGCGTGTCTCGCGCGGTGATGCGCCGATCGAGCTCGCGGCGCGCGAGGCGAAGCTGATCCGCTTTCTGTACCGGCACCGCGGTCGCGGCGTGACGCGCGAGGAGATCCTCGAGCACGTGTTCGAGGTCTCGCCGGAGATCCAGAGCCGATCGGTCGACATGGCGATCGCCGTGCTGCGCAAGAAGATCGAGCGCGACCCCAAAGATCCGAAGGTGATCGTATCGGTTAAACGCGTTGGTTACGGCCTTACACAGACCTGACAACGCGCTCGATCCCGATCGGTCATGGTCGGGACATGAGCATGCACTGGCACACCAACCTCGACCACGCGATCCAGGACGCCCGGCAGCGGAGGCGTCCCATTCTGTCTCTGGCGCTCCTCGGGCGGCTCGATGAGGCGCTGAGCTGCGCGAACAGCCGCTTCTTCAAGCTGACGATCTATCCGGACCCCGCCGTCGCCGCGGTGATGAACGAGAGCTTCGTTCTCCACTGGGCCTCGGTGTGCCCGGTGCCCAAGGTGACGATCGACTTCGGCGGCGGGCGCGTCGTCATCCGCACGGTGACCGGCAACAGCGCGCACCTGGTGCTCGATCAGGAGGGTAGGGTGCTCGACGCGATCCCCGGCGTGTACACGCCGCAGGCCTTCATCCGCGCGCTGACGAACGGAGCGCGGGCCGGCGAGCGCCCGGCGTACCACCGCGAGTGTCTGCAGCGCATCGAGGCCTCGGGCCGCGATCGGCCGTCGGCGCCGCCCGCGCGCCTGCCGACGGCGCGCGAAGCCGGGGCGCTGACGATGACCAAGATGCGGATGGAAGAGCCGCTGCTCCGGCTGATCACGACGCTCGGCGCCTCGATCGCCGAGGACACCTGGATCAACGAGCACCAGCTGCATCGTCAGATCCACGAGGCGCTCGCGAATCACGAAGCGCCGACTCGCCGCGAAGCGTTCGTCGAGTGGCTCTACGAGACGGTGTTCCTGATGCCGCTCTCGGATCCGTGGCTCGGGCTGCGCTCGGGCCCGTTCTCCGAGCTCTGAGATCAGTGCCGACGCTCAGCGGAAGTCCTGTCGCGCGTTACTTGACGATGATCTCGGCTTCCGCCGTCTTGTCGCCGGCGACGGCCTTGATCTTGGCCTTGCCCTTCTTCACGGCGAGGACCTGGCCCGCGTCGCTCACGGTCGCGATGTTCGGATCGGACGAGCTCCACTTCGGGTTGAAGCCGAGGATGGCCTGGCCCTGCGCGTCGGTCAGGTTGGCCTTGAGGCGCACAGCGTCACCGACCTTCTCGAGCGTCTGCGCGGCGGGTTCGAGCGCGATGCCCGCGACCGCAGGGTGCGTGACGACGATGGTCGTGCTGCCGCTGGCCTCGCCGAGCGTGGCCTTGAGCGTGGCGGTGCCCGCACCTTCGGCGACGACGAGCCCGTCGGTGATGCTGGCGACGTTGTTGTCGCTGGTGGACCAGATGACCACGACGCCCGGCACTTCGCGGCCGGCCTCGTCCTTCACGATCGGCGTGATGGTCACCGACTTCTTCACTCCGACGAGCTCGGTCTTCGGCGGATCGAAGGTGATCGTCGTCGGGATCGACACCACGACGTCGACGGTCGAGCTGACCTCGCCGACCGCCGCGCTGACCTTCGTGACACCGGACTTCAGCGCGGTGACCACGCCGTTGGCGCCGACGGCGGCGACGGCGGGATCCGAGCTGGTCCAGCGCAGCTTGAGGATCGCATCGACGACCATCTGGCCGTCCTTGTCCTTCGGTTGCGCGGTGAGCGTCGCCTTCTGATCCTTCGCGATGAGCGTGAGCTTGTTCGGCTCGACGGCGACCGTGGTGACCGACGGCCCGCAAGCCGCGAGTAAACCAACCAAGGATAGAAGACCGGGGAGCCTCGACATGGGCAGCGAGTTAGCAGGTTTTCGCGGAGCCTGCGAGTTTCTGAAACGAGCGCGCCGCTCAGGTTTCGCCGCGGTCGCGCCGATGGATTACGGGTCGAGCGCTTTCGAAAACGTAAGCGGACGCGCCTCCGTATTGTAGGTGCGGCGCGCCTCCACCTGCCTTCGTATACTTACACCGGATCGCGATCTGTCATTGTCCGCGCGACTTCGACCAACGGACACGCCGAGCGGGAAATTGGGGCCCGATCGGATTGCCGTGACAGAGTCCGCTTCGCCCATTCAGGGACGGGGGGAGCGGCGGGCTCGACGATGTGTGGCGCTTCGGCGCCCCGCTTTTGGGTGCTCGAACGCGAACGCGCGCTCGGGTGGATAGGAGCTCTCGATGATTCTGGCGCGCCAGCTGGCCACTGCCTTGATTTTGACCACTCTCGCTGCCCCGGCCTGGGCTTTTGCCCCCCCGGCGGGCGGTGACCACTCCACGATCGAGCTCGCGACCGGCGAAAAGGCGCGCCTCCAGCGCTTGCTGGTCCCCGCGCCGGCCGCCTACGCGCCCTGGTCCACGCTCGTCGCCGACCGCGAAGCCCGCTGGCAGTCCACCTGGGATCGCGACACCAAGGTCCCCGCGCGCATCTTCGGCCGCGGCCACGCCGTGCCCGGCGCGATCAACAATCCTGCGATCGCCGAGGCCGCTGCCCGCAAGTCTCTCGCCGACAACCTCGCGCTCCTCGCGCCCGGCGCCGCGATCGGTGACTTCGTCCTCGCGTCCAACGAGCTCGACTCCGGCGTCCGCAGCGTCGGCTTCCTGCAGCACCACCAGGGCCAGCGCGTCGCGGGCGGCCAGGTCAGCTTCCGCTTCAAGAAGGATCGCCTCTTCGTCATCGCGTCCGATGCGCTGCCGAACGTGCGCGTCCCCGCGACCGGATCGGCGATCGACGCCCGCCTCGCGCGCCAGCTCGCCACCGCGTGGATCGGCGAGAGCGCCGAGGCCACCGCGGGCGCCGTGAAGGGCCCCTTCATCCTCCCGGTCATCCTCGCGAGCGGCGAGGTGGTCTACCGCAGCGTCCTCGAGATCACCGTCGATGCGAAGCACCCGACCGGCCGCTGGGCCGTCGCGCTCGACGCCAGCACCGGCGCACGCTTCGCCAAGCGCCAGACGCTGATGTTCTTCAACGGCACGATCACCATGAACACGCCGGAGCGCCGCCCCGGTGGCGCGCGCATCAACCTCCCCGCGCCCACGATGAACATCGTGGCCGGCGGCGCCAACATCCAGACGCTCGCGGACGGCACGTTCACGCTGACCGCCAGCGGCGCGGTCGACGTGCGCGCGGGCGCGGTCGGTCGCCTGGTCAACGTCATCAACAACACCGGGCCCGCGGCCTCGGTGTCCTTCAGCCTCCAGGACGGCGCGACCTACAACTGGAACGCCGCCGCCACCGAGAGCGTCGACGCCCAGGTCGTCACGTACATCGCGAGCCACGTCGTGAAGGCGCGCAGCAAGATCATCGCCCCCACGCTCCGCTACCTCGACACCCAGCTCGAGGCCAACGTGAACATGGACGACGTGTGCAACGCCTACTCCGACGGCGTCACGATCAACTTCTTCAACTCCGGCCAGGGCTGCGAGAACACCGGCCGCTTGCCCGACGTGATTTATCACGAGTTCGGGCACGCGGTTCACCTCAACGCGATCCAGCGCGGCGTCGGTCAGTTCGAGACCGCGCTCTCCGAGGGCGGCGCCGACTATCTGGCCGCCACGGTCACCGGTGATCAGGGCATGGGCCGCGGCTTCTTCTTCGACAACCGTGCGCTTCGCCAGGTCGACCCGGCGGGCGTCGAGGCGCGCTGGCCCGAGGACATCGACCAGGATCCGCACATCACCGGCCTCATCTACGCCGGCGCGATGTGGGATCTGCGCAAGGCCTTCATCACCAAGTACGGCGAGGCCGCCGCGGTCACGAAGATCGATGACTTCTGGTACCAGGTGTTCCGTCGCGCCTCCGACATCCCGACCTCGTACGTCGAGGTCCTCACCGCCGATGACGACGACGGCGATCTGTCGAACGGCACGCCGAACCTCTGCGACATCAACGCGGCGTTCGAGGCGCACGGCCTCGCGACCCGCGACAGCGTCGCGCCCACGCTCGGGCCGGTGGTCCGCACCGACTTCGATGTCTCCGTCGCGACCTCGGGCAGCGCGCTCTGCCCCGGCACCGAGCTCGGCAACGTCGACCTCGTCTGGTCGGTGCGCGGCGTCCCCGGCAGCGGCGGCCGCGTGCCGCTCGGCCTGACCGGAATGCTCTTCAACGGCGCGATCCCGCAGCAGCCCGCGGGCACCGTGATCAACTACCGCATCGAGGGCCAGCTCACGAACGGCTCGATCGTGAACCTGCCGGACAACCCGGCCGATCCGAACTACGAAGTGTTCATCGGCGAGGTCACCCCGCTGTACTGCACCGACTTCGAGGTCGATCCGGCCGGCGATGGATGGACCCACCTGAAGATCTCCGGTCCGACCCGCGAAGGCGCCGACGACTGGCAGTGGGGCGCGCCGAACGGCACCGAGGGCAGCGGCGATCCGAGCGCGGCCGTCTCCGGCAGCAGCATCATCGGCAACGATCTCGGCGGCGGTAACTTCAACGGCAACTATCAGCCGGGCGTCAGCAACGAGATGGTCTCGCCGATGGTCGACACGATGGGCCACACCAACGTCCGCCTGCAGTACAAGCGCTGGTTGAACGTCGAGGACTCGGCCTACGACAAGGCCCAGATCCTCGCCAACGGCGCGGTCCTCTGGAGCAACCTCGACAGCGGCACCGAGGCGGGCGTCACGCACACCGACAAGGAGTGGCGCTTCCACGACGTCGATCTGTCGTCGCAGGTCGGCGGCGGATCGGTGCAGGTCCGCTTCCGTCTGACCTCGGATCGCGGCTTCGAGACCGGCGGCTGGAACATCGACGACTTCTGCATCGTGTCGTTCGACACCGCGAGCGTCCCGGTGTGCGGCAACAACCAGCTCGAGCAGGGCGAGACCTGCGACGATGGCAACCGCGTCGACGGCGATGGCTGCGAGGCCTCGTGCACCGAGACGCCGGCTCCGGTCGTGATCTGCGGCGACGGCAGCATCGGCGCGGGCGAGCTCTGCGATGACGGCAACGACGACGACACCGACGGCTGCACCCGCGCGTGCACGCCTTCGGCGGCGGCGGTCTGCGGCGACAGCACCCTCGCGATGGGCGAGCAGTGCGACGACGGCAACACCGCGATCGGCGACGGCTGCGACGCGAGCTGCGCGACCGAGATGACCCCGATGGGCCCCGGCGATCTGACCACGATCGAGGACGGCGGTTGCGGCTGCACGACCCAGGGCGGATCGTCGTCCTTCGCCGGCATGTTGCTGGTGTTCGGTCTGGTGCTCGTCGCTCGACGCCGCTAGTCTCCTGGCCGCGTGGCCAGGCTCCTCATCGTCGATGACGATCCCAGCATCCGGGAAGTGGTGTCGTTCGCGCTGACCCAGGCCGGACACACCATCACCGCGAGCCCCGACGGCGTGGCCGCGCTGGCCGCGTTCGCCGCGCAGCCCCCGGAGCTGGTCGTCCTCGACATCCTCATGCCGCACCTCGACGGGATCGAGGTTTGCTGCCGCATCCGCGCTTCATCCAGCGTGCCGATCCTCTTCCTGTCGTCGAAGGACGACGAGATCGATCGCGTCATCGGGCTCGAGGTCGGCGGCGACGACTACCTCACGAAGCCGTTCTCTCCGCGCGAGCTGGTGGCCCGAGTGAAGGCGATGTTGCGCCGCGTGGCGCTCGACAAGGCCGAGCTGCCAGCCGTGCGATCGCTCAAGAAGCACGGCGATCTGAGCCTCGATCCCGATCGTTTCGAGGTGATGTTCGACGGCAAGAACGTCGTCCTCACCGTCACCGAGTTCGGCGTCGTCGAGGCGCTCATCTCGCATCCTGGCAAGGTCTACACGCGCGGTGAGCTGGTCGATCTCGCGTACTCGCTCGACCACCACGTCACCGAGCGCACCATCGACACGCACGTGCGCCGTATCCGCCAGAAGTTCGGCGCCGACGGCGAGCCGATCGAGACGGTGTTCGGGCTCGGCTATCGCCTCGGCGCGTGCAAGGCACCGAGGTGAAGCGGGGCTTGCCGGTCGCCTGGCTGCTGGCGAGCTTGCTGCTCCTGGTGTTGCTGCTGCCGATCGCCGCGCCCTTCTTCGTGCGCTTCGACGAGAACCGCCTCATCCGACAGACCGAGGAGACGCTGCTCGTCGAGGCGGCGACCATCGGCGAGATCTATCGCGCGCTCGCGCTGCCCGCTTGGCGCGCCGATCGCCTGCCCGAGCCGGTGAAGGGCGAGCGCTACCAGCCCTTCGCGCTGACGCTCGATCTGCGCACGACGCCCATCTTGCCGCGCGCCGAGCGCGACGTCCGCCCGGCGCGCACGGCCTCAACGGTCGCTGCGCGACCTGGCACGATCGTCGGCTCGCCGCTCGCAGGCTCGCGCGTCGCCTCCTCCACGGCCTCAACGAGCTCGATCGCCGCGATCCTCGACGGGGTGCTGGAGCGCGCGCAGGTGCGGACGCTCTCCGGCTTGCGCGTGCTGGACGCGAATGGCGTGGTGATCGCGTCGCCGTCGCACGAGCGCGGCTACTCGCTCGCGCACCTCGACGAGGTCGCTTCCGCGCTCCAGGGCCGCTACGTGCCCGCGCTGCGCGAGCGGGTCAACGACGAGCCGAAGCCGCCGCTGTCGAGCGTGGAGCGCGCGTCCGACGTACGGGTGTCGCTGGCATGGCCGATCTACGCGGACCCGCGCGCGACCAGCGGCCCGGTGATCGGCGTGGTCTACGCGTCGCGAACGCCGCTCGATCTCGGGCGCTCGTGGTGGAGGCTCCGAAAGGCGCTGATCGTGCCGGTGTTCCTCTCGATCGCCGGTGTGCTGGCGGTGCTGGCGTTCCTGGTGCGCGTCATCGCGCGGCCGCTCGCGCGCCTCACGAAGGCCGCGCTCGCGGTCGCGGACGGCGACATCGAGGCGCCGCTCGAGTCATCGGGCATCGCGCCCGCCGAGATCCACCACCTGGGTCGCGCGCTCGCCCGCATGCGCGATCAGCTGGAGCGCCGCGCCGAGTACGTGCGCGTGTTCGCCGCGCAGGCGGTGCACGAGCTGAAGACGCCGCTCACGTCGCTGCGCGGCGCATCCGAGCTCTTGCTCGATGGGGCTGAGTCGATGCCCCCGGAGCAGCAGCGCCGCTTTTTCGCGCTGATCCACGACGACGCGCTGCGCATGGACAAGCTGGTCGGCCGCATCCTCGATCTCGCGCGCATCGAGGCGTCGCCGCCGGCTCGCCGCCCGATCGCGCTGAAGCCGTGGGTGGACGCGATCGTCGAGCGCTACGCGCGTCATGGGCAGACGGTGGTGCTCGACTGGAAGGCAGATCCGGCGCCCCTCGCGGTCGACACCGACCAGATCGATTCGCTTTTGACGAACCTCCTCGATAACGCCGCGCGCCACGGTGAGGGTCGGCCCATCCACCTGTTGGCGGAGGACCAGCGCGGCGCGCTCCGTCTCACGGTGGAGGACGACGGACCGCTGCTGCCGAGCGAGCATTTTGCCCGCATTTTCGAGCGTTTCTACACCACCGAGCGGGCCAAGGGCGGCACCGGCTTGGGCCTCGCGATCGTGCGTGCCGTCGCGGAATCACACGGCGGAACGGTCGTCGCCTCAGCGCGCCCCGAGGGCGGGGCCAGGTTCGTGGTCACGCTGCCCTCCAAAATGTAGTTGATTGTCGTTATCGCCGGGCGCATCTACTCGTGGCTTTTGTCGATCCGTGGCGCCGCTCTCGTCATCCTCGCCCTCGCTCCGTCGGTCGCTTCCGCGGCCGTCGATACCGCCACCGTCACGTGGCACGCGCCGCTGGGCATCAGCGTCAGCCTCGACACCGCGGTCGGCTCCGGCACCTTCGTCTCCAGCGTCTACGCCGATGATCCGTACTACGCCTCGACGCTGGCCATCGAGCCGGCCTGGTCCTTCGACGATGTACTGACGCTCTCGATGCGCGCCGCCGTCACGTACGAGTGGACCTCCGCGGTCACCGCTTGCCGCGACGCCACCGGCCCTCGCCCCGCGGGCGCTCCGGCGCGCGACTGCTCCGATACCGGCGACCCGGCCGGCCAGCG
>Ga0105048_10010848_pt1 | contig 14417 bp, 12 predicted proteins | sample MAT05_FD_78382 | JGI IMG/M metagenome (GOLD analysis project Ga0105048, IMG submission 78382) | Freshwater microbial communities from Lake Fryxell liftoff mats and glacier meltwater in Antarctica - MAT-05 | ecosystem: Environmental > Aquatic > Freshwater > Ice > Liftoff microbial mat | place...
AAAGAAGGCTTGGGTAAAGACGTTACCGACAAATTTTTGAGCGGCCTGCCCGGTATTCAAAAAGAAGGCTGCGATGGCCTGATCACCAGCGCACGCTGGGTGGTGCACAAGATGCCCGTGCACACACGCACCGTGTGCCTGGAATTCTTTGGCAATGCCAAAGACGCCGTGCCCAGTATTGTGGAAATCATTGACTTCATGTTTGCCGAGCAGAAGCGCACTGGCGTGCTGTTGGCCGGGCTGGAGCATCTGGACGACCGCTACTTGAAGGCCGTGGGCTACGCGACCAAGAGCAAACGCGGTGGCCTGCCCAAGATGGCGCTGTTTGGCGACATTGCCGGGGATGATGCGGACGCGGTGGCCCGTGCCACGTCCGAAGTGGTGCGCATCGCCAACTCGCGCAGCGGCGAAGGGTTTATCGCCATCAGCCCCGAGGCACGCAAAAAGTTTTGGCTGGACCGCAAAAAGACGGCTGCCATCTCGCGGCACACCAATGCCTTCAAAATCAACGAAGACGTGGTCATTCCGCTGCCGCGCATGGCGGAGTACACCGATGGCATTGAGCGCATCAATATCGAACTGAGCCTGCGCAACAAGCTTGCCTTTTGCGATGCCCTGACCCAATTTTTTGCAAACGGCAGCCTGCCCCTGGGCAAGACGGACGATGCCAACGCCATACCGGCAGCCGAGCTGCTGGAAGACCGTGTGGCCCAGGCCTTGGCGCTGATTGCCGATGTGCGCGCACAGTGGCAGGGTTGGTTGGTTGGTGTGGATGGCCTGTTTGCGCAACTACAAGACCACAGCCTGCGTGCCAGCTGGAAGACGCAATTGCGCATGCCGCTGCAAGGCATCTTTACCGGCGCGGCGTTTGAAGCCATCCTGGCGGAGTGCACGGCCATCCACAAGCGGGTGCTTAAAGGCCGCGTTTGGGTGGCGCTGCACATGCACGCTGGTGATGGCAATGTGCACACCAACATTCCGGTCAATAGCGACGATTACGAGATGCTGCAAGCCGCCCACGGCGCGGTCAAACGCATCATGGCGCTGGCCCGTTCGCTGGACGGCGTGATTTCGGGCGAACACGGCATTGGCATCACCAAGCTGGAGTTTTTGACCGACGCCGAGTTGCAACCGTTTACCGATTACAAGGCCAGAGTAGACCCAGAAGGCCGCTTTAACAAAGGCAAGTTGCTACGAAATGGAGAGCAAACTACGCAGCATGGACGGGGGCTAAAGGCCGATTTGACCAATGCCTATACGCCCAGCTTCGGGTTGATGGGCCACGAGTCGCTGATCATGCAGCAGAGCGATATTGGTGCCATCGCCGATTCGGTGAAAGACTGCCTGCGCTGCGGCAAGTGCAAGCCGGTGTGCGCCACCCACGTGCCGCGCGCCAACCTGCTTTACAGCCCACGTAACAAGATTTTGGCGACCTCGCTCTTGGTCGAAGCCTTTTTGTACGAAGAGCAAACGCGCCGGGGCGTGTCCATCAAACACTGGGAAGAGTTTGAAGATGTGGCCGACCACTGCACGGTCTGCCACAAGTGTTTGACGCCCTGCCCGGTGGACATCGATTTTGGCGATGTGACCATGAACATGCGTAACCTGTTGCGCAAGATGGGCAAAAAATCCTACCGTCCGGCGGCCGAGTTTCAGGCCTGGTTCATCGGCACGGCCAGCCCGAATGCCATTGCACTGGCCCGCACCGCCACGCGCCTGAGCTTTAAGGCGCAACGCCTGGGCAACCGTGTGCTCAATGTGCTGGCCCGTAAGCAAACGAAGGCGCCACCGGCCACGGTGGGCGTGCCAACGGTAAAAGAGCAGGTCATCCACTTCATCAACAAGAAGATGCCTGGCAATCTGCCCAAGCGCTCGGCCCGTGCTTTGTTGGATATTGAGGACAAAGACTACGTGCCGATCATTCGCAACCCCAAGACCACCACGGCTGAGACCGAGGCGGTGTTCTATTTCCCCGGTTGCGGCTCAGAGCGATTGTTTAGCCAGGTGGGCTTGGCCACGCAGGCCATGCTGTGGCACGCGGGTGTGCAGACTGTGCTGCCGCCAGGCTATTTGTGCTGCGGTTACCCACAGCGCGGCTCGGGTCAGTTTGACAAGGCCGAGAAGCTGATCACTGACAACCGGGTGCTGTTCCACCGCGTGTCCAATACGCTGAACTACCTGGACATCAAGACCGTCATCGTGAGCTGCGGCACCTGCTATGACCAGTTGCAAGGTTATGAATTTGACAAGATATTCCCGGGTAGCCGCATCATCGATATCCACGAATACCTGCTGGAGAAAAATATCACCCTGCCATCCGGCCAGGGCGGATTTTTGTACCACGAGCCTTGCCACAACCCCATGAAGTTGGGCGACTCCATGAAGACCGTCAAGGCATTGGTGGGCGACAAAGTGCTCAAGAGCGAGCGCTGCTGCGGCGAGAGCGGTGGCCTGGCCACCTCGCGCCCCGATGTGTCTACCCAGATTCGCTTCCGCAAAGAAGAAGAGATTCTCAAGGGCGAGGCGGCGTTGCGCGGCACCGGTGCCGTGCAGACCGACCAGAACGTCAAGATTTTGACGTCGTGCCCAAGCTGCCTGATGGGTTTGAACCGCTACCAAGACGATTTGAAGTCTGGTCTCTTGGAGGCCGATTACATCGTGGTGGAAATGGCGAACCAGATTTTGGGCAAGGAATGGCTGCCCGAATACGTGGCGACTGCCAATGCGGGTGGCATTGAGCGGGTGCTGGTTTGAAAACCGGCGCTCCAACGCCGCAGGCGATGACGGTTCATGGGCAATCGCGTGTGCTGGAGATCAGTTTTTCTGACGGCGCACACTTTCGTATTCCTTTTGAGCTGATGCGCGTCTACTCACCGTCGGCCGAAGTAAAAGGGCATGGCCCCGGTCAAGAAACATTGCAAACTGGCAAGCGCAGCGTGGAGCTGGAGGCGTTGGAGCCCGTGGGCAACTATGCCGTGCAGCCCCGCTTTTCGGACGGCCACGACACCGGCATTTTTTCTTGGGACTACCTTTACTTCTTGGGCTCTGAGCACGAACGCCTGTGGCAAGAGTATTTGGATCGCCTGACTGCAGCCCATGCTGACCGCGATACCCCGATGGTGGCAAAATCAGGCAATAGCTGCGCCAGCCACTGAATACGTTGTTACTATAAAAATAGTAGCATATAAACCAGTATTTACGGGGGCTACAGCCTGTTTTTACCATTTGTAATAGTATGACCTCAACACATTTTGGCTTCAAATCAGTAGACGAATCGGAGAAAGCCGGCCACGTGCGCGGCGTTTTTGACTCGGTTGCGCCTAAATACGATGTGATGAACGACCTTATGTCGATGGGTCTGCACCGCGCCTGGAAGGCCTACACCGTAATGGTGGCCAACCTGCATGAGGGCGACAGAGCCTTGGACATTGCGGGGGGCACGGGTGATTTGGCCATGGCTTTCTCCAAAAAAGTAGGTAGCACGGGGCAGGTGGTCCATACCGATATCAACGAAGCCATGCTGAGCACTGGCCGCAACCGCTTGATAGACGAAGGGGTGAGCTTGCCCACGATGGTCTGCGACGCTGAAAAGCTGCCGTTTGCCGACAACTACTTCAACCTGGTTAGCGTGGCCTTTGGCCTGCGCAATATGACCCACAAAGACGTGGCACTGGCGGAGATGCACCGGGTGCTGAAGCCGGGTGGCAAACTGCTGGTGCTGGAGTTTTCCAAGGTCGCAGCGCCTCTGGAGAAAATTTATGACTGGTATTCGTTCAAGGTGCTGCCCAAGTTAGGCAAGCTGGTGGCAGGTGACGATTCCAGCTACCAGTACCTCGCAGAGTCCATCCGCATGCATCCTGGACAGGCTGAATTGAAAACCATGATGCACAAAGGGGGTTTTGGACATGTGGACTATCACAACCTCACCGGCGGTGTGGTTGCGTTGCATGTTGGAATCAAGTGCTAAGGGTTGTGAAATACACCACTATCCTCACCTAACGAGTTCCTTTGGAGTGAATATGAAAATTTGGACTGTTTTTTTGATTGCCCTATTGGCGTTGGCTAGCATGGACGCGGAGGCTGCACGGCGAATGGGTAGTGGCAAGTCGGTTGGCAAGCAATCCTCCAACGTGACCCAGCGCGATGCCACACCGGCTGCACCTGCTGCACCCAGCCAGGGTGTGAATAGCACTGCGGCTGCCGCCAAGCCCGCAGCCGCTGCTGCGCCAGCCGCTGCAGCCAAACGACCCTGGGGTGCCATGTTGGGCGGCCTGGCTGCTGGCCTGGGATTGGCATGGCTTGCAAGCTCGCTGGGGCTGGGTGGAGCTATGGGCCAAATCTTGATGTTTGCACTCCTGGCCATGGTGGTGATGGTGGGCATCGGTTGGTTTATGCGCCGACGTGCGGCTAATGCCACACCGCAATCAAGCCCCTTTGCTTTTCAGGGCGCTGGCAATGTTGGCAATGTCCCTGTGGCAGAGCCCAAGCCGTACAGCCCTGACCATGTCGGCAATGACGCGTCTGCGCGCCCTTGGGAGCGCAGCAGCATGGCTTTTGAAGCATCCAACCCACCCGGCGGCTCCATGATTGGTGCCGGACTCAAGGGTTCGCAAAGCTGGGGCATCCCATCAGGGTTCGACTCCGAAGGTTTCCTGGTAGCCGCCAAAGCCAACTTTGTGACCCTGCAGGTTGCCTGGGACAAGTCTGATATTCCTGCCCTGCGCGCGATGATGACCGACACCATGCTGCGCGAAATTCAGGCGCAGCTCGCTGAGCGCGAAGCGCAGCACGGCTCCAATCCAAACCGTACGGATGTGGTGATGTTGGAGGCGCGTTTATTGGGCATTGAAGAGACGCCCGAAGAGTACTTGGCCAGTGTGGAGTTCTCCGGCATGATCCGCGAAGAACCTTCAGCCGGACCCAGCCCGTTCCGCGAGGTCTGGAATATGAGCAAACCAGTGAGCGGTGGCCGCGGTTGGTTGGTAGCCGGAGTGCAGGCGCTGCAATAAACGAAGGCTCTGCCCGGAGCGCGTGCCTCTACCAGGAATACCGCGGAACCGGCTTAGCCGGGCCGCCGGTATTGCCCCCATCAAGGGGGAAAGCGTAGCGACACGCAGTGCGCAAGCCGGGGGGTGAGCCATAATCTCTTATGGCAACACAGTCCCCTTTTTCTATGCTGGAGGGTCTTCTCCAAAACTTCAGCCTTCCGTTCACCCCCCCTGCTTGGGCCATTGACGAGGTGCACCGCCGCGTTGTTTTGCTGCTCAACCACGTGTTGATGCAAGAGCCCCAAGCCATGGAGCGATTGGCCCGTCAAAAAGGTAGCGTTGTTCGCATGCAATGGCGCGATCTGACTTTCATGGTGGTGGTGACACCAGCCGGTTTGCTCGATGTGGCCGCCGCTGACGCGCAAACCGCTCTCTCTCTTTTCATTACCGAAGAATCCCCGGTCGCGATTGCCCAAAGCCTGATGACTGGCAACAAGCCTGCCGTGCGCATTGAAGGCGATGTGCAGTTGGCAGCCGATGTCAGTTGGTTGATCGACCATGTGCGCTGGGATCTGGAAGAAGATTTGGCACGGTTGATGGGAGATGCCCCAGCGCATGGATTGATGCAAGCCGCCAGTGCAATGGCGCAGGCAGTGCAGCAGTTTGCGGGTCGCGCCAGCAAAAACACCACCGGCGGATCCTCTGCATGAGCCGTCTGTACCGCAGTTTTTTTATTGCCTGGGTTGTCTTTCACTATGGGCTGGACGAGCTGGTACTCAGTGGTTTTGACAAGCCCTGGCTGCGGCGTCTGACACGCTTGTTGACATTAGGGCGCAGGCTAAAGGCACCGAGGGGTCAACGTCTGCGCCAGGCACTGGAGCGACTGGGACCGATTTTCGTCAAATTTGGGCAGGTATTATCCACCCGCCGTGATCTGTTGCCGCTGGATATCTCCGACGAGCTGGCGCGTTTGCAAGACCGCGTTCCGCCATTTCCTTCCGAAGTAGCGGTGGCCACCATTGAGCGCGCTTTCGGTAAGCCGCTGAGCGAGATTTTTGTATCTTTTGAGCGCGAGCCAGTGGCTAGCGCCTCTATCGCGCAGGTCCACTTCGCTGTGGTGCGGGACCGTCAGGGACGGGAGCGCCAAGTGGCGGTCAAGGTGCTGCGTCCTGGCATGCTGGCCGCCATCGAAAAAGATCTGCAGTTGATGCGCATGATGGCGGGCTGGGTGGACAGCCTGTCGAGTGAAGGTAAACGCCTGCGTCCGCGTGAAGTGGTTGCCGAATTTGACAAGCATCTGCACGACGAGCTGGACCTTGTGCGCGAAGCCGCTAGTGCGGCCCAACTGCGCCGCAACATGGAGAGCCTGCAACTGGTGCTGATTCCCGAAATACATTGGGATCTTTGTACCACCGAAGTCATGGTGATGGAGCGCATGGTCGGCATCCCCATCAGCCAGACCGAGCGGCTGCGCGAAGCCGGCGTTGATATGCCCAAGCTGGCTCGCGACGGGGTAACGATTTTCTTCACCCAGGTCTTCAGGGATGGCTTCTTCCATGCGGATATGCATCCGGGCAATATTCAGGTCAGCCTGGATCCCAAGACCTTTGGCCGCTACATTTCTTTGGATTTTGGCATCGTAGGTACGCTGACCGAGTCCGACAAAGACTATCTGGCCCAGAACTTCACGGCGTTCTTTCGGCGGGACTACAAGCGCGTGGCAGAGCTGCACATCGAGTCCGGCTGGGTTCCGCGCAGTACCCGGGTGGACGAGTTGGAGGCGGGTATTCGCTCTGTCTGCGAGCCCTATTTTGACCGGCCGCTCAAGGAAATATCGCTGGGGCTGGTGTTGATGCGCCTGTTCCAGATTTCCAGGCGATTCCAAGTTGAAATCCAGCCCCAACTGGTGTTGCTGCAGAAAACCCTGCTCAACATCGAAGGCTTGGGGCGAGAACTCGACCCCGAGCTGGACCTGTGGGCTACGGCCAAGCCTTTCCTGGAGCAGTGGATGCTGGGGCAGGTCGGCCCGCAAAAGCTGATGGACCAGCTCAAAGCGCAAGCCCCGCACTATGCCAAGTTATTGCCCGAGTTGCCTATGTTGCTGCACAATTTTTTGCGTGGCAATGCGGCTGACTCTAGTCGGGCCATCGAGGAATTGCTGGTTGAGCAACGGCGGACCAATAAACTCTTGCAGGGGCTGGTTTACACCGTGATCGGCTTTGCGCTGGGATTGGTCGTCATGCAATTGGTGATACGGGTGCGGCTGTTCTAGTCAGCGGCCTATAATTGAAGGCTTTGCAACTAACAGTCTGAGCTTTCCACCCATGCCCATATACGCCTATAAATGCGAGTCCTGCGGGTTTGCCAAGGACGTATTGCAAAAAATGTCTGACGCACCGCTCGATGTTTGTCCAGCATGTTCCCAAGCCACCTTCAAAAAGCAGGTCACTGCAGCCGGCTTTCAGCTCAAAGGTTCTGGCTGGTATGCCACTGACTTTAAAGGTGGTACTCCCGCCCAGACAAGCGGGCCTACACCTGCAGATACCGGGGCTGCTGCCGCTGCTGCCCCGGATGTGGCCGCGCCCAAGGTAGATGCTGCGCCGAGTACCGGAGCGGCGCCTGCAGCCTCCAGTTCCTGATTTTGTCTTCCACTGAGCCGGGGGTTTCTGTGCCGTTTAAGAAATACATGCTGACCGGGTTGATGGTGTGGTTGCCTTTGGCTATCACCATCTGGGTGTTGTCCTGGCTGGTCAAGTCCCTGGATGGCGTGCTCAGCAGTGTCCTGTTTGGCATTGCAGCCGTGGCCCCAAAGAACATGGGCCCCATGATCGAAAGCCTGCGCGAGATTCCTGGTCTGGGTGTGTTGATCGTCGCGACATTCATGCTGGTCACGGGCGCCTTGGTGTCCAACGTGGCCGGTCGCTGGATGCTCAAGCAATGGGATGGTATGTTTACCCGCATACCCATCGTCAAGTCCATCTACAACAGCGTCAAAAAAGTATCCGATACGCTGTTTTCCAGCAACGGAAATGCGTTTCGCACGGCCCTGTTGATCCAGTACCCCCGTGCCGGGAGCTGGACGATTGCGTTCCAGACCGGCACTCCCACGGGTGAAGTGGCGTCGCATCTGGGTACCGATTTTGTCAGCGTGTACGTACCGACCACTCCCAATCCAACCAGTGGTTTCTTTTTGATGCTGCCGCGTGCCGACGTGGTGGAGCTGGACATGAGTGTGGACCAGGCATTGACTTACGTTATATCCATGGGCTCTGTCCCCCCTGCTGCGCACTTGCCTCTAAGGGCAGTGCCAAAAACCTCTTAATTTGCGAAACCAGCTGCCTACAGGGTGGCGTCTTGAAAGATAGTTATGGCCATGCGTTCTCACTATTGCGGTCTGGTGACCGAAGCCCAAATGGGCGAATCCGTTTCTCTGTGCGGCTGGGTTAATCGCAGGCGCGACCACGGCGGTGTGATCTTTGTCGATTTGCGCGACCGCGAAGGCTACGTGCAAGTGGTGTGCGACCCTGACCGCGCCGAGATGTTCAGCGTTGCCGAAGACTTACGCAACGAGTTTTGCGTACAAGTCAAAGGCTTGGTGCGTGCTCGCCCAGATGGCACCGTCAATGAAGGCCTGAAGAGCGGCAAGATTGAAGTGCTGTGCCACGAACTGGTGGTGCTTAACCCTTCAGTCACGCCCCCATTCCAGCTGGATGACGACAACCTGTCGGAAACCACGCGCCTGACGCACCGGGTGCTGGACCTGCGCCGTCCGTATATGCAAAACAACCTGATGCTGCGTTACCGCGTATCCATGGAAGTGCGCAAGTTTCTGGACGCCAATGGTTTTGTCGACATCGAAACGCCCATGCTGACCAAGTCCACGCCAGAAGGTGCGCGCGACTATTTGGTGCCCAGCCGTGTGCACGATGGGCATTTCTTTGCCTTGCCACAGTCGCCTCAATTGTTCAAGCAGTTGCTGATGGTGGCCGGTTTTGATCGCTATTACCAGATCACCAAGTGCTTCCGTGACGAAGACCTGCGGGCAGACCGCCAGCCTGAATTCACGCAGATTGATATCGAAACATCCTTCTTGGGTGAAGAGGAAATCCGTGACATGTTCCAAGGCATGATCACCACCGTGTTCAAGAACACTATCAACGTCGATCTGGGCGAGTTCCCTGTAATGACTTACCAGGAAGCGATGCACGTGTATGGCTCAGACAAGCCCGATCTGCGCGTCAAGCTGAAATTTACCGAGGTCACTGACGTGATGGCCGATGTGGACTTCAAGGTGTTCTCTGGCGCCGCCACGATGAAGAATGGCCGTGTGGTGGCTCTGCGAGTGCCTGGCGGATCGGCCGAGGGTGGCGGCATCAGTCGTGGTGAAATCGATGCCTATACCGAGTTCGTCAAGATCTACGGCGCCAAGGGCCTGGCTTACATCCGCGTGAACGACTTGTCGAAAGGCCGTGATGGACTGCAGTCTCCTATCGTCAAAAACATCCACGACACCGCATTGAATGCTGTGCTGGAGCGCACCGGTGCACAAAACGGTGACCTTATTTTCTTCGGAGCAGACAAGGCCAAGATCGTCAACGACGCTATTGGTGCGTTGCGCCTTAAGGTCGGCCACAGCGATTTCGGTAAGAAAAATGGTCTGTTCGAAAAAGGCTGGCGCCCGATGTGGGTGGTCGACTTCCCGATGTTCGAATTCGACGAAGAAGCCGACCGCTACACAGCCACCCACCATCCGTTCACCGCGCCCAAAGACGGTCACGAAGACTGGATGGTCACAGCTCCCGAGAAATGCATCTCCAAGGGCTATGACATGGTACTGAACGGCTGGGAAATGGGTGGTGGCTCAGTGCGTATCCACCGTGCCGACGTGCAGCAAAAAGTATTCGACGCGCTCAAGATCACGCCCGAAGAAGCGCAGCTCAAATTCGGCTTCCTGCTGGATGCCCTGCAATACGGCGCGCCACCCCATGGCGGGTTGGCGTTTGGCCTGGACCGCATCGTGACGCTGATGACCGGTGCTGAATCCATCCGCGATGTGATCGCTTTCCCCAAGACCCAGCGCGCTCAGTGCCTTTTGACCCAGGCGCCAAGCACTGTGGACGAGAAACAGTTGCGTGAGTTGCACATTCGCCTGCGCACACCCGAAGCCGCCAAAGCTGTGTAACCTGCAGCTTGGTGCACAATGAAAGGGCGCTCTGATAGCGCCCTTTTTTATGTCCGAAATTTTCAAAATTCCTTATTCTGTGTTGGTGGTTATCTACACCCCGGCGCTAGACGTCTTGGTGATCCGGCGCACAGACGGCGATAGCTTGGGAGCGGAGTATTGGCAGTCGGTGACGGGCAGCAAAGACAGCCTGGACGAAGACTGGCGACGTACCGCCGAGCGAGAGGCCGCGGAGGAGACCGGCATAGTTTGCACCCATGATCAACCCGTCGCAGCCCACCACACCAGGCTGGTCGATTGGCAACTGGAGAATGTGTATGACATCTACCCGCAGTGGCTGCACCGCTATGCCCCTGGCGTGACACGCAATACAGAACGTCTGTTTGGGCTGCAAGTTGCGCAGCGATGCCCGGTGCAACTGAATCCGCGCGAACACACGGCCTACCAGTGGCTGCCGTACCACCAAGCGGCACAGTTGTGCTTTTCGCCATCAAATGCTGAGGCCATATTGCAGATCCCCCGTTTTGCGGTGATGGATCCCATTAACCAGGAAGGTTTCACATGACTTTGGTCCGCGTCGCGACCTACAACATCCACAAAGGCGTCCAAGGCATTGGCCCGGCGCGGCGGCTGGAAATACACAACCTGGGCCATGCGGTGGAGCAGCTGGATGCCGATATTGTGTGCCTGCAAGAGGTGCGCAAGATGCACCGGCGTGAAGCCGAATACTTTGCCCATTGGCCCGATATGCCGCAGGCCGACTACCTGGCACCAGAAGGTTACACCGCGGTCTACCGCACCAATGCGCACACCCGCCATGGTGAGCATGGCAACGCCATGCTGTCCCGCTGGCCCGTGGAGGCGCACCAGCACGAAGATATGTCGGACCACCGGTTTGAGCAGCGCGGCTTGTTGCATTCTGAAGTGCTGGTGCATGGGGTGGCCTTGCACGTCGTAGTCGTTCATCTGGGGTTGATCAAGGCGAGCCGCGTGCGCCAGCTTGGGCAACTCCAGCAGTTCATTACCCGCGAGATTCCGGCACATGCTCCGCTGGTGGTCGCTGGTGACTTCAATGACTGGGGAAGCACAGTGCAGACTGCTCTGGGCAAAGCGGGGTTGTCTGCGTTCACACAGCAAAAGGCGGCTACGTTTCCGTCGCGCTTGCCGGTGGTGCAGCTAGACCATGTGTACGCCAGAGGGTTGACCCCGGTGGGACTGCACGTTCCACGTGGCCGCATTTGGGGGCAGATGTCGGATCACTTGCCGTTAATTGCAGATTTTGAACTGGCTGTGGACGCAATTTGACTGCTGTGCATCTTCAGGACGGCCACCAGGTCCAGCTGTTGCAGGGTGGTGCCGAGTACTTTCCGGCGCTGGTTGCGGCTATCGATGCCAGCATGCAGGAAGTGTGGCTGGAAACCTATATCTTCAATTTCGATGCATCGGGGGAGCAGGTGGCTGCGGCGCTGGCGCGCGCCGCACGGCGCGGCGTCAGGGTGTATCTGGTAGTGGACGGTTTTGGTACGCCGAGTGTTCCCAGTGTTTGGGTGCAGCAATTTGCGGATTCCGGAGTCCATTGGCGACAATTTTCCCCGCTGGGGCGCTGGGGGCTGTTGCTTCCGGTGGGTTGGCGGCGACTACACCGCAAACTGTGTGTGGTGGACACCCAGCTAGCCTTTTGCGGCGGGATCAATGTTTTGGACGACTACTTTGACCCGGTTTACGGTGTACAAGAGTCTCCGCGTTTTGATTTCGCCCTTTCGGTACGTGGGCCACTGGTGCTGGATGCGCACCGTGCCATGGTTCAGTTTTGGGCACGCTTGCAGATTACCCGCCAACTGGAACACATGGCGTTCAAGGATGCCCGCCAGACCTGGAAAGCCTCCCGCCTGTCGAACCGCTCCGACCGGTCAAAGCGTGCGCGGAGTGCAAAGGGTGTGCCCACGGGCAGCAGTGCCATGCTGGTTTTGCGTGATAACTTGCGCAACCGCAACCGCATTGAACGCGCTTACCGAAGCGCAATAGCGTCAGCGCAATCCGAGATATTGATTGCCAACGCCTATTTCCTGCCGGGCGGTAAATTGCGCCGCGCTTTGGTCCATGCTGCAAAGCGGGGTGTGAAGGTGCGTTTGCTGCTGCAGGGGCGCTATGAGTACTTCATGCAGTACCACGGCTCTCGCCCGGTCTTTGGTCAGCTGCTGGCTGCAGGCGTCCAAATCCATGAGTACTCCGTTGGGTTTTTGCACGCCAAGGTTGCGGTAGTGGACGGTCGTTGGGCTACCGTCGGCTCGTCCAACCTGGATCCCTTAAGTTTGCTCTTAGCGCGTGAGGCCAATGTGGTGGTAGACGATGTGCCATTTGCACAGTCACTGCGCGCATGCTTGGTAGCGGCTATGGAGATCGAGGGTACGCAACTGGATGCGCAAACCTACGCCCAGCGGCCTTGGCGCCAGAGGCTGTTGGACCGGGTGGCTTTTGGTGTCATGCGGCTTTTGCTCTTTCTGGCGGGGCGTCGCTATTAAATAGATAGCATACTATTCAATTTCTACGGGGGCTAGAGGCTAAAAACCCTACTAGTCAAAGGCTGGTAGTATGCTATCGATGTTAATGAAAACACCGACCACCATGAACCCAACCAATACCGACGAGGGAACACCCGTTTCCATCAAAATCCGAGAACGCCTGGTGGCTGCCCGCAAGCGGTTCCATGCCAATGACAACATTTCTGATTTCGTGACGCCAGAGGATCTGGAGAAATTGCTGGACGAGGTCGAAATCAAAATGCAAGGCGTGCTGGACAGCCTTGTCATTGACACCGTCAACGATCACAACACCGACAACACTGCACGCCGGGTGGCCAAGATGTACCTGAACGAGGTGTTCCGGGGCCGGTATGTCAGTTGCCCCCCTATTACTGAATTCCCCAACGTCGGTCATTTGAATGAATTGATGATCGTTGGTCCGATCACCGTGCGCAGTGCCTGTAGCCACCATTTTTGCCCAGTGATCGGCAAGATCTGGATCGGCATCATGCCCAACGAACACACCAACGTAATCGGCCTGTCCAAATACGCGCGCTTGGCCGAGTGGATCATGGGCCGCCCGCAAATCCAGGAAGAAGCCGTGGTGCAGCTGGCCGATTTGATTCAGCAAAAGACCCAACCCGACGGTTTGGCCATCGTCATGGAAGCTAGCCACTACTGTATGGCGTGGCGCGGCGTAAAAGACATGGATAGCAAGATGATCAACTCGGTGATGCGCGGTGTTTTCTTGAAAGATCCTAACTTGCGGCGCGAGTTTTTGTCCTTGATTCCACGGAAAGGTTAAGTTATGTTGGTACGTTTGTTGTACGCCAGTCGTGCGGTCGATTCCAGTGCTGATGCCATCGAAGCCATATTGTCCCAGGCCCGCCACTACAACCCGACCTGCGGCATCACCGGTATTCTTTGCTATGGCGGTGGTATTTTTCTGCAGGCCATAGAAGGCGGACGCATGCCCATCAGCGAACTGTATGGCCACATTCAGCGCGACGTTCGCCACAAGGATGTGGTCTTGCTGCACTACGAAGAAATTTCCGAGCGTCGCTTTGGTGGCTGGACCATGGGTCAGGTCAACATGTCCAAAATCAACACCAATATTCTGTTGAAGTACGCAGAAAAGCCCGAGTTGGATCCCTATTCAGTTTCTGGCAAAGTCTCGCTCGCCTTGTTGGAAGAGTTGATGGCTACCGCTTCCATCATCGGGCGGGCCTGATTTTTTGGGGCTCACTGGCTGAAATACTGGCGATTGGTTAGGTGAGTTTGATCGCTACGCTTGTCGGTTGTGATTTTTCCAGCGCGCCCACGCGCAGCAAGCCTATTGTGTTGGCTTGGGGGCATCTGCGCGGACATGCGGTGGTGCTTGAGCGGTTGGAGTTCTTGCCATCGTTGACCGCATTTGAGCAATGGCTCCAGCAGCCCGGAGCATGGACCGGGGGCTTTGATCTGCCATTTGGCCTGCCACGTGAATTACTGGAAACCTTGGGTTGGCCTTTGCAGTGGCAGGCTTGCATTCAACATTACGCAGGACTAGGCCGCGCGGAGATTCGCGATGCGTTTGCTGCATTTTGTGACGCGCGTCCCGTGGGTGGCAAATTTGCACACCGCGCCTGCGACAAGCCTGCGGGCTCCAGTCCTTCGATGAAATGGGTGAATCCTCCGGTGGCATTTATGCTGCATGCAGGTGTGCCCAGACTCTTGGCCGCCGGT
>Ga0105048_10010855_pt1 | contig 14413 bp, 13 predicted proteins | sample MAT05_FD_78382 | JGI IMG/M metagenome (GOLD analysis project Ga0105048, IMG submission 78382) | Freshwater microbial communities from Lake Fryxell liftoff mats and glacier meltwater in Antarctica - MAT-05 | ecosystem: Environmental > Aquatic > Freshwater > Ice > Liftoff microbial mat | place...
GTGCCGCCGAAGCGAATGCCGCCGTAGAGCTTGAAGTTCTCGCGTCGCGCGAGGGTGAGGTGAATCAGGGTCAAGAACGTCTTGTCCCACCGCACGGTGATGCCGTACTCCGACACTCCGCCGAAGCCGCCGAGAATGCGCTCGTCGAGCTTGACCGCGAAGTCGCTCCAGCTCCGAATCGGCTCGAGGGCCGAACCGTTCTTACCAGTGAGCGAGTCGGGAAAGTGCTCGATTTTCAGGCCGTCGATGCCGGCCACGGCGAAGCCCTCGTTGAGCAGATAATGCGAGAGCGTGTAGCCAGCGGGCCCGACTCCGACGACCATCACATTCTTCCCATTGCTGGGCAGGGCGTAGGGGCGCTTGAGATTGAGCGGGTTCCACCGGGTGAGCAGGCCGTAGATTTCGAAGCCCCAGGGCAGGGCGAGAATGTCGGTGAGCACCGAGGTCTCAATCTGCGGAATGTTGACGGGCTCCTGCTTCTGAAAGATGCACGCCTTCATGCAGTCGTTGCAGATGCGATGACCGGTGCCGGGGCACATCGGGTTGGCGATCATGATCATCGCCAGTGCGCCGAGCGAATCGCCGCGTCGCTTGAGCAAATGCATCTCGGAGATCTGCTCTTCGAGTGGGCACCCGGCGAGTGGAATGCCGAGCGGGTTCTTCTTGTAGGTGTGGCCAGCGGCCAGCGGGTCGCGCTCTTTGATGCCCTTGCTGCAGGTGTCTTTCTCGCGCTCGTGACAGATGACGCAGTAGTCGACCTCGTTCATCACCTGGCGGGCATCGAAGCGGCTGTCGGTGAGGCCAAAACCGTCGCGTCGACGCAGGTGCTGATCAGGCCCCTCGTAGGCCTCGGGCATGTTCGCGTCGGGCACTTTGAGCTCGACCAGCTTGTCGAAGATGAGGGGCTTCGGCTGCGAGATGGTGCTCCAACCGTGAAAGGTGTGGGTGAAGCTGGCGCGCGCCCACGCCCACCGGTCGGCGAGCGAGAGGAGCCCGCGCACCTGGGTGAGATCGTCGCCAACCAGGGTCGAGCCGAAGCCCTCGACACCCGCCGAGCTCGAGAGCAGTGCTGTGCGCAGCGTCGCCCACCGGGTGACCAGCTCAGGCTTGGGTTCTTTGAGCTGACCTGCGAAGTGCCGTTCGATGTTGATCAGCAGAAGCACCGACTCAGCCAGCTCACGCTCGAAGTCTTCGGCGTGATGCGCATGGCCTGCGGGAGGCGGCTTGGCGCCGAAGCCGAGCGCGAGGAGCAGGGTCATTCGCATGTCGAGCGCGGGCAGCTCATCGCGGGTGGGTCGGTCGGTAGTGCCCTTCTTGAAAACCCGACGAGTGACGAACTCGCGCTTGAACTCGAAGAGCTTGAGTTCATCGGTCAAGTTGTGGCGAAGGGTGTCGAGCTCCTTGTTGACTCCGAAGAGGGTCGCGACGAAGGTTGAGACCTGCTCGCCGACTCGCACCAACAGGTCTGACTCTTGCGGAGCGGTCAGCGCTCCGTGCACGGTGCCAGCGGCGATGGCGTGGCGATAGGCGTCGAACTGCTGGCCGAGGGCCGGGTCGGCGAGCCGCAGCTGCTCCAGAAAGCGGGCGTGCAGTCGGGCCAGCCCAGCCGGGCGGTACAGGTCAGCGAAGGTAAAACCGTTGATTCCAAGCGAGAGCATCGCGGTGGCACCTACCTGTGCAACCAGCTCGCATCAAGTGCGGGCAGCCTGCTCAATCAGCCCAGGTGATGAACGAAGGTAGTCGCTTGCGACGTGCGACCGAACACCTGACAGCTGCAACTCGATGGAGTACAGCCTCGGCCCCCATGAGCGACGAAGGCGCCCAAGCACTTAAAGAGATACCGGTTGGGCACTACCACGAGGTGATGGAGTCAGGTCACCCGGTGCGTCGGGCCTGGCACATTCTGAAATTCACTCGGGTGCTCGAGCTGTGTGACCTCGGCCCGGGCGCGATCATCGACGTCGGCTGCTTCGCCGGGAGCCTGCTCTCACTGGCCACCCAGGACCGGTTTCCCCGGCAGTTGGGCGTGGACATTCTGCCTGACCAGATCGCCTGGGCGAACGAGCACTTCGGCACGCCCTACCGCGAGTTCAAGCACACGCCGTCGCTCGACTCGCTGCGCTCGCTCAAGGGCACCTTCGACTACGCCACCAGCGTCGAGGTCATCGAGCATCTGACCGCGGCTGAGATTCGCGAGTTGTTTCTGGCGGTTGCTCGCTTGCTGGTGCCTGGCTCGGGCCGCTTCGTGCTCTCGACGCCGAACTACACCAGCACCTGGCCCGTGCTCGAGCTGTTGCTCAATCGCCTCAGCGATGTCGACTACTCAGAGCAGCACATCACCAAGTTCACCTTCTTCTCGCTGGAGAAAAAGCTTCGTGAGGTGGTGCCTGAGCTCGACCGGTACTTCGAGCTTGAGCTGAAGACGACCACCCACTTCATCAGCCCGTTCATGGCGATGTTCGGAGTGGACACCGCGAAGACCGTGGGCTCGATCGTGCCGCATCAGAAGTGGCGCATGCCGTTCGGCAACTTGGTGCTCTTCAGGCTCAAGCGCACGCTCGAGCCGTTTAGCGACTGAGTCAGGGGCTGGCAGGTGCCGAGACCCTTGGCGAGAGGTAGGTCGCCTCGAGGCTGGGGTTGCCGATGGGAGTGGTGGTGAAGGCGCGCCAGAAGAGCTCTGGGCGGGTGCGATCTCCACCTGCGACGTCGAGCCTTACTTCAGGGCCATACCGAACGCCTTGTTGACCGAACTGCGCCGCGACCGAGCGCGACCAGTTCACGTCAGGCCCGAACGAGACGAGGTAGTCGGGCGAGCTGAGGTATCGAAAGTGCGCCTCGCTCAGCATGGGGTACTCGGCGCGGCGCGAGGGGTCGAACTGCCACATGTAGACCAGCTTCGGCGCGTGAAACATCAGAGGGTACACCGCGAACTCGGGTCGCACCGAGACCGTCGAGCCGGGAGCGGCGTTGGCGTTGAGCCACGCGGCGGCCTCTTTGTAGGCCTGGCGCGGCGGGTCGCGGAGCTCGTTGAGCCACACCAGGAGCGTACTTCGGTGCTCGATGGCATCGGGGCCTTTGGCGACTCGGGCAAACCAGGCGTGCGGGTAGGTGGTGAAGAACACGACGGCGCCGATGACGACGCCGACCACGCGAGTGATCAAACCGAGCCGGCCTTTGAAGTCGAGCGAGCTGAGCGTGCGCACCGCGATGAAGATGCACAACGGTATCGCGGCGGCCATGTAGCGAATGTCTGAGACGCGAGCCCAGCCCACCGGCTGCACCGAGAGCACGCTGGCGACGAAGGCGTAGATGCCGAGGGCGATCACCGCTCGCAGCAGCCACAGGTCTCGCAGTCGGCCCGCCAGGAAGACGAGCAGGGCGAGGGCGATGAAGGGGGGCCAGAAGAACTCCGCGCCGTTGAGCTCGCGAATGTTCCACCAGAACAGCTTGAGCTTGTCGGCCCACCAGCTCATCGGCACGTACTCGGTGACTTTTCGGCCGAGCGGGTTGAAGAAATAGATCAGCGTCGCGAAGAAGATGAGCTGGCTGCCAAGAAAAATGAATCGCTCAAGCCAGGTGTCGCGCTTTCGCCAGATCTCGAAGAACAGATAGTCGACGCCGAGGCAGATCATCGTCGCGCCGTAGGTGAGGTAGTGCGTGGCGAACAGCACCATGCCGGTGAGCGCGAAGAGCACCTTGAAGCGGCGCGATTCGCCCCGGTAGACGTAGAAGAAGACCAGGGCTACCGAGAGGGCCCAGGCCAGGCTGTAGTAGCGACTCTGGCGCGAGTACAAGAACAGCGAGACATTGCCCAGCAGCGCCATGAAGGTGAGCAGCTGCACGTTCCACGCGGCGCGTGACTTGCGCAGCCAGTACACCCAGAGGCCGAAGCCGGCAAAAGCAGCGACCACGAAGGGGAGTCGCGCAGCGAGCGCGGTGCGACCGAGAAGCCCGAGCCACGGTGCGGCCCAGACGTATTGAAACGGTGGGTAGACGCGGTTCTTGATGCCGGTCAGCTCGAGGCCATCTCGGTAGGCGATGATGTTGATGCCATCCCACGCGAGGAGATCTTGGAACGACCAGAGGTTGCTGGCGAAGATGGCGGTGTTGGCCTCATCGTCCCACAGGGCGTAGTGGCCGAGGCGCGCGAGCAACAGAGCACCGAACAGGGCGAGGGCCGCAAGCCACGCAATGTCTTGGCCTGCCGAGACGCTGGTCGGTTCATCGGCCATTGGCTGGCGTCAGAACAAGTCGCGTCGACGATGTCTAGCGCCGCGCTTTCTAAAAGACGCGATGCACAGGTTCGCGGTGATCAGATGAAACCGCTCAAACCGGGCGTCGTCCCCCCGAACGATGCCCGGCGTGCGGTGATGTCAGTGCAGGTTGAAGTAGAAATCAGCCGCGGAAGAAGAAGAACCAGATCACCGCCACCAGGACCAGCGGGGCGCCGGCGAGCCACATCAGAATGGGCACGCCGACTCGGCCCTTGGGATCAGCGAGCATCATTTCGAATTTGCTTTTCATGGTGTGTTTCTCCTGTGGTGGGTTGTGCTTCACCTGACTTCTCTCTGAGCAAAGCGCAGGCCACCTGCTCCTCCCTCGAGAGACGCACGTGAATGGCGTGGCGACATTGCGCCGAACGGGCGGCGCCAACCGAAGCGCCTCGCCACCGGGGGCCTGGGTTGCGCGGCCGCGTGAAATTTCAGGCGGTTTGAGGCCACCGGTATGACGCATCTCGTCGCTCGCCTTCAGACGCGGTTCGTGGCACATCGGCCGGCGCATGAATGCGCCGTCTCCTATCGCTCGCGCTGGCCTGATCGACGTCTTCCGCAGCCGCCGGGTGCTGGTCACCGGGCACACCGGGTTCAAAGGTTCGTGGTTGGTGACCTGGCTCAACCAGCTGGGCGCCAAGGTCACAGGGCTGGCGCTGCCGACTGATTCGGGCTCGCTGTTCGATCGCTGTGGTCTCGATCAGAGGCTCGCCCACCGCATCGGCGACATTCGCTCGCTCGAGGTGGTGCGTAAGGTGGTCGACGAGGCCCAACCCGAGATCGTCTTTCACCTCGCGGCGCAGCCTTTGGTGCGTCGAAGCTTCGCTGACCCGCTCGAGACCATCACCACCAACGTCACCGGCACCGCGCACGTGCTCGAGGCAATTCGGCTTCGCAACGCGCCCTGTGCGGTGGTCGTGGTGACCAGCGACAAGTGCTACGAGGCCGCGACCGACGGTCACGCGCATCTCGAGACCGACCCGATGGGCGGTCACGACCCGTATTCGATGAGCAAGGGCGCGGCGGAGCTGGTCTGCGCGAGCTACCGGCACTCGTTCTTCGCGCGTGAGCCCAGCCAGGTGTTGCTGGCGACGGCTCGAGCGGGCAACTGCATCGGCGGCGGCGACGTCAGCGTCGATCGCCTGGTGGTCGACGCGGTCAAAGCCTTCACTGCGGGCAAGCCGGTGGAGCTGAGAAACCCAAGCTACATTCGACCCTGGCAGCACGTGGTCGACCCGCTCTACGGCTACCTGATGTTGGCTGCGCGACTGCTCGGCGGCAAAGGCGCGTCGGAGTTCGCCGATGCGTTCAACTTCGGGCCTCCCGCGGCTGACGCGGCCACCGTGAAGGTGGTGGTCGAGCTGTTGATTGAAAATTGGGGCGAGGGTGCGAAGTGGGTCGACGTGTCGGGCCAGGCCAAGCCTCCCGAAAACCCGCTGCTGATGCTCAACACCCGGAAAGCGCAGTCGACCCTGGGCTGGCTGCCGAAGCTGACGTTGATCGACGCCGTGGAGTGGACGGTGGAGTGGTACCGGGCGGCGAATGAAGGCAAAGACATGCTTGCCACCACCCGTCGCCAGCTCGAGCAATTCATGGAGCGCCTGCCGTCATGAGCAACACCGAGAAGATCGAAGCCCTCACCGCCGAAATCATGGAGCGCGTTCGGGAGATCGCGAAGCTGAAGACCGAGCCGGTGCCGTTCACGCCGGGCACGTCGAAGGTGCCTTATGCCGGCCGCGTCTACGGCGAGACTGAGATGGTGAACCTGATCGACGCCTCGCTCGAGTTCTGGTTGACCTCGGGCCGCTGGCACCTGCGCCTCGAGAAGGAGCTGGCCCAGTGGTACGGCCTGCGCAAAGCGTACCTGGTCAACTCAGGCTCGAGCGCGAACCTGGTGGCGGTGAGCGCGCTGTGCAGTGAGCTGCTCGGCAATCGGCGCATGCGCCCGGGCGATGAGGTGATCACTGTCGCCGCCGGCTTCCCCACCACCGTCGCGCCGTTGCTGCAGAACCGCCTGGTGCCGGTGTTCGTCGACGTCTTGCCCGGCACGTGGAACTGCGATGTCTCGCAGCTCGAGGCGGCCCGCTCGGAGAAGACCCGCGCAGTGGTGATGGCCCACACGTTGGGCAACCCCTTCGACCTGGCGGCGGTGAAGGCCTTCTGCACCAAGTACAAGCTGTGGCTGATCGAAGACAACTGCGATGCCGCGGGCTCACTGTACGACGGCAAGAAGACCGGCACCTTCGGCCACCTGGCGACGCTCTCGTTCTACCCGCCGCACCACATGACCACCGGCGAGGGTGGCGCGATTCTCACCGACGACCCGGCGCTGGGTCGCATCATCGAGTCGGTGCGCGATTGGGGCCGTGATTGCTGGTGCCCATCGGGGGTCGACAACACCTGCGGCAAGCGCTTCGAGCACACGCTGGGCACGCTGCCCAAGGGCTACGATCACAAGTACACCTACCGTCACCTTGGCTACAATTTAAAGATGACCGACCTCACCGCCTCGGTCGGCGTGGCCCAATTGGCCCGCCTCGAGGGTTTTGGTGCTGCGCGGCGCGAGAACTGGGCCTACCTGCGCAAGGCACTCGAGCCGCTCGCGCACCTGCTCGACTTTCCGGAGGCGACGCCCGGCTCTGACCCGAGCTGGTTCGGCTTCATTCTGACGGTCAAAGAGAACGCGGGCTTCACCCGAGACGAAGTGGTCAAGCACCTCGAGGCGTCGAAGATTCAGACCCGCATGCTCTTCGCGGGCAACCTGATTCGGCAGCCAGCGCTGACCGATCTGGTGAAGGAGTCGGAGCTTGCGGGCGCTCCGATGCCGTATCGGGTGGTGGGTGAGTTGACCAACACCGACGTGGTGATGAACCGCTCGTTCTGGCTCGGGGTGTACCCGGGCATGACCGAGCCGATGCGAAAATACATGGCTGACACGCTGATCGATTTCGTGAAGACCCGGAGCGCGAAATGAAAGTCGTCATTCTGGCTGGTGGCTTGGGCACGCGGCTCTCAGAGGTGACCGACGATCGCCCGAAGCCGATGGTCGAGGTCGGTGGGCAGCCGATTCTCTGGCACATTCTGAACATCTACGCGGCGCACGGCTTCAATGAGTTCGTGTTGGCGCTTGGCTACAAGCAAGACGTGGTGAAGAACTTTTTTCTGCACTACCGCGAGCGCCACTCTGACTTGACGGTCGACCTCGCCGCTGGCACCAAGAGCATGAGCGGCACGAAGGCCCCGCCGTGGAAGGTGCACATGGTCGACACCGGCCTGACCACCCAGACCGGCGGCCGGGTCAAGGCGCTGCGGGAATGGATCGGCGACGAGACCTTCATGCTGACCTACGGCGACGGCGTGGCCAACGTCGACATCAAGGCGCTGGTGGCCTACCACAAGTCGCACGGCAAGCTGGCCACGGTCACCGCGGTACGACCGGCGGCTCGCTTCGGAGAGATGAAGATTGCCAACGGGCAGGTGATGGAGTTTCGCGAGAAGCCGCAGACCGAGACCGGGTGGATCAACGGCGGCTTCTTCGTGCTCGAGCCGAAGGTGCTCGACTACATCGCGCACGAACAGATGCCCTGGGAGCTCGAGCCGCTCAATCGGCTCACCCAAGAAGGGCAGCTGATGTCATTCGAGCACGCCGGCTTCTGGCAGCCGATGGACACGCTGCGTGACCACCGCCTGCTCGAGTCGCTCTGGCAGAGCGGCAAGGCCCCGTGGAAGATTTGGTGAGCGCGCGTTAGACCTAACGAACCATGGCCACGCCGAACAAACTCTCGCTGCCTGTTTCGACCTCCACCGGCAAGCCCGAGTGGTTGAAGGTCAAGCTGCCCAGAGGCGAAGAGTACGAGCGAATCAAGGGGCTGGTGCGCGAGCTGAAGCTGGCGACGGTCTGTGAAGAAGCGCGCTGCCCGAACATCGCCGAGTGTTGGAGCGGTGGCACGGCGACGGTGATGTTGATGGGCGAGGTGTGCACGCGGGCCTGCCGGTTCTGCCACGTCAAGGTGGGGGCGCCGCCGCCGCTCGACCCGATGGAGCCCGAGAACCTCGCTCGCGCCGTGAAGGCGATGAACCTCGAATACATCGTGGTGACCAGCGTGAATCGCGACGATCGCCCCGACGGCGGCGCGAGCCACTTCGCTTCTGCGATTCGAGCCCTGCGCAGAGAGTCGCCCAAGACCACCGTCGAAGTGCTGATACCCGACTTTCAAGGCGTGGAGACCTCGCTGGCGACGGTGGCCGAGGCCAGGCCGCACGTGGTGGCCCACAACATCGAGACGGTGGAGCGGCTGACTCCCACCGTGAGAGATCGCAGAGCGACCTACCGGCAGTCACTCAAGGTGCTCGAGTACCTCAAGGCGCGCCCCGAGAAGCTGTACACCAAGAGCTCAGTGATGATCGGCCTGGGCGAGAGCGAAGAAGAGCTCAATCAGACCTTTGCCGACCTTCGCGCCGTGGGCGTCGACGTGCTGACGCTGGGGCAGTATCTGCAGCCCTCGCAGTACCATCTGCGGGTGGCGCGGTTCGCCACTCCAGCGCAGTTCGAGCAGTTCAAGCTGATGGCCGAGGCCCATGGGTTTCTCTATGTGGCGTCGGGGCCGTTGGTTCGCTCCAGCTACCGCGCGGCTGAATTCTTCATGAGGGGTCTGATGGAGCGGGAGCGCACCGCGGCGCAAGTCGCCATCTGAGTTCCCTGCTATGGGTGGCGCATGGCCGACCTGTTTCGCATCGAAGTGCTCGAGCTGACCCGCATCGCTTCGCTCGAGTCTCTGGCGGCCCAGAAGTCGCTCTTTCTGTACGTCGATGCCTTCTACCGAAACGTGCGTCAGGTCGACCACTCGGCTCCCGAGGGGCCAGGGTCAGCAAAGGGCCTGGAGGGGTTGCTGGGCCCGATGGTGGAGCACGTTCGCCAGGGCGGGGCGGGAGCGACCGCGGTCGATCACTCGCTCAACGGGTTCATGACCGCGTTGGTCAAACACCTGGCGGCCCCCGAGCGCGCGCCGAGCCCGTTGCCGATCACCAATGTCACGCTGAGAGTCGAAGAGATTTCTGCCGAGGCAGGCATGCCGCGCGAGCTGTCAGGCAGCAGCAGCTTCTTCGCCTCGATGCTGGCGGTCTGCCAGGAGCCGAACCCGATTCGCGCCCACTTCGGTGATGCCGTGCTCAGCCCGAAGCTGCGCTACCTGTGGGGCGGGCCGCCCTTCGTGGTGACCGGCAACTTCGGCAAGTCGAAGACCTTCACCAATGCTGCCGGCGAGAAACGCAAGCGAGCCGACGTCAGCGCGTGGGTGTACTCGAAGTGGGTGCCGCACTTGTCGATCGGCAAAGTCTGGGCGACCGACGTCTCGCCGGGCTGATTTTTCAGCCCTGGAGCTGCTTGAGCTGGCGCTCGTAGGTATCCATTCGGTGGTCGGTGATGCCCGCGCCGATGGGTTGCTCGATGCGGCGACTAAACCTATCTGAGAACTTGCTGAAGAAGTTGGTGCCGGTCTGAGCCTGGCCGTTGTCATTCAAGTAGCGCTCTTCGCCGACGTGCTTGTAGTCGGGCGCCAGCAACCTCGGCACGTTGTCGGTTTGGTTGACGACTCGGTAGGTGTGCGCACCGAGCGCGGCATCGTATCGCTCGGCGAAGCTGCGATCGCCGACCACCGGTGAGCCGTAGGTGTATACAGCGCGCGGGGCGAGGCCTGCGTCGGCCAGCTCAAGCGCGGCGATGGTGGCCATGCCAGCGCCCATGCTGTGGCCGGTCATGAAGATGGGGCGCGGTCGCTCGGCGCCCAGCCGCCGAATCTCGCCCAACATCGAGGGCCAGATCTGATCGAGCGCGCTCGAGAAGCCGCGGTGTACCTCACCTCCGAGGCGGTCGACCTGGCTCTTGGCGAGATCGCGACCCCAGTCTGAGAAGCTGTCTGGCTCGGTGCCACGAAACCCCACGACAATGCGATCGCCTGCGGCCGCGACGAAGCCTTGCGAACCGTTCACATCGAAGAACTTGACCTCGGTAGCGCCCATGCGGGTCAGGAGGTTGATCGCTCCATCACTTGATTCGTAGGCGATGTTCGCCAGGCGCCCGAAGCCCTTGGCGTTGGTGACCGACCAGTCGGCGGTCTGGGCGTCGATGCCGAGCGCCAAGCGCGGGGTCGCAGGAGCGCGCACCGGAGCAGCAGCCGTGCGGACCGGCGCGGCCGCCTGCCCGAAGGTTGGAATGAAGGGGCGTGACGAACCAACGGCATTGGCGGGCATTCCCGGTTGTCGTCCAATGCTTGGGGTGGGTTGCGTCTGGTCGAAGCCTCGAATTCTCCAAATTCGAGAAAAGAGGCTACGGGCGCTTGATTCGTTCGAGCGCGCGAGACGCGAGGGCATTCTCGGGCTGGGCCTCGAGCACTTTCTCCAACCATTTCGCGGCCTCGGCGGTGGCTTCTTTCTTCTCGCCTGGCGTCTTCGCCTTGGTGAAGCGCTCGGTGTGCAGCACGCCGAGGCGAAGCATGAACTCGACGTTCTCGGGCTCGCGGTCGACGACAGTCTTCAGCTCCCGATCAGCGGCCGGCCAGTTGCCATCGAGCTGGTAGACCAGCGCGAGCTTGCCGTGGGCGTTGGTGTTTTCGGGCTCGAGGCGCGCAGCGATCAGAAAGGCGCTGCGAGCGGCGTCGAGCTCCTGGCGTTCGAGGGCCATGTCACCGAGGTGAAACCAGGCCGGCGAGAGGGTGGGGTTGTGCTCCACCGCGCGCTCGAAGTGCTCTTTGGCCTGCGCACCACGCTGCCTGCCCAGGTACAGCTCGCCCAGGTAGAGGTGATTCTCGCCATCCTCCGGGGCCAGCTCGACCGCTCGGCGCAGCTCGTCGACCGCTCGCCCTGCATCGTCGATGCGCGAATAGGCGAGCCCGAGCAGCGCGTGCACCACCGCGAGGTCCGGGTAGTCGTGCAGAATCTCTTCGAAGCGCACGATCGCCTGCTGGGGGATGTCGGCGACCTGCAGCCAATTGAGCCCCTGCTCCAGCGCGGGCTTGGCCGGCTTGGGAAAGTTGGCAAAGGGGTCGGCGATTTGCTGCATCAACGCCTTGGCCGTCTTGGCGTCAGCGACGCTGGGGTCATGGCGCATCACCCCTCGAATCGAAGCGACGGCCGCCTTGCTGTCGCCCGCGCGAAACTGGGCCTTGGCGAGCGGGAGCAACCACGAGGTGCGCTCTGGCGCCGCCTTCACCGCGCTCTCGAGGGTGGCTTTGGCTTCGTCAAACTGCTCCGACTCGAGCAGCGCGACCCCGAGGCGAAAGGCGAGCTCGGGCTTCTCGGGCGACAGCTGGGTGGCTCGGCGAAACTCGACCACCGCTGGCCCGCTGGCATCGGCCGATCGTGAGAAGAGCACCAGGCCCCGGATGTAGTGGGCCTGGGCGGTGTCCTGGCTCGCCAGGCGATCGATCAGCGCCTGACTGGTGCCGTTCTTCACGTGCGCCTCAGTGAGGCCCCGCGCGACGTCGAGGTCAGCCGGGTGCTCGAGGGCGAGCTGCTCGAAGAGTCGCACCGCTCCCGAGGTATCGCCTTCTTGCAGCATCAGGTGCGCGCGAGCTTCCGGGGTCAGCGGCGGGCCGGCCGAGCCCGGGGTTGTGCAGCCAAGGGCGCCCAGCATCACCACGCCGACCCGGAGGAATCGGATCACGTCGTGGCCTGAGGGCCGCGGCCGACGCCTTCGAGGCCTTTGGCGGCGATGGCGTTCTGGCGGTCTCCACCTTTGCCACCCATGGCCAGGCTCTGCTCGATGATCACGTTTCGCACCGCCACCATTAGGGCCTCGCGGTCATCGTTGAATGGCGCCGGGTCGATGGGCTTGCCCACGCGAACGTGAATGACGCCAGGCGTGATGCGCCACGAGTTCTTCGGCATCAGCTTGCCCGAGCCTTCGATGGTGACCGGAACCACGCCGACACCGGCCTTGGTGGCCAGAGCGAAGGGCCCCTTCTTGAACGGCAGCACCCGCTGGTCATCACTGCGCGTGCCCTCGGGGAACATGATGATGTTCACGCCTTCGCGAATCTGCGCGCCGCCCTGGTCGAGAGAGGCGATGGCCTCGCGGTGGTTCGAGCGATCGATGAAGACGAACTTGGCCAACGACATGTACCAGCCGATGGCCGGCACGTACTTGAGGGCCTTCTTGGCCGCGAAGCGAACGTCGACCTTCAGCGACATGAACAGGGTGGGGATGTCGATGGTCGACTGGTGATTCGAGACGTAGATGTGCGGCTTGCCCGCGGGCACGTTCTCGAGGCCGTCGACGACCAGGGTGGCACCCCCGGCCCACAGCAGCACCGGCGACCAGAGCTTCTGCACCACGTACATCGAGCTCGAGGGCTTGAAGCCGGTGAAGATGATCGCCATCGCCGCGAGGGGGAAACAGACCATCGACCACACGATGGCGATGAGGACACAGAAGACGTTTCGAATCATGGCGGCGGTCTGAGAATCTGCTTGAAGGTGGGAGCGTCTGAAAGTGCGGCGAAGGCGGGATCGGCTTCAACGGTCTCTGGCTCCCAGGCCGCGCCAGCGATGACCTGGGCCTGCTTGAGGTGGCCAAGAGCCTGCTCGCCGTGGCCCAGGGCAACCTCGAGGCGCGCCAAGCCGTAGGGGCCGAGGGCGGTGCGAGGGTCTTTGAGTGCGACCGGGTCGAAGGTGGCTTGAGCCATGGTGCTGAAGATCTCTTTCGCTTCGGGGTACCGCTTGAGCACCAGCAGCGCCGAGCCTTTGAGGTACTGCGCCTCGGGCCCCGGCACTGCGTTGCTGACGTCGAGCGCCTCTTGAGGTCGACCGAGCGCGAGCAGAGCCCGCCCCTTAAGCAGTTTCGCGCGCGCCGAGGGAAGCGCGGCCACCCATTCGAGCGCCGCTCCCGCGTCGTGGGCTTTGAGTGCGGTTGCGGCGAGGGCTTCGCGGGCCAGCTCCAACGAGGGCGCGGCTCGCCGAAAGTCAGGCTCGGCCTCGGCGGGTTTCTTGAGTGACATCAAGGTGTTGCCGCGCAGGAAGTGGGCTCTGGCCGAGTCGGGCTCCAGGGCGATGGCCTCTGAGAAGGCGGCCTGGGCCTCGGTGAGCTTGCCGTCTCGGGCCAGGGCGTTGCCGCGGTCGATGGCGCGGTCAAATGGCTTGGTGCACCCCGCGCCGAGCACGCCAGCCAGCACACCGAGAGCGACCCACGTTCGCACGCCCTGACGCGTATACCGCTCTTCGAAGCAGAGCAATCGCCGAGCCCTTGATCTGCCGTGCGCTGCGACCCCAACCGGAGTAGATCGGCGCTTCCGTGGCCGGTAAGAAATTCATCGCGATTGCAGGCAACATCGGCGCCGGTAAAACCGAGCTGACGTCGTTCTTGTGCAGCAAGTACGACCTCAAGCCGTTTTACGAGCCGAACGACACCAACCCCTACCTCGCGCATTTCTACAAAGACATGAAGACGTGGGCGTTTCGCTCGCAGATTTACTTTCTGACGCACAAGTTTCGACTGCACCGCGAGCTCGAGAAGGAGCCCGGTACCGCGTTGCAAGACCGCACCATCTACGAAGACGCCGAGATCTTCGCCAAGAACCTGCACAAGCAGCGCTTCATCGACAAGCGAGACTGGCAGACCTACTGCGAGCTGTACGAGACCATCTCGGCCACGCTCCGACCGCCCGACTTGATGATTTACCTGCGCTGCCCGGTGAAGACGCTCAAGGCGCGCATTCGGCTGCGCGGCCGCAAAATGGAGCAGGACATACCGCTCGGGTATTTGACCCGTCTCAATGGGCTCTACGAAGACTGGTTTACGCGCTACACACTGTCACCCGTGCTGGTGCTGCCGACTGACACCCTCGATTACCTGACCAACCTCGTCGACCGGGTCGATCTGTTTCGTCAGATCGAGAAGCACCTGTGAACCCGATCAAAGACGTGTACGTCATTGCCACCGAGTCGACCGAGCCGGTCTCGGAGGAGATCATTCGGGAGGCCTTCGAGGGCGATGAGGTCGAGATGACCTTTGGCGAGAATGGGCAGTTGTTCTCGTTGATGGCAGATGGTGCGCGGGTCGACGTTCGCTTCGAGAGCCGCGAGAAGAGCCTGGGGTGGACGCCAGATCTCCTCACCGGCTCGCAGGAGCTGCGTGAATTTCTCGAGAA
>Ga0105048_10010861_pt1 | contig 14409 bp, 10 predicted proteins | sample MAT05_FD_78382 | JGI IMG/M metagenome (GOLD analysis project Ga0105048, IMG submission 78382) | Freshwater microbial communities from Lake Fryxell liftoff mats and glacier meltwater in Antarctica - MAT-05 | ecosystem: Environmental > Aquatic > Freshwater > Ice > Liftoff microbial mat | place...
GGAGTCACACGTTTATAGAAAAGACGAAATAGAAAAAACGTGTTTGGCGACATTTTTGCTTTTTTTTGCAAAAATGATGACAAACGCCCAAATTCAAATAACACAATCAAAGCAAAATATTTTTTAAGATGAATTTGAAGACCCATATGGAAAATTGCTCTCATAGAAAAAAAAATGGTTGGTGACAACACCAACCATAGAGAGAAAAGTGCCCGGGACGGGAATCGAACCCGTACGACCATCGCTGATCACAGGATTTTAAGTCCTGCGCGTCTACCTATTCCGCCACCCGGGCAAACGTGGTGCAAAAATACAACTTTGTATGATTAATTCAAGCCTTATTAAAAACCAATTTCAATTATTTATACCCAAAATTGTAGTTTCAATAATATCACAGGCTTCTTGCATCTGTGCCTCGTTGATAATTAGCGGGGGCGCAAAACGAATAATATCTCCATGGGTTTGTTTGGCCAACAATCCATTGTCCATTAGTGCCAAGCAAACGTCCCAGGCGGTTTTACCATTACCAAATGGTTTTATTACTATGGCATTCAACAACCCTTTGCCCCTCACTTCGGTTATTAAAGGAGATTGAATGGCCGACATGCGTTTTCTAAAAATCTCTCCCATTTGGGCTGCATTTTCAACCATGTTTTCATCTCTCAAAACCGATAAAGCCGCGGTTGCAACTGCACACGCCAATGGATTTCCTCCAAAGGTACTTCCATGTTCACCAGGTTTTATGGTTAGCATAACCTCATGGGATGCTAATACTGCACTCACTGGCAATACCCCTCCGCTTAGCGCTTTTCCCAATATTAATATATCTGGCTTTACATTTTCATGGTCACAACACAGCATTTTACCTGTTCTGCCCAAACCCGTTTGGACCTCATCGGCAATGAACAATACGTTGTATTTGGTACACAAATTTCTTACACCTTTTAAATAACCTGCATCAGGAACAACTACCCCAGCCTCGCCTTGTATGGGTTCTACCATAAATGCTGCACAGTTTGGATCGGAGATGGCGCTTTCCAATTCTACTAAATCATTGTACGGTACCAACTCAAAACCAGGAATAAATGGACCAAAATTGTGGTAACTGCTAGGGTCTGAGCTGGAAGAAATTGCCGCTAAAGTGCGGCCCCAAAAGTTCCCTTTTGCAAAAACCACTTTGGCTTTGTTTGCCTCTACTCCTTTTATTTCATAAGCCCATTTCCTAGCTAATTTGATGGCAGTTTCTCCGCCTTCAACCCCTGTATTCATAGGCAATATGCGATCAAATCCAAAATATTGTGTAATAAATTTTTCGTACGGCCCCAATTGGTTGTTGTGAAAAGCACGACTGGTTAATGTTAAATTTTGTGCTTGAGCCATAAGCGCATCAATAATAACCGGATGGCAATGGCCTTGATTTACCGCTGAATATGCGGATAAAAAATCCAAATACTTTTTATCATCTTCGTCCCAAAGGTGCACACCAGCGCCCCTTGTTAAAACTACGGGCAAAGGATGGTAATTGTGGGCTCCGTATTGATCTTCAAGTGAAATATAATCTGGCATTACAAGGATTTCTATATTCTGGAACATGCGACTGCAAAATTAGGCTTAAATATTTTGTATAAAAAGTAAAAATCGCTTAAATTTGACCTTTCAACATGCGTTTTACAATTGTCACTTTTTTATTGTTTATTGGAATAGGTTTACAAAGCCTTTCAGCACAAGGTATATATGCAGAATTTGGTCAAAACAGAATTCAATACAAACAATTTGAGTGGAATAAAATAGCCACGGAAAACATTGAAATATTGTTTTATGGAGATGAAGATTTGCTTGCGGCCAATGCTATAAAATTGGCGAAAAACGAATTGGAAAAATTAGAGAGCTATCTTGCCTACAAGTATGGTGGCACCATGCAGATTCTGGTTTTTAACAATCTGAATGACTATCGGCAAAGTAATATAGGGTATACAAATCCGCAATTTAATAGTGGCGGATATTTACTGATACCCAACGATGTAAACACCATTTATTTTAACGGAGATTATCATTACTTTTCACAACAATTGACTCGCTGCATTTGTGAAATTATGCTTCGCGAAATGGTGTATGGAGGATCTCTGCAAGACCGTTTTGAACGTGTAAAATCTGCGGCTTTGCCCTATTGGTTTACCAGCGGACTAAGTCAATTTTTATCTGAAAGTTGGAATGCCAACACAGAAACCCATTTAAGGGATGCCATGTCCATGCATGGTTTTCGAAACTTCAACACATTAAGTCAAGAGGAAAGTGCCTTGGCGGGTGTCTCAATTTGGCGCTATTTGGTAGAAAAATATGGAGCAGCATCTGTAAGTACTATACTTTTTATTGCCAGGTATACGCACAGTGCAGAATCGGCTATTTATTTCCATACCAAAAAAAACATGGCGGATTTTTTGATGGATTGGCGACAGTTTTACCAACAAGATTTTGAAACCAATTTAACCTTACAACTGCCTAGAGGGAAATCCAATATCCCCAAAAAAATTGCATCCAAAACCCATACCGATTTTGAACTAAGCCCAAATGGCCATCAAGTTGCCATTGTAACCAACGACCAAGGCCGGTATTTTATTTGGCAGTACAATTTAACCAATAGCAAGGTAGATTTGCTTTACAAGGGCGGATTAAAAGTATTGAATCAACAACCGGATTTGCAATTTCCAAAAATTTCATGGAATCAAACCAATGGCAATTTAGAAGCGCTGATCTATGAAAAGGGCAAATACGAATTGGTGGTTTTTAAAAACGGCGCCGTACAATATTTAGAAATTGATTTGAATGCATTTAGCGGTATCAACGATTTTGTGCTACACACAGACAATGTGCATATATACCTATCTGCTGTTAAAAATGCACAATCAGACTTATGGGAATACAATAAAAATACACATGCTATGCTAGCCGTAACCCATGATCGTTATTTCGACCACAACGCAGTAGTTGCAGAGGATGGCTCTGTTATATTTGTGTCTAACCGCCCCACCCAATCCGATACTTTTCAAAACTATACCAGCGGTGTATTTAACCTTTTCAAATGGCAAAATGGAAAGCTATCGGCAATGACAAATTTCACCCAATCTGTAAACATTTCAGATCCTATAAGTTATAATGCTAAATTGACTGGTTTTTTAAGCGACGCAAGCGGTTTGCAAAATGCATGGGTGGTGCATGAAGATTCTGGGTTTAAGGCATTTGCGCAAACCAATTACCAGAGAGGTATCATTGGTCAGTCGTTAAGCAAAACCGGCGCGTTAACTGCCGAAATGTTGCAATTAAAAGGGCAATATATTATTTTCACGGGAGAAGTGCCTGCAGACCCAATTGCAGAATCTGTGAAAACCATTTCTCTGCCTTGGATAAGTCATATTCAAAACTTGGATTCCGTTTTTAACACCCGAAATTTAAAAGATGGTAATTTTTTGTATGAATCGGATTCATTGAAACGCGATGTTGGAGATACAAACAAAAGCAACTATATTTTTCAGACAGGGTTTAATAAAATAGACTACCGCAAAACAAATCAGGATTCGAATTTTATTAAAAAACAATTTACAAGGTTGCCTTTTTTCAACGTATTACAGCCTGAATTTGTCTTATGGCAAGCAGACAATCGGGTATTGGGCAACTATGCCTTTAGCAACCGCATTAAGCATGATGCGCTAAGAAATCCATGGGCAATGCCTTTTTTGAAGGTTACATTGAGTGATATGCTTAAAAACTATGTCATTGAAGCAGGTATTCGCAGCAGTTTAGACTTGCGCATTTTGGATTATATCACAAGATTTAGCATTCTTAAATATAGGTTTGACCACGATTTTGCCATTACAAGGCACATGCGCAAATACGAGGAAAGTAGCAATCGTTTGCTTCAAAACTTAAGCGTGCAAGGCAATTATACTATTTCATACCCATTCAGTTCCAACGCTAGATTATTGTTAAACACCGGCATTCGCAGAGAATTACTTTCTACCAAAGGATCAGAAAAATCCATATTGAATATACCGGATAAAAATGACATCTACTTTACGGGAAAGTTAGAATACAACTATGACAACACAACCTCTTTGGGTTTAAACCGGGTTCTTGGGCTTCGGGTAAAAATTAGAATGGATGCCTATTTGAATGTAAAAGTTTCGAACCAACAAATTCAAAATATTTATCTAGATATTAGGCATTATTTACCCATAAAGCGGGTATTTACATGGGCAAATCGAATTACGGGCACCTACGCACTGGGTTCTTCTAAAATAGCTTATTATTTAGGTGGGGTCGAAAATTGGACCCAAAAGAATCAATTTATTCCGCAAATGCAATTTTTAAATGGCAGTGAATATATGCTTCAACAATGGGTTTGTAATTTGCGCGGATTCAATAGGGGCATAAGAATGGGGAGTAATTTTGTATTGTATAATTCTGAATTGCGAATGCCGATTTTTTTGGTATTGAAGCGAAAACCCATAGAAAGCGAATTTTTAAAAAACTTTACTTTAACTGGTTTTTGCGATATAGGTACAGCATTTATAGGAAAGACAACTGCCGATGCACAAAACCCATTCAACACCATTTATAACCAAACACCCAATTATTCCATCTCTGTTACATCTAGGCGCAACCCTTGGGTTATAGGCGTTGGATGTGGCGTTAGAACAAGGGTTTTGGGCTATTTTTTAAAATTTGATAGGGCTATAGGATTTGCAGATACGAAATGGGGCAAACCTATAAATTATCTCAGTTTGGGATTCGATTTTTAAGTATTTCAATAAATTTATCCAAATCACTGTTATTCAATGCAATTTTAGGCTTATTTTGCACAACCAAATACCAAACGATTTTCATGGGCATATTCAGTTTTCTTACGCAGGAGCTTGCTATTGATTTAGGCACTGCCAACACACTCATCATTTTTAAGGATAAAGTGGTGGTTGATGAACCATCCATTATTGCACTAGAAAAGCATACGGGCAATGTAATTGCAATAGGCAAAGAGGCCATGCAAATGTTTGGGAAAGAAAATGAAGGTATAAAAACCATTCGTCCCCTTAAAGATGGAGTGATTGCAGATTTTCAAGCCGCTGAGCATATGATTCGCGGGATGATTAAGATGATGAACCAAAAGCAACGGTGGATTTCACCACAGTTGAAAATGGTTATTTGCATACCTAGTGGCATTACGGAAGTAGAAAAAAGGGCGGTAAAAGATTCTGCAGAACGCAGTGGCGCCAAAGAAGTATATCTTATTCATGAACCTATGGCTGCGGCTGTAGGCATTGGAATTGATGTAACGCAACCCTCTGGCAATATGATAATTGACATAGGGGGTGGAACCACAGAAATTGCAATTATTGCACTGGGCGGCATCGTATGTGATGAAAGCATACGGGTTGCTGGGGATGAATTCAATTTGGACATTGTAGAATACATGCGCCGTGAGCACAATTTGCTGATTGGCGAAAGAACTGCAGAAAAAATTAAAATCAACATTGGCAGTGGTTTGCAAGAATTAGACACCCCACCGGAGGATTATGCTGTTTTTGGACGTGATTTAATGACAGGTATTCCCAAACAAATTATGGTGAGTTATAGCGAAATTGCACGTTCATTGGACAAGAGTATCATGAAAATTGAAGAAGCCATTTTGAGGGCTTTGGAACAAAGTCCACCAGAACTGAGTGCTGATATTTTAACCAATGGCATTTGGCTTACAGGCGGTGGAGCTTTGCTTAGAGGATTAGACAAACGAATTGCTGCCAAAACCAAATTAAAGGTACAAATAGCGGAAGATCCCCTGCGCGCAGTAGTTAGAGGCACAGGAATTTCACTTAAAAACATTGGTAAGTTTAAATTTTTAATGACTGCTTAATTCTGTAAACCATGCTATACCTGTTCCGTTTATTGCGGAATAATCTCTTTCCGGTTTTTTTTATCTTTATTTTCGGTTTTTCCGTATTGCAGGTTGTGCAGTATAATTACTATCAACAAAGTTTTTTCTTCAACACGTCAAATGCGTTTTTAAATTCGGCCAGTCGCACCCAAAATTCAGTTACGTCTTATTTTGGTTTAAAAGATGTAAACGAAAAACTTGCGATAGAAAACGTCAGGCTGAGCAATGAAATCAAATCAGATTTGGTTTTTGTAGATACCAATAAGCAAATTGCAAAAGATAGCCACGGGTCAAAAAGGTATTCCTATATATTAACCAAAGTAATTAAAAGCGGCACCAATATGCGCAATAACTTTATTACCATTGATAAAGGTAGTTTAAGCGGTGTTAAAAAAGGAATGGCAGTAATTTCACCTTCTGGCATTGCGGGATTTGTGTTTGATGTTTCAGACAATTTTGCCCTGGTACTTTCTGCTCTCAATGGACGATTTACAGCAACACCCATGATACCAGAATTAAATATAAGAGAAGGATCTATTACATGGGATGGCGAGGATGCGGATATAGTACAGTTGAACAATATCAATAAATTTGAAAAATTGAAACCAGGGATGAAAGTTGTAACTAGCAATTATTCAGTAAAATTTCCTTCTGGAATTCCCATTGGAGAGATTAGAAAAATTCAAAAAAAAGCTACCTCTAGTTTCTATTCCATTGATGTTAAATTGGCCACAGATTTTAGAAAGTTGCAATATTTGTATGTAGTTACAGACCATTTTCAAGCCCAGTTAGACTCTCTTAACTTAAAAGAAAACAACAATGTTCCTAGATAGTTTGCGGTATATAGGCATAGGGTTGTTATTGCTGATACTTCAGTTTTTTCTGTTGGAGCAAATAAATTTTGGCACCTGGATTCAGCCAATGCCCTACATTTACCTAATTTTTATTTTGCCATTTTCTATGAATCGGTTTGTTAAATTAAGCATAGCTTTTTTTCTTGGATTTAGTTTAGATAGCATAGGAAACACCTATGGCATGCATGCTGCGGCTGCGAGTACACTCTGTTTTGTGAAAACATATGCCGACGATTGGTTTTTAGACAAAGACGCCATACAGTTGCAAGGATTTAATTATGTAACCCCTGCATACAAAGGCAACCCGTTTTTTATAAGGTATACGTTAATATATATATATATACATCATTTGCTATTTTTTGTTCTCGATTATTTCAAATGGTCCTCTGGTTTTACCATTTTGTTTGTGGCTGCTCTAAGTAGTTTAATAACTTTTTTATTTATACTATTGTTTCGTTTAGTTAACCCAAACAAAACTTAAATTTGAGCAGCACTGATAGCAATCGCAGACTCGTATACTTGTTTCTTTTCATAGTGATTGCCTTGGTGTATCTTGTTAAAATATTCTCCATGCAAGTTGTCAATAAAAAGTATGAGCAACGTGCAGTAAACAATGCCCTAAATAAAATTACACTGTATCCTGCACGCAGTATAATATATGATAGAAACGGCAAATTGTTGGTTTATAACATCGCTATTTACGACCTTCTCGTTTTTCCAAAAGAAGTAAAAGGCTTAGATACAGTAGAATTCTGCTCTATTTTAGGGATCAATCGCGAATCTTTTTTGGAGCACATGAAAATGGCGATTACCAATTCTCAAAAACGCCAAAAAAACAACGCTTACAATAAATCAGCTGTATTTATTTCCAACTTAAGTAAAACGCAATATGCTGCTTTGCAGGAAAATTTATACCGTTTTAATGGATTTTATATTGAAGCCAAAACGGATAGGTTGTATGCCGTAAAAGGGGGTGCACACGTTTTAGGGTATTTGGGGGAAATTTCTGAGAAAAACTTAAAAGCAGATGCAACTTATTATCGGCCAGGCGATTTGGTGGGGATTACGGGTATAGAAAGAACCTATGAACCTTTTATTAGAGGTACCAAAGGGATTCGTACCGTTTGGCAAGACCGCACTTATGTAGAACGCGGTGTGGTAAAAGACAATGAGTTTAACTATCCAGCAGAATCTGGACCAGATATTTTTTCATCGCTAGATTTTGATTTGCAGGAATTTGGCGAACGGTTGCTCACCAACAAAAGAGGCAGTATTGTAGCCATAGACCCATCCAATGGTGAAATTCTGGCTTTGGTAAATAAACCCGATTACGACCCAAATTTGTTGGTTGGCGAATCTAGGACAATGGCATTTAGACAACTTATTTTAGATCCCAGAAAGCCATTGTATAACCGTGCCATTAAAGGCACCTACCCTCCAGGCTCCACCTTCAAAACAGTGATGGCATGCATTGGGCTGCAAGAAGGAATTTTGCAACCCCAAACACTACATAGTTGCTTTGGCGGTTATCATTTAGGGAGTCTCACGGTAGGTTGCCATCCTCATGGTTCCCCACTGGATTTAAAAGGAGCCATTACCATTAGTTGCAATGCGTATTTCTGTCAGGTTTTTAGAGATATTATCGACAATCCCGGTTATTCCAATGTAAAAGCAGGTTATGCCAGTTTAGAAAAACATTTGCGTAGTTTTGGTTTAGGCAGTCCATTGGGTGTGGATTTGCCAGGCGAAGGGGGGGGCAATGTACCTACCATAAAACAATTGGATAAACGGCACGGTAAGAGTTGGAAAAGCAGCATGATTATCTCCCTTGCCATTGGCCAAGGCGAAATTCTACTTACACCCCTGCAAATGGCCAACTGCGCGGCTATCATCGCCAACCGTGGTTATTTTTTTACACCCCATTTGGTGCGTGGCATTGGTTTGGATAAAAAAATACCAGAACAGTATCGAACGAAGCATTATACAACCATCGACACATCGCAATTTGCCAAAGTGATTGCAGGAATGGCAGAAGTTACAAAGCCTGGCGGCACCGCTTGGGGCACAGGCATTCCCACAATCGAGATTTGTGGTAAAACAGGGACTGCCCAAAACCCACATGGCAAAGACCATTCGCTATTCATTGCTTTTGCGCCTAGGTATAATCCCAAAATTGCAATTGCGGTCATTATCGAAAATGGCGGTTATGGCGCTACTTGGGCCGCACCTATTTCCAATGTAATGATAGAGCATTATTTAACAAAAGGCAAAAAATCAGAAGCACAATACCTGATTGACCAAATGTTGAAAGGAATTGTTGACCAGTGAGCAGCAGAAATAACTATTCACTGAATCCAAAATTGGATTCTATAAGTGTTTGGTTATACGTGTTTTTAGTGCTTATAGGTTTGCTAAACATCTATTCTGCTACCTCAGATGTAAATCAAGTTTTTAAATTTTCTTTCAGTTCCGTGGCGGGTCGCCAACTCATTTGGATTGGTGGGGCTGTAGTTATTATTTTCACCATTGCCTTTGCCAACGTAGCTGTAATCGATTATTTTGCTTTTAGTTTTTATGCCATCACCATTGCATTAAATATAGCTGTTATTTTTCTGGGTAAAGAAGTAAGTGGAGCAAAGAGTTGGTTTGGTTTTGGTGGATTTGGATTGCAACCCAGTGAATTTGCCAAAGTAGGCACAGCGCTAGCACTAGCAAAATTTTTAGGGGCATACGGGGTAAGGTTTAAAGGCCGAAAAAATATATTAACTTCATTGTTTATTTTTATGCTGCCCATGGCCATTATTTTGGTACAAAATGATACCGGAAGCGCCTTGGTGTTTTTAAGTTTCTTTTTGGTTTTGTACCGTGAAGGTTTACCTGGTTATTTGCTTATTACCGCTGTTTGGATGGGCATATTGGCCATAGCCCGCATTGTTATGGAATTTAGACACATTCCACATCTATGGACGTATGGTATTTTGCTCGCCATAGCCGCTATCATTATCTGGTTTGGACGCAAAAACAGATCCTTAATCGTGGCGGTTTGTGTTGTTGTGGGAGCCTCAATCGCATTTTCGCTGGTGGTGGGCGTAGCCTATACCAAGGTATTAAAACAATACCAAAGAGACCGTATTGAACTTGTTTTGGCGCTAAAGGAAGACCAAAAAGGCATGGGATACAACCTAGAGCAGAGCAAAATAGCCATAGGTGCTGGCAAGTGGGCAGGACGTGGTTATTTAAAAGGCACCCAAACAAAAATGGGCTTTGTACCAGAGCAGCACACAGATTTTATTTTTTGTACTATAGGCGAAGAATGGGGTTTTATAGGTGTGTCGGTTTTCTTTCTGTTGTATTTTGGTTTGCTTTTGCGAACTGCAATTCTGGCAGAACGGCAAAGTACAGTTTTTGGAAGGGTTTTGGGGTATTCCGTGGCTTGCATTCTATTTTTTCATGTCGCTATTAATGTGGGCATGACCATCGGCATTGTTCCCGTTATTGGCATTCCCCTTCCTTTTGTAAGTTTTGGTGGCAGCAGCATGTGGGCATTTACCCTTTTGCTTTTTACCTTTTTAAAGGTAGATGAGAAACGCAGGTGATTTTGCTTTTATTGTTTAATTGACTGTAACTAAAATCAAAAAATTCGTTTTACTATTAAAATATTCTAACATTGCATTTGAAAAAATATGCACTCATATTTATTTGTTTATTGCTTGGTTTTTGCGATTTATTTGCGCAAGGCGAAGGTGCTTGTAATCATAAAAAAACAATTCGCATTTTCAATACCAATGCGGCAAAACTTACCCGCAAATTAACCAAAAATTTACCCTCCGAGAATGAAAAAGTTTGTGCCATTTACGGTTGGATTACCAGTAATATCCGCTACAACATAAAAAAATGCGCATCCTTTAACTTTAAAAAACAAACACCAAAGAAGGTGCTTCAGCGAGGAATGGCCACCTGCCAGGGCTATGCCGACTTATTCAATGCCATGTGTGGGTTTGCCGGAATTCAGTCTGTGGGTGTGCAAGGTTATGTGAAAGGAAGCGATTGGGACCAGGGTGATACCTTTTATTATGAAGAACATATATGGAACGCTGTGAATGTGGATGGAGAATGGAAATTACTCGATGCTACCTGGGATGCAGGATATATTAAAAACTCTAGGCTTACATTGGGTGGTTTTATTCTAAAAATTGTCACTTTAGGCCACAGGGATATTTATGCATATCATCCCCATTTTGTGCAAAAACCCAGCCGCGAATTTTATTTGCGAACAGGTAATTATTTCTCTTTCGATCACGTTGCCTCCCACCCATGCTGGCAAATGATTTTTCCTGTTGTTAATCCCGATTCTTTTTCAATGGATTCAGCCTTTTATTTTCACCGTGAAAGGAATATTGAAAATACCGACAACCGTGCAGTTTTCGATATAGAAAGAACTGCATTTGCTGCAATGGAATGGGAAGACCAATGGATTCATCTGGGAATTGAAGCTTACCATCTGCACCAGCGAAACCATTTTGGAATTGCCAATGCTTTTGCCTTGCGTGCCAAACACGAAATCCCTAACCTGGATGTAGAAGGCGACTCTGCAGATGAAGTCTACAAAGCAATTGCTTTATTGAAAAAGACCGATACAGGTCTTTTGTTTTATGACAGCAGCCGTCGCGATTTAAAATTGCAAAAAGCACAGCTCATGCGAAAAGCCAATTTAAAAAGATACCTATGTCTACAAAAAGACATAAAAGGTATAAAACAAATATTGAACTACAAATCTCAAATGGGTAAAGGCATTCGCAATGTAAAACACACAATTAAAAGCAACAAAAGCAGGCTGAATAAAGATATCCGATTCAAACGCCAAACCATAAGGAATGGTTTTTTAAAGGGTAAATGGGCCCAAAGTCGAGAAAAACTGCGCAAAAAAAACAAAGCGGATTCTATGATTCGTTCTCAGTTAATAATTATAGATTCAATTCAGCAAGAAATTGCTATAGATTTTACAGTTCCGAATATTCATACTTTAATACAAGATTCACTAGGACAATTTACTTTGCGCTGTTCCTACCTCCGTTCTCTAATTAACCAATCCAAGGGTGCTCGCATCTTTTCAGATGCGGATGATCTAGATTGTATTCAACTAAATTACCGCGACAGCACTTATCATTATTTGGAAATGAACCGGCAGATTTTTACCAATGATAGCGAATTACTTTTCAATTATTTAAAAATAACCCATGCAGCTTATGCTAAAAAATACCGGTTATTGCACAAATCATACCAACTGGCCATGCGCGAATTTGTAAAGTATAAATCTTCCATTCTGGGAGATGATGGAATTGTGAATCGCTACCAAACGTTCGAAAAAAAATACGACTCTGTTATTTTAAGAGAGAAAAGTCATGTGATTGCTTATAGCATTATCTTGCGAAAACTCAAACGACGGCTTAAAAAAATAAAAAAAAACTTTGTCGTTCCATTGTTGATAGATACTAGAGATGAGAAAATGATAGAAATTCATTTAAACTTAGGTAGAAAACATTATATAAGCAGACATTACAAAGGTATTTTGGCGGCAAATAAAAACAATGTATTGGTTGCTAAGCGCATTGCCTCTGTGGCCAAACGGCATTTGAAAAAAATGCAAAACCATAAAAGAACTTAGTTACCCATAGTTGAAAAATACAAAGAATTTTGACGCGTATTGCATGTTTATCAAATTAGGGTAAAGCAAAATAAATGGAAATAGGATGCATTGTTAAAATCCCATTTATTCAGAGATTTTCGCAACACACCCTAAAAAAAACTGCCTTATTTACTGTTAAAAAGGAGAAAGAAAAGGACGACACGAAATAGCACCCAAGTATAACTCAACATAGGTTTATACCCCATTAAATTTATTCTGCGTTTGTGTTCCATAAACATGGCCATCAAAACTGCACCCAGTATGGCTGGAGCTAAAAAAGCAGTTTGAAGTCCGAAGTGCGCCATACCCAGTAAAAAGAAATGCATGGGCACCAATAATAGACCACCATATGCAGCAACCACAGCCACATGACTTAAGTATTCTATTTTTTGTTTCTCTTTCAATAAAATGGCAAACAACCCTTGAAAAACAATTTGAGAAATAAATAAAATAGATTCACGCCAGTGAATGGTATTGTACCGTGTATAGGTTGGAAACCATTGTTTAAAAAAGGCGCCCGCGGTGAATTCTACCAACAGCATGGCGCAAAAAACAAAAGCCAAACGATAACCCAAATTCAAATCGGGTGCACAATCTAAATAACTGCGGCGAGGTGCAGGTGCAATAATTTTCCTATTGAAACTAATAAAATCATAAATAACGCTTAGCAATGGGGCAATTAATTTAGTGTTTGCCGCTGTTTTTATCCATTTCCAACGCTGCCCCAGAATGGTAAGAATGCTATTTACTCCATAGGTTACTTCGCCCGTTTTTTTGTTCAAAAGGGCAATGTGATTTCTTGCTTTTTGCATATCTATTTGGGTTTTGGTAAATGGGCCTATTTGCTGATAGGGTTCTATTCCATTGGGAGTTAAGAAATTGTATTGCACAAACTTGCCCGTATACCAGCGGCACATAGGGCAATCGGCATCATAAATAATGACCAAATCGTTGTTATCTTTTTGGGTTTTCATTGATTTTTATGGATATTTATTGGTTTAAAAATTAAACTATTTCAACACTTTTATGAGGCGGCTAAAAAACCAATTCTCGTCTGCTTTTAGCACGGTTTCTATCGTATTGTCCATTTTGCCTACAAAATTTTCAATGCTATCCACCATGCGCACAAACTCTTTGGCCTCCTCGCTTTTCTTTTTGTCTTTTATGTCCGCAAGGTCTATCAAATGGGTTCTAACAGGTACTATTTCCCGTCGCCTGCGTTCGCTAGCCACCCGTTTTGCAATTTCCCAAATGTCTTTCTCTGCCTTAAAAAATTCGCGCCTCTCTCCCATTTTTAACTCTTTGTAAATGAGATTCCAATTGATGAGTTCGCGCAAATTCATGTTGGCATTGCCCCGGCTTATCGACAATTGATCCATTACATCTTCGGTACTCAGCGGCTGCGGACTAACCATAAGCAACGCATGTACTTGTGCCATGGTGCGGTTTATGCCCCAGTTGCTGCCTAGTGTTCCCCACAATTGAACGAATTGTTGTTTGGCTTCTTTGAGTTCCATGCAACAAAGGTAATCATAATTCTTAAACTTTCAATAGTTACTGAAAGTTTAGTAAGAATAATTGTACACATTTTTATGAACCTTGGCGTGTTCAATGAATTTATTTTTGAAATATTATCTCACTTTTTTTCAGCCTTATTCAATCTATCCCTTACCCAATTCATTGGATTGTTTCTAGTGTAGGCGCGAATGTTTTTCAATTCAATTTCATTGCGAATAATATGATCATGAAAACGGCTTTGCCAGCCAAATTCTATGTTGTTTTGATTGGCATACCGTTTTAAAGAGGCCTTAAATCCGCGCAATACCGATCCTAAATTCTGCGATTGCGTTCCAAATTTATTGGGTGTCCAATCGGTTTTGTTGGGTTTTTCAAAAATCAATATACCATGAACGTGGTTGGGCATTATCACAAATGCATCCAAC
>Ga0105048_10010862_pt1 | contig 14408 bp, 4 predicted proteins | sample MAT05_FD_78382 | JGI IMG/M metagenome (GOLD analysis project Ga0105048, IMG submission 78382) | Freshwater microbial communities from Lake Fryxell liftoff mats and glacier meltwater in Antarctica - MAT-05 | ecosystem: Environmental > Aquatic > Freshwater > Ice > Liftoff microbial mat | place...
CCACAAGAATGTGGCGGCCCTTAAGGACCTCGTTGGAGCCGTTGAGGCGCTCCAGCATGGTTTGCATTTGCGGCGGCAATTCCGCAATGACGCGGTGCAGGAACAGCGCCGTCTCATCCAGCAGGCGCTCGGGCGATTGGACATCCTTTAGAACGATACTCTTTGCCATCGCCTTCAGCCGCATCTGCTCAGCTTCGGTCAACTCCTTGCCCGTAAAGACCACTACGGGCACCTCCGCCAGAGTAGGCTCGTCATGCATTTTCTCCAGCAGCTCGAAGCCCGTCATATCCGGCAGACGCAGATCCAGCACCACGCAGTCGAAAGTCTTCTCCAGCAGCTCTTTCAACGCTTTCCTGCCCGTACCAACCGCCACCACCTCGATGTCTTTATAGCCGAGCAACTCAATGATCGATTGGCGTTCGATCTTGTTATCCTCGACAATCAGCAATCGCCTCGTGCGCGGAATGCTGAAATCCTTGATGCGGTCCAGCGCCATGATTAACTTATCGGTGGTCGGTTCCTTCACAAGGTAAGAGAACGCGCCGTGTGCAAGGCCATGCTGGCGCTCCTCCTCCAGCGTTACGATCTGCACCGGTATGTGTCGCAGAGCCGGGTCTATTTTCAGTTGATTCAAAACTGTCCAGCCCAGCATGTCCGGCAGGAAAATGTCCAGAGAGATCGCCGAGGGGCGGAACTGCCGCGCCAGAGAGAGTCCAATCGCCCCTTTCAACGCGACGATCCCTTTGAAGCCCTTGTCTCGCGCTAATCCCAACAGGATGCGGGCGTAATGCGGGTCGTCTTCGATGATCAGCATCACCGGGTCGCCAGTCTCGATGGAATTTCGATCGTCCTCGATGTGTACTTCCCTCACGCTTGTATTTATGGCCACCGTGGGAACCCGTGTAGCTGCGCTGAAACTTCTGGAGGGTGTGGACCCGGGGCTATCCGGCCCGCCATAGAGCACCGGCAGGAATAGAGTGAACGTGCTGCCTTGCCCATGGACGCTGGAAAGCTTGATTTCGCCACCCAGGAGCACGGCCAGTTCGCGGCTGATTGCCAGGCCAAGGCCTGTGCCGCCGAATTTGCGGGATGTGCCTGCATCGGCTTGCTGAAACGCCTCAAAGATAAGCCTCTGCTTCTCTGGCAGGACGCCAATTCCCGTATCCGTCACGGCGAAGCCCACCACCTGTTGAGCCGTGTTGAGAACCGAATGATTGGGGTTCCACCCCTCAGTAGCCAAACTCACGCGAACTTCCACCTGCCCGCGGCTGGTGAACTTCACAGCGTTAGAGAGCAGGTTCTTCAGTATCTGCTGCAGTCTTTTGGGATCGCTAGCCATCGAGTCTGGCAAACCCGTATCGAAGAGGACGTGCAACGGCAAATTCTTCGCCTCGGCGACATGCCGGAAGTTGCGGTCGATATTGTCGCGCAAGTTAGCGAAAGGAATCTCCTCAACGTCTACGGTCACTGTGCCGGATTCGATCTTCGAAAGATCCAAAATATCGTTAATGAGATTCAGGAGATCGGAACCGGATGAATTGATGTTGCGGGAAAATTCCACTTGCTTGGTGGTCAGATTGCTGGCGGTATTGTTGGCAAGCTGCTGGCTCAGAATCAGGATCGAGTTGAGCGGCGTACGCAGCTCGTGAGACATGTTGGCAAGGAACTCTGACTTATATTTCGAGGTCAGCGCCAGTTCGGCGGCCTTCTCTTCCAGTGCGTAGCGAGCCTGCTCGACCTCGGTATTCTTGCGCTCCACCTCGGCGTTCTGATCTGCCAGCAGTTTCGCTTTCGTCCCCAGCTCTTCATTGGACTGCTGCAGTTCGCTCTGACGGGATTGAAGCTCCACGGTGAGTTGCTGCGATTGCGTCAGCAGCCCCTCGGTACGCATGGTTGCTTCGATCGTGTTGAAAACCGCGCCAATGCTCTGCGTCAGCAAATCGAGGAAAGCCAGCGCGCCTGGGTTGAACTCATGCAGTGCCGCTAGTTCGATCACTGCTTTGGTCTGCTCTTCGAACAGGACAGGCAGCACGACGATACTCACATGTGGCGCCTCGCCGAGACTGGACGAGATTCTCACGAAACCGGGAGGCACATCGGTCAGCAGGATGCGCTTCTTCTCTTTCGCACACTGGCCGACAAGGCCTTCACCCAAGCCAATGTTTTCGGTGAGCGAGGTATCGGCGCCGTGCGCGTAGCTCGATAGGAGCGTCAATCTTGCGTCCGTACTCGAAAGATGGTAGATCGTGCCCTGGTGAGCCTGGACAAGCGGCGTCAGTTCGGACAGGAGCATTTTGCCCACGGTGCTCAATTCACGCTGACCTTGCAACATGCTGGTGAATTTGGCAAGGTTGGTTTTCACCCAATCCTGTTGACGATTGCTCTCCGTGGTTTCGCGCAAGTTGGAGATCATCGTGTTGATGTTGTCTTTCAACTCGGCCACTTCCCCGCGAGTTTCCACCTGAATGGAGCGTGTCAAGTCGCCCTTGGTCACCGCCGTGGCCACTTCGGCGATGGCTCGGACTTGCGTTGTCAGGTTCGCCGCGAGCAGGTTGACGTTTCCCGTAAGATCCTTCCAGGTACCGGCCGCGCCCGGTACATTCGCTTGCCCCCCCAGCCGGCCGTCCACGCCTACTTCGCGAGCCACATTGGTCACTTGGTCGGCGAAGGTCGCCAAGGTCACGTTCATGCCGTTTATGGTGTCGGCCAGCGCCGCCACTTCGCCCTTTGCCTGCACCGTAAGACGCTGGTTCAGATCTCCGTTGGCCACCGCCGTCACCACCTTGACGATGCCCCGTACCTGCTCCGTGAGATTCGACGCCATGAAGTTGACGTTGTCGGTGAGATCTTTCCACGTGCCGGCCACGCCGGAAACTTGCGCCTGCCCTCCCAGCTTGCCCTCGGTGCCGACCTCGCGGGCCACACGCGTCACCTCGCCGGCAAACGAGTTCAGTTGATCCACCATGGTGTTGATGGTGATTTTCAACTCCAGAATTTCGCCCTTCACATCGGCGGTGATTTTGCGGTTGAGATCGCCGCGCGCCACGGCCGTGGTCACTTCCGCGATGTTGCGTACCTGTGCCGTAAGGTTCGCGCCCATGGTATTCACCGAATCGGTAAGATCTTTCCACGTTCCCGCCACACCGGGGACAACGGCTTGCACTCCCAGCCGGCCTTCGGTTCCCACCTCCCGCGCCACCCGTGTCACTTCGGAAGCGAAGGAACGCAACTGCTCCACCATCGTATTGATGGTTTCTTTCAATTGCAGGATTTCCCCCCGCACGTCGGCGGTGATTTTTTTCGACAAATCCCCACTCGCGACCGCAATCGTGACTTCGGCGATGTTGCGTACCTGTCCAGTGAGGTTCGAAGCCATCGAGTTCACGTTGTCCGTGAGATCCTTCCAGGTTCCGGCCACACCAGGAACCTGTGCCTGTCCGCCCAGCTTGCCTTCGGTTCCCACTTCGCGGGCCACGCGGCTCACCTCACCGGCAAATCCGTTCAGCTGATCCACCATCGTATTCACGGTGTTCTTCAACTCCAGGATTTCGCCTTTGACTTCGACGGTGATCTTGCGGCTCAAATCGCCTCGCGCCACCGCTGTGGCTACGTCGGCGATATTTCGTACTTGACCCGTAAGGTTTTGCGCCATCGAGTTGACATTGTCCGTGAGATCTTTCCAGGTTCCGGCCACACCCGGCACCATCGCCTGTCCGCCAAGCTTGCCGTCTGTGCCCACCTCACGAGCCACGCGGCTTACTTCCGCCGCGAAGCTGTTGAGCTGGTCAACCATCGTGTTGACTGTGTTTTTCAGAGCGAGGATTTCGCCTTTGACTTCCACCGTTATCTTTTTCGAAAGATCTCCGCTGGCTACCGCGTTGGTCACTTCGGCGATGTTGCGCACCTGCCCGGTCAGGTTCGAAGCCATCGAGTTGACGTTGTCTGTCAAGTCTTTCCACGTGCCTGCCACGCCTTCCACCGTCGCCTGACCGCCCAGCTTGCCATCGGTGCCCACCTCGCGCGCCACGCGGGTTACTTCGGAGGCGAAGGCGTTCAACTGATCGACCATTGTGTTGAGGGTGTTCTTCAAAGCGAGAATCTCGCCTTTCACTTCGACCGTGATCTTGGATGAAAGATCACCCTTTGCAATGGCCGTGGCCACTTCGGCAATGTTGCGCACCTGCCCCGTCAGGTTGGAAGCCATGAAGTTCACATTGTCGGTGAGATCTTTCCACGTGCCTGCCACGCCAAGAACCTCCGCCTGTCCACCCAGTTTGCCTTCGGTGCCCACCTCGCGCGCCACGCGGCTCACCTCACCGGCAAATCCGTTCAGCTGATCGACCATCGTATTGATAGTATTTTTCAACTCCAGGATCTCGCCGTTGACTTCGACGGTGATCTTGCGGCTCAAATCGCCGCGCGCGACCGCTGTTGTAACGTCTGCGATGTTGCGTACTTGAGACGTAAGGTTGTTCGCCATCGAATTGACGTTGTCGGTCAGATCCTTCCATGTGCCCGCCACGCCGCGAACTTGCGCCTGGCCGCCCAGCTTTCCTTCCGTGCCCACCTCGCGCGCCACGCGGGATACTTCAGAGGCGAACGCGTTCAACTGGTCGACCATCGTGTTGAGGGTGTTCTTCAGCCCGAGGATTTCGCCCTTCACGTCGACTGTGATCTTCTTCGACAAGTCTCCGTTCGCCACTGCCGTCGCCACATCCGCGATGTTTCGAACCTGGCCGGTGAGGTTCGACGCCATCCAGTTGACGTTGTCCGTAAGATCTTTCCACGTTCCGGCCACGCCAAGCACCTGGGCTTGGCCGCCCAGCTTGCCATCCGTGCCCACTTCGCGCGCCACTCGGCTCACTTCACCCGCGAACCCGTTCAGTTGATCGACCATCGTGTTGATGGTGTTCTTGAGTTCCAGAATTTCGCCGCGCACATCGACAGTGATCTTTTTCGACAGATCGCCATTCGCCACGGCCGTCGTCACTTCGGCGATATTGCGGACCTGTGAAGTCAGATTTGTCGCCATGGCGTTCACTGAGTCCGTCAGATCTTTCCAGGTTCCCGCGACGCCAAACACTTCCGCCTGGCCGCCCAATGCGCCCTCGGTGCCAACCTCCCGAGCCACGCGAGTTACCTCCGACGCAAATCCGTTGAGTTGGTCGACCATGGTGTTGATCGTATTCTTCAGCTCCAGAATCTCGCCCTTTACGTCGACCGTGATCTTCTTGGACAAATCTCCATTGGCGACAGCCGTCGTGACTTCCGCGATGTTGCGCACTTGGCCCGTCAGGTTGGACGCCATGAAGTTCACATTGTCGGTGAGATCCTTCCATGTGCCCGCCACGCCCGGCACCTGCGCCTGTCCGCCAAGCTTGCCCTCTGTTCCCACCTCGCGGGCCACGCGCGTCACTTCCGACGCGAACCCGTTCAACTGATCCACCATGGTGTTCAGCGTATTCTTCAGCGCCAGGATTTCACCCTTAACCTCGACGGTGATTTTTGACGAAAGATCGCCCTTCGCAATGGCCGTGGCCACATCGGCGATGTTGCGGACCTGCCCGGTAAGGTTGGAGGCCATGGAATTGACCGAATCCGTGAGATCTTTCCACGTTCCCGCCACCCCAGGCACCTGCGCCTGCCCGCCAAGCTTGCCCTCTGTTCCCACCTCGCGGGCCACGCGCGTCACTTCAGAGGAGAACCCGTTCAACTGATCCACCATCGTGTTGATGGTTTCTTTCAGCTCCAGAATTTCGCCCTTCACATCGACCGTAATCTTGCGCGATAGATCGCCGCGAGCCACGGCCGTGGTGACGTTCGCAATATTCCGAACCTGCGCCGTAAGGTTCGTAGCCATCGCGTTGACAGAGTCCGTGAGATCTTTCCATGTTCCGGCCACACCCGGCACAACCGCCTGCCCGCCCAGCCGCCCTTCGGTGCCGACCTCGCGCGCCACGCGCGTCACTTCGGAGGCGAAGGAGCGCAGTTGATCCACCATCGTGTTCGTGGCTTCTTTCAACTGCAAAATCTCGCCACGCACGTCGACGGTGATCTTCTTCGATAAATCACCTGTCGCCACTGCAATCGTCACCTCAGCGATGTTACGGACCTGGGCGGTGAGGTTGCCCGCCATCTGGTTCACTGAGTCGGTGAGTTCCTTCCAGACGCCCGATACCCCCTTCACCCGCGCCTGTCCGCCCAGCTTGCCTTCGGTTCCAACTTCGCGAGCCACGCGAGTCACTTCCGAGGTGAAGACGGAGAGCTGCTGGATCATCGTGTTGACCAATTTCGCGGAGCGCAAGAATTCGCCCCGCAGTTCACGGCCATTCACTTGTAGTTCCAGGGACTGGCCCAAGTCGCCTTTGGCGATGGCGCCAATGGTGCGGGTCGCCTCCATCGTCGGACGGACAAGGTCTTCAACAAGAGTGTTGATAGAATCAATTTCCTCTGCCCAACCTCCGACGGAAGACAGCATGATCCGCTGATTCAGCCGCCCTTCTTTACCCACGGCGAGGCTCAGCCGGGTGACGTGGGCCGCCTGGCGTTGCTTCTGCGTGATGGTTTGGTTAAAGACTTCCGCAATTCTCCCGTCGACGTCCGACCAGGTGTTCGGCAGGCGGGCAGAGAAGTCGCCGTCGCGAAAGGCCGTCAATCCCGCCAGGATGGTTCGCGATCTGGAATCGGCTTCCGCCTCCTGGCTGATCGCAGTCTTGGAGGCGACCCGCGGGGAAGATTTCTTCCGGGTTGGCGCCCCGTTACGAGGATGGATTGTTTCTATAATCACTTACCCTTGCTCCTGTCCGGAAAAGTCATAAAACGAGCCTTGCAAGGCCGCTTGTTAGAGTTAATGCGCGAATCCGACGCCGGCTTGCAGCCTGCCAGAGATCAGCACGCGAAGCACCGCGGCGAGTTGAGCAAGGCCGATGGGCTTGGTGATATAGTCCGGCGCACCGGCCGCCAGGCATTCTTCCCGATCATCCTCCATCGCCTTGGCCGTAACGGCGATCATCGGCAGGTCTTGAAACTGGGGCATGCGCCGAACCAGTTGCATCAGTTCACGGCCATCCATTCCAGGCATCATGATGTCCACCAGCACAGCCTCAATGTCAGAATGCTTTAGCAGCATCTCGATTCCCGCCGGCACGCTTACGGCATGCAAAATCCGGATGCCGAATTGTTCCAGCGCACCTGTCAATGCGAAGATACTGCGCAGGTCGTCGTCGACCAGAAGGATGGTCCTCTCGTGCCGTACGGCGTCGTGCAGCGGACTCTCCTGGATGGCTGGCGGGGGAGAAGGATCGCGTCGCGTCCCTGACCCGATTTGTTCGAAGATGTCCGCCAATCCCACGCCGTCGCCTTTCCGGACGAAGCCGCCGGCGCCCAACGACATCGCTCGGCTGCCTTTGTCCGTCCCGCTTATGAAGTATACAGGCATCTGACTGGTTTCAGGATCGTGTTTCAGCCGATCCAGCCGCGGCCAACCCTGAATGTCCGGGAGACCGGCATCCAGGGTAATCGCTTGCGGCCGAAATGCGCTGGCCAGCGCCAAAGCAGTACTTCCATGGGAGGCCACGAATGCCTTCAACCCTCGGGAATGTGCCATCTCCATCAGGATGCCGGCGAACGTAGAATCGTCTTCGACGATCAGCGGAAGCGGATCGCCTGGCGCGATCCGTGTACGGTCATCCTCAACCTCCTTCGAACTTGGCACGGCAATCCGCTGGGCCGGCTTCGCTTTCGCGACCGGTTCCGCTTCCGCGCTCGCTCGATAAATGAGCGGCAGCGAGAGCACAAAGCTGCTTCCCTCGCCCGGCCGGCTGCTCACTTGAATTCCCCCGCCCAGCAGGTGTGCCAGTTGCCGGCTGATGGATAGTCCCAGGCCCGTTCCTCCGTGGTTCCGGGTCGTGCTTCCGTCGGCTTGCTGGAACGTTTCGAAGTTCAACTCCTGTTTGTTTTCAGCCACGCCAATTCCCGTGTCCATAACCGTGAACGCCACTCCCGATTGGGATGGCCCCATCCCCAGCGTCACCGATCCCCGCGCTGCGAACTTGAGCGCGTTGCCCAGCAGGTTTTTCAGAATCCGTTGCAGATATCGAACATCGGTGACAATAGAGCCCGCCAATTGCGGATCGACGGCTATCGTGAACTGGATACCCTTGTTTTCCGGGGCATGTTTGAATGTTGCAAGACAATAACTGCCGACGGCGGAAAACTCAATTTCGGTGATGTCGAGATCGACATGGCCGGACTCCACTTTATCGAATGAGCTTCAATTGGTCAAGTAGGCTATTTTGCCGAACCCGAACGACCGAAAACTTAGGCGAGAAGTTCCTTTACAACCGTCCCTGCCACAATCGTGGGCCGCTCGAAGCGGCCGTTGTGGAGGTAGGTAAGGTCGATATGGTTCAGGCCCATCAAGTGAAGAATGGTGGCGTGAATATCATGAACATGCGCCGGGCGTTCTACCGCCCGCAGGCCGAGTTCATCGGTACTCCCGACGGTTTGCCCGGGCTTTACGCCGCCGCCCGCGAACCACGTCGTGAATCCCCAAGGGTTGTGGTCCCGCCCTTTGCCCTTTTCGTTAAAAGGGGTACGTCCGAACTCGCCACCCCAAATTACAAGCGTGTCGTTCAGCAAACCTCGCGCTTTCAGGTCAGCCAATAATCCCGCAATCGGCTTGTCGGAAATCTTACAATTCTTGCTGTGATTTTCCTCCATGTCGACGTGCGCGTCCCAGCCGCTGCCGCTGCTGCAATAAAGCTCGATAAACCGGACGCCGCGCTCCACTAACCGGCGGGCCAGCAGGCAATTTCGCCCGAACGTTTCCGTAATTTCTTCGTCCATGCCGTAGAGCTTCTTGGTAGCGTCGGATTCCTTCGAGAGATCCACCGCCTCAGGCGCCGCTGACTGCATACGATAAGCCAACTCGTAGGATTGTATGCGGGATTCCAGATCGAGATCCGTTTGCTTATCGCGACCGAAGTGCTCGTTCAGCGACGCCATCAGATCTAACTTCCCCCGCTGCTGGTCATTTCCAATGGTCTTCGGCGGAAGTACATCGAGAATAGGGGGCCCCTCATTGCGGAAGAGAGTTCCCTGATAGGTTGCGGGAAGGAATCCGTTGCTCCAGTTATTGGGACCGCCGATCACTTCTTTGTCATCGGTGAGAACTACGAAAGCGGGCAGGTTCTCATTCGCAGCGCCCAGTCCGTATTGAACCCATGAACCCATGGAAGGCCGTCCCGCCAAAATGGAACCGGTGTTCATCTGACACACCGAACCAACATGGTTCAAGCCGTCAGCCTGGCACGACCGCAATACGGCGATGTCATCCATGTGCTGGGCAATGTGCGGATACCAATCCGACACCCACTGACCGCTCCTCCCATACTGTTTGAAGGTCCGCTGCGAGGGCATTAACGTGTTGTTGCTCGTGCCCATCGCCGTAATCACCTTGCCGAACGATGGCGGTAAGGGTTGACCCGAAAGTCTTTTCAACTCCGGTTTGGGATCGAACAGGTCGATGTGGCTCGGGCCGCCTTCCATGAAAAGCCAAATCACCGATTTAGCCTTTGGAGCGTAGTGCGGCTGTTTGGCGGCCATGGCATTGCGACCCTTTACGGCGGCGGCAACTCCGTCACCGGCCAACAGTGATCCTAAAGCGAGGGCGCCGAAACCAGTCCCGGCATTTACCAAAAAGTCCCTTCGGGATGCCGCTCGCACAAAATGCGGAGCTGTAAGTTTTGACATTTCTGGTCCTGTTCCTACTCCTGATAGACGAATTCGTTCGAGTTTAGAAGGGAATGGCAGAAATCGACGAGGGCGGCGAGACGCGCCGGTTCACCCTTCTCGGGAACGTTCGTGGGTAACGCAATGCTCTACCCCTTTGCAATGCGGCTCTGAATAATTCCCCGTTGCTTTTCGAGGAAAGTTAAGACCGTATCCGTCTCCCAGCCATCAGGCTTACGGGAATAAGCCAACAAGTACGCTGTTTCGATCTGCAACTTGGGATCAAGCCCGGCCTTTCCGAGCACTCGGCCGGCAAAGTTCTGCGCCCAGTCGATGGCCGCGCGATCATTCAAAAGGGTAAGCGCCTGCGGTGACGTAATGGTCTGATCACGTCGGCCGCAACTCATATTCGTGTCAGGAAAGTCGAGTGCTTTCAGCAGGGGGTAGGGTGTATTTCGCCGCACAAAGATGTAGACGCTGCGACGATAATTCTCCTCGGCGGTTGGATTTTTCGACCAGCCTCCTCGCGGAGACGGCATATTCTCCGGAAGTACGGGGAAAACACTCGGTCCCCCAACTTTGGAGTTGAGCACCCCTGCTACGTGAATAGCGGAATCACGAATGGCTTCGGCTTCCAAACGGTTTCGCGGGAAGCGCCACAGGAGCCTGTTTGTGGAATCTTCCTTAGCCGCGGCTTCCCGGTGAGTTGACGCCTGTTGGTAAACATTCGACATCAAGATGAGTTTATGGAGCTTCTTGACGCTCCACTGATTTTGTACGAATTCGGTGGTAAGCCAGTCGAGCAACTCGGGGTGGCTGGGACGTTTTCCCATTACTCCGAAATCGTTGGGGGAGGCAACCAATCCCTGCCCGAAATGGTGGGACCAGACCCGGTTGACCATCACCCGAGCCGTCAAAGGGTTCTCGGGGCTTGCCAGCCAATTGGCAAGTGCGGTACGACGGCCAGTGGTGCGGCCATTGGCGGCAGGCTGAATCTTGGGCAATTCCGCCGATAGAACGGAAGGAAAAGCCGGTTGGACAGGCTCCTGGCGGCCCAGATACGTGCCTCCCGCTAACACATGGGTAACCGGAGCTTGCGCACTTATATCGCGCATACCACTTCCGTGAGGTAGGTCGCCGGGATGCAGGCTGGCGAATTCCTGAAGTTTCTTCGCAAAGGTCTGATAACGCTGCTTGTCAGGTCCTCGCAGCGACTTTACGACGGCATCCTTACTGGGATCGAGATAGAGTTTAGCTTGGTGGTAGAGCTGCGCCTCGTAAGGAGTTCGTTCGCTATCGGGCTTAGTGATGGCTTCCTGAACTTCGGGTGGGTACTTGTCAAAAAAGTCGTCCCAGATCTTCTTTCGCGCGGGAGCTAAAATGGCTGAGATTTCTTCGCGGATCTCCCGTGTCTTGCCTTCCCACAGAGCGAGCTTCCGCTCGTGCTCTTGTACTTCTTGGGGCGGCGCTATGACGATCCGGTCGTCGGCGGCGGTATTCGCGAAAAAGGCCTGTAAGCTGTAATAATCCTTGTGCGAGATCGGATCGAACTTATGGTTGTGGCATTGGGCGCATTCCACCGTGAGGCCGAGAAAGGCGCTGCCCACGACGTTCGTAACTTCGTTCAGAATTTCCTGCCGCCGCTGCATTAAGTTGCGGGCGTTATACTCATCGGGATAGTGACGATTGAACGCCGTCGCAATTCTGGCTTCGGCAACATTCGGCCAGAGTTCGTCACCGGCGATCTGTTCGCGGATGAATCGATCGTACGGTTTGTCCGAATTGAAGCTCTCGATAACGTAATCGCGATAGCGCCATGCGTCGGGCCGAGTCTCATCCGCTTTGAAACCTTGGCTCTCGGCGAAGCGAGCCACGTCCAGCCAGTGCCGGCCCCAGCGTTCGCCATAATGAGGCGAGGCGAGCAGCCGGTCAATCAGTTTCTCCCAAGCATTAGGGGACTGATCGGATACAAATACGTCCACCTCTTCGGGTGTTGGCGGCAAGCCAGTGAGGTCTAGGCTCACGCGACGCAGAAGGGTGACTCGATCCCCTGATTTGGAAGGTGTCAACCCCCTGGCTTCCAGCTTGCTAAGAATGAAGGCATCAACTGGCGTAGCAACCCAGTCCTGCATTGGTTCCGGCAACCACGTCCGCACCTATCTGCACTAGACGCCGGACGGTCGAATCTTCGAATTGCCGGTTGGGTGGTATGCCGAAAACGGCGGGTTTGCGGCGATGAACCCGGGGTACGACCGGTCTGGCCATGACAATTTTCGCCGTCAAATTACCGCTAAATGCCTGTTTTGCCATACCGGCTATCCTGCGATCGAAAAGGGCTTTGATCGGATTGGTACGGCTCCCGTATTCGCCGGAGCGATTCCCGAGGGCATTGACTGCCAGCGGTGCCACGGGCCAGGGCAGGCCCACATCGCCGCGGCGGAGGCGAGAAGTGCGTCATTAGAAGCTATCGGAAAGGCAATCATAAACCCAGGCAAACTGAACCCCGAACGGCAAATGGATGTTTGTATGCAGTGCCATCTGGAAACTACCAGCTTTCGGCTTCCGCCCAGCATCGTCCGCTACTCTCGCGGAATATTTTCTTTCCGGCCGGGCGAACCCCTTGCCGACTATATTTTGCACTTCGACCACGCTGCGGGGACCGGCTATGACGACAAGTTTGAAATCGCCGGCGCGGCCTACCGGCTGCGGAAATCGGCCTGCTTTCTTCAGAGCGGCGGGGCCTTGCGGTGTACAACGTGCCACAACCCGCACGACATACCTCGTGGGGCCGAAGCGAAGCGGCATTACACGGCGGTGTGCCTCAATTGCCATACGGGCGATTTGCACCGGGTCGCGTCCGTCCCGGGTCATACAGCTTCAGATGACTGCGTGGGATGCCACATGCCTAAGCGGCGTACCGATGACGTCGTGCGCGTTGTGATGACGGACCACTTCATCCAACGAAGGAATCCCGGTCGCGACCTGCTGGCGCCAATGAAGGAAAGGCATGAAACAGAGGCAACAGCTTACAAGGGAGAAGTGGTCCTATATCCCGGTTCGAAGCCTCCGGATGCCGGGAGCGAGATGTATGTAGCCGTCGCTCAGGTGAGACAAGGCGCAAACCTGACGGAGGGCATTGCGCGGTTGAAGAAGGCGATTGAGAAAAACCGCCCGAAGGAGGGTGAATTTTACTTTGAATTGGCGGAGGCGTACTGGAAGAATCGCGAGGTTGAAAAATCGATCGCCACTTATGAAGCCGCCTTACAACGCTCGCCGGACTTTTGGCCCGCCCTGCGCGGCCTGGGGACGGCGTTAGCAAAACTCGGACGGCTCGAGCGGGCAGCCGCGATCATGCAACAGGCCCTAACCCGGATCCCCGGCGATCCGGCCGGGCTCAATGACTTGGCGCTGGTTTATATCAGGCTGGGACGAGATCGCGATGCTGTGGACACCCTTAAAAAGGCACTTCGGATCGATCCCGATCTGGCCGATGCGTACAACAATCTTGGCGGCGCGTTGTCAACGATTGGCGACCGGAGCGCGGCGGAGGAGGCGTACCGGAATGCGATTCGGGTGCAACCCGATCTCGCCGGCGCACATAAAAATCTGGCGGATTTGCTGGCGGCCCGGGATGATTTCGCGGAGTCCGAATACTTCTACCGGCGAGCAATCCGGAGCGACCCGGCATATGTTGCGGCGTACTATGATTTCGGCCTGGCGCTGGCGAAACGGGAGCGATTCCGGGACGCGGCGGAGCAGTTCGAGACCGCCGTTCGGCTGGATGCGGCGCACGCTGAAGCGCACAACAGTCTGGGTGATATGGCGGCCCTGCTGGGGCATCCGTCACAAGCGATCCGGCACTACGAGCGGGCCATTGCGGCGAAGCCGGATCTGGCGGCGGCGCATCTTGGGCTGGGGTCGACATTGGCCGCGCTGGGGAAGCGAGCCGCGGCGATCCCGCACTTTGAGAGGGCCGCGAGCGGCACTGATCCGGTCGTGCGGCAAGCAGCCCTGGATGCCATCGGGGCGCATCGTTAGGATTGCCTCACCAGTTCAGCCGGGCGTTTAATTGAACCACGCGCTGTCCGGTAGTGCCGGGGATTTGCCCAAACGTGCCAGTGTTGATACCGGTGTTGATATTGGCGGGGTTGAGGTGATTCAGAACGTTGAACCTGTCCGACCGAACCTGCAAGCGAACCGTATCGGTGAGCTTGGAGAGCAGGCAAGGCAGGACAGGTTGGTGAAAACTATACGCTCAGCGATACGAGGCTCCTGGTGGAGTTCGGGGAGGCGTATAGGACGGAACCGGCCCCAGGGATTTGTCGATTGCTTCCACGAATACGTCCCGATGATCCCGATGTGTTCCCAGCCCAGGGGAGAGATATGCGACAGGTAGGCGTCCGGGACGGGTGTCCGGCGTTCGGCGAGTACTTTGGTATCCATAGCGTAATCGCCGCAAACCAGGTTCAAGGCCATGGCGTGGACGTCCTGTTCCAGCCGGGTACGGTCGCTAATCGTTTCTTTTCGATAAAAACGGATCGCTCGTTTGAGCGTGCCTCGGCGCTCACCAAAACTTGACCACTTGTGCTCCGATAGAGTTGCCCACCCCCGGCGCCGCACCTTGGCCCGTAAGCCGCGGATGGGCAAGGCATTATCATCCCCGGCCCCGTTGGGCC
>Ga0105048_10010863_pt1 | contig 14408 bp, 11 predicted proteins | sample MAT05_FD_78382 | JGI IMG/M metagenome (GOLD analysis project Ga0105048, IMG submission 78382) | Freshwater microbial communities from Lake Fryxell liftoff mats and glacier meltwater in Antarctica - MAT-05 | ecosystem: Environmental > Aquatic > Freshwater > Ice > Liftoff microbial mat | place...
AGCTGAAGCCATACGTCTGGCCTGCCGTGATCTGCTGGCTGCCCAGTACCCGGCCACCCCGGTCGTACCCGGTGATCTTCTGCGTCGCAGCCGCCGAACTCACTGCCGTCGGCCGGCCTTTCGCGTTCGGCGCCAGCGGGTCGTCGTAGGTATAGCTCACCGTCGGGGTGCCGTCGCTATAGAAGCGGTTCACCATTTGCTGTCGCGAATTGTACGCGAAGCTGCGCGTGCGGCCGCCGTGGATCTGCCACAGCAGATTGCCCAAATCGTCCCAACCGTACGTCATCACCCCCTGTTCGGGATTGCTGGACCGTGTAACCCTGCCAGGCGAATCGTACCCGAACGAACGCGTCTGCACACCCTGGTTGACTATAGTCAGGTGCTCCACCACGATGCGTTCACAATTCGATGACCAGCGAAATGGCTCTCAGCCATCGATCGCTGTTCGGGAGCGCAACGGACAGATGTTCGGCACGCAGGGAATCAAAATGATGCGGAACAAAGTCAAGATGAAGCGGGACGATGGCACCGGGATCCCCGGTGTAATAATTGAGGGCGTCATGAGAAACATGTCGGTCGGGAGATTCGGCGTGTTCTGTGGGCTGGTTGGCGGTACGATGGCAGCAGTGTTCGCCGCTTCCTGGCACAGTCCATTGGTTCTTGACAGTCCGCAATATGGGAACGTGCTCACCGACTTGTCGAGCGTCTTTTGGCCAACTGTGCGCATGATTGGAGGGTGGGTAGGCGCTCACGATCCAGTGAGGTACTGGTTGCGAGTGACGGCATCGGTCATTGCCAATGCATTACTTTATGCATTCGTCGGCGCAACTGGTATGGTTCTGGTGCGTCGATTTGCGGCGCGCTAAATGTCCTGTTAGTAACGTTTCGCTGATCTTTCCAGCCTAAACTCCGCTGCCGTTTTCGGCAGCAGCGGAGGGTGACACCACGCTCTGCTTAAAGTGATCGTAGTCGCGGAGACGGCAATCGCCGGGGCGTAGCCGAAGTTCTGGTCTGGCGGATCGATCCCGACCCTCCATGCCTCCAGTCGGTCCTGGCGTCCGAGGAGACTCAGAAAACTCCGAGCCTCACCTGCCTCCCGCTACCCCCAAACGGGGTGAGAGGGGGGTCATGGTCAGTACTACGACCACGTATGGTACTGAGAAATCGAGGTTTACCCCGTATAATAGGGCCAAACGGTGGTTTCACAAATGAGTAGATCGAAGGCACAAATCGACGCGGACGTACAGCGCCTGCAGGACCGCATCGCCGCCCTCGCGGCGGAGGCGTCAAGGTACTGGCGCGATCACCACCACCTGAAGATGCTGGTGACTCAGTTGCCCGTCGCCGTCTGGACTACCGACGCCAACCTCGGCATCACGTCCGCCCTCGGCCTCGTTCCCGAGGTCTTCTATGAAGCTGCCGATAATCTGGTCGGCCGCCGCATGCACGACCTTTTCGGGTACGCCGATCCTCGCGCCGCCGTCTGCCGTCAGGCTCTCGAAGGCCGGCCCGCCCGAGCGGTCCTCCAGACCAGCGACCGCATCTTCGCCCTCAACGCCACTCCGTTTGAGGACGAAGGCACCACAGGCTGCTTCGCGGTCGCCCTCGACGTCACTGAGCAGTACGAGGCGCAGCGGACCCTCACCTACAGTGCCGAGCGTTACCGGGACATGATTGAGAACGCTCGCGACCTGATCTTCACCCTCGACACGTCAGGAAAGATCACCTCCATCAACCAGGCGGTCTCCTCGCTGTTGGGCTACACCGTGGAGGAAGGGCAGCGGATGCGACTGGCCGACCTGCTGGCGCCGGATTATCGGGATTCGCTAACGGAACGTCTCACTCGACTCTCCTCCGGCCCGGTCGCCGAGGCCTGGGAAGTCATCGCGATCGCGAAAGATGGCCGGCGTGTCCATCTGGAGTTGAAGTCCCGCCTGATTCCGGCGCACAACGGCCACCCTGCCGGAATCGAAGGCATCGCGCGCGACATCACTGACCGCCGCGTCCTCGAAGACCACGTTCGGCAGGCCCAGAAGATGGAGGCAATCGGCGTACTGGCCGGAGGCATCGCCCACGACTTCAACAACCTCCTCACCGGTATCCTCGGCTACGCCTACCTGTTGCAGAGCGATGCCGAAATCGCGGAAAAACACAGCGAAGCGATCGATGTCATTTTGCGCTCAGCCGAACGCGCGGCCCAGCTCACCACACAACTCCTGGGCTTCGCCCGCCGCGACAAGATCCAGAACACGCCCGTCGACGTCCACAACACCATCCGCGATCTGGTGGCTCTGCTGCAGCGCACCATCGACAAGAAAGTCCGTATCACCACGCTGCTGCGCGCCGAGCACGCCTTCGTCATGGGCGATCCCGGCCAGCTCTATCAGCTGATGCTGAACCTCTGCCTCAACGCGCGCGACGCCATGCCCAGCGGCGGTGAACTTACCATTCAGACCCGGTCCTCCAAAGACCAGCTCGTCATCACAGTGGCCGACACTGGCACCGGAATCGCCCCCGAAATCCGCGACCGCATCTTCGAGCCATTCTTCACTACCAAGGCCCCCGACAAGGGAACCGGCATGGGTCTCGCCGTGGTCTACGGCATCGTCCGGAGCCATGGCGGCCTGGTGACGCTCGAATCCGAAATCGGTAAGGGATCGACCTTTCACACAACGTTGCCGCTGTCGGCCACCATGGGCGACGGCGTCAGCACGAAGCCGGTAAAGGCACGCTCCGGGCGCGGCAGGATTCTCGTCATCGACGACGAGGAGATCGTGCGCCAGGTCCTCTCCCGAATGCTGCGGAGCCTCGGCTACGAAGTACACACCGCCGGCGACAGCGTCCAGGCCGTGGAATATTACCGCGAGAATTTCAGCGCAATCGACGCGGTAATTCTCGATATGGTGATGCCCCGCATGAATGGCCGCGATTGTTACCTGGCCCTGCACGGAATTAATCCGGAAATTCGCGCGGTATTGTCGAGTGGATATAGCCAGGACGATGAGGCTGCCGAACTGCTGAGGGAGGCGGGACTGGAATTCCTGCAGAAGCCGTATCAGCTGGACCAGTTGGCGACCGCCGTCCGCAAAGCTCTCGGAAAGCAGGCCGCCAGCACTGGCACAGACTAAATCAGCCGATCTTCAGCGAGAGGGCGGGGGAGCCTTGAACTCGTCGAACATCTGCAGGTTGCGGTTCGTGGGCGGAACCTCGCGGCCCTCCACAAAGATGTAGCGGATCTCCGACCGGATATCCAGCGGATCGCCCTTCGACACAATCAGATTCGCCAGCTTGCCCTTCTCAATCGTGCCGACTTTGTCGTCGATCCCGAGGATTTCCGCCGGCCATTGAGTAATGGACCGCAGAGCGTCCTCGCGCTCCAAACCATAAGCCGCCGCCATCCCCGCCTGGTAGGGCAGATTGCGGTTGTCGGCCGACGTCCCCGTCACGATGGCGAACTTCACGCCCGCGCGGCGCAGAACCTCCGGAGCCGCGAACGCCGTGTCGTACGGATCGTCCGCCGAACGCGGCAGTTCATGCACCGCCCCGTACAGCACGGCCACCTTGTTCTTCGCCAGCAGCTCGGCATGCTTCCACGCTTCGGCCCCGCCGGCGATCACCAGCTTCAAACCCATCTCGGTGGCGAAATCCACGCAGGACTTGATGTCCTTATAGCTGTCCGCCGCCATGATAATCGGACGCTCCCGGCGCAGCACCGGAAGCATCGCCTCCAGCCCCGTGTCAATCGAGCTCGACGGAGCGTTCGCACCCGCGCGAGCCCGCATTTCAGCGTAACGCTTCGCCTCACGGAAGTACTGCTTTAGCTTCTCCAGATCCTCCGCGTTGCGCCGCGCCGCGCCGTCGGCTCCACCTTCTCCGCCACCGCCGCCGCCCTCGGCTCCGCCCCGGCGTCCACCGCCGATGCCAGGCAGATTTACAATTAACCCGGCATTCTTCAGAATCGCCATTTCATTCGGGTAATTACCCAGTAAATTCATCACTGACGCCACACCCGAAATCCGGCCACCCGAAGGAGCCACCAGCGCTGTCGTGATCCCGTTCACCCGGGCCGTCCTGATCATCTCGCTGTGCGGATTCACCGCGATCCACGCCTGCGCATAGGGATTAAATGCCCCCAGCTCCGTGGTATCCACCGTCGCGTTCACGCTGGAAATCTCCACCAGACCCACGCGCGTGAACCCGTCGATCCAGCCCGGATATACCGACAGTCCCGTCGCGTCAATCTTGCGAGCCCCCGCCGGAATCGTCAGCTTTTGCCCAACCGCGCTGATCTTGCCGTCCACAATCAGAACGGTCGCCTTATCCACCGGCGATCCGTTCACCGGAAACACCCGGCCATTGGTAATGGCGATGGTCTGCCCCGTCACCGCCGAGCCTGCAACCGCGTTGAGAACTGCCAGGCAAAGAATCGTGCGTTTCATCGGTAGTCCTCTTCGTCGTCGTGATAGTGGCCGAGGCCGGAGCTGGGATTCGATTCCGCTTCAAACTCGGGGCTCCACGGCACCCGGTTCTTCAGATCGCGCTCGCGGTCGAACACCACCTGACCGTCCACCAGCGTCATTTCCACGCGGGTGTAAGCGTTGAACGGATGAGCGTTGAAGATGGCCAGATCGGCGTCCATACCGGGCTCAATCGCTCCCACTTTCTTGTCGATCCCCAGCATCCATGCCGGCTCCGTCGTAATCAGCTTCAGAGCCTGCTCTTCCGTCAGGTTGCCGTACTTCATCGCCTTCGCCGCTTCGTGATAAAGCCGCCGGGCTCGCTCGTCGCTGTCGGAATTCACCGCCGTCCTGACTCCCGCTTTCACCAGCAGCGCGGCGTTGTAAGCCGTGCCGTCGAAAGCCTCCATCTTGTAGCCCCAGAAGTCGGCGAACGTGCTCGCGCCCGCGCCGTGCTTGCGGATCTTCTCCGCCACCTTGTAGCCTTCCAGCACGTGCTGCAGTGAGTGGATCTTAAATCCGAACTCCTCCGCCACGTCGATCAGCATGGAGATCTCATCCGCGCGATAGCAGTGCGCATGCACCCAGATGCTGCCGTCCAGCACGCCACGCAGCGCATCCAGCGTCAGATTGCGCTCCGGAGGCATCGCCTTCTCGCCCCGCTTCGTCTTCGCTTCGTAAGCCTCCCACTGGGCCTTGTACTCCTTCGCCGCCTTGAAGCTCTCGCGGATCACGTTCTCCACGCCCATCCGGGTCGCCGGGAAACGCGTGCTGCGAACCGCGCCATTGCTGCGCTTCGGGTTCTCCCCCAGCGCCATCTTGATGCCCCGCGGAGCCCCCGGAAACAGCATCTGCTCCACCGGAACGCCGTACTTTACCTTCACCGTCGCGTTCTGTCCGCCAATCGCGTTCGCGCTGCCGTGAAGAATGTTCAGCGTGGTCACGCCAGCCGCCGACGCGCGATACAGATTCACGTCCTCGGGGTTCAACACGTCTTCCACTCGCGTCTGCGCGGTCACAGACGGGCCGGATTCGTTCACCCCTCCGCTCATCGCCGAATGCGAGTGCGAATCGATGATCCCCGGCATCACAAACCGCCCGGTTCCATCGATCACCTTCGCGTCCGCCGGAGCCTTCACCGTCGTCCCCACCTCCTGGATTTTGCCTTCATGAATCCAGATGGAGCCGTTCGCAATCGTGCCTTTCGTAATCGTCAGCACCGTCGCGTTCTTAATCACCATGTCGCGCGGAGCAGGCTCCGGCGTCGGAGGCTTGCGCTCCGGCAGTGGCGTCACCGCAGTCGTGCTCGCCGTCGACCTGCCCGGCCTCGCCCCCGGAGTGGGATCGTCGCCCGTAGTCGGCGGAGCCTGCGCGCCACCCCCGGCCGGACCACCGCCGCCAGGACCTCCCCGTCCGCCACCACGAGCCAGCAGGCTCGCCGGAGCGGCAGCCGTCGAAAGGTAGATCTGCCCGTCGATCATCACGCCCCGGAACCGCGTGCGCAGCTCCAGCAGATCGCCATCCGCCATCGCCAGATTCGCGATCTTGCCCTTCTCAATTGTCCCCATCTGTCCCGATGCGCCGAGGATTTCGGCCGGGTAGACGGTCAGCGCCTTCAGCGCCACATCCGCGCTCAGCCCGCGAGCGATCACCGCCCGCAGCTTCTCCCGAATCTGGTCAGGGCGCTCCCACGCACCCGTCGCGAACGCCCACTGCACTCCCGCTTTTTCCAGCTTGCCGGGATTCTCTTCCGCCGCCACGCGGCCAGGACTGTTAGCCGGAGGCTCGGTCGGTTCGGCTGACGCGCCAAACAACCGGCCCTGTGCCGGAGGCTGCAGCGACAGGCTCACCAGAACCGGAATCTTGCGCACCTTCAGAACGTCGGCCACGCGCCACGCTTCCGCGCCGCCCAGAATAATCGGGCGCAGCTTGAACTCGTCCGCGAACCGGATCGCCCGGCGGATCTGCTCCGCTGAATCGGCTGAGAACACCACAGGCAGCTTCCCGTCCAGCACCGGCAGCAAAGCCTCGCTGATTGCGTCGTAACCGGGGCGGGGAAGTCCGTTGCGCCCGCTCGATTCATATAGCTTCTGCATTTCGCGATATTGCTGAGCCTTAATCAGACTCTGGCGCAGCACCGCGAACACGCCCATCAGAGAGGAGGGATAGCGGGGTCCGCCGACCGCGCCAAACCCGCCGCCCGTCAGGTTGAAATTCACATGCATCGCCACGCTGGAAAGCACAACGGCTTCCGAAGCCGAGCCCGGCCGTAGGTTCACCAGCGCGCTGACGCCCTGCCACTGGCCGTCGCGCGGCACGGACAGGACGGTGGTGAATCCAAAGTTGCGCCGCGCATCCGCGGTGGTGGGGATCAACATCTTCTGCACCGCCATCACGTCGGGATTCACCCCCGAAGCCTGGGGCCTCAGATACTTGTCCGGTGATGCGACATCTTTAGGAATCTGCGCCGCCGCGGCGAACGGCGAAACAGCGGCGATTGTGGTGGGCGCGCCTCCGCGTCCTCCGGCAAATCCGGCGGTAGCGGGAGCAGCGAACCCATAATGCGACGCGGCATCGATGAGTCCGGGGTAAATGGTCAGGCCTTTGGCGTCATAAATTCGAGCGTCCGGGGGCACAGCGAGATTCTCGCCGACCGCCTCAATCAGCCCATCGCGAACAAGGATGGTGGCTGAATTCAGAGTCTTTCCGGGCGCCACGACGACTTTCGCGTTGGTCAGTGCGTAGGGGGGCCTTACGGCCTGCGCGTGCGCGGCAAGCGCACTCGCTGCGAGCAAAATAACTGCCAGCCTCATGGTTCCAATTAGTGTAAAGCATCGATGGACCGGCATCCCTATACTGATATCGTGGCTACCTCTTCACCCAAACCCGGCGCTCGGACTCCCGGCGCACCGGAATCCTGGGAGGCCTTCTTTAAACTCGTTCGGCAGTCCCACATACCGGATGATTTCATGGCGGATCGCGGGGACGCCCTGCCGGAGCGCCGTGACCCCTTCGCATCATCCCCGGAGACTACCGAGCCTGCCCCTCACCCCAACGCCCACCCAGCCGGTATAGAATCGTAGCGTCACCACCGCTGGGCCGCCGAGCCACCCGCCTTCTCGTTCGCACCAGGCCACACCGTCACCACCCCCCTCCATGCTGAAGCTGATGCGCCAGCAACTCGCAGCCGTGAAGAGCAGTCTGGCCAACGTAAAGCAGCTGCCGGAACTCTCCGGAGTCCACTGGTACCCCTACGACACGCTCGGCACCATCGGGCTGCTTCTGGACAACCTCCCCACGCTCGAAGGCATCCTGAAAACGCCCTGCGCGAAAATCGCGGCCGACATCGGCACCGGTGACGGAGCCACCGCGTTCTTCCTCGAACGCATGGGCTTCGAAGTGGACGCGCTCGACCATCACCAGACCAACGAAGTCGGCTTCACTAAAGCCTGGGATGGCTTCCGCGGCGCGCTCTGGAAGGACCGGAGCCCAGCCACGGAGAAGCCTTTGGCCGCCTTCCTGGAGCACGATGCCATCAAAGGGATCTACCTCTTCGGCGCGAAGAATCCCGAACTCATCAGCCCCGACAACTGGCAGTCGGACTCCGGCTTCATGCAGCGCCCCAATGCCCGGCGCGTCCAGCTCGATCTCTTCTATGACTACCGGAAGAATGTCGAACTCTACTCGAAATGGCAGGCCTTTCTGAAACAGCGCCAGCCCCGGACCATCATCTTCTGGGGACAGAACGACGTCTTCTTTACCCCCGAAGGCGGCGAGGCATTCCTTAAGGATCTGCCCGGCGCGGAAATGCACAGGCTCCAGGCCGGTCACTTCGCCGTGGAGGACTCGCTCCACGAAATCGCCGAAGGCATGCATCGCTTCTACCGCGACAAAGTCGCCACCAGCAAAGAGGTTAAGCGCTAAAATGACACCCACCTCACCGATCACGCCTCCCTTCACCATGGAGAGCGCGCTGAAGAAAGTGCAGTTGGCCGAGGATGCCTGGAATTCCCGCGACCCCGAACGCGTCGCGCTCGCCTACAGCGAGGATTCCGAATGGCGCAACCGAACGGAATTCCTGCGCGGCCGCGAGGAAATCAAAGCCCTCCTGCGCCGCAAATGGGCGAAAGAGCTGGATTACCGGTTAAAGAAAACTCTCTGGGGTTTTCGCGAAAACCGAATCGCGGTCAGCTTCGAATACGAATGGCACGACGAAGCGGGCCAGTGGTACCGCTCGTACGGAAACGAACTGTGGGAGTTCGATGAGGCGGGCCTCATGCGGCGCCGTCTCGCCAGCATCAACGACGCGCCCATCGCATTCGCCGATCGCCGGATTCTCTAAAGGAGCCCCGACCGGTGGAACGATTCTCTGACCAGGCCGGATCAGTCGCCCCGGCCTGGCAGCCTTCGATCCCCGAGTCGTTCTCCCCGACCATCACATCTCGTAAAAGGTGGACCGCCGCACTATGCAAATCCTGACCGTATCCGGGAGCCTCCGAGCCTCCTCCTCCAACGCAGCCCTCATGGAAGCCGCTGCCACGCTCGCGCCCGCTGGCACCGAGCTCCACCTCTACCAGGGTCTCGGAGACCTCCCGCACTTCAACCCCGACCTCGACAATGACGACACCGTACCCCAAACCGTCCTCCACTGGCGAGCGCTCCTGCGGCAATCCGCCGGAGTCATCTTCTCCGTCCCCGAATACGCCCACGGTGTCCCCGGCGTCGTGAAGAACGCCCTCGACTGGGTCGTTGGCAGCGGCGAATTCGTCGGAAAACCCTTCACCCTCTTCAACGCATCGCCGCGCGGCACGTATGCTCAGGCCTCCCTCACCGAAACCCTCACCGTAATGTCCTCCAAATTCGTGCCCGAAGCCGCCCTCACCCTGCCCCCCTCCTCCGGCAAGCCGCCCTCCGCCAGCCAACTCGCCGCCGACCCCCCACTCTCCGCCATCATCGCGGCCGCCCTGGCGTCCTTCGCGCGGGCCTGCCCAACGGACATCGGCACGCCCATCGACTCCTGACCTGGCCCAACCTACCTGGGCACGCCGGCCTTCCCGACAATTCGCGACCCGTTCGGCAGCGACGGCCCCCCGCTTGCCGACGTGGGGTTGCCTGTTGAATCTGCGCCACCAGGAACTCCCTCCTGGGGGTGAATTCATCGGCTCTGTGCTCATCCGGAAACCCTTCCGCGATCTCACAAGGTCTCGCCACACACAATCCGGTGCCCATCCGGAGTACTCAGGCCGAACTCCCGCAGACCCCACGGCTTATTCGTGGGCTTCGAGGAAACCAGCGCCCCTTTCGCCACAAATTCCCGGTAAAGCTCGTCCACCCCTTCAACATTCCAGTACGCAAACCAGGAGTGATTCTCCAGTTCGCTCACCGGTCGCTCATCCACGCACTCGCCCAGCATCACCCGGAAACAATCGCGAGTCAGGAAACTCCATCCCGCGGTGCTGATCGGGTCCTTCCGGAAGCCGAGAACGTCCACGTAATATCGCGTCGATACCTCAAGATTGCGAACAGCCAGCACGCAACGGGAATTGACAATTGCAGCCATCCCACGATTGTCGCCGAACAAACCCTGCCGCAGCCAGCTTACCCACCACTCCCCCAAAGGATGAGGAGAGATTTCGCCTTCCTGGCGATTCAGGACACCTGCCCATTCGGCCATGCTGGGGACATGAAAACGCACTCCACCACCCCAATGCGGGCAAATCGTCTGTCGGTCGTGTTCTTCTTCCTCGCCGCGCTGGGTCTCTTCTCCTTCAGGGCCGCGCGGCCCAAACGGGCGAGCCCGTTTGGGAGTTATCCGCCCTTGACCGCACCATTCCCGCCCTGCTGCCAGGCGGAGGGCTCTGTTACCCGGAAGAGCCCTGCGAAGACCATGACCGGATGGGCGGTCACCGGCACCCTGGTGGGAGGACTTCTGCACGGCGGCAAAGGCGCGGCGGTCGGAGCGGCGGCGGCATTCGGTCCAGGGCCGTTAAACGCGGAGACGCGGTCGTTGCGGTAGAAACGGTGATCGCTTTCGGCCTGAAGTAGCAGCCGGTGGGCGTGTGGCGCTCACAGCCCGCGACGTCCGTTAGCCAAATGGCGGTAATGTAATGCATGACCAAATCGGTTTCACCTCCGCGAACACGAGGTTCGCCGCAGCAAGTTCACCGGGCCGCCTCGCACTTGCGGGGGAGCCGCTATACTGTCCGTCATGCCGCTGACGCCCCGGACTAATGTGGGAGCCGTACCATGGACGGACTTGCTGACCAAGATCCGCCAGAAGGAGTGCGTGCCCTTCATCGGAGCTGGCGCCAGCTTTCCCACGCTGCCCCGCGGAGCCGACCTTGCCGAGCAACTGCTGCAGGAGGATGAAGCGGAGAGCAGGAAGCCCTACCCACTGGCGGACCGCGGCGACCTTGCGAAAGTATGCCAGTATCTGGCGGTGACGCATGGGGACAGCAGTTGGCCAAAACGGAAGATCGCGGACCGGCTGAGCAGCGGCAAGACCCCGGATTTCGACGATCCCGGCGAGCCCCATCGCGCACTCGCCAATCTGCGGCTTCCCATCTATATGACGACCAACTACGACGACTTCCTGTTCCAGGCCCTGACAAGGGTTGGCGTGAAGCCGCGTCAGGAGTTCGCCCGCTGGACCAGGGCTCTGCTTGAGGACGAATCCTCCAGTTTCGACGATTCCTGGAGGCCTTCTCCGGAAGAGCCTGTGGTGTTCCATCTGCACGGCCATACGGGCGTATACCGGTCCATGGTGGCGAGTGAAGACGATTACCTCGACTTTCTGGTCAACATGTCAAAGGAGATCGCCCGCACCCCGCGCGACCCATCGGAACGAACCATGCTTCCGCTGCCAATTCGAAAAGCGGTCCGGAATTACCGGCTGCTGTTTGTTGGCTATGGGCTGGCGGACGTCAATTTCCGCGTCATTCTCCGTTCGCTGGTGGGCTCACTGGAACAAAGCGCGCGCCAGTTGCACCTTTCCATTCAATACTCCGGTTCAAGCCCGGAGGAACTGGAGAATTATCTGGAAGAGTACTTTCGCTGGACTTTGCAACTGAACGTATTCTGGGGTTCCGCGCGCGATTTCACCCAGGAGATGGCCCGGCGATGGACGACTCAGTAACAGCCAACCCCTATCCCGGTCCACGGCCGTTTGCGCCAACGCGAGAGGAAGCGCGGTACTTCTTTGGGCGGGAGCGGGAAACGGCCGACGTGGAGGACCTGCTGTATTCCTACCGGTCCGTGCTGCTGTATTCGCAGTCGGGCGCGGGAAAATCTTCTCTGGTGAGCGCGGGATTGCTGTCGAAGATGGATCCGTCCCGCTGGATGCTGGCGAGGGTAATTGGCGATGATCCGGCAACCGCCGGTGCCAACGGCTTCGCCCTGAACGTACTGCGAAGCGCCAGTCAGCCGTTGACCGGCGACGCCCCGCTCACGTTGGCCGCCCGCCTGGCCAGGAACGCCCCGGAGCCGTGGTTCCTGGTGCTGGACCAGTTCGAAGAAATCTTCACCGCCCATCCGGAACTCTGGCAGGACCGCGAGCCATTCTTCCGCGATCTGGGCGCCCTGCTTCGCGCGGACCCTTCCTGCCGAATTCTGTTCGTAATGCGAGAGGAGTTCGTGGCCGAAGTGGACCGCTACGGCGGGTCCCTTCCGGATGGATTCGAGATTCGTTACCGCCTGACTGGTCTGCGCCGCGAGGCTGCGTTGCGCGCCATTATTCAGCCCGCGGAGAAGACGGGCGACCTCGACCGCGCGGCCCGGATCCGCGAGATTTCCGATCAATTGGTGGAGAACCTGTTGACCGTTCCGGTGCAAACGCGCACCGAGGTGGCGAGGATTAAGGGCGAATACGTTGAGCCGATGTATCTGCAGGTAATCTGCCGGGACTTATGGTCACGCCTGGGCTCCGGCGCGGCGGGCAAAGCGGCGGATCTGGTGGATGTGGACCGGGTGCTCGGTACCTACTACGAAGCGGCGCTGCGCAAATCCGCCAGATCGAACCCCCTTCGCGAACACAGAATGCGCACCTGGTTTGAGACGGCGCTGATTACGCCGGCGGGCACGCGCGGCATCGTCTACATGGACGAGGGCAAGGGCAAAGCGGCGGGGATGTCCGCGGAGGCCGTCCGGGTCTTTGCGGAAGAGCGACTGGTCCGCATGGAGCGGAGGGCCGGGGCGCCCTGGTACGAGCTGACCCATGACCGGTTGATTCGACCGATACGGCTTTCCAACTCGGCGTTCCGGGCGCGATGGGCGCGGCGCTTTCTTACCTCCGCAGTCGCGGCGGCGGTCCTCGCCCTGGTGTATTCCGGCACGCTGTTTCTGTCCAGCGCCACCCCCCAAAGCGTCCCGCGGGACCCCGCGCTTCAGGCGAAGTTCGAAACAGTGGACGGGCAGAAGAAGGCCCTGGAATACGCTAACGAAATCGCGGTGCGGGCTCTGGCGGGCGGCACCCCGCGCCAGGCCGCCCGGGCGTACGCGACGTTCGGGCTGACGTCGCTGAAAACCGGTGACCTGGAAACCAGCGCGCGCTACCTCGAGAACGCAAGGCAGGCAAACGCCTGGGAAGCGCTGAAGACGATGAACCAGTACATCGAGGCGGCTGAGAACGCCCGCGATGGTTCGCGCACCCAACTGGACGACGCGCGGCGATTGTTCATGCAGGATCTGGCGGAGCATTTCTCCCCAGCCGAGCCGGAGTTGAAGAAGTACGCCTGCGACCATGGCGTCGCCGTGGTGGGCGCAAACGTGCTTTCAGACCGGTCAGCGGACGAGGTAAAGCGGTTGAAGCCGGCCTTCCCCAACGCGCGGGTTCTCTGGAGCGAAGGCGGTCGGGACCGCATTGTGCTGGATACCTTCCTGACGTGTGAAGTTGCTCAGGAACTGCGCACCGCGGCGCAGAGCCAGTTGCCGCCGGGAACAAATCCTTACCTGCGCCAGTGGTATCCCGGCTGCGGCGGCAGCCCTGCTGGCTCGGCGAAGACCGTCCCGCCTGCCTCTGCCAAACTGCCGGCGGGAACGGTCGCCTCCGCCGCCCTGACCGCGACGGACTCTCTGCATCTGCGGGTGCTGGCGCTGACAGCCTCACTGGAGACGGGCGAACCTTATCCGGCTTCGTTTGGCGCGGTGGGAGGGGATTTCAGGGGCGAAGGTTTGTCGCTGGGGATCATGGGCTGGAACCTTGGTCAGGGGACGCTGCAGCCGCTGGTGTCGAAGATGCTGGAGCGGCATCCTGTTGACGCGAAGCGATACTTGTCCGAAGACGTGCTGAAGGGGCTGGTGTCGGCTCCTGGCAAGAAGCAACTGGAATGGGCCCGGTCCCTGGAGGATCCCTATGGCAGGGTCAGGGAGCCCCTGCGAACCAACCTGCAGGCGCTGGCGATGTCTCCTGAATTTCGCGCCATTCAGGTGGAAGCCGCTGCCGCGCTTTACGGAAAAGCGCTAATGATGGCGAAGGAATATGGTTTGTGGTCGGAGCGCGCGGTCGCCCTGATGTTCGATGTGCTGATGCAGAACGGGGGCATCTCGTCGGCGGTGCAAACCCGGATCCGGGCGGACTTCGCCGGGATTCGCGAGACCACGCGAGAGGAGGACGAGACCGCCAAACTGGTGGCGATTGGCCAGCGCCGCGCGGAAATAGCCCGTCCGGAGTTCCGCAAGGATCTGGCCCAGCGGAAAGGCATGATCGCGAGGGGCGGGGGCCTGGTTCACGGGGTGGTTTACGACCTGGAAAAGCAGTTCGCCATCCGGATGGTGGCCTTTCATGAGTAAACGCAGGCGGGATCGCTCGACGCCTGCTTTCCGCATTAGAAGTAGAACTTCAGGGCGAACTGCACAATGCGGGGAGCCACGGAGTTGGCCCCCATCCGTCCGAATCCACCGCTGAGGCTAAGGGCCCGGGCGGTGCAGGCCGGTGTCAGGGCTCCGGTCTGATTG
>Ga0105048_10010864_pt1 | contig 14406 bp, 11 predicted proteins | sample MAT05_FD_78382 | JGI IMG/M metagenome (GOLD analysis project Ga0105048, IMG submission 78382) | Freshwater microbial communities from Lake Fryxell liftoff mats and glacier meltwater in Antarctica - MAT-05 | ecosystem: Environmental > Aquatic > Freshwater > Ice > Liftoff microbial mat | place...
GCACTTTCCCTCGAAGCCTAGACCCCCTGCTGGATCGTGAACGATAGAGCCTTCCGAAACTTTCTCCGGGCAATGCAGACCAAGCTGCTCCCGAGTTCCTTCGCGGTTCGACTGCTCTCGTGGATCGTTCTGGGCGAAGTGAGTTCGGCGCAGGTCCTCGCGCCGCCACCTTTGCCCGTGGTGGCACCGCTGATCGGGGCGAGCTACCCGAACGATGCCGACGGTGATCGAATCGATGACGCCCTGAGCGGGCGATCGCTCCCATTGCAGTTCGCCCAGTTTTTTGCGGTGACTGACTTTGAAGAAGCGATCGTGCAGACGGAGCTGGATCTACCCGTGGAGGTGGAACTTGTCTTCCAGGCGCAAGTGACGCAGAAGCAGATCGATGACTTCCTCGCGCTGGGCGGCGAGATCACCCATCTGTATTGGGCGGTTTCCTACGGTTGGAATGGGCGAATTCCCCTCAGCCAAGTGGAGGCGCTGCCTGGGTTACTCGGCGCCACGCTGGTCCTCGTGCAGGAGTCGATACCGATGCAGTTGCACCTCGATAAGGCGACACGGACGGGCCGGGTGCGACCGGTTTGGGCGGCAGGCTTCGCTGGGAATGCATTGGGTTATGACGGCGATCCGAGCATCACGATAGGGATCCTGGATACCGGGGTGGATGAGTCCCACCAAGATCTCAGTGGGCGGCGGGTTTTCTGGCAGGATTTTTCCGCGGATGGCCTCTCCAGTCCTGCGGATGTGATCCAGCATGGCTCGCATGTCGCGGGGATCGCGCTCGGCAGCGGAGCGGCAGCGGGGCTGGGCACTGGCACGCTTTCGTTTACGCAGACGGGATCGCTCAGCGAGGTTCCGAGTGGGAGCTTCTTTCCGTCCCCCGTGGAGTTGCCGGGCACTTTGGTGACTGTGACGTTCGTCGCGACTTGGAATGGGGGTGGGACCACGAGTTTGGGCTGTGTCTATCGCCCGGTTGGCGCCACGAGCTTTTTCTATGAGTCATCGCCGGTGAGCGGCAGTTCGCCACTTACGTTCAGTCTTTCGTTTACGCCCTCCACGGCGCGGAACTATAGCCCGATCCTCGCTTCAAATGGTGCGATGAGTAGTTTTGTCGTGCGGTGCCAAGTGACAAACTATCCGGCTGTGGGCGATGGGTTTAACAAAATGCGGGGCGTGGCACCCGGCTGTAACTGGGCCGGGGCAAAGGTCTTCACGGATGCGGGGAGCGGCACGAGTGCGGCGATCGGTGCGGCCGTGGACATGCTGGTGGCGGGTCGCGTAGCGAATAATATCAAGGTCATGAACCTCAGCCTCGGGACGATCGGCAGCCCCGGCCTGGATGCGACGCAGCGGCAGAAAATTAATTCAGCCGTCAATAACGGGATCGTGGTCGTGGCCTCGGCGGGTAACGATGGCGGAACCCAGCAGGTGGATGACCCGGGCCGGGCGGCGATGGCGCTGACGGTGGCGGCTTCCAATGACGTCAATCAACTGACGAGTTACACGAGTATCGGGTTCGCTGCTCCGGGCGCGACGGCCGGGCAGGAGGAGGACTACAAGCCCGACCTCATGGCTCCGGGTGGATCTTCGACCTACTATTCCTCGATCCTGTCGGTGGATAGCAACACCGCCGACGGCACGGCGTTCGCGGACCAGCAGGCGAATGACTATTACAACATCCAAGGCACGTCGATGGCGGCGCCATTCGTGGCGGGAGCTGCGGCGCTGGTCATCGATGCCCTGCAGCAGAATGGCGTGACTTGGGATTTCGCCTCCAGCCAGCAGGCGCGTTACGTCAAGATGCTGCTCTGTGCGACGGCCTCCGAGTCGAACAGCAACCGCGAGAATGGTGTGGCCGGAACGAGTCCGACCCTCCAGCGTGCGGCCAGCGGGGCGAACGGATTCCCGGCCGGCAAAGACCAGTATGAGGGCTATGGGATGGTGAATCCCGATGCGGCGATCGAAGCGGCGACGGTCGCCTATGTGCCCGGGACGACAGCCAATGATAGCTTCGGAGGAACGGTCACGGACCGGCGAGTCTGGGCGCGCAAGGTGACGCTGGCCGCGAACCAGCGACTGATCCCCACGCTCACCAATCCGGCAGCCGCGGACTTCGACCTCTACCTTTACAGCAACACGCCGAGCGCCTACGGGACGCCGGCGCTTCTCGCGTCCAGCACGGCGGCGGCCGGTGGTGGCACGGAGACTTTCAGCTACACCGCGCCGTCCGCCACGACGGTTCTGCTCGTCGTAAAGCGGGTTTCGGGCGCTGGCAATTTTTCGTTGAGCGCACCGCCACCGCCCTCGGTCACCGCGCTCACCCGGACCAACCCAAGTCCGTCCAACGCGGCCGTGGTGGACTGGTCGCTGACCTTTAGCTCGGCGGTGTCGGGATTAACCGCGAGTAACTTTTCGCTTTCAGGGTCGGCATCGTTGGCTGCGGCAGTGGGAACGCCGACCACGGCCGATGGGGGCGTGAATTGGAACGTGCCGGTGACGACCGGATCCGGGGATGGCACCCTGGCACTGAGTCTGGCGAGTGCCACCGGGGCGGCGCCGCTGATCTCTACCACGCTGCCCTTTCTCGGTCAGGCCTATGCAATGGACAAGACGACGCAGGCGCCCTCGCTCTCTGCGCCGGCGAGTAACGGGATTTTTGCCGACTCGGTCAATGTCGCCTTCTCGCTGCCGGAGACGGCTCTGGGCGGTTCGGTGCAGTTCGTTTTCACTGGCGCGGCCAGCCGCACGATCGTCCTCGCGGCGTCGCTCGGGATCGGCGGAGCGCAGAGCTTTACGTTTAGCCCGGCGAATCCGGCGGCCGCTCTTCAGGTCGCGAGTGTGGCTGGCGGCGCGAGCATTCCCGATGGGAGCTACACCGTCACGCTGAGCTACCGGGATGCGCTGGGGAATGCCGCTGCGACTGCGGCTGCGAGCAGCGTGCGCATCGATACCACACCGCCTGTTTTCAACCTCCCGGCACCGATCATCGTCACAGCCACGGGGCCAGGCGGTGCGGTCGTCAATTACACTGCCGGCGCGAGCGACTCCGGGGGGAGCGGCATCGCGAGTTCCAGTTTCGTCCCGCCGAGCGGTAGCTTGTTCCCGATCGGCATGACTACCGTGAATGCGAACGCGACCGATCACGCGGGCAACACCGCCAGCAGCATGTTCTCCGTGACGGTGAATGCGAACCCGGCACCGAGCGGCGGGACGTTTGCGATCACGCCGGGGAGTGGTGTCCACCCCGGCGATTCGCTCACGCTTACCGTGGCGGGTTGGACGGATCCGGATCTGCCGCTCACCTACCAGTTCTTCCTCGGCGTCACCCCGCTCAACGCTCCCGGTGCGGCCGGGACGCTGAACGTCAGTGCGCCGGTCGCGGGGACCTATATCTATCGGGTGCGAGTGAAGGACGCGGCCGGATCCTTCATCGATGCCGCGCAGCCGTTGACGGTGGTCGCGCTCGCGCCCATCGAAAGTTGGCGCCTGGCCTTTTTCGGTGCGTCCGACGGCGCGGGCGACCGCGCGGACGGCGCCGACTTCGACTCCGACGGACGCATGAACCTGGAGGAATTCGCCTTTGGCACGAACCCGGCGAATGGCGGATCGGGTTCGGCAGGGCTGATCTATACGGGAACCTTCTCTGGCGGTGAGGGGCTCACCACTCCGGGGCAGCCGGTCGTCCGTGCGGAAAGCGGCCCGGGCGGCGTGGACCGCCGCGCGCTTTTCGGTCGCCGGATCGATACTCTGGTGGCCGGACTCAGCTACTCGGTGGAATTCAGTGCTGACCTGAGCACCTGGGTCCCGAGTGCTGAGACGCCGGTGGTCCTCGGCAGCGATGGGACCGTCCAAGTTGTCAGCGTTCCATATCCGCTGCTCGTCGGCGCAGAAACGGCGCGCTACTTCCGCGTCCGCGTCGTGGGTCCGCCATAGCCGCGCCGTCGCGGCGAGTTACTCGCCCCAGTTCATGGTGAAGAGGCTGCGGATGACTTCGTCGCGGGCTGTTTTGAAGTCGCCGGCCCGGGCGGTCGTGACGATCGTGAGGCGTTCGCGTGGGTTGAGGTCCACCACGGCCACCGAGGTGATGAAGCGGCGTCCTTGAGTGGCGTAGTTGAAGGTGAACTCGCGGCTCGGGAGGGCCCGAAGGGTAAAGGGGCTGAGCGTTTCGCCTTGGATCTCGGCATTGATGGCGTCTTTCGGCAGGAGCGTGAGGCACCATCCTTCGAGCCGCTCGGGTGTATTGGGATCGCGTGGCTTCAGGGCGCTGAGGCGAAACTCGGTGAGGACGTCAGCACGGTCCTTCGGATAGAGGGTGACGAGGTTCTTTCCGCCGCTGATGCTCCATCCGGCCGGAGGCTGGAAGGCGACTTTGTCCGCGCCATCGGCAAAGTGGACGATGGGTATCTTGAAACCTTCCAGATTGCGAAAGCCCGGGGTGGGCGTGAGATCGAGGGCGTCCCCGGCGAGTGGGAGGAGGGTGAGCAGGGTGAGCAGGATTTTTTGCATAAAGGTCAACGGAGAGTCCAAGGGCCACGTTCGTAGGTGCGGGCGACGCGGAAGCCGGGGGGATTGTTGTCTTGGAGGATGGTGTCGTAATACCAGCGGCGGTTGGGTGGTTCATAGTCCGAGGCGGTCCAGAGGCCGGTGGCCTGCGAGCTATTGTAGAGCAGGGCGATCGCTCCGTAGATCGTGAGAAAGTCGCCGCTCCACGACTCATGAAAGCGGGTGAAGTTTTCGATGCCGCCGCTGTAGGATGAGGAGGCGGTGGGGACGTTACCGGCGACGATGGCGGTATTGATCGTCGTGTGGGTTGCCTGGCGGTTGCTCCGGCCGAGGAGGGAGTTGGCGTCGTTCCAATTGTTGGAGAGGATGTTTACCGCGTCGCCCACTACGGCGGAGGGCACGCGGGTGTAGCCGGTCACGTTCGGACTCGGGTTGTCCACCGGCGGGGTGTAGGAGCTGGTGGTGTTCGATGGTGGCTGGGCGCTGGAGGTGCTGCCGGTATTGTAGTCGCCCTGGATGTAAACAGGGTTCGGGGTGACGACACTGAAGCCCCTGTTCACCGTGGCGCTACCGGAGCCGGGGAGTTGAGCGCCATTGACCAGCTTCACCCCGCGGAGCTCGCTGCTGGTCACGGCGGTCGAAGCGCCGGAGCTCGAGTTGACCACACTGGTGTTCACGCTCGTGCCGACACTAGTGTCCCTGACGTAGAAGAGCAGACCGTCGCCAGCGTTTTGATTGTCGGTGATCGTGGAGTTGTTATAGGCGGTCCGCACCAAGCCTACATCCACCGTGACCACGCGCACATTGTCGCCTTCGCGGATGTCGCGGAGGGCGCGATTGGTGGTGAGCGCGTTGCGGATGGCTATATACTCGGAGTTGCCCACCGAGAGGGCGGAGGTCGCCGCGCCTTTGAAGATCGCGACATTGTTCGAAGCGTCCACATAGATGCGGTAATCCGCGCTGCTCACGAGGCGCTCGCTCGTGGAGGAGTCGAGTTGGAGCGGATCGGCGCCGGCGCCGGTCTTTTCCTCGATGATCTCATGGAACCCATCGTTGTTCGGGTTGCTATCCGAGTCGGTGTCGTTGTTGTTCGGGTCGTCGAGAAAGTTCGGATCGAGGCTGCTCATGGGCGTGTCGAGGAGCTTCTGCTGGGCGCCGTAGCGTGGCGGGTTGTTCAGATCCCAATTATCGCCGAGGCCGCCGTTACTGATCGTTGGCGTATTGGTGGTGGAGCGCAAATCTTCCGGCCGGTAGCCGAGCGTCTGCGTGCCCGTAAAGGTCACACCTCTGGTGAAATGGAGTGAGTCATGCGCGGTGAAGAGGTCTCCGACGACATGCACTGTACCGCTGATGTACATGTCTGGTCCGGGATGGATCTCTGTCTTTGGTTGGGTGGAAAAGCAGAAGTTATCGAAAAGGTTGCGGCCCGCCCGGATGAAGGTTCGCTGGACGGTCACCGGATTGGTGGCACCCCCGGCGCCGGTGAAGTTCACCGTTACCGTGGCGAGATAATTAAGCCGCACTCGCAGGGAGGAACTCGTCCCATTCTCCGGCGTAGGCCGCGCTGCGGTATCGGCGATGGGATCGAGCAGTGGCGTGCAAGCCGTGACCGTCCAACTCGCCAGACTCACCCCGGCCGGTGGAGGCAGCGTGGTGCTGGAGGGGGCGGTCAGTGCGGCGGTGACGGCGGCGGTGGTCATGCCGCCCGTTCGATCGGCGGTATTGGAGACGCTGATGATGGCATTGCGCCATTGGTCGAACAGGCTCTCCATGACGCCATCGGCATAGGCCGAGGCAGTGGCGCGGGAGGCGGTGCGGCGGGTCATGGCGACCTGCGTATTGGTGAGGGCGTACACGGTGGCGACCAGCGACGCGATCAGCGCCATGGTGAAGAGGACGGCGAGCAGGCTGCTGCCGGCGGGCGAGGACGAGGCGGTGGTTTTCATCAGTAGGAATCGGTTGCGGAGACCGGAGTGGGAACGGTGAGCGGGGGGATGATCGTCTGGAGAGTGGCCGTGCCGTTCTGGTAGCGGCGGTTTGTGTAGTTCGGGTCGTAGCACTCGAGCGAAACTCGCAGCGCCAGATTGTCGATTGCGGTGGAACTCGTGGCGAAGAGCAGGGCGAAGGGTTGCGGCGAGGTGATCCGGTTGCGGACTTCCTGCGTCGTGGAGCGGTTCGTTCCGGTGAAGTTCGGATGGTAGCGGAGGCGGCCGTCCCACACGCTGTAGGCCACGGAACGGTAGAAGTTGCCCGTGGTCACGTTACCGGTGGTGGTGGTATTGATCGTGAAGCCGATACCGCCGGGGGCATCCACGGTCACCGTTGCCTGGGGGCTGGCCACGGTCGGGGTGTTGCTCACGGCAGTGATCGCAAACTCACGCGAGATCAGGGGCAGCACGACCTTGTCCCCGACCTGCGGGATATAGGGGACCGCGCCGCCCACGCTGAAGTTGAAGGTGAGAGCCGTCGCCGAGGCCGCGGCATTCGCCGTGAGCCGGTAAGGTCCGCCGGCGCGCGTCCGGAAGCGAACCCCGTTGGCCCGCGCGCTGACCAGGCGCTGGGACAGTGAGTCCTGATCGGTGGTCACCGCAGGATCGAGATCCGTGAAAGTCGATCCATTAAAGGTGAAGAGCCGGAAGGGCGACGCGGATTCGTGCAAATCGCTGAGCAACCGCATTTCTGAGATGCGCGCACTGTCATGGCTGAGATTCGTGGCCAGATTGCGGGCCACCAATTGCATCGAAGCCTGGCCGAAGGAGAGCAGCCCCAGGGAGACAGAGGAAAAGACCGTAACGGCGACCATGGTCTCGGCCAGAGTCAGGGCCCGGGTTCTGCGGTGGTGGGTCGAAATCATGGGTGGCGTGGAGAAAGAGTGGCTAGATGCTGTCGGACGCGCGGAGGGTATTGAGCGTCACGGAGCACGGGCGGTTTCGGTAGGTGAAGGTGACGGTGACGACGGCGCGCAGGGTGCGGGCGGTGATATCGGTGATGACCGTAGTGCGGGTCGCATTCACCGGCGTATCGAGGTTCGTGAACGAACTGCTCAGGCCGGCGGCGGCGTTCAGGCTGTCATTGTTCAGCGGGAGGCTGTTCTCGGTCGCCGTGCCTGTCGTGAGGACGGCGGGTCGGGCGCCGGCGAGTTGCCAGGCGGCGGTCTGGACCTGATCGATCCGCTGCTGCGCCACCGCGAGGGCCAGCGTGCGTAGCCGGGCGGAAGCGGCCCAGCGGTTGATCTGAGTCATCGAGATCAGCGAAGCGCTCACGAGGACGGCGAGCATGCTCGCGGCGAAGACCACCTCGGTGAGCGTGAACCCCGCGCTGGAGCGGCGAAGAGAGGAGGCACGGCTAAGTGATTGGGAACGCATTTCCATATATACAGCAAGGCGCTTGCCATAAAAGCCATACTTTGCTGGTTTTATCGAGGCTGGGTCATCAGCCAGTGCCTCGCGCTGGGTGGTCGATCCGGAGGTGGGATCTTTTTCCGCAACGCTCGACCGGCGCGACCCTACCCGGCTGGAGTAATCGAGGCGCGGAGGAACGCCTGCTCCTTGCGCTGCCAGCGTGCCCAGGATTCGGGATCGGCGAGGGCCTCTTCGAGCGCGGTGCTCAGTTCGTAGATCGTCACATCGAAGCCGAGTGCGAAGTAGGCATCGATGTTCTCCTGCATCCGCTCGGTCAGGGTGCGGTAAAGGGCGCGATCGTGGGCCGCGGGAGTCTCGATGTCCTCCGGGTGATCGTAGGTGTACTGGCAGGCGGCGAGCGCGCGGGAATGATGGCGTCGGCAGGACTGTGGGCGGGCCTCGTAGGCGCCGCAGCGGCCATCCGGCAGGAGCAGGGGGCAGGGGATATTGCGGGTGGCGTGCTGGAACGGTGAAAGAGCGCGGATCTTTTCGCCGTGAGCGGCGAGGCGGGTTTGCAGCGCCGCGAGCGCTTCGGGAGAGCGGGTGGCGCGGAGGTGGCGGGCGAGGTGAAAGATCTCGTGGGCGAAGGTGTCCACGCGCAGCGAGCAGCACAGCGAGCAGCCCGCGCAGCAGGCGAGCGCGGTGCCGGAGGCAGTGAGCGTGCGACAGTTCAGTTCGTCGAAAGCGGCGAGGTCACCGGCGGCAGTGCGATCAAAATCCTGCTCAAGCGTGGCTGTGCCGAGTTCGTTCATCGCTTCATTTCAGTTCATCGATGGGGCCGCCGTCGAGATTCCGTCTCTCCCGATCGGAGCGCAACCGGATCAGGCGGTTTGTTTCGAACTGATCCGAAAGCCCGCGTCGTCGATCACGACCCGGCGTTCTCGGTAGAGCGCGCCGAGGGCTTGTTTGAAGGCTTTTTTGCTGATCCCGAACGCGGCGCGAATCTCGTCCGGGCTGCTCCCGTCGTGGAACGGCAACTGGCCACCAGCCGCGCGCAGCTTCTCGAGGATCTGATCAGTGACGGACGCGATCCGGCGGTAACCGGCGGGTTGCAGCGAGAGGTCGATCTTTCCATCCGGTCGGATCGTGCGGATGAAGCCCTTGAGCGATTGGCCGATCTTCAGCGGCGTGGCGAGATCGGTGCGGTAGAGCAGACCGCGGTGCGTGTGTTCGACGATCGCGCGGTAGCCGAGCGGCGTCTCGCACTCGATGAGGAGCGACACCGCCTGGTCGGACGTGAAAGGGGGAGGCGCCTGGTCGAGATGGCGGTCGAGTCGGGCGGAAGCGATAATCCGGTCGGATTTTTCATCGAGCCCGAGATGGACGACCACCCAATCGAGCGGGCGCACGCTCCGGGTCTCCTCGCGGAGGGGCAGCAGGAGGTCCTTTTCCAGGCCCCAATCGAGAAAGGCGCCCACGCCCGGTTTCGTGGAGACGACCCGCAGGCATGCGCACTGGCCGACGATGGCGAACGGACGATCGGTGCTGGCCACGAGGCGGTCTTCCGAATCGCGGTAGACAAACACCTCGAGTTGCTGGCCGGCTTGCGCATCGGGTGGCACGTAGCGGCGCGGGAGCAGGATCTCTCCATGCGTCCCGCCGTCGAGGTAGAGTCCCGGTGGGGCGGGGCGGACGATGGAGAGGGTATTGAGGCGGCCGAGGAGTGCCATGCGGGGGGATACCATGGCCCGCCGCAAGGCGCTTGGGGAGGGGAATTCTCCGCGCCCCGCTCTCGGAGCCCGCTCAGTTGTGCCCGACGATCTTTTCATCGCCCGGCAGCATCTCCTGCCAAGTGCGGAAGATCTGGTAGCTTCGATGCGCAGCCTCGTTGAAGTCTTTTTCGGGCGCCGCCGTGATGAGCGCGGCTTGGTCGGAGTTGTTCATGTTGAGGAACGTGACGCTTTGGAGATAAATGACCGGGCCGACCGTGAAGGACAGGGTGATGCGGAAGCTTTTCCAGTTATTGATTGGGTAAACATCCGCCGTCTCCTCCGTGATCACCGCGCCCCGGGTGCCCACGGGCAGCAATCGTCTTGCGGCTTCGCGGTAGCGATCAAGGGAGGCGCCTTCGAAAAGATCGGTCGGTACCTGGCGCGACCGGGTCACGATGAAGGTCGCACTGGGGACTTTGGTGAAGCGAAAGAGCGTCCCTCCCGCATCCGCTACCGTCTCCGTTTCACGATTGAGGCTCACGAGAAATTTTTTGTCCCCGTCGGCAAAATACAGACGCCGGAGCGTGGCCCCCTCCATGAAAAAATCCGTGAAGCGCGGGGTGAAATCCACGGCAGCGGGGGCGAGTTGCGGCAGGAGGGTGGCGAGCAGGAGGGCGCAAAGCGTGCGTTTCATGATGCTTAGTATTTTGCCCAGGTGCCGCGGCTCCAGGACGAGGCGTTCACCGTGCCGGGCGGTGGCGTGGAGGCAAAGTTGGTGTCGAAGTTGAAGCAGCGGAAGGGTGGGCGGTAGATCACACCGGTATCCCATTCGCCCGTGAACGTCTTGCTCTGAAAGAGCTCCACCATGGAACCATTGTAAGTGCATGACTCGCCGCTCCAGTCTTCGAGAAAGCGGGGGTAGTTGATGGCGCCACCGCTGAATCCATACTGCGCGCCGCTGGTCGGCTGAAAGCCGGAAGGCATGAAGCCCGCCATGATCGCCATATTATAAGTCGTATGCGCGGCCTGTCGGTTGGTGAGCGACTGGCTCGCGTTACTGTCGTTCCAACTGTTCGAGAGCAGCATCACGGCGTCGGCGATCACCGCGGCAGGCTTGCGGGTGTAGCCAGCAACGGTCGGGGAATCTGAATTCGTCGGGTTGCCGCCGTTGTTCGTCGGTACCGAGTTCGGATTGGTCGTGGTCCCCGTATTGTAGTCGCCCTGGACGTAAACGGGATTCTCGCTCGCCACAGTGAGCCCATTATTCGGAAGTATTCCGCCATTGATCAGGCGCACCGTTTTGGGCTCCGTATTACCCGTGGCCAGCGGGGTGGTGTCGTTGATGTAAACGATGCTGTTGAAGCCGGTAATTCCGCCGGCATTTAGGGCCGTAACCACCCGGCTAACATCGAGCGTGGCGACATCCACATTCTTACCCTCTCGCTGGTCATAGATTGTCGCGCGGCTGGTGATGGCGTTCCTGAGGTCGGTATTCCGTGCTGAGTTGATGGAGGATCCGTTGTGGCCGGTGACGGTGACGGTGGATCCGTTAATATTAATGACAATTCCCGCCTTGTTGTAGAGCCGCCGCTGAGCCAGTTCCGGTGGGTCGGTATAGCTCGTATTGGGTGGTTCGATCAGTTCGCGGAGGCTGTCGTTGTTGGGATTGGTGTCCGTGGTATTGAGCACCGCGGCGGGATCGGTGCCGATCGGCTCCATCCGTGCCACCTGCCGGGTCTGGCTGGCTTCGCTATTTGCAAAGGTCGGCGGGCGGGAAGCCGAAGGGGCGTAACCGCTCCACGTGTTGGCATAGGGTGGATCGACGGTGCTGCTGTAAGTCCCAGCAAAGCTGACTCGGTCCTGAATGGTGAGCGAATTGCCGGTCATCGCTTTAAGATAGATGTCGCTGTTCGAGTGAAGGAGGCCGGTCACGATCATCTGGGCTGCGTGATAGATCTCGATGTCGTGCTCGAAGAAGTACATCGACTGGAAAATCGGAACGGAGGAATACTGAAAGGTGCGCCGCACTCCGGTACTCATGCTCCGGTGGAGGCCTCCGGACGGGGTCATTTTTGCGGCGGCGAGATAGTTATGCGAGAAGCCGCGCCACCCGGGATAGGCGGCGAGGTCGGTCGGCACGGCCCTGGGAAAGTCCGTCGGGTTCGCCATGGGCGCGCCGTATTCGTCGAGCGCCGTGATTTGGAGCGCGTTGCCCGTGCCGGTCGCGTAGTTGATACCCGTGAATGTCGGAGCGGTGATTGTGGCAATGGCTTCCGACGTGGTGAGGGGACGATCACCCGCCAGAATGCGGCCCTTCCATACGCCATAGGCATACTCCACCGCGCCCTCGGCCGCGGCTTGGGTGGCCGCGTAGTCGCTGCTGCGATCCGTGAAACGTGCCGTGTTGCTGGTGACGTTCAGGGCTGTGGCGACGAAGCCGGAGACGACGAAGATCAGGATGAGGGCGACAATCAGAATGTTCCCCTGGCAGTTACTTTGTTTCATAAAAAGTTAAGGGTTCACCTTGGGCCGGAGGACGGTCTCGATCCGGCTGAAGGTATTGTATTCGTCGCGTTGTTTGTTCAGCAGCACCTGGTCGGAATTCCGGTCGCTGACCCGGAGGGAAAAGTTGACGAAGCTCTTCCCGGAGACGGTGGTCATGGTAAAGGGAGTGACATCCGCGGCCTGCGTCCCGATCTGGTCGGAGACGACGGTGTATCGCGTCGGGTCGTTGAGATTGGTGGTGGTCTCGATGGAGGGGTAGTAGCGTAGTTCCCGCCGGCTTCCGTTGGTCATGACGATGAAGGCGACCTGGCGCACGACCTTGGCCGTGAGGGTGCCGGAATTGTTCGTGACCGTGGTGCCGAGGGCGCTCGCGAGGGGCAGGGTCACGGTGTTGCGGAAGAGCGTGCCGTCGGTCGTGTTGGCCGAGGGGGTCCCATTGATCCGCGGGCGGAGCGCATCCGGGGTGCCGTCGATGACGATCACGTCGCCGATCACGGGGACGGGCGGGGACGCGCTGAAATTGGTGGAACGAGTGAGGGTCAGGGAGGTGGCGGTGGGCGCGATCGTGCCGCCGCTCGTCGTCACGACCCACGGGCCGCCCACGAAACGATCTAGTCTCACCCCGGCGGCTGCGGCATTTGTGACTGTGGCCCCCGTGGTATCAATGAGGATGGGATCGCAGTCCCCCTGCTGAAGCACCTGCTCCACGCGATCCAGCGCCGTCCGCATCTGGTTGCTGGTGTAATTCAGCGAGAGGTTCTTCGCAGTGAGAACCATCCCAGCATTCAAAAATGCGAAAACGGCGAGGCCGACCGCGCTGGAGATGGCTCCCGAGACCATCATCTCAACGAGTGTGAACCCCCGCGGGGTGGAGCGTGGCGAAGTGTGACGCATCTTAGTCTCGGGCGCGGATTGTGGTCATTTCGAACGAATAGGGTCTCGGCCCAAATGTGTAGGTCAGTCGGAAAGTGACGCGGCGGATGTCGGCGTTGTCCGGATTCGCCTGAGCCGTGACAATGCGGGTGAGCGTCCCCCTCACCACGGCGCCGATGCCGGTGCGGCCCACGGAGATATTGACCAGATTGTCGCCGCCACCGTCGTCGTCATACACCGAGCCGCTGGCGGTGGTGGTCGCGAGCACTGCGGGGGAGTTGCTGGCGTCAAAGGGAACGCCGAGCACGGAGTCGATGTTCCGCTGCACGATCGCCCGCGCCTGGGCGAGGGTCCGCATCGCGGCGGCGTTTCGATTCATCTCGATGAGCGCGCGCAAGGCGCCGGCTCCGCAGACGACAATCATGCCCATGGCCATGATCACCTGGACCAGCGCGATGCCTGCCGGGTGGCGGCTCCGACGCATCCGGGATGAGCGGCTGGAGCGAGCGATGAACTGATATGGGACAGGGCGTGAATCCATAAATGGGGGCACATGCTTAAAGCAAAAGGCGGGCCGAGGTATGGTTATTATGGAGGGACCCGCTGCTTCTGGGTGCCGGCCCGGATTTTCGCATAAGTGAGCTAGATCTCGGGGCGAGCGGCCCGCGTGCCGTGGACGGACGAAAAGTGGCGGTGAATGGCGCTTCTTCCTGAATTGCGGGTTGAATTCAGCCGAGGGCGTCCCTAGCCTCCGCGCCGATGAACCGACGCATACTTTTTTCTCTGCTGAGCGCTTTGGCGATCGGATTCTCGGGATGCCAAAAAGCTGCGACCGATGAGATCGCGGTCGGGGAATTCGCATCACTCACGGGCAAGGAGGCGACGTTTGGCATCTCCTCCCACGAGGGGACGCAGTTGGCGGTGGAGGAGACGAATGCCGGGGGAGGTGTCCTCGGCAAGAAGATCAAGCTGATCACCGAGGACAACCAATCGAAGTCCGGAGAATCGGCCAACGCGGTCAACAAGCTGATCGCCAAGGACGGAGTCGTCGGCGTCCTCGGCGAAGTCGCCTCGTCCCGCTCGATGGAAGCCGCGCCGATTTGCCAGTCGAACCAGATTCCGCAGGTTTCGCCGAGTTCGACCAATCCGAAAGTGACCGAGACCGGCGACTACATCTTTCGCGTCTGTTTCATCGATCCGTTCCAAGGGACGGTGATGGCAAACTTTGCCCGGAAAACGCTCAAGGCCCAAAAGGCCGCCGTTTTTACCGATGTGAAAAGCGATTACTCGAAGGGGTTGGCTAAGTATTTCAAGGAGGGCTTCATCAAGGCCGGCGGCCAGATCGTGGTGGAACTGGACTACAACGGCGGCGACAAGGATTTCAAAGGGCAGCTCACCGCGATCAAGTCGGCAGCGCCGGATGGGATCTTCCTGCCGGGCTATTACACGGACGCCGCGCTGATCTGCATTCA
>Ga0105048_10010865_pt1 | contig 14406 bp, 10 predicted proteins | sample MAT05_FD_78382 | JGI IMG/M metagenome (GOLD analysis project Ga0105048, IMG submission 78382) | Freshwater microbial communities from Lake Fryxell liftoff mats and glacier meltwater in Antarctica - MAT-05 | ecosystem: Environmental > Aquatic > Freshwater > Ice > Liftoff microbial mat | place...
GGCTTCTCTCCCATTGCAACGGCTCCCGCAAATAACACTTATATTTTAGCCGATCCATGCCCGGTTCACAAGCGAGTTTCGAGGATCGCCCGTCGCTGGGCGGCGATGCGCGGCGCGCATACGCTGATGGGATCGGTGGGAATGTTCGCGTATCCGGTAACATTGGCGTTTCTCAAAGAGGGCGGACTGCTGCTGAACGATGTGCGCGTCGCGCCGGAAGAACTCCGGTCGGAGTTGCGACAGCCTGAACGGCACGGCATCAAGCTCTATTGCATTGAGACAGAACCGGAACGCCGCAAGCCAAATCGGCGCTCTCGGGCGACCATATCAATGTCATTGTGGAGGCGATGAATGCGGGGACCGTAACCGGCTGGAAGTGGGAAGTTCCTGACGAGGCCGGCTACGACGATGCGTTCCCGCTGGAGCAGGCGATTGCCGAACTCGTCGATGGCAAGCTCACCGTCAAGGATGAGGACTTGACGTACCAGTATGGCTACGCATCAGAGAATGTGGCCCGGGCCATCGGTCAACATTTGGCCACGATTGAGGGAGACATAATGTTGACCGGTCTCAAGTTAAAGACACCGTTGTCGCGGCGTCGCAAGCCGGTGAAGTTACCTCGTAGCGACGATGTTCCGGAGATCGGCTACCTGACGGCTGAAGAAGTACAAGAAGAGCACTCGCGTTTGCAGGGGCGGCGTACATTATCGCAACGGTTGACGAGTACGAGGTTGCGATTCGCACAATCGCCGGGTTGGGCAACGGGCAAATCACCGAGGATCAGCGGAGCGCAGCGGCACTTGCTTTGTGTGCGGCACGCCGATCACCCAGTACCCTGAGTATAAGATCGTGCTTTGCGGTCAGTGTGACAAGCCGTTCATGGCTGCTTATGCCAGACTGGACTCCTCCGAAGGGTTTGGTACGTGGGCCATTTAACAAGGCACGCCGCCCCATGGCCTGCGGCAGACCCGGCGGTGTGTGTTCTTATCGGCTCCACAAAATCAAGGCCATGCCCAGTACGAGCCGGTAGGCGATGAAGACCCAGAGGCCGTAGCGACGCAGGAAGGCGATCAGGCCCCAGATGGCGGCGTAGCCGACGATCGCGGAGACGAGCAGACCGACGGCGAGGGCGGCGACGTCATCGGCTTCGGCGAACAAGCTCGGTCGGGGTTCGAGGTCGGGATTCCTGAAGAGCTTGACCTCGTCGTAAAGCTCCTTCAAGCCGGCTCCGAGGATGCTCGGCAGGGATAAAAGGAACGAGAATCGTGCGGCGGCGGGCCGGGTCAGGCCGGCGAAGGTGGCTCCGGTGAGGGTCGTGCCCGACCGGCTCGCGCCGGGCATTAGGGCCAGCGCCTGCCAGATGCCGATCCAGAGCGATTGCAGCCACGTGATCTCGGCTTCCGACGTCTCCGGCGTTGCGCGATCCGTGCGGATCGAACGCCAGACTTCCGCGGCCGCCATGAGCGAGGCGAACAGGACCGCCACCAGGCCCATCGTCGGCAGGTCGTAGAAATTCGCCTTCAGCCACTTCTTGAGCGTGAAGCCGATTACGACCACCGGAACCGAGCCGAGGGCGATCAGCCAGGCCAACCGCGACTCGGGCGACGAGGCGAAGCGGCAGGTCCGCACGTCTAAGATCAGGGCTTGGGCGATACCGAGGATGTCCGACCGGAAGTAGGCGAAGACGGCTACGAGGGTGCCGAGTTGCACGATGGTGGTGAAGGCATCCTCCACGTGCGGATGGCCAAGTGCGGTCCGGGCGACCACCAGGTGCGCGGTGCTGCTGATCGGCAGAAATTCCGTGAGCCCCTGAACGACGCCGAGCAGCCCGGCTTCCCAAATCCGCATCCGTGTCCACCCCAGGGGCTACCCGGCGGCGTGCCCGGCATAGCCGTCAGTATCGGGAAGTTCGCGGAGATTGTCCGCCCCGGTTTTCATCCCGCACGTCGTTGCCGCGGAGAATGTCGTCGCAATCGCGCACGCCGACGGGGGTTCCGGCACAAACTGCGGCGGGTTTGCTTGACCGGCAAGCGGTTCGGCCGTCACAATCGTCGATATTTGTGAAGTGTGCCCGTTCCACGGCCCAGGATTGCCTTTATGCCCCGCTCCCGCTCCGTGAAACCCCTTGCTCCCAAGGCGGCTCCGAAGGCGAGACCCGCGCTCGAACCGCTCGAAGGGCGCGACCTGCTCAGCACGCTCGTGCCGTTCAGCAGCGGCCGCCGCGACCTCGTGTACGACGACAACCGCGGGCTGTTGTACTTCACGTCCGGCACGGTCGGTGCAGTCAAGCGCTACAACGCGAACAACGGCGCGACGCTGACCGATTTCACCAGCATCGTCGGCGGGCCGCTCAACGGGCTGGACATCACGCCGGACGGCTCCGCGCTGTACGTGGGTGAAAATTCCGTATCGAAATTGTTCAAGGTGAACCTGTCGAGCGGAATCGCGTCCAGCGTGACCGTCGCCGCCGGGGCGGGCAGCAACGGCGTGTACGACATCGCCTTCGCCGCGAACGGCACGGGGTTGATCTCGGCTCGCCGCGTCGGCGCGGCCGCCGGAACCGTCGATTTCCTGCAGATCAACAGTGCCACCGACGCGGTCAGCAAGCGGGCGGACGTGCCGACCGTCTCTGAAGACGCAGGTCTGTTTCCGTCCCAGGATCGCAGCTTCATCGCCGTGAACGAGCAATTTTTTGCCGCGCCGAACGTGCTGTACGGCGGGGCGGGCCGGGTCTATTCCTCCGCGTCCAACACTTTCACCTCCTACGGCTCGGGTGTGAACGACGGCCGCGCCACCGTCAGCCGGATGGCGTCTTGGCCGCTTTCCGCGTCACCGGCGGCCTGTCGATCGTCGATACGGCGACCAAAGCGACGCTGGAGAACTTCAACAGACTCGACGGCGGCACCGTCTTCGATGCGACGCGGGACACGCTCTACGCCGTCGATTCGTTCAGCAACGAACTCGTGGCGATCGACACGCGGACCTACACCGAGAACTACCGGATGCCCATCGGCATCGACGTCACGCCGGCGGTGAACCTCGCCGGCGGCAACATGGTCGTCTCCCGCAACGGGCGATTCCTGTTCCTCACCACGCCGGACGGCATCCGCCAGTTCGACTTGCCGTCGTCGAGTGCGACGCCGAGCCTGATCTCCATCGTCTCGCCGTACCCGACGCTCGTGACCGCTGGCACGACGAGCACGGTGACGATCGCGGTCAAAAACGGCGCGGGCGATACCCTGACCGGCTTCACCGGCTCGGTGCAGATTTCGTCCAGCGACGCGAAGGCGAACATCCCTTCGAAGTACACCTTCACCGCCGCGGACCAAGGGGTGAAGACGTTCACCGTGACGATGGCCACACCGGGGACGCATTCGTTCGTTTTCCAGGAGTTGACGAGTGCCTTCACGATCAGCCAGAAAGGAGTCCGCGTCAACGCCGTCGGTACCGACGCGTCGCTGATTCCCCTGTCGGACGCGGCCGCCGATCTCAGTTACGACCCGACGCGGAATCAACTGCTCATCGGTGGCGCCAACGGTACGCTGACGCGCTTCGACATCGGCACCCAATCGCTCACGCCGACCATCAAGGTCGGCACCACGCTCGGCGGCGTCGACACGACCGTCGATGGGAAGTTCGCCTACACGGCCGACACCTTCACCGGTTACACGAACAGCTTCGTCCGCAAGACCGATCTGGCCACGGGCAAGACGACGAATCTCATCGGCGTCGGCGGCGTGGACATCGCCGTGGTGTCCGCCAAACTCGCGCTGTTGGCGAGCGGGCAATCGATCGACCTGACGACCGATACGATTGCGGCTGGCCCGACGATCAACGGCTCGTCGCTGGTCCGCTCGCTCGACCGCTCGGCGGCTTTGGTGGTCCGACCGGACACGTTCGCGCCGAACCTATCCGCGGATATCGACCTTTACACTTCGGCCACGGGGACGAGCACGACCGGAGACGCCGGCCTGATTTCGATCTTCTCCCCGGCCGTCGCCGGCGGCGGCAAGCTCTCGTCGATCGGCGTCGGCGGTACCCAGAACACGCTTTCGATCCTGAACGGAGGCCTGAAGGGTGTCGAGACGCTCGCGGGGCTGAACAACGGCGGGGCCTTCGACTCCACCGGCCGCGTGCTTTACGTCGTCGACTCGGGCAACGATTCGATCGTCGCTCTGGACACGACCGAGTGGCGCGAAAAGTTCCGCATCCCCATCGGCGAGGATGTGTTCGGGAACACTGAGATCCTCATCACCCCGGACAGCAAGTATCTGTTCGTCATCACCCCGTCGGGTGTGCGTCAACTGGTGGTTCCACTCTCGACCGGCACGATCGGCGCCTTGGAGTTCACGACCCAGTATCCGGAAATCAGTACGCAGGGTACCGGAGCGACCGTCGTCGTCACGGTGCGGGACAACATCGGCAACCGGCTGACCAATTACGCCGGCACGATTCAGTTCACCTCGTCCGACCTCGTTGCCACGCTGCCGGGTTCTTACGCGTTCCAGCCCGGCGACTTCGGGCAGAAGGCCTTCCCCATCCGGCTGACGACCCTCGGCCGGCAGTCGATCACCGTCCGCGATGCGGCCGCGGGCATCTCGACCACCGATCAGAATTCGCTCGTCAACGGCTTCGGCACGCTCGGTCTGATTCCGACGTCGCGGCGCGACCTCGTGTTCGATGCTTTGCGAAACCGCCTCTACTACACCTCCGGCGGCAACGTCCAACGATTCGACCTGACGACGCAATCGCTGCTGGCTCCGTTCCGGGTCGGCGCGAGCCTGAACGGTCTGGACATCACGCAGGACGGCAAATCCCTCTACGTCGCCGACAGCGTCCGCGGGGCCACGCAGGGGTTCGTCCGCAAGGTCGACGTGGACACGGGAACGGTGACGAACATCGCCTACGATGCGTCCTTCCACAACTCCGCACTCTGGGACATCGCCGCCACCGCGTCCGATCGGGTGATCGTCACGGCCCGCAGCGGCGAAGCTCTTTATCAGCCGGCGGTGCAACCGCCGGTGTTCGTCTCCTTTACCATCGACACGACCACCGACACGCTGACGAACACCGGGATGCCCGGCAACTTCGCCCTGTTGGACACGATCCTGACCCGCGCCGGCAACGGCAAGACCGCGATCGTCGCCACCGGGCCGATCCCGCCGCCGCCGCAGCCGTCGCTGGGCATCTTCAACGCCGCGTCCAAGACGGTGCCGACGCAATTCAACCTGACCAACCCCGCCAACACGGCGCTGTTGTCCGCGAATGCGGACGGCAGCTTCTTCGCCGCGAACCTCAACGGTGTGACGGTCTACGACAAGACTCTGGCGGTGAACAAGAACTTCGCCGGGGCGGGCGGCGGCACGGCCTTCGATTCGACCGGCACCTTCTTCTACATCGCCAACTCGGCGACGGCGAAGCTGGAAACCTACTTGACCGCAGACTTCAGCAAGGTCACCAGCGTGCCGCTCGGTGAAGGGCTGACCGGTGTGGCCGCCTTCGACTCCGGTGCGACCGCCGTGAGCGCGGACGGGCGGGCCGTCTTCGTCACAACGCCGTCCGGCATCCGCCAATACGATACGATCGGCAGCCTCGGCCGGTTGTCGATCTCGGCGTTGCCCGCGAGTGTGACGGCCGGGGACAACGCGACCATCACGGTCTCGGCGTTCGATCTCTTCGGCAACCCGATCGCCAACTTCACCGGTCTCGTCCGCATTCTGGTGAGCGACAAGCAGGGCGTGGTCCCGGTCGATTACACCTTCACCGCGGCGGATATGGGTTCGAAGGCGTTCACGATTCAACTCCGCACCGCCGGCGTGCAGACGCTGACCATCGGCAATCCGCAGGGGATCATCTCCAGTGCGGTGCAGAACACCCGCGTCGTCGCCGCGGCCCCGGCCCGCTTCCTGTTGACGGACTTCCCCGCCGGGACGATCTCCGGCGAACCGCAGCCGCTCACCATCACCGCGCAGGACCTGTTCGGGAACCTCGCCAACACTTACGCCGGCACGGTGAACGTCACCACCAGCGACCCGGCCGTGGCCGCCTTCACCACCTCCTTCATCGCCAACGACCGCGGCGTGAAGCAGGTCGGCGTGACGCTCGTGACCGCCGGCACGCAGTCGATCGCAGTGGCCGACAGCGCCGATGCCGGAGTGAGCGGAACCCAGACCGGCATCGTGGTCTCCCCGGCGCCCGAGTCGCCCCCGCCGCCCCCGCCGCCACCCCCGCCGCCGGTCACTCCGCCGCCCCCGCCGCCGCCGCCGGTGATCCCGCCGCCGCCGCCGGTCTTGCCGCCGACCGTGCCGCCGCCCCCGCCGCCGGCCGCACCGCTGACCGGTCAATCGAACACCTACGTCATCGGCTCGGACTTCGGCACCGTCAACCGGGCCTTCGTCTACGGGGCGAACAACGTACTGCAAGGGGTGTTCCAGCCTTACGAGCCGGGCTTCTTCGGCGGCGTCCGTCCCGCGGTCGCCCGGGTGCCCGACGGCGGTGTGACCATCGTCACCGGGCCGGGGCCGGGCCGCTTCCCGGACGTCATCATTTCGGACGTCTTCGGTTCGACGCTGAACACCTTCCAACCCTTCGAGAGCAAGTTCGTCGGCGGGCTGTTCGTCTCGACGGGGGACATCCTGCGGGAAGGCTACGATGCCATCGTCAGCTCGGCCGATGAGGGCGGCGGGCCGCGGGTGCAGGTCCGTTCGGGCCGCACGCTGCAGGTAATTGCGGACTTCTTCGGCATTGAAGACCCGGCCTTCCGCGGCGGCGCCCGGACCACGGTTGCGGACATCAACGGTGATGGCGTGCCCGATGTGATCGTCGCGGCCGGTTTCGGCGGCGGCCCGCGGATCGCGATCTGGGACGGCACCTCCCTGCGGCCCGGAGTGACTCCCCGAAAGCTGGTCCCGGACTTCTTCGCGTTCGAGCCCCAACTGCGCAACGGCGTCTACGTCTCCGCAGGCGATGTGGACGGCGACGGCCTGGCGGACTTGGTGACCGGGGCCGGACCGGGCGGCGGACCGCGGGTCAAGGTCTTCCGCGGCGCGGATCTCCTGGTCCGCACCAACCTGCCCGCCTTCGATTTCTTCGTCGGCAACACCAACGACCGCGGCGGCATCCGCGTGGCGGTGAAGAACCTGGACAACGACCGCTTCGCCGATCTCGTGACCGGCGACGGCCCCGGCGCCGGCCGCGTCCGCATCTTCGTCGGCAGCGCGCTGACGAGCAACGCCCCGCCTAACGGCGACCTCAACTTCGACGGCTTCGGCAACAGCTCGAAGCTTGGGATCTTCGTGGGGTAACGCGCCCGGCTCGCCGGCGATCTTCGTTGCAAGGACTTCGGGCCGATCGAAGGGTCAGCGACTCGTGCACTATTGACAGCGGCCGAGATACTGGAACTGCTGGGCCGGATGAGGATTAGCCTTACATCCGGAACCGTGGATGGGTCGTTGGGTTTTGTTGAAGTGCTGTGCGGACGATCGAGTTCCTCGCCTGCCGATACAATTCTCCGCATCATGACGCACTACCGGATCAGCCATACGACGACCTACACCTACACCGAGACGGTGTCTCTGTGCCAGAATGTGGCGCACCTGCGGCCGCGGGCATCGGAGCGGCAGACTTGCGAACGCTCGGTGCTGCTCATCGAGCCGAACCCGGCGGTGCTGGAGGAACGGATCGACTACTTCGGCAACCCGACGACTTACTTCACCGTGCAGGAACCGCATCGGGAACTGATCGTCGAAGTCCGGCACGATGTGACCCTGAACGCGGCTCCGCATCCGGATGCCGCGACCACGGCGGATTGGTCCGCAGTGCGGGACGCGTTGAAGAGCGACCGGACCACCGAGAGCCTGGATGCGTTCCAGTTCGCTTTCGCTTCGCGTTACTGCCCGGTGAGTTCTTTGTTCGCGGACTATGCGCGGCCGTCGTTCACGGACGGTCTGCCGATTCTCGAAGCGGCATTGGACCTGACGCGGCGGATTCATGCGGAGTTCGTTTACGATCCGCGGGCCACGACCGTGGCGACGCCGGTGCTCGAGGTCTTCGAGAACCGCCGCGGCGTCTGTCAGGATTTCGCCCATCTGCAGATCGCCTGCCTGCGGTCGCTCGGCTTGGCGGCGCGATACGTCAGCGGCTACTTGAGTACGGTGCCGCCGCCCGGTCGGCCGCGGCTGATCGGAGCGGATGCGACCCATGCGTGGGTTTCCGTTTATTGCGGCACCTCCGGGTGGGTCGATCTCGATCCGACCAACGATCAGATACCCGCGGACCGGCACGTGCTGCTGGCGTGGGGGCGGGACTACGAAGACGTGTCGCCGGTGAAGGGCGTGATCCTCGGCGGCAGCCACCATGCGGTGAGCGTGGCGGTCGATGTGGTGCCGGTCGCTCGGTGACGACCTACTTCGTCAACAGCACGACCACGACCACGATCAGCGAAAGCAGCACGAGGCCGAGGATGGCGAACGGCCACCAGGCGATGCGTTCGCGCTGGCTCTCCATCGGCGAGGTCATGCGGGATCGCGTCGGCACGACCGGCTGCGGCGGGAACACCTTCGCGTTGCCCGCTTTCGGCTTCACAAGCAACGGTTGAATGTCGTACTGTTCCGTTAGTGCGTCGTCTGCGGCCGGCGGTGCGATCGGGCCGGCCGGCTGCGAGGCGCCGCTGGGAATGGTCGGCGTCTTGCCGCCGGCCGGGGTGTCGAAGACGGCGGGCGAGCGTTTGTTCGGGGTCTTCGGTGCGGTCGGTGCCGCGTCGAGTCCGGCCCGAAGCGCCAGGTCTCGAAACTCGGGAATGGTGCCGAGCGGCTGAAACTGACCGGTTTTCGTGCGCGAAACGATGATCGACGCCAGGTTGCCCAAGGCACCGGTCAGGAGGTTCTTGCGGATGCTCCGCGTGCTGCCTTTCACCGTATGGGTACGGGCCTCGGCATCCTTGTAGACCATGTACCAGATATCGTCCGTCGGCGATATCGGCGGCTCGGTGTTCATCGGCAGTCCGGGAACGGCTCGGCCGTTCGACTTCGCCCCGACCGTGACGTTGCCGGACGAACCCTGTTGCATCGTCCGCCAGCCGGTCCCGAGGACATCCTCCATGAATTCGCGGCAGTTCGCGGGCCGCTTGGCCGCATCGTGGTGCATCGCCCGGCAGATGGCCCAGTCGATCCGCTCGCTCAGCCCCGGCATCCGCGCCTTGGGCGTATCGAAGTCGTTCTTGGTCTTCTTCAACCAACAGTCGAGCGGCGACGTTTTGTCGAAGGGAATCTCGCCGGTCACCATCGTGTAGAGCGTGGCGCCGAGGCTGTACACATCGCAGCGGACGTCCGCATTTTTGGCGTTGCGGAACTGTTCCGGTGCCATGAAGTGCGGCGTGCCCAAGCCGCGGCCGGTCTTGGTCAGGTTCATTTCCCCTTCAACGTCCTTCACCAGACCCAAGTCGGTCAGCTTGGCGAGGTTCTCCTGAGTCAGGAGAATATTGTCCGGCTTGACGTCGCGATGGATCAGACCCTGCTTGTGGGCGCGGTGCAGCCCTTCGCAGACCTGGCCGATGATCCGGATCGCCTCGTCCTCGGGAATGGGTCCATCGGCCTCGATGCGCGCCCCCAGCGAACGACCGTCCACGAATTCCATGACGAGGAACGGGGACGCCCCATGGCCGCAGTAATCGATGGCTTTGACGACGTGGGGATGGTCGATGAGACTGGCGGCTTTGAATTCCTGCTCGAACCGCTTGAGGAGCAAGGGGTTGCGGGCCGTGTCCGCCGGGACGATCTTGATGGCTACGATCTCGCCGGTGGTGCGGTTGCGGCCTTTGTAGACGGCCCCCATCCCGCCCTCGGCGATCTTCACGATCAGCTCGTAATTGCCGATGATTCGATTGATTCGGGTATCCGTCGCCATGCCGACTCCGGCCGCCAAGGCCTGTTGTCCCGCCGGACACAAAGTCATCGCATCCGGACAAACCGAAAGCGGTGATGCCTGAAGATATAGTTTATTCCGCAGCGTCGTGAGCGAATTCCGAAGCCGGACCCCGCGAATCCGCGGAATTGGTACGCCTTTTGCGCGGTCGTATCGACCTCAGCTTCGATGCTCCCTTGGCCGCTTCGGTCCCTTAATTGCATCGATCGCGGTGGGCATGAATATTTAAGTCAGCAATCCGGGATACGACGTCGGCCACTTGTCTGGAGTCGAGATCAACGACTTCGGATCTTTCCAGTTTTCCCCCTCTCGTCTCCCACTTTCGTGGTTTCGTGATTCTCTTCGTCCGCGCACTTCACGTAAGATGGGCTTACAGACGTCACGATCGGCCGCACTTGCCCCGGCTGCCGTATCCGGCGATCCGGGCGAATCGGTCCTGACGGATGCGGGAACCGAAACTACGCCGTTTAACGCCGGGAATTGCTTGTCGCGGACCGTCGCGGCGGTCACAATCTCGGGATAGCCAACGGGCCTAGCCCCGCCGCAGCACGCACCCATTCTTCCGAACAGAGCCGCAACGGGAATCGAAGCCTATGGGGACGCTGGGGAAAATTCTGCTGTTCGTCAACTTCCTGGCGTTCGCCGGCCTGCTCTATGCCGCGACCCAGGATTACTCCGCCCGCACGGCGGCGGCCTCCAATGCGCTCCGCCATCAACTTGTGATCGTCGGCCTGCCGGTCGAGGCCCCCAAGGGGATCGACGGCGACGACGAGTCCGTGCCCTTGGACATCAGTGTTTCCGGCGTCGTTCCCGTGGCCACAGCCCGACCGAAGCTGCTCGAAGATCACTTCGCCGGCACCGGCAATGAAGAATTCGCCGGCGGCAAGTTCCCCAAGACGCAGCTCAACGAAGTTTCGGAAGTCGAGAAGAAAGTCTTCGCCAAGCTCTCCTCGCTCAGTGCCAAGGAAAAGCTCGAACTGCTCTGCGGCACCTACACGGCGAGCCGCACCGGTGCGACGACCTTCGTGCCTGGCTGGCTGACGGTCATGGCCGAGACCTACGCCGAGCGGACGGCCGTGCGGCAACTCGGCGAGCCGGGGCAGTTTCAACGACAACCGGCGAAGCTCGAAGCCAACGCCAAGCTGGCCGAGGAGATCCTTTCCAAACGCTTCGAGGCGTTGAAGAAGGTCGACCCCCGCCAAGCCGATGCGGACACAACCGCGGTGAAGGAATCCAGCGAGAATCTCCGTAAGGTCAACGACGAAGCCAAGCGAAAGTACGACCTCTACAGCCGGATGGTCGCCGACACCGCCGCCGACCCGGCCGCCCGCGATGCCGCCGTCAAGGAAGCGGGCGACGCCCTGGACAAGCTCGGCGACGCCTATGCCAAGTTCCAAGCCCTCCTTGGCGATCTCAACAAGGCCGCGTGCCGGGATGAAGGCGACCGCCGCAAGCGAATCGCCCATCTGCTCATGCACCTGTCGGACTCGGCCGGCTGGCAGAAGCGGGTCGCCCTGACCGTCGGCCTGCGGACTTACCTTGCCGCGATCTCGGATCACGTCAACCGCTTCCAGAAGATGGCCTCCGCGTCCGAAACCCAGGTCGTGCTCGATCAGGCCCGCTTCGCGGATGAATACGAACTGCTCAAGACGCTCGCCGTCGGCCAGTCGTTGCTGTTGACGCGGCAGATCTCGGTGCGGACCGAGCATCAGACCCAGCGCCGCAACGACGAGGAATCGACCAGGCTTCGCCTTCAATTGCTCGAGGAACGCCGCAAGACCTTGGCCGCGGTGGAAGCCGATGTGCAGGCGACACTGGCCGCCCAGCGCGAAGTCGAACAACGGCTCCTCAACCTGCAGAAGCAGGTGGGCGAGACGCTCCGGAAGAACTTCGACCTCGAAGCCAAGCTGATCGATGCCGAAAAGAAGTAGACCTGACGAGTGGGACTTGTGCCGAACCGACCGCGACGGTGGAGAGTGCGACGATGACTGGAATCGGCAAACTGCTCGTGTTCGTGAACGTCTTCATCAGCGTTGGGCTGATGACGTGGGCGGTGTCCGCGTACGCCAACCGAGTCGACTGGCTCGACCGCACGACGCCGGACGGCAAGGTCAACGGCCAGATCACCGAACTCAAGGCCGAGATCGACCGCCTCTCGAAGGCCGTCGCCGACGCCCACGGCGGCTACGCCATCAAGAAGTACGCCCTCGGTGCGGCCGAGGATAAAACCGTCGGCCGACAGATCGTCTTCGCCAAGCGGATGGATGCCGCCCGCAACGGCCGCTTCAAGGTCCAGCTCACGCTCGACAAGGGCCTCTTCGGCGAAGGCGTCATGTACGACGAAACCAAGGAAGGCGGCGATGTGCTCGGGCCGGACAACAAGCCGCTGCGGGGCCTCAAGACCCTGCAGGACGAGTTCGCCGCCGAGTCCCGCACGATCCAACAACTGACCGACGGCAAACAGATCCTCACCGAGGACGTCTGGCAGCAGATCGGCTCCGGTCAGATGCCGCTGGACCAAGTGGCGGCGCTGATGCCGGACTTGGGCATCTCGGATCTTCGTCGCCTGCATTCAGTTCTCTCGGACCTGACCGCCCGCGACGAAATCGCGATCGGCAAGCAGAAGGACGTCCGCGTGAACCAGGCGGATGAAGCCCTGTATTTGGGCGAGAAACGCATTAATTGGATCGTCGAACTGCAGACGCTGCAGCGCCGCGAAAAGCAACTGACAACCCGACTGGCCGGCCTTTTGCCCGCACGCCGGTAACGAACCGAAACACGACATCGCCCGACCACCGAAGCTGAGGATTTTTCGATGACCGCGCTCGGCAAACTGCTCGTCTTTCTCGTGTTGTTCCTCAGCCTCGTCTGGAACTTTCTGACCATCAACGCCTATGCCACGCGCACAAACTGGCAGAAGGAAGCCAAGAAGTACCAGGAACAGGCCCAGGTCGCCGCCGACAGCGCCAACAAGATGAAGGCCCTGCTCGACGCCGAGCGCGAAGCCAACGAGGACGCCAAGCGCTCGCTCCAACAGGAACGGGACCGCTACTACTCGCAGGTCGCCCAACTGCTTCAGGTCCGGGACGGTCTGCTCACGCAATACAACATCGCCTTCACCGACGCGACCAAGAAGGCCGCGGACGCCGCGAAGCTGCAGGCGATGATCGACAAGCTCGGTGGGCAGGTCAAGCAGCTCGACGAGGAAGGCCGTAGGAAAGACGATCAACTCGTCAAACTCGTGGCCGACGCCAACTTCGCCCGGGCGGAGAAGGAAAAGGCCGAACTGACGGCCCGATCGCTGCTGGCTCAGATCAACGTCAAGTCGGATGCTCTGTTGGCGCTCCAGGAGGAGTTCAACAACTACAAACAGGATCGCACCGGCGTGCCCGGCCTGCGGACGCCGCTCGCACCCGCCAACTTCCGCGGCACGGTGACCAGGGTTGACGGTGACTTCATCGCGTTCACCCCCGGTGCCGATGCCGGACTGACCCAAGGCACGGTCCTTCGCGTACAGCGCTTCACCCCCGCCGGCGTGTTCCTGGGCAAGCTGACGGTGACGATCTCGGACCCGAAGCAAGCCGTCGGCCGCTTCGAACCGGCCCTCCGTAATGCCCCGCGTAATGAAGCCAACACGCCGAAGATCGGCGATGAAGTCTCTCCCTACAACGCCCGCTGATTCGGAAGTCCAAGACATCGCCGAAGGGAGCCGATCATGGCCAAGAAGAAGAAGCTCGCCGACGAGCCGAAGAAGAAGACCAAGTTCAAGGCCAAGGCCCGCATCGAGGACGATGAGGACGACGCCGACGACGATGAGGACGAAGGCATCGTCGGCACGCCCAAGCCCGGCAACGATGCCTATACCGGCCTGCTGGTCATCAGTCTGGTTTGCCTCATCGCAGCCTGCGTTTTCCTCTTCATGGACCACGGTGAAGTGACGGCCCAAACGCTCACCGCCCCAAACGTGGTCGTGCCTGCCCTGGGCAACGCCGCCCCGGTCGCAGCCGCCGCTCCGGCCCCCGCAGCCCCGACCGACGGCAACTGACACCCCCCGCGGACGTTCCACCCCCAGCACGAGACGACGCTCATGGCCCGCAGCAAAGTCCGCTACGTCGATGCCCCGCCGAAGAACAACGTCTACACCGGCATGCTTGCCCTGATGGCATTCGGCATGGTGATGGGCATCGCCACGCTCGCCCTGGAACTCTCCGACTACGGCTTCGCCACCGAAGCAACCGCCGGCCCGACCATCAACCTCCCCAAAGACACCGGCCGCCCAGCCGCTCCGACTCCGAGTCCTGCGAACTGAGCTTTGTGGGAATTTGAAGTCCGCTTCAAAGACAAACCGCAGTGGCTTGCGCCAACCTCAGCTCGCCCGTCGGCCTTGAATCAAAGCCGATCAAGCGGACTTTGCACGCCGAGGGCGCCGCGCTGAATGACGGATCCAGAATCAACTTCGACGACGGAAACAAATACTGCCAGCCC
>Ga0105048_10010866_pt1 | contig 14405 bp, 11 predicted proteins | sample MAT05_FD_78382 | JGI IMG/M metagenome (GOLD analysis project Ga0105048, IMG submission 78382) | Freshwater microbial communities from Lake Fryxell liftoff mats and glacier meltwater in Antarctica - MAT-05 | ecosystem: Environmental > Aquatic > Freshwater > Ice > Liftoff microbial mat | place...
AGGCGATGATCGTCGCGGGCCACTTCCAGCATCTCGGTTTCCCACTTCCTGTCGAAGTGGGTGACCAAATGACGCAGGATCAGCTCACTGAGCCGAAAATCATGTTCCATCTCGATCATCTTCAGTGATTCGCACTTGAAGAAGATGAGATAGTACTGGCCCTTCTTGTGGCCCTTGATCGGGTAGGCAAGCCGGCGATCGTCCCAGGGACGTGAGGCCAGGATGTCCGAACCGTACTTTTCAAGGATGCCGTGCAACTGTGCGCGGGCCGCATCCAGATTGCCGGAGGTCTTGTTCGAGTCGAGCAGGAAAAGGCACTCGTAGGAATGAAGAGGCATAAGTCTCTCTCAGGTCTCCGGCGACGGCGTCGGGCCGTCAACATCGCGTTTGGGTTTGGTCTTCTTCGGCTTCTCGCCGTCGCTTCCGCTGTTCACCTTGTTCATACACACGTCGATGCCCTGGCGAATCCACAGCAACAGCCCCTGGGCCGTTGCGCCAATGGCATCTTCGATCACGGACCGTTCACCCGGGGCAAACCGGCCCAACACATAGTCGGCGGCATCGACATGCTCGCTGGGGGAACCGACACCCACTCGCAAGCGGGCGTACTCCTGCGTCCCCATCTGTTCCTGAATGCTGCGCAGGCCTTTCTGCCCGCCGTCGGACCCTCTGGCCCGCGCCCGCAGCTTTCCTGCCGGTAGGGCGATGTCGTCGCAGACGACAATCCAATCCTTGAGGTCGAGCTTGTAAAAGTCGACCAACTGCCTTACCGCCCGACCGCTCAGGTTCATGAACGTCTCGGGCTTGACGAGCAACAGCTGCTCGTCGCCTTCAGTCATCTCGGCCACCTGCGACTGGAACTTGCCGCGGAAGCTCGATACGCCCGGCCCGGCCGCAAGATAGTCGATGACGGCAAAGCCGATATTGTGCCGGGTGCCGTGATACCTTGGCCCGGGATTGCCCAGGCCGATGATCGCTTTCATGGCTTCTCAGTCGGCAGAGGACCGCATACAGTGAACAGCCAGACAGCAGAATGCCTTTCGGCTGCCCACTATCCACTGCCCACTGCCCACTCAGCACTACTCCTCGTCCCCTTCGTCCTTTTCCTTCTTCTTCGTGATCACTTCGGGTTCGGCCCCGCCTTCGCCCGGCAGACCCGGAGTTGCTTCCGTGGCCGCGGTCGGCATCTTGATCTGCACGACCACCGCATCGGCTTCGTGCATGAACTTGACGCCTTCGGGGACCGGCAATTCGCTGACGTGGATCGCCTGGCCCAGCTGCAGGTCGTCGATCTTGACGCGGATCGATTCCGGCCGGGCGGAAACAAGACATTCCACATGCAGACTATGCAGCGGCTGAAGCAACACACCACCGGCCTTGACGCCGGGGGCCGTGCCACGCAGTTCCACGGGCACGGTGACATGGATCTTGTCCGTCATCGACACGCGCAGGAAGTCCACATGCAGGACCTCCTTGCCCAGATGGTCGTACTGAATGTCCTGGATCAGGACTGACTGCTTCTTGTCGCCGATCTGGATTTCCATCGTCCGCAGGTGATGCCGCACAGCCGACGCGAGCTCAACCGAATTGATGCTGATGTTTTCCGGCGTTTCCTTGTGCCCGTACAGAACGGCCGGAACCATGCCCGCCTTACGGAGCTTTTGGGACTCGCGGGAGCCGCTGCCGTTTCGGGCCTGCGATGAAAGAACGAGCGTTTCCGCCATGACACCGTCACTCCGCCGGTCAGGAATACCAGATCCCAAAAACAAAGAAGCCAGCCTGCCGGGAGGCTGGGATCGTGTCTGTTTCAGATGGTACAAGGGATTATGCGAACCTGCCCCCCTGTGAGCAAGGGGGGCAGGAAAAAAGTACGTGAGGGTGATGTCGCAAGCGGCGTCAGGCCGCCTCACTGAACACTGTGTTCGTGATCAGGTGATGGCCGCCGACGAAACCGCGCTTCGAGGTGTTGATGAACGTCAGGATTTCCTGAATCAACGGGTGATCGCCCAGTTCCTGGTCCATCTTTTCGATGGCACGGCGCTGCAGGAGTCTCTCGCGGAACAGCAGTTTGTACGCCCTGCGGACGACCGAGACGTCGTCCAGCGTCAGTCCGGCCCGTAACATGCCGACTTTGTTGATGCCGACAACCTGGTCGCGTTCCGCCATGGTCATGAACGGCAGCAGATCCCGCGTCGAGCCGGAATTGCCGCTCAGGAACGCCAGTCGGCCGATGCGCGAAAACTGGTGCATGGCCGCGTTTCCAGAAAGAAACGCGCGGTCCTGCACTTCACAATGCCCGGCCACAAGCGATCCGTTGGCCATCGTGATGTTGCTGCCGATGACGGAATCGTGCCCGATATGGGAGTTCACCATCATGAAGTTGCGATCGCCCACGCGGGTCTCGCCCGTCAACGGCGTGCCGCGATGAATGGTGACACCTTCGCGGAAGATGTTGAAATCGCCGATGACTGTGCGGGTATCTTCCTCGCCGGTGTAGGCAAGGTGCTGCGGGCGTTCGCCCAGGACTGCGCCTACGCCCACATCGTTGCCTTCGCCCACGATCACTTGCCCGCACAGTATCGAACGGGCTCGCAACACACAGCGAGGGCCGATTGTCGCCGGGCCATCAATGACGACAAACGGGCCGACTTCCACCCCGTCTCCGATAGTGGCCCGGGGGTCGATCACCGCGCTCGGGTGAACGCGGGCCGAAGGTGAGATCGGCATGGGAATCCTTTCCAAAGCTGTGCGTCCCGGTGCTTCCGTGCCCGGAAAAATGGCGAGGGCCAGCTGGAAACATTACCCGACTTCGCCTAGCTGTGAAAAGAGCAGTTTTTACCCGGCTTGCATCACCGTCGAATGCTCGTCAGATCAAGATGGTTCTCCGAGGCACACCGATGTCGGCCGAAACCTTCACTCGCGAACAGCTTCATGCGTATCTCGATGACGCGCTGCCCGATGCCGAGACGGCGAAGATCGAACAGGCGCTGCGCGACTCGGAAGGAGTGCGGAAACAACTGCAGCAGGCCCGCGAGGAGCGCGAACGCGGCGAACATTCGCTCGGTGCCATCTGGCAGCGTGAGCGCCTGAGTTGCCTGTCTCGAGAACAGTGGACGAGCTACCTGCATGATCTGCTTGAACCGGAACACCGCGAGTATGCCGAGTTTCACCTGAATACAATCGGCTGTGCGACCTGCCGGGCAAACCTTGACGACATCCGCGAGCGGCAGACGCAGAATGCCGGGCCGAAACGGCGGAAGAAGATCGTCGATTCGAGCACCAGGATGCTGAAGGATCTGGCGGGTGACGGCTGACGGCGAATCGTTCGGCCGGTGCAGCGCATCCCAACTCGTGCCTGTCTGCGCCGGATGGCCGATGCGAACGGCCATCGCTAAACCAATCGCGTCTTATCAAGCGATTGAAAACCTATTCACACCATGGAGAAGAGCGCATGAGCGCGCGTGTTCAGAAAGAAGCCCCCGGCTTCACCGCCACCGCTGTCGTCGACGAAGCGTTCAAGCAGATCAGCCTGTCCGACTACAAGGGCAAGTATGTCTGCCTGTTCTTCTATCCGCTCGATTTCACGTTCGTCTGCCCGACCGAAATCATCGCCTTCAGCGAGAAGGTGGCCGAATTCGAGAAGCGAAACTGCCAGGTACTCGGCGTGTCAGTCGACAGCCACTTCAGCCACTTGGCCTGGATCAAGACACCGCGTGTCGACGGCGGCCTGGGCCAACTCAAATATCCGCTCGTTGCCGATCTGACGAAACAGATCAGCAGCGACTATGGCGTGCTGACGGACGACGGGGCAGTTGCGCTGCGCGGCCTGTTCCTGATCGACACCAAGGGGGTCGTCCGCCATCTGCTGATCAATGACCTGCCCCTGGGCCGCAGCACGGAAGAAGCCCTGCGCGTACTCGATGCGCTGCAGTTCTTCGAGAAGAACGGCGAAGTCTGCCCAGCTAACTGGAAGCCCGGCGCGCTGTCCATGAAGGCCGACCCGAAGGGCTCGAAGGAGTACTTCTCGAAGGCGAACGCGTAATTGTGTTACCGCTGAGCGGGCGACCCGTTGGGGTCGCCCGTTGGACTTGAGGCATCCCGCCAAACGCGGCCACCCCCGGAGTTTGTGATGCTGCGAATCGCGATGCTGTCGCTGCTTCTCGTGGCGGCCTCCGCGCATGCTCAACCCAAATCCCGTACCGGCTGGCTGTCCGACTATGCCGCGGCTCGCGCGGAAGCGAAGCGTACCGGCAAACCGCTGATGGTGATCTTCCGCTGCGAGCCGTGCGGCGAACATGGGGCGTTTGATGAGCAGGTCACGCGGTTGAACCCGGAGATTGCCGCCGCCGCGGATAAGTTCGTCCGCGTCCGCCTGACGCGCATCACCGGTGTCGACCTGCGGCTCTTTGAATTCGACTACGACACGGCCTGGTTCACGTTCCTGATGAATGCCGATGAGACCGTCTATGGCCGATTCGGCGGCCGGGACGCGGGTGATGCCGACCGTCGGCTGTCGCTGAAGGGGCTGCGCTTTGCGCTCGATCAGGCACTGGAGGCGCACAAGACACCGCCGCCGGCCATCGAACGGGCCGGCAAGGCGCTGACGGTCAGCGACTTTGCCGCCGCCCGCAAGGTGAAGGGTGGCTGCGTGCATTGCCACAACGTCAACGAGTTCTCGCGGGCGGACGCAAAGGCGGCCGGGACGTTTGACCGCGAGCAGTTCCGGGTCTATCCGCTGCCGGAGAACGTCGGGTTAAACCTTGATGTCGAACAGGGAAACCGTGTTCTGAAGGTGGCCCCCGAAAGCCCTGCCGCGAAGGCCGGTATGCAGGCGGGCGACCTGATCCGCACGCTGAACACGCTGCCGGTGAACTCGCTGGCGGATGCAAGTTACGCACTGCACAAGGCCGGTACATCGGGGTCGATCAAAGTGACTTTCACGCGCGAAGGAAAGCCGCAAGCTGCATCGTTGGAAGTGGCCGAGGGCTGGCGGAAAACGAATCTCAGCTGGCGGCCATCGATGCTGAACTTCCTGCCGCGACTTGAATTCAGTGGCGACGAACTTTCGCCCGACGAACGCAAAGCACTCGGCCTGACCGCGACTCAAGTCGCCTTCAGACAGGACAAGTTCGTGCATTCGACGTTGAAAGCGATTGGCATCGTCAAAGACGATGTGGTTGTTGGTATTGATGGCCGGGCCATGGATGGCAACATGAAGCATTTTCTCAGCGACGTGCGCGGCCGATACCTCGTGGGCGACAAAGCGACACTGAACCTGCTGCGGGACGGGAAGAAGCTGGATGTGCCGATCACGTTGAGGTAGCGAACACGTTCATCCCGTTGGGATGAACTCTAAACGGCCACCGTCTCGCCGGTGCCGTGGTTGATGGCACTCTTCAATCCAGCCTCGATAAAAGCCACGATTTCGAGTGTGGTGCCGATGTCCAGCGGGGCCTTCTTCGTTTCGAACATCGACACGATCTGCTTCAGCAACTCGCGGTAGATGTGCTTCGTGCCGATCTCCAGCGGGATTGTTTTCTTGTCGGTGAACACCAACGCCCCGTATGCCGACGCGCCGCTGCGTGTGCCGCGAATCGTAGCCAGTCGGCCATCTTTCCATTGCCCCGTGACGACGTCGCAGTCCTTCTCCGTCGTGCAGGTCACGCGCTGGCAGCCGGGGCCCATGATCGTGTACAGCACTTCGACCGCGTGAATTCCGTAGTGAAACAGCCCCGGGTTTCGCTCATGCAGCGCCGCCGGTCCGTAACTGATCGCGCCGATGATCTTGCGCGGTTCCTTCATGAACTCGACCAGTTCCGGCGCGTAACGCAGCGACGACGATGAGAAGACCGGCAGATTCTTTTTCTCCGCCAGGTTGGCGATCTTCTTTGCATCAGCCAGGGAGCAGGCAAACGGCTTGTCGATGTAACACGGGATGCCTGCTTCGAGGAACGGTTTCGCCCGCTCCCAGTGCACGCTGCCGTCGACCGCTTCGATCAGCATGCCGTCGACTTTGCCGATCATGTCGCCCGGCTTGTCGACCAGCGGCACTTCCATCTTCTTGATGCGATCGGTGAACCCCGGGATGCGTTCCGGCGACAGCTTCGACTCGCCCGGACAGGCAATGACAACCTGCGCGCCGTCGACCCATTGCTCCTTGTCCGAATGCAGGTGGTTAAGCCTGCTGGTGAACTCGACGCAGTGTGACGTATCGAAATCGAGCAGACCGAGCTTGATCATGAAAGTATTCCTTATTCTTCTCTCAGTGCCGGGATCAGCGGTGCCCGCAGGCTTCCCACCACGGCGATCCATGCGACGCTCAGGCCGACCACCACGGCGGCACCCAGCATCACGGCCAACCGCAGCCAGGGCACCTGCCCGCCGCCGATCAGGTGCGGCGCGACGGCCGCCAGTGCGGCGATGATCCCGGCCGCGAGGCCGACAAGCAGCAACAGCGCGTTCTCCGCGAACACCAGCCGCTGCAGCGATCGCTTGCGATAGCCGAGTGCCCGCATCAGGGCCAACTCGCTGCGCCGTTCCCAGATGCTCCGCAACAATACCACAGCCAGACCCAGCACGCCCAGCACCAATCCAAGGCCGCCCAGCAATTGAAACGTCGTCAGGTAAGTGTTCTGCACGGCCAGGTATTGGGCCACCTTCTGCCGGGCCGGCACCGGGTCGAAGCCGTACCCCTGCAAAGCGCGGGCCAGCACGTCAGCCACGGCCTCCACGCGGTCGGGCGGGGCCTGAATCAGGAAGTAGCCGAAGCCTTCTGTACGCGGGAAATGCCGACGAAAAGCCGCATCGGCGATCAGCACTTCGCTCTGGAAGACGCTGTCCTTGATCAGTGCCACGATCTTCAGCGTCATCATCTGGCCCGACTGATCGGGAACCTCGAAGGTGTCGCCAATGCCTAGCTTCAGCATCCACATGGCGGTGTTTTGTTCGACGATGCACGGCACCGGCTCGCCGACGGGCGGGTCGGTCAACTGCTTCCAGGGGTTGTCGGGCTCGGCCAGTGTGCCGGCAAACGAGAAGCCGCCGCGCTCGATCAGGCTTTGGGGAACACCCAGCACGCGCGGCCGGCCGGCCTGGTACAGGTTCAGGCAACTGGCGTCGTCGCCACCCTGCACGCGCAGGCGGGCGAATGTAACCCCTTCCAGTTGGGCCAGGTCGTTCTTCATTCGCGAGGCCCGGTCGGCCGACGGCACTCCGCGCGCCTGGTAGTCGAGTTCCAGCCCGGTTTCAGTTTCATCGCGCCCCTCCTTGTCGGCCGGGTCGAAGTCGATGGGCGTCGACAGTTCCGCGATCAGGTTGTAGCCGCCGCTGCCGCCTTTCGCATCAAGGAAGTTCTTCTCGGGCTCGCGGCGGAACGATTCCACAGCCACCAGCAGGAACGCCGCGGACGCCAGCAGCCCTGCCGTCAGCACGCTGCGGACCGGGTTACGCACGACGTTGCGTGAGCCCAGACGCGCCAGGGCCGCGTTTCCATGGCCATGCACCAGTGCGTGCTGCGGGCGTTTCAGCCACGCCCAGAGTAACGTCAGCCCCGCGACGAGCAGCAACCCGCCTGAGCCGAAGAACGTGCCCGCGCGCGGTTCGCCCGGCGGCATGAACGGGCCCATCACCGCCAGCGCGATCGCGCAGAGCATCGAAACAATGATGATCCGCTTCGGCCACGGTGACGGCCGGGCGAACTTCGCCAGCGCCGGGGTCGTGTCGCCTTTCAGCAGTTGCGCCGGAGCGATTCGGCTCAGTGCCCGCAGCGCCCAGTAGATGGTCGCCACGCTCATCAGCACGGATGCCCCGAAGCCGATCGCAAGGCTCTCGGGCGAAATATGCAGTCGCAAAAACGTCTCGACGCCCGGTGTCGGCCACAGCTTCACCAGCAGGCGGATCATCGCGGCGGCGTAGCCGATTGCCCCGGCGATGCCCACGAGCGAGCCGACCACGGCGATCATCAACCCTTCCAGCAGCAGCATCCGCCGGACAGTCGTCAGCGGGAAGCCGGTGGCTCGCAACAAACCGACTTCGCGTGCCCGCCGTTCCAGATTCAGGCGAAACAACAGCCCGACCAGCATCAGTGCCGCGACGATCAGAAAGAAGCTGAACGACAGGAACAGTACTCCGAAGTCGGTGCTGCCGCGTCCCGCTTCGAGCATGCGCTCGCGGATCGGCTGAAACGCGAGATCGCACGTCAGCGGATCGAGGTTCTTGCGCAACCGTTCTGCGAACTCCGTGCGGACCTTGTCGATGTCGGCACCGGTTCCCGGGTCGATGCGAATCGATGTGACATCGCCGAAGCGGGTGCCCCAGAGTCTTTGGCCGTCGTCGAGGCGAATGTAGGCTTTCGGAGTGGTGCGGTACTTGTCCCAGAATTTCTCGTCGCGCGGCTTGATCCGGCCTTGCTGGATCTCAAACGGCGGGTTCCACGAGCGGAGATTGGCGCGATCCGTGATCCCGGGAAAATCGGGGGTCAAGTAGCGATCGTCGGCCGCACCGGCCAGCGGCAGCGTACCACGGAAGACGAACTTGTGCGTCGCCTCTTCGATCTTCGATTCGATCTCGGGTTTGAAGTAGGTGACATCGACCGGCATACCAATGGCGGGGAAGCGCAACGGCGTGTCGGGCCAGTTGACGAGAATGATCTCGTTCGGTTGCAGTTCGTCGATGCCTTCGGGAAGGAACGGCCCCAGCGGGGCCTTCGCCATCGGCTCGACGGCGGCGACGATCGAGTACGGCACTTCGTTCGTGCCGTCCGAGATCGTGTTCGCCAGATAGGTGTACGTGTGTGCGGTACGCAGGTTCATCTCGCGGGCGGTCTGATCAATTGCCGTGACGATGGCCGGTTCGAGCAGGAGTCGCGTACTTTCCACGCTGATGTAGCCCTTGCCGGACGGCGGCGTGCGGACGGTCAGGTTCCAGTCGTCGAGAGTCAGATGTTCCTTGAGTGCGGCTTGTAACGATTGGGAGGGCGCGCCGGCGGCCAGAAGTGCGTTGATTCGACCGGATTGCTCGATTTCCCGTTGCAACCGGGATACCGGAACAAACATATTAAGTGGTAGAGACGGCGAAATCGACAAACTCAACCCATTCGCCGGGGCATCGTCGGGCAGAATGGCGTGAACGGTCAGCTTGATCGTCTTCGTCGAATCGCTGACGCCGCGCCGGCCGAGAAAGGACGACTTGGGCATGGCGCTGGCCTTCTGCACGCCGACCGTGATCGGGTCGCCGACCTTCGCCCGCAGTTGTCGGGCGAGATCGGCGGAGAGAATGGCGATTGGCTGATCGCTGTCGAGCAACGGCTCGGCAATGCCGAAGCGGCCGTCAACGCCCCAGACGGTGACCTTGCCGACACGGGCGTCGGAAGTCAGGTCCTGAACGGTGCCCTGAAGCAGTAAGGCACCGCGAACGGTGCCGGGTAGTTCACCGGGGAGATCCTGACGAAGCAGCCGCGAGCCGACGAGGAGGTTGTCGATCCCGGCGAGTTGGCGTTCGGCACGTTCGCGCAGGCTGCCGCGCAGCGAGTCGCCGACGAGCAATGCCCCCGTAAGCACGGCGGAGCCGATGGCAACGCCGAGCAGCACGGCCAGATTGCCGCGGAAGTGATAACGAAGATTGCGAGCGACAAGTGCGGTCCGGTTCATGAAGAGTAGTTTCAAGCGCCGACGGCGGCTTTTCAAGGATTGTTCCAGTTGAGCGTGCGTCCCACCGGGACGCGGATGTATTGATCCATCATACCCACCGGGAGATTGCAGATGCTGAAGAAGAGAATCGCCATGGCTCTGGGCCTGGCGGCCGCACTGTTCGGGGTCGCGCTCCAGGGACGCGCGATCGACGAATCGGGCGTCGATGTTCTGCCGGATCGTTCGTTCGTTCACTACGAATCGAAGACCGGCCTGAAGGTGCCTCTCGGCTGGAACATCATCACCCCGTACCGGCTGCGCAAAAAGGCGATGTCGACGGTGATGGGCGTCGAGAAAGATAACCCGATGCAGGCGATCACGATCGTCTGGAGCCCGATCGGCAATCGGCCGTTCAGCGACTTCATCCGCGCCGCCGCGGACGAGCAACTGGGCGAAGAATATGCACTGCTGCAGACCGTCTACGGTAAGGCAAAGGTCGGCCGGCCGACAACGATCAACGTCGGCCCGTATCAGGTCTTCAAGATCCTGATCGAGGATGGCCCGGACCGCGACGGCAGGTTCGCGGGGGCGTTGTATCTCTTCGAAGCCGGCACGGGCGAGAACCGCTGGCGCGTGAAGATCCGGGCGGTCTACCCGGCCACGAACCGCGAGAAGTACATCAAGGAAGTCGAAGACGTGATCAACACGTTCACGAAGGAATAGCCATGACGTAGCCGCGTTCGCCGGAACGCGGGTTTTCGGGAAGACGCCCGCATTCTGGCGAATGCGGCTACCCCCGAACGCCAATGCCTGTCTAAAATCCCCCCGATTTTGTCTCGTATCGCCCCCGGCGGGGCGATACTATTCAATGACTGAACGAATCAGCAACCTTTCGCCCGGTTTCGTGCGTATCCCTGCCATGGCACGTTTGCCCGATTCACTCTCCGAACTGGTTGTCCGGGTACCTGACTGATGACATCCGTTCTATTTTCGCCGCGTGGCCTGGTGGCGCTTCTCGCGCTGATGGCCGTGTCACTGGTGTTCTTCCTGACAACGCCCTTCTCGGGGCCGACCGGCAATGCCGCGCCCCGGCTGCCGGGCGGGCATGCCGAATCGCCCAACGATGATGAAGACAATCCACCCCCGCCCAAGCCGGATGTCGCGTTGCACTGGTCGGCCGAAATCGACGACTACCTGCGCGACCACTACGCCGATCTTGAGAAGACCTACAAGCATCTGCACAGCCACCCCGAACTGTCCTACTACGAAACCAAGACGGCCGCGTACCTGGCGAATCAACTGGCCGGCACCGGCTTCGAGGTCACTCGCAACTTCGGCGGTGGCGTCGTGGCGGTACTGCACAACGGCGATGGCCCGACCGTGCTTGTCCGCACGGAGATGGACGCGCTGCCGATCGAAGAAAAGACCGGCCTGCCGTACGCCAGTAAAGCCCAGGCCCGGGATAGGGACGGTACGCTTGTCGGTGTCATGCACGCCTGCGGGCACGACGTGCACATGACTTCCTGGCTGGGTGCCGCCCGGGTACTCGATGCCATGCGCGACGACTGGCACGGTACACTGATCTTCGTCGCCCAACCCGCGGAGGAAACCGGGGCCGGGGCGCACCAGATGCTGCAGGCCGGGCTGTTCAGCAAGTTTCCCCGACCCGACTACTGCCTCGCCCTGCATTGTGACCCGCAAAGCCCCGCCGGCACGGTGACCTACACCCCCGGCCTGGCAATGGCGAACATCGACATGGTCGAAGTCGTCGTTCGCGGGAAGGGCGGCCACGGTGCCTGGCCGCATATGACTGTCGACCCGGTCGTGCTGTCGGCCCGGCTCATCCTCGACTTCCAGACCCTCGTCAGCAGGGAGAACAACCCGACCGTCCCGCTCGTGCTGCCCATCGGCACGATTCATGGCGACGTGAAGCCGAACATCATCCACAATGATGTGACGCTGCAGTTGACCGTCCGCACTACACGCGAACTGACGCGTCAACGAGTGCTGGATGGCATCACCCGTATGGCCAGGGCGGCGGCCATGAGCGCCTCCGCCCCGGAACCGATCGTGAAGATCAAATCGAACTGGCACACCCCGGCCGTCGTCAACGACCCGCCGCTGCTCGAGAAGACGGTCGACATTTTGCGCGATGTGCTTGGCGACAGCCGCGTGGTGCAGCGCCCGCCGATGATGGGCGGCGAAGACTTCGCCCGCTTCGGCCGCGCCGGTGTGCCGTCGCTGCTTTACTTCCTGGGAACGCAATCGCCCGAACGCGTCGCCAAGGCCGATATCAGCGACGACAATCCGCTCCCCGGTTTACACTCCGACCAGTTTGCCCCGGTGGTGGAACCGACGCTCAGGACAGGCGTGATGTCGATGACTTTGGCCGTGTTGAACATCGTGGGCCGCGATGCACCGCCGCTGGAACATCATCCGTAAACGCTCATCCCCGCGCCGCACCACGCGGTTTCCGGCCGCCGCGCTTCTTCTTCACCTGGATCGACGCCACTGGTTCGCCCTTCAGCTTGGCTATCTTGTCTCTCAGTTCCGCGGCGCGCTCGAAGTCGAGTTCCTGCGCGGCTTTCAGCATCTCGGCCTGCAACTCTTCCAGGTACTCCGCGGTCACATAGTCCGTATCTCCCTGGCCGGCCGCTTCCTGCGCCATCTTGTGCGCGGCGACTTCATCTTCGATCGAGTTCTTGATGGCGGAGATCACGGTCCGCGGCGTGATGCCGTGTTCCTCGTTGTACTTCAACTGAATCTCGCGCCGGCGGGACGTTTCGTCCATCGCGCGCTGCATCGACTGCGTCATCGTGTCCGCGTACAGGATTACCTCCGCGTTGACGTTGCGGGCAGCCCGGCCGATCGTCTGGATCAGCGATGTCGTGCTGCGCAGGAACCCTTCCTTGTCCGCGTCGAGGATCGCCACCAGTGAAACTTCCGGCAGGTCCAACCCCTCACGCAGCAGGTTGACGCCGATCAGCACGTCGAACGCCCCTTCGCGCAGTTCGCGCAGCACCTGGATCCGTTCGATCGCATCGAGTTCCGAGTGCAGCCACTTGCACTTCACGCCCGTCTCACGGAAGTAGTTCGTCAGGTCCTCGGACATGCGCTTCGTCAGCGTTGTCACCAGTACGCGTTCGTGCCGGTTGGCGCGGATGTCGATCTCCTTGATCAGGTCGGCCACCTGCCCGCGTGCCGGTTTCACATGGATGATCGGATCGACAAGTCCCGTCGGGCGGATCACCTGTTCGACGATCTCGCCGCCGGTGCGCTCCAACTCCAGCGATCCCGGCGTGGCCGAGAGCATCAACACCTGTTTGAGGCGGCCTTCCCATTCCTCGAAGCGCAGGGGGCGGTTGTCCATCGCGCTGGGCAGGCGGAAGCCATGTTCGACGAGCGTCTGCTTCCGGGCCGTGTCGCCGGCGTGCATGCCGCGCACCTGCGGCAGCGTGGCGTGGGATTCATCGACGATGCACAGGAAGTCTTCAGGGAAGAAGTCGATCAGCGTGTAAGGCGGGTCCCCGGGATTGCGACCGGAGAACCAGCGGGCGTAGTTCTCGATCCCCGAGCAGTAACCCACTTCGCGCAGCATGTCGAGGTCGTACCGGCAGCGCGCTTTCAGGCGTTCGAGTTCGAGCAGTTTGCCCTCGGTCTTGAACTGTTCAAGCCGTTGCTGCAGTTCCTGCTCGATTCCTTCGATGGCCCCGCGCGTGCGGTCTTCCGGCGTCACGAAGTGCTTGGCGGGGTAGACGAACAGTTCATCCAGCTCCTGGATCGTGTCACCCGAGATCGGGTTGATGGTGGCCAGGCGGTCGACTTCGTCGCCGAACAGTTCCATGCGCAGGGCATACTCTTCGGAGGCGGGCCAGATTTCGATCGTGTCGCCGCGGACGCGGAACCTGCCGCGCTCGAAGGCGATGTCGTTGCGCTGGTACTGGATGTCAACCAGCTTCAGCAGGATATTGTCGCGGTCGACCACTTCCCCCTTGGTCACGTGGACCATCATCCTGCGGTAGTCGCTGGGCGAACCGAGGCCGTAGATGCACGACACGCTGGCGACGATAATGACATCTTCACGGCTCACCAGCGCTGACGTGGCCGACAGGCGCAACCGATCGATGTTCTCGTTGATCGAAGAGTCTTTTTCGATGTAGATGTCGCGCTGGGGGATGTACGCTTCGGGCTGGTAGTAGTCGTAATAGCTGACGAAGTAGTTGACCGCGTTGTGGGGGAAGAACCCCTTGAATTCCTTGTACAGCTGGGCCGCCAGCGTCTTGTTGTGGGCGAGTACCAGCGTCGGCTTGTTCAGTTCCGCGATCACGTTCGCGGCCGTGAACGTCTTGCCCGTGCCGGTGGCCCCCAGAAGGCACTCGTAGCGTTTGCCCGAGCGGAACCCCTCGACAATCTTCTCAATCGCCTTCGGCTGATCGCCCGCGGGCGCGTACTCGCTGACAAGTTGAAACCGCTTCGTCATGACTTGGCCCTCGCAATCTGTTCAAAAATACAGTATGCGAATCTGGCGGCCAGTTCAACCGCAAGGAGCATCCGTTACTGGTGAGCCGTGGGACTCCTGCCATGGCGCGTGTCTCACGATCCTGCTACCCGGGGGAAGACGCGCGCCGAACGGTGAGACTGGCATCCAAAAGGTGAGATTGGTGTCCAAACGATGAAACTGGTCCAGCTCGCCCTGGCATGAGTTGCGGCGACGCCGCGAGGGCGGTCGAGACATCACGCGAAGAACACGTCCCGCCGCTGGATCGCCGCGCGAAGGCG
>Ga0105048_10010869_pt1 | contig 14404 bp, 13 predicted proteins | sample MAT05_FD_78382 | JGI IMG/M metagenome (GOLD analysis project Ga0105048, IMG submission 78382) | Freshwater microbial communities from Lake Fryxell liftoff mats and glacier meltwater in Antarctica - MAT-05 | ecosystem: Environmental > Aquatic > Freshwater > Ice > Liftoff microbial mat | place...
ACGCAGCACGTCGAGATCGATGCGCTCGTCCGCGGTCAGCTCGCCACCCGCGAGCGTCTGCACGGTCGCGAGCCCATCCTCGTTGCGCTTGCGATCGGCGGCGATGCCGTCGGCGCTCATGTCCGGCCACGCACCGTCGTGGCTGTGCTCGCCGAGCGAGGTTGCGGTGACCGGACGCGCGGCAAACCACGCGGCGAAGACCTGATCGACCGCGGCCGCGAACGCGACCTTCGGCTTCTTGCTGTCGGCCGGCGGCGTGGTGACGGTTTCGTCCTTGTTGCAGCCGGCTATCTGCAGGGCGCTCGGCAGGGCGAGCAGCGAGCCGAGCACGAGCGCGAGGGAGCGGGACATGGCGGACCTCATGCGGTGGTGACCATCGACGGGGGAAGGTGGCCGGTCTCGTTGAAGCTGATGAGCGCCTCGAAGCCGCTCGCGTACACGCGCAGCTCGGTGAGACCGCTGTGCGCGATGTCCATCATCGCCCACGCCTCGTACGGCAGTCGCAGCGTGCGACTGACCATGAAGCGGATCAGGTTGCCGTGGGTGAACAGCACGACGAGCGACGAGCGACGCGGCGGCTTGAAGAAGCGGTCGCGCACGCGCTCGATCTGTTGATGCGCCACCTCGCGCTCCTCGGGCGGCGTGCGCTCGAGGCCCATCGGCAGCGGGCCGAAATCGACGCGCGCCGGATCGACGACCGGCACGACCTCGTGCAGGTACGGCTTGATCTTCACGGTGCCGAGATCGAGCTCGTGCGCCGAGATCTCGGCGGTCTGCGCCGCGCGTGGCCACGGGCTCGCATACAGGCCCTCGAACTTCGCGTCCGATGCCGCAGTGAGCAGCGCGAGCCGTTTGCCGAGCCGTACTGCCTGCCTGCGACCGAGCGGCGAGAGACCCCACGAAGTGTCACCTTGCCCGGGTGTGCGCTCGTAATGACCGTGGCGCAACATGATGATGCGGCGGCACGGGATGTCGTCGTCGGACATGTGATCGGGGGGCGCTCGTGGCGACCGCCCAAGTCATAACATGATCAGTGGAAGCTGCGCACGGAGGTCCCGCGGGTCGACAGGCGCAGATCGGGATCCCAAAGTGTGTCGGCGATGAGATGGCAGACCCCGTGTTGGACCTGCAGCTTGCCGGCGACGCCCAAGAGCAGCGCACTCTTGGCCAGCACCAGGTGGGCTTCGAACACGCGGTTCCACACCACGACGTTGACGCAGCCGGTCTCGTCCTCGAGCGTGTAAAACGTGACGCCGCTCGCGGTGCCGGGGCGCTGGCGGCAGATGACCAGGCCGACGTAGTCGACAGCCTTGCCGTCGGGGTGACGTAGCACCTGCTCTGCGGTCGGCAGGCCACGACGCTGCAGCTCGGTGCGCATGCACGACAGCGGATGGCCGCGCGTGCTGTGCATGCTCGTGCGGTAGTCCCACAGGATCGCCTCGCCTGGCGCGACCGCGGCGAACTGCGGACGCTCGTCCTCGAGGGCGATGTCGTGCGGCAGCGGCAAGCGATCGTCGAGTGTCGCGAGGATGCCGCGCATCGCCCAGATCGCATCGCGACGATCGATGCCGAAGCACTCGAAGCCGCCCGCCTCGGCGAGCGTGTGCAACGCTTTGCGTGATAGTCGCGAGCGCGCGATGAAGTCGGAAAGCTCGGCGTAGGGACCCGGTGCGGACTCGAGTGATGCGCGCTCGCGCATGCCGAAGCCCTTCACGTAGCGCAGCCCCATGCGCACAGCGTGCTCGTGCGAGTGTTTCGGACTCGGCGCATCGAGCCGCTCGAGCGTGCAGTCCCATGCGCTGTGCTGCACGTCGATCGGCCTCACCTCGACGCCGTGGCGCTTGCTGTCCTCGACGATCGTCGACGGCGCATAAAAGCCCATCGGCTGGGCATTGAGCAGCGCGGCGGTGAAGGCCGGCAGGTGATGACAGCGCAGCCACGACGTGATGTAGGCGATGAGCGCGAACGAGGCCGCGTGGCTCTCGGGGAAGCCGTACTCGCCGAAGCCGCGGATCTGCGAGAACACGCGCTCGGCGAAGTCGAGCGGGATTCCGTTCGCGACCATACGACCGACGAGTCGTTCGTGGTGGGCCTCGATGCGTCCCGAGCTGCGCCACGCCGCCATGTCGCGACGGAGCTGATCGGCCTCGCCCGGCGTGTAGTCGGCGACGAGGATCGCGAGCTTCATGACCTGCTCTTGGAAGATCGGCACGCCGAGCGTCTTCGCGAGCGCGCGCTGCAGGCTCTTGTGCGGGAACTCGACCGCTTCGAGGCCCGATCGCCGCCGCAGGTAGGGATGGACCATGTCGCCCTGGATCGGCCCGGGGCGCACGATCGCGACCTCGATGACGAGATCGTAGAACGTGCGCGGCTGCAGGCGCGGCAGCATCGACATCTGCGCACGACTCTCGATCTGGAACACGCCGACGGTATCGGCGCGGGAGATCATCGCGTAGGTCAGCGGATCCTCCGCGGGCACCGTCGCCATCGAGAGATCGATCCCTTCGTGCTCGCGGATCAGTGCGAACGCGATGCGCGTCATCGTGAGCGTGCCGAGGCCGAGCAGATCGACCTTGAAGAGGCCGAGATCCTCGACGTCGTACTTGTCCCACTGGATGACCGTGCGGTCTTCCATCGTCGCGGGCTCGATCGGGACGAGCGTGTCGACCGGCTCGTGGCCGAGCAGGAATCCACCGGGATGGATCGACAGGTGGCGCGGGAAGTCGCCGATCTCGTGCACGAGGCGCAGCAGGTGGCCGTACGCGGGTACCTCGGGATCGAGACCGGCGTGGCGCATCGTCGCGTGATCGAGATCGTTGTCGTAGTGACCGAGCAGTTTCGCGAGGCGATCGAGCGCGGTCTGGGGGATCGCGAGCGCCTTGCCGACGTCGCGCACGGCCGAGCGCGCGCGATAGCGGATCACGTTCGCGACCATCGCAGCATGACGCCGACCGTGACGGCGATACACCCACTGGATCACCTCTTCGCGGCGCTCGTGCTCGATGTCGAGATCGATGTCGGGCGGCTCGGCGCGCTCGCGACTGAGGAAGCGCTCGAACAACAGATCCATGCGCACCGGATCGATCGCGGTGATGCCGAGGCAGTAGCAGACAGCGCTGTTGGCCGCGCTGCCGCGGCCTTGGCACAGGATCTTCTCGCGAAGGCAGAACTGGACGATTTCCCACATCGTCAGGAAGTAGCCGCCGTAGTCGAGCTCGCGGATCAGATCCAGCTCGCGGTCGAGCTGCGCACGTACGTCGGGCGGAATGCTGTCGCCGTAGCGCAGCGCGGCACCTTCGTAGGTCTTGCTGCGTAGCCAGTCGATCTCGGTGATGCCGTCGGGAATCTGCTCGCCGGGGTAGCGATAGCGCAGCGTGTCGAGCGAAAAGCGGCAGTCCTGGGCGATCTCGCAGGTGCGGGCGAGCGCAGCGGTGTCGTCGGCGAACAGCTCGCGCATCGTCTGGATCGTGCGCAGCTCGTGCTCCGCGTTGCCGCGGATCACGGTGCCGGCCGTCGGCAGCGAGGTGCCGGCGCGGATGCATGCGAGCACGTCCTGCAGCGGTCGGCGTGCCGACGTGTGGTAGAGGACCTCGACGCACGCGACGGTCGGCATCTGCAGGCGCAATGCAGCGGTGCGTAGATGTTTCTCGCGGGTGTGCTCGGCGGCGTCGCGATGACGAGCGACGAGCGCGAATGCACGATCACCGAAGCTCTCGCGCAGCGCCGGCAACACGCTCGGTGCCTCCGACAGCACGACGACGCCCGAGCCGAGCGCACATACATCGGCGATGCCGACGAGCGAGCTGCCCTTGGGCTGACACGCGCGGCCGAGCGAGATCAGTCGACACAGCGCGCCGTAGCCCTCGCGATCGCGGGCGAGCACGACGACGTGCGTGCTCGCCGATGGATCGTCGCCGACCGTCATCTGCGCGCCGATGACGAGCCCGATGCCGAGCTCCTTCGCACGCATGTGGGCACGCACGATCCCGTAGATGCCGTCGCGATCGGTCAGTGCGATCGCGGGCAAGCCGAGCTGGTGCGCGCGCTCGACCAGCTCGGGCGGATGACTCGCGCCCTCGAGGAACGAGTAGTTGCTCTTCGTCCACAAGGGCACGTAGGCCATGCGTGGGCGATTGTACTGTGCGAATGTTCAGGTGTCTGAACGAGGCTCGAACGCCGTGGAATTCCGCGGTCTTCGCTCGCTCAGTCGGTGAGCGTCGTCGGTCCGCTCGGTCGCAGCTCGCGTGGCTCGCGGACGAGCACGTTCTGCTGCTTGGTCGGGACGTAGCCGAGCTCGCGATAGAACGCGAACGCGGCTTCGCGATGGATCTGGCTGCGCACGATCACGCGATAGCAGCCGCGCTGGGCCGCCCACAGCTCCACGCCGCGCACGAGCGCACGCCCGACACCGCTGCGCCGCGTGCTCGCAGCGACGACGAGCACCTCGATCTCGACGAACGCGCCGTTGGTCAGATCGAAGTGCAGGGCGGCGTGCACGGCCCCGAGCACGTCGCCGTCGGCGTCGACGGCGAGTCGCAGCAGGTGATCGGAGTGCGCGAGCACCATGTCGACGCGACGGCCGAGCGACAGATCGGCGATCTCGTAGCCGAGCTCGAGCAGCAGCCGCGACAGCGTAGGCAGATCAGCGTGGCTCGCGGGGCGCAGTACTGGTTCGGACAGCACGGATGGCCACACGCTATGACGGGCGCGGGCGCGTCGGCAACCGCTGCGGAGCGATGCCTCGCGGCCGGGGCGCGCGTGAGGGTCCGCGCGTGTTAGCTTCGGCCGTGGGCGACACGCGCCTCGAGATCATGAACGTCGCGTTCTCCGCGAACGTGCCGCACAACGCCGCGCTCGGGCTCGAGATGATCGCGGCCGGTCCGGACGGCGTCGAGATGCGCATGCCGTGGTCGCCGGATCTCGTCGGCAATCCGGAGACGGGCGTGATCCACGGCGGCGCGGTGACCAGCATGGTGGATGCGGCGTGCGGTGCGGCGGTGTTCCTCGCGCTCGTGCCCCCGCGGCCGATCGCGACGCTGGATCTGCGCATCGATCATCTGCGGCAGGCGACCGCGAGGATGGACGTGATCTGTCGCGCGACGTGCGAGCGGATCACGACGCACATCGCGTTCGTGCGGGCGGTCGCGTATCAGGGGGATCCGGACGCGCCGTTCGCGATGGTGGCGGCGACGTTCATGATCTTCCGCGAGGGGCAAGTTCGTCCCGACGGGAGTATGGGATGACCGACGATCTGCGCACGCGCATCACCGCTGCGAAGCGGGACGGTAGCTTCGCGGGACTGCTCGACACGATTCCGTACGCGAAGTTCCTCGGGGTTTCGATCGAGCTCGGTGATGGCGCGTTGATCGGACGTCTCGCGTTCGCGGAGCGCAACATCGGGAATTCGGCGCTACCGGCGTTGCACGGCGGGACGATCGGTGGGTTGCTCGAGCTGACCGCGAGCTTCGAGCTGCTGTGGCGGACGGACACGGTGAAGCTGCCGAAGATCATCGGGTGCACGATCGAGTACCTGCGCAGCGGGAGGCCGCAGGACACGTTCGCGCAGGCGGAGATCGTGCGGCAGGGGCGAAGGGTGACGCCGCTGCGGGTGGTGGCGTGGCAGGGCGATCGGAGCAAGCCGATCGCGGCGGCGACGGTGCAGTTCTTGGTCGGGTGACGCGGAGCGCGATCGAGGATGTCATGATGGCGGACAGCGCCATCCGTCGGTGCAATCCGCGCTACTTTCGCAACCGCATCGGCCGTCGATGCAACGCCCGAAGCCACTCTCTTCGCACTCAGCATCGTCGTCACACGCGAACGGATCTTCGCTCGACACGCAAAACGTGACGCCGTCGACCTCGCCGGAGCAAGTCCGCGTAGGGCTGAAGCAGTCAGCGTCTACCTCGCAGCCCAGCAAGCAGCGCGCCGTAGATCCGGTACCGATACAGCGGAGCTGCAAGCCGCCGCTGCAGTCGTCGTCCGAGGTACAAGCGTCGACGCCACAGATCCCGGCGTCGGAGCATGTGACGTTCAGTGGGCAATCGCCGGGGCAGGTGACACCCGGCGGAAGGTCCTCGGCCGGGGGACAACAGTCGCCGACGACCGAACACGACGGCTGACACACGGTTGGCCCCGGGAGAAGCGAAGTGCCGTCTGCCGTATCGGTCGTGGCCGACGACGTTTCTCCGGCCCCGCTGCTCTCGACGGTGCAAGGGCTGGTGGCAAGCGCCACCGCGAGGGCCCACTTATGGCTGCCCGAGGCGGCAGCGGCGTCTATCCGGCGGAGACTCAATGATCCTCAATCCTCGGCTATCGTGACGCCAAGTTCGAGTTTGGCATCCGATTCCCAAACAGCACTCAGCTCCGCTTGCCAACGAAGCTCCACGTCACCACTGATCGGTGGAACTCGAACGAAAGAGATGTCGCAACTCACGTCGACTGGTGCATCCGCACCGACGCTCTTCGTGAGTAAAGTGTCGTACTCATCGAGCGGATCCCCGACCCTTCGTTCGACGGACTTCTCGCCGTAGTCTCCGCAGTCTAATGAAACGGTGAAGCGTTCGTCTGCTTCTCCAGTGAGTTCATTGCTGACTATCCTGACGTCGCTCACCGTAAGGTCTGTGCGCGGACCATCTACGGATAAAGAAATTTCGAGGCTGCTTGGCGCGGTACCGAGGAGCAGTGTCGTTACGGCATCGCTGACCACGTAGTCCGAGTTTGACGGTTCGCAGCCCGAGAACGCTGCGAGAACGAGCAGGACTTTACGGCGTCTCATCATGGCATTGCAGCCCCGTGAGGAAAGACGCAAAATTCCCACGCGTCGTATCTATTGTGCAGCCATGAGACGTAGTTGTCGTTGTTGGACCGAGCGGCGGGCCACCGCACCCACTTTGCAATCTCTTGATCGTAGTTGAGCACCGTGACGTCGAGATTGTCTGCAAGGAGCGCTGAGTCATTCTTCCGATAGCATTTATTGGAATCACCGTCCGTGCAGCCATCGCTCCGAATGTCGCGCGGTGTGTTCGCGATGCGGGTCGGGAACGACCAATGAAAGAGTTCGTGTAGCATTGTCCACCCCCGATCTGCCCCGTTCCTCTTCTTCCATACCGGGCAGAGATTGATCGTTCCCGCGTGTACGCCGCTTGAAGCAGATGTTGCATATGCCGCGCTTCCGCTACACGCATCCCAGTTCCAGCATCTTATGTTGATGGCGGGAGAACTGGTGATTCGTACGAGGTTCCACTGAAGTGCCTCGCGTATCCGATGGAACGAGTAGCTCGTATACGTCCCGAGCCACCCACGCATGCTCGGATCGTCGACGCGATCGTTGGTAGAGTTGAAGCCGAAGTTCCATAGGTATCGGCGGTACTCTTCGGAGGCGTCGGCCATGACGTCGAGCATCCGGAGGGCTGGCGCGAGTCGCCGGACACAGTGCTGGAGGGCGTCGCTGACCCGGCTTGCCCAATTGTCAAAGGCGCCTACGCAATCACCCGGGAGGTGCAGCCATTCGACATGTGGATCATCTAGATCCAGGCACTCGTTCGCAACACACTCTAGCTGGAGCTCCGACCAAACGTCGGTCGATCCGCATTGCACGGCCTCGCACTCGCGCGTGTGCTCGTTCCACCGTTCGCCGGGCGGGCAGTCAGCGGCGCCGAACAACGTGTGCCCTCCGCTTCCCGGATTCCAGGGATCCATGGGAACGGTTCCGTGAACCCAGCATTCTCGGCTGTCGGAGAGCCAGCTTTGACCGGGAGGGCACTTGCATGCGTCTTCCCACAGCCGTCCCTTGGGGGGCCACCGCCGCGGCCTCCCCTCGGGTGAACAGCTTTGCCATCCGTAGTCGAAGCGGTAGCCAATCGGACACAGCGGCTTCTCAGGGGCTGCGATGTCATCAATCACGGGTGCCGAGCTTGGGGCGCTTGACGACGCGAAGCCCTGCCGCGCCGGCGATGACATCCGACGACGCGCAGCGCTGAATCCCAGCCCTGGTACGGGTGGCGGGTCAACGATGCGCCTTCCGCTCGCGAACCCCAAGTTCGGAAGTGGAGGAAGGTCCGGATTGAGGTCACCAGTGGGATCCGGTGGCGCCTGGATATCGCAATCGATCGTCTTCCCCGGCTCCCAAGGTGGAATCGGAACCCCCGGATCAGGAGGGGGCGGCGGAGTTTCGCCAGCGAGGTCGTCGATCTTGCGTCGCCTCGCGACGAGGCCAAGAGGCGGCGGGTCGGAGGCGGTGCTATCGGGCAGGCGCGGGCGACGGGGGTCGCGTGGTGGTCGAGGTTCGCCTCGAGGCCTTGGGCTCCCGTGGCCGCCGGCATCGTCGACGCAGGAGTGGCAAGCCTTACCCGTCGCGTCACGGCAGCCACGACCCGAGGCACATGACCCAGTGGAAGCAGCTTGTCGCCGGTCGCGCGGCCTCTGGACGCTTCGCACTCCCGGCACTCGCTGTGAGCGCATCGTGGCAGTACGCAGCGCGCCGTCAGCGATCGACGAGAGCGACGCGGATCGCGTCTCGAAGATGTCACCGTCCGGCCCGTGCCCGATCACGGGGGGCTCGATGATGCGAGGTGCGGGGCGCGACGAGGTCCGTTCTTTCGATGCGCAGTCGTGACACTCGAAGTCACTGTTCCCGCCAGCAGACGTCGTGGCCGCGCAGGAGATGCCCCGCCGCCGCCACTCCGCTCGCGTCATCGTTGCGACGCGGGCAACCTCCGCGAGCGCCTCCCGATCACGCCGGGCGACCATACAGCACCCCGCTGAGCTCGGCATAGCAGCGCGTCGCGGTGCCGGTCTGCTGCAACGCGCGTAGCTGCAGCTTCATCATCGGCCCCATCGCGTTCGCAGTCGAGATGTTGAGCGACGGCACCGCCGTGGAGTTTCCGATGGTGACCTGCAGGTTCGGAGCGACGATGTTCGTGAACTCTGCCGGGTCTTCATCGCTCGGAAGCGTGTTGAACCCTTCGACGATCATGGTACCGGTGCCGCCGCCGAAGTCGCGGTTGTGGCAGCGAATGCCGAGCCAGAAGTAGTAGAACGGGATGACGGGCAGCGCCCGCTCGATGATGATGGTCTGCGTTCCCCCGGACGCGAGGAACGAGAAGTCGAAAACGGTCTTGTCGAAGAGGGTGATGATTTGTGAACCTTGCATGGGTTCACCATGAAGCGACGGCAGCAGGGGGCTGTCCTGTATTCGCGAAAAGCTGGCGCCGCCCGCGCTCGAGCCGCATCTCACGAGCGCAGCAGGACGCAGGCCGTCGTGCCGAGCCCGGTCGCGAGCGTGTGGAGCTTGTCGATGCACAGGCTGAACCGCCTCGCCAGCAAAGCATAGACGCAGCTCGGATGCCATCCCGAAGCCGCAGCTACCGCGGCGACGTCGAGGGAGCCGTAGCGTTCGATCGTGACCGTGCGGAAGTTCGTCGCCAAGATTCGACGGACATCCTCTCGAGCGTCGAGCAGCGCACATGTAAAAAAGGGGCTGACATCGGGATCGCGAAAGAACGCGGCGCACTTCACCTCGAGCTCCCAGCCGAACGCCGAGACGAGATCGATGCCGACGCTTCTTCGTCCGGCGAGAACCTCCTGAAGGTGGCTGCGGCTGCAGCCCGCGCGTCGGGCGATCGCGGCTCGACTGACGCCGCGGGTGGCGGCGATGGTGGCGACGTTGATCTCGAGGCGGACGAGCTCGCGCACCGCCGCCTCGGCGCCTCACCCTGGCAGGCCGAAGCGACGTTCCTGCGCGAGCGCGTCGAGATCATCGATGGCGAGCGCCGAGATGCCGTCGTCCATCGGATAGCTACGCTCGCCCGGATGCACGACCCACAGGTGATCGAGCCCGAGGTCCTGCTGCGCGACGTGCATCGACTTCGTTACAGTCGGCGTGTCGCCATGCTTCGCTTCGAAGCCGAAGCGTCGCGAGCCACGGACGATCAACAGATCGAGCTCCGCACCTGCGTGCGTGCGGTAGAAGAACGCGTCGCGTTCGGCGTCGAGCCGGCGGATGACTTGGTCGACGACGAACCCTTCCCACGAGGCGCCGAGCACGGGATGGGCGAGGAGGCCGAGGCGGTCGCGAATGCCGAGGAAGTAGTGCACCAGGCCAGAATCGCGGATGTAGACCTTCGGTGCCTTGACCAGTCGCTTGCCGACGTTCGTCATCCAGGGCGCGAGCTGTCGCACCACGAAGGCGCCGGTGAGGAGGTCGACGTGGTGACGGACGGCGACCTCACCCGTGCCCATAGATCGGGCGAGCTCGGCCGCGTTCCAGATCCCACCATGGTGATGGGCGAGCATCGTCCAGAATCGACGGAGCGTCGCCGCCGGGACCCGAACCCCGAGATTCGGTAGGTCGCGTTCCAAGAACGTCTGCACGAAGTCGCCGCGCCAGGCGAAGCTGTCGCGCTCCGAGCGGGCGAGGAACGACCGCGGAAACCCCCCGCGGAGCCATAGTGCCGAGCGACGCGCGGCCGCGATGTCGCCGAGATCGAACCCGCCCATCTCGCAATGGCTGATACGACCGGCCAGCGTCTCGGCGGCACCCCGCACGAGCGTCGGCGATGCGCTGCCCAAGAGTAGGAATCGGGCAGGTAGGGGCCGACGATCTGCCAGCACGCGGAGCAGAGGCAGCAGCGCCGGCTCGCGCTGGCACTCGTCGATCACCACGAGACCGCGAAGCGGCGCGAGCACTTGTTTCGCGATGCCCGCCCGTAGCGATGTCTCCGGGTCCTCGAGATCGAACCAGGTGCAACGCTTGTTCTGGGCAGCGATCGCCTTGGCCAGCGTGGTCTTGCCACATTGCCGTGGGCCGAGCAGGAGCGTGACCGGCGTCCGCCGAAGCGAGCGCTGCACCTGCGCGAGCAGGCGGATGCGAGCAAGGTTCATATCCTTGAAAATACGATGGTCGACCACCGATTTTCAAGGACATTACCGCCGGCCCCCTTCATCGCAACCACTCCTCCAGCTTCGCGTACACCTGCGGACTATCGAGCAGATCCAGATGCCCCGTCTCGTACGCGATCCACTGCGCCGACTCGGCGAAGCCCAGCTCTCGCTCCGGCGTTGTGCCACGCCCGAGCGCACTGCCCGTCGGCACGAGCCCATCCGTCTCCGGCTTGCCGCTCGCCTCGGCCTTCAGCACGCCCGCGATCGCATGACACGCGACGCCTTCGGGCAGCGGGAGCAACACACGGAGATCCTCGCCCCCCGCGAATCGATCGCGTCCCTCCCAGTCCTCGTGGCGCACGTTGCCGAACCGCAGATCCGTCACCCCCGCGCTGCGGATCCGTCCGAGCCGCGCGAGCGGGGCGCTGTAGCGGCTGACCTCGAGCAGCACGTCGATCCAGTTCCCTCCGCGTTCGAGCGGCGCGCCGTGATGCGGCGTCCCGAGACAGACGAGCTTCGCGAGCTTGCGTCGCCATGCGTGTCCCGCGAGCTCGCCGAAGTGGCACGCGCTGCGCGAGACGAGCCCACCCATGCTGTGGGCGAGGATCACGAGCTCGTCGATCGGTGACGGCCACGCGGCGACGAGCTGCTCGAGCAACGCCGCGAACGACTCGCCGTTCGTCGAGACATGCAGGCCGCTGTTGTAGTGCAGGTACACGGGCGTGTAGCCGAGCTCGCGCGCGAGCGCGGCACCGTGGTCGTGACCGCGGCGCTTCCACTGCAGAACGCCCATACACGAGCCGTGCACGAGCACGAGCAGCTTGCGCGACGCGTCTGGCAACGCGGTCGCGAGCGCCTCGTGCTCGAGCACCAGCGGCTTTCCGCCATGGCGCAGGCGCATCTTGATCGCGAGCGGATTGCCGGTCTCGTGCAGATAGTCGCCGAGCACGCCGTTCAGCACCGCGAGCAACGCCTCGTGCTCTACGACCGGTACTCGCTCGCCGAGCATCGCGGAGAGCTGCCCGAGCGCGCCGTCGATGCCATGGCCGATCAGCTTCGTCACCGCCCGGATGCCGCCGTAGATCGGCGCGAGCAACATCGCGGCCGGTCCCGCGAGCGGCCGACCGAGCACGTCCGGCCCACCCACGATCGTTCGATGCATCTCTTCGACGAGTGCGGTGACGCCTTGGGTCGCCTCGATCGCGAGACGACTCGCACCCCGGAGATCCTCGACATGGTTGCGCGTGTTCGACATGATCGGCTGACCCGCGTAGAGGATCGCCCGAACAATCGCAGCGCGCTAATGCAACAACATCGCGTCGCCGCCGATGAGTCTCGTCGGGCATGCCCTCCGTACCGCACGAGCTGTTGGTCCAGATCCTGCGCGAGCAGCCGACCGTGGTGTCTACGCTGCTACGTCTCGCGTTCGGACGCGAGGTCGGTCCACGCCCGGAGCTGTTGCCGACGCACACGAGCGTTGCCGAGCTCGAGCCCGCCGAATTCCGGGCGGATGCGGTCCTGAAGGTCGGTGACCCATCGGGTCAGGTCCCGCCTGCTGCCTTCGTGGTCGAGGTACAGCTGCACGTCGATGAGGACAAGCGCTTCGCGTGTCCGCTGTACATCGTGGGACTCCGGGCCCGCCTGCGCTGTCCGGTGACGCTCATCGTGGTGACGCTCGACGAGCACGTGGCGACGTGGTCACGATGGTGTCGTTTCTGGTTTCTGGCGCATGCGGGTGAAGCCGTCGCGATGGAGATTGCGCGAGCGCTGCTCGAGGCGTGCCGCGGGCTCGACGAGGCACGGCGGCGGCTCTACACTGATGTGGTTCTCGCGTTCCTCGACGATGTGCGCCGCCGGGCACTGGAGATCGAAATGCAACTCGACAACATCGACTACGAGAGCGATCTCTTCCGCCGAGTGCTCGCCGAGGGCCGTGAGCGGGGTCTAAAGCAAGGGCGCGAGGAGAGCCGCGAGGCGCTCGCTCAGGCGATCCTCGGGGTCTTCGACGCGCGCGGGATCGAGGTGTCCTCGCTGGTACGCGGGCGCATCGCCGATTCCCAGGATCTCGCGCAGCTCACGACATGGCTCCGCGCCGCGATCACAGCCGCGAGTCCGGATGCGCTGCTCGGCTGACGCCGATCAATCCACCACGCCCTGCAGATACCACCGCGCGCGCGGCCGATCGAAGTACATCCACAGCAGCTCGCCGTGCTGGGTCTGCGCGTAGAAGTAGTCGCGCTCGACCATGCGCACCCACCACCCACCGCTCAGGCGAAACGGCCCCCACATCCTCGTGATCGCACCGCGCCGTCCCAACCACGCCTCGGGCTCGTGTCGCGGCCGTGGTGGCAACGGAATCGCCCGCGCGAACATCCGCCTTTGCAGCGGCGGCGGATCGTCCGGGTTCGCCTCGGTCACCGCGCTCGGCAGTCGCAGCACGCTCGTCGGTGCCCACCCGCCGCGCGCCTCGGGGAGATGTGCCGCGCGCACCATCGGCTTCGTCACCGCCTCGTCGCCGAATGCCGCACGCACGCGAGCGAGCGCGCGATTGCCCGCATCGAGATCGCGGCGCAGCGCGCTCTGGAACAGCGCGAGCTGAGCCGCAGTCGTTCGCACGCCCTCGCACTCGAGGCGCACGTTCCCGATCGCGGCCGGCAAGCGCAACGCCTCGAGCTTCAGGCGCACCAGATCGATGAGCAGCGTCAGATCGAGCGCCGGTGTCGCGGGCGTGACCGAGACCTCCACTGCGGATGCGTGATCGAGCTCGAGCACGATCCGCAACGTGGTCAACGCCTGGCCGCGTGCGGCGAGCCGACCGAGCATTCGATGGAGCACGCCGCGGAGCCCGAACAGAAGCCGCGTGTGATCGTCGTCGGGAGGATCGAGCGGCAGCTCGTCGATCACGGGATCGACCAACGGCCGCGCATCGAGCAAAACCTGCGTGTCGCTCGCAGCCGCATGCACCGCGGCCGCTTCCTCACCGAAGCGCGCCCGCAGCTCGGCGGCAGGCAGTTGCAGCAGATCACCAAGCGTGCGCACGCCGAGCACCAAGAGCTCGTCGTGCAGCCGCGGCGTCATCCCGAGCTGATGCAGCCCGACCGTGTCGGCGAGGCGCCTCTCGTGGCGCGGATCACCGAGCACATGCGCGCCGGTGCGCGTGCGCGCGAGCGTCAGCGTGCGAAAGCGATGGAATCCGACGACACAGCTCGCGAACAGATCACGCCCACGCAATGCATCGACGACTGCGGTGCTCCATGCACCGAGATCGCCGAACAACGAGTCGAGCCCGTTCGGATCGAGCCAGAATGCGCCGGCATCACCGCGCACGGGCTCGACGCGCGGCGAGTAGCCGCACAGTGTGACGAACAAGCGACCGGTCGCCTTATCGATCACGTCGTCGCCGACCGTGCCTGCACGAAGATCGGACGCGAGATTGCGCGCCGCCGCGTAGGTCATGCCCGGCAGGATTCGCGCGCGCCGAGCGAGCACGTTCGCCCAGAGGATCGGCGCCTGCGGCCTGTCG
>Ga0105048_10010870_pt1 | contig 14404 bp, 9 predicted proteins | sample MAT05_FD_78382 | JGI IMG/M metagenome (GOLD analysis project Ga0105048, IMG submission 78382) | Freshwater microbial communities from Lake Fryxell liftoff mats and glacier meltwater in Antarctica - MAT-05 | ecosystem: Environmental > Aquatic > Freshwater > Ice > Liftoff microbial mat | place...
ACAGTTCATGAGTGAACTATGAAAGCCCAGACAGCACGCCGCTCCACCACCCATCGGCCAGATAGCGCGGTTCGCGCGTGGCTCCGACTTGTGCGGGTCTACCAGAAGATCGAGCAGGCGGCCACCTACGAATTTCGCGCCGCCGGCCTCAGCGTCGGGCAATTTGACATGCTGGCACAAATCGGGGCTGCCGAAGGCTCCAGCCAACAGCAGACTGCCGACGCGCTGTTGGTCACGAAGAGCAATGTCACCCAGTTGCTGGATCGCATGGAGCGGACTGGGCTGGTGGAGCGGCAGCAGCATGGGCGCACGAATCACCTGTATCTCACTGTGGAGGGCCGCCGCCTGTACGACCAGATTGTCCCCGCCCATGAGCGGCACATTGCCCAACTACTGGCTTCGCTGACCCCCGAGGAAGTGGCAGCGCTTGGTGCCACCCTCCGCAAACTCGACCATGCCCTGCACTGAAGGCGACCCGCCTTCTCTTTTGCGCCTAAGTTTAGGACTAAACATAGCGTCGAGTTCAGTCCTGAACAGTGGTCCCGCCCGCCGCGCCTGCCGCAATCGTGCGTCTCGCGCCGCTCAGACGCACGCGCCTTTCAGCTTCAAGGAGCACCCGCATGACATCCGCCACCCAGACCGCCACCACCACCTGGACTATTGACCCCGCGCACTCCGTCGTCGAACTTGCCGTCAAGCACCTGATGTTCTCGACCGTCAAAGGCCGCTTCCCGAACGTCACCGGCACCATCACGCTGAACGAGAGCGACCTGAGCGCCTCGTCGGTGACCGCCGACATCCAGGCCGCCAGCATCCACACCGGTGAGGTCGCCCGTGACAGCCACCTGCGCTCGGCCGACTTTCTGGATGTCGAGACGTACCCAGCCATCACCTTCCGCTCGACCGGCGTCGTGCCACAGGGCCGCGAAAAGTTCGTCATCGTGGGCGACCTGACGCTGCACGGCCAGACCCAGGAAGTGTCTCTGAACGCCGAGTTGCTCGGGCAGGGCGCCGACCCGTGGGGCAGCCAGCGCGCGGGCTTCACGGCCAGCACCACGATCAACCGGAAGGACTTCGGCCTGACCTGGAATCAGGCGCTCGAGACCGGCGGCATGCTCGTGAGCGATCAGGTGAAAATCAGCCTGGAGATCCAGGCGACCCAGCAGGCCAGCTAACCAACCGCTCGCTAGCCCCGCCTGCCGCAAGAGGGGGCGCACCCGGCCGGGTGCGCCCCCTCTTCCGAAGTGTGCGCGTGGCACAGGATGTGCGCCGTACACCTTTCATGCAGGGCGAGGCGTGGCACAACCAGTCGGGAGGCACGGCGACCGCAACGATCGAGGACGGGGACGCTGGCGAGCGCCGCATCGACGGGCGCTACCGGCTGCTGGAGCCGCTCGGACGTGGCGGCATGGGGCGCGTATATCGCGCGCACGATGAGCTACTGAACCGATTCGTGGCCGTCAAACTGATCTACCGCGACGCCATTAGCGACGCCGAGTTGCGCCGGGCCTGTGCCGCAGAGGCTCGCGCCGCCGCCCGCCTGACCCATCCTGGCATCGTCCGCATCCTCGACAGCGGCATCGACGACGGCCAGTGCTTCGTCATCATGGCGCTCGCACATGGCCTCCCGCTCTCCACCATTCTGGCCGAGAGCGGCCCACTGCCGGCTGACCGTGCGCTCGGTCTTGCGGCCCAGGCCGCCGATGCGCTGCATGCCGCGCACGAGGCCGGCGTCGTGCACTGCGATGTCAAACCGGCCAACCTGATGGTTGGCGCGGACGACCGGCTGCAACTGGTCGATTTCGGCATCGCCCGGGTGGCCGCCAGCACGACCGGACTGCTTGACCAGACTCTCCAGGGTTCCGCGAAGTACGTCGCACCGGAGCAGGTCGAGGGCGGCAAGATCGACGGCCGCACGGATGTCTACGCGCTCGGCATCGTGCTGTACGAGATGCTGGCCGGTCAGACGCCATTCGAGGGCGGCAGTCTGGCGAGCATCCTGGCGCGCCGGCTGGTCATTGATCCGCCCCCCATCCGCGACTTCAACGCCGGCGTACCGGCTGCTGTCGAAGCGCTGGTGATGCGCGCCCTGGCCCGCAACCCGGATGATCGATTCGCGTCGGCAGATGCGTTCCGGGCCGCGCTGGAAGACGCGCGTGGCGACCATGCCGCATCCGTCTTCGGGGCCAACGCTGACCGTACCGTTCGGTACGACCCGACCGCGAAGGCCCCATCCTTATCGCAGAACCAGCACGGCGTGCGGCCAGCCTCGGCTGGCCGCACCTTTCCAGCGCCACCGCTTACAGCCACGACCTTGGCACCCCGAACCAGTGTCTTCTGGATGGCGGTACGTGCGCTGCTGCCTCGGCGACGGTGGGGGCTGCTCGCGGCAGGTGCCCTCGCGGCCATCGTGATCGGCGGTCTGGCGGGCATCGCCGTGGCTAAGGCGAGCACGTCGCCAAGCAGCATTGGCACCGTACGTCCGGCTCCAACTGCTCAGGCCGTCGTCCCAACCACGGGCAACGCCCTGTCAAGTAGTGCCGTGCCCGTCGTACCGTTGATTCCGACTGCGCCGGCGGTGCCGACAGTAGCTCCGACCGCCGATCCGAAACCCGCCGCCGCCGAGCCGACGCCAGCGACCGATTTACCGTCTCCGCCCACTGACGGGTCTGACGTGCCATCAACGGCACCACGTGCGTCAGCACCAGAAACGGCCATCGTCGCGCCCGTGCAGGCAGTGACTGCCCCGATAGCACCGCCTCCCGCGCCAGTTCCGGCGACAAACAACGACGATGGTGACGATGGCCAGCGCACGCCAGCAGCACCGCAGCGAACGGCGCAGCCGCCACAGCGTGAGGTGCTGAAGACTGATCCTCCCGCCGCACCGAAGCCGCCCGACAAGCCGGACAAGCCGGACAAGCCGGACAAGCCGGAGAACGAAAAGCCGAAGGACCAGCAGTCCGGACCCACGAAGCCGAACGGCAATGGCAATGGCAATGGCAATGGCAACGGGAATGCGAAGAAGGGCCGCTAGTCGCCGCAGCCCGTTCTGGAGCGGTGAGGGCGGCGGCGCCGGTCAGGTCAGGTCAGGCCGAGTAGCCGCTTCGCGTTCCCGATCAGGATCTTCTCGCGAACCTCTGGCCGAAGCTTTACGCCCTCGAAGTCCTCGAGCCACCGCTCTGGCAGAATGAACGGGTAGTCAGACCCGAACAGCACCTGATCTTGCAGCAAGCCGGTCGCCATTCGCAGGAAGCTCTCGGGCATGTACTTCGGCAGATAGCCCGACAGATCCAGGTAGACATTCGACTTGTGGCGGGCGACCGCCAGCATCTCGTCGTGCCACGGCCAGCTTGGATGCGCGGCCACGACGGTGAGCTTTGGGAACTTCGCTGCCAGCGCGTCGAGGTGCAGCGGCCGGGTGTACTCCAGGCGTTCGCCGCGCCCGCCGGATGTCCCTGCACCGGCCGCCATCATGCCGGTGTGGAACAGGCAGATCGCTCCAAGGTCTGACGCCGCCGACCAGAGCCCATCGAACTGGGGATCTGCGGGCAGGAAGCGCTGTCGGCCGGGGTGGAACTTGGCCCCGCGCAGGCCCAGCGTCGTCATACTGCGCTCAAGCTCGCGGACGGCCAGCGCGCCCTTCCACGGGTCAATGCCGGCAAACCCGATGAACAGGTCAGGGTGCGCCTGGCACACGGCTGCCAGATCGTCGTTCGGGTACGGATCCACGCCGGTTGTCGTCTCGGCGTCGGCCCCCAGCAGCACACCCATCAGGCCGAGGCCACGGAAGCGCGCCGCCATCTCGTCGTCGCTCTCGACGGGCACCGTGCCGCGAAAGAACCGCTCGTAGTCGGCCGGGTCGCCGGCCCACGCCTGTGCGATGCGCGGATCGCAGGGGTGGACGTGGAAGTCGATGCCGCAAAGTTCCATACGGCCAGTATACCGGCCCGTCATCAGGGCCGATGCTGCTGGCGGCCCGCCAGATGAATTGCCGGCGGCCGCCTATCGGCTGGGGATCGGTCCGGACCGACGGTTCTCAGCCTTGAGCTGCCCGCACGCCGCCGCGATGTCCCGCCCACGGCTGGCGCGGATCGTTGCGGAGAGGCCGTGCGCCGCCAGCCGTTCGCGGAAGGCACGGGCCTGCGCGGGGGGTGTCGGGTCAAATCCCGCGTCTGTCGCGTTGTACGGGATCAGGTTGACGTGTGACAGCTTGCGCGGCAGCAGCCTTGCCAACTGGTCGGCGTGCTCGATCTCGTCGTTGACATCGTGCAGCATCACGTACTCATAGCTGACGCGGCGGCCGGTCTTCTCGGTGTAGTCTTTCACGGCGGCCATCAGCGGCTTGAGCGGAAAGCGCTCGTTGATGGGCATCAACTCTTCGCGTAGGTCGTCGTTCGGCGCATGCAGCGAGATCGCCAGCGTGACTTCAAGGTCTTCGTTCGCCAGCCGCTTGATTTGCGGCACCAGTCCGCTGGTCGAGATGGTGATGCGCCGCTGGCTGATGTTCATACCATCGGGATCGGAGAGGCGGCGCACGGCACCGACGGTCGTCGCGTAGTTGGCAAGCGGCTCGCCCATCCCCATGAAGACGACGTGCGTTGGCCGATTATCCGGCTCGTCGCGCCCGAAGCCGTACACCTGATCGACGACTTCCCCAACCGTCAGGTTCCGCGACAGGCCCATCAGGCCGGTTGCACAGAAGGTGCAGGCCATCGCGCAGCCGGCCTGCGTCGAGACGCAGACGGACAGTCGCTTGGCACCCTCTGGCGAGGTCGCCGGAATCGCAACGGTCTCGATCTCCTGCCCGTCAGCCAGCCGCACCAGCCGCTTGCGCGTGGTGTCCTTGGACACTGCCTGCACCACGAGTTCGCCCGACAGCACTCGGTAGCGCGACGCCAAAATACCCCGCAGCCGCGCCGGCAGATCGGTGCAGTCGTCCCATGACTCCACGAGGCGGCTGTGCAGCGCCTTGTACAACTGGCGCGCTCGGTAGGCTGGCTGCCCGAGGTCGGCCAGGACGGCGTGCAAGGCCGGCTGATCCAGATCGAGGACGCACGGCAGCGACGCCGCTGCACCCGGCGCGGGCGTGTTGGCGGTAAGGTCGGCTTCGGTCAGGTTGAGGATTGGCAGCGACTTTGACATACACCTAGAGTATGCGTGCCACCGAGGCACACCGACCAGAGTAGATTGCCTCGGCTCAGCGAAACCGCATCCTGACGCACAATACCGTGCGACGGATACGTGAGGACATTGCCGTGAAGGGAAACGCATGGGGTATGTCGAAGAGTTGCGGAAGCTGGTCGGGTGCGGTCGGCTGCGATTCGGCGGGCATCAGTTTCGGCCGATCTGCCCCAAAACTCCCCCGGCTGTTGAGCGCTACAGTTGACGCTACGCGAACGGCGTCCCTACCATTGCCCATAACCCGGACGACCGGCGACCGCTAACGCTGTTTATGGATCGCCCCGGACGGGCGCTGTGCGTCCAACGACGCCGTACAGACCGCCTCGCCGAAACCATCATCTGTCTTCCCAGAGTTCGACGCGTAAGGAGCAAACCCCGCATGGTTGGAGCAACCTCCGTCCCATCGTCCGGCGGCACCCAGCAGTGGGTGTACCTGTTTGACGAGAGCAGTCCGGACTCTCGAAACTTGTTGGGCGGCAAGGGTGCCGGCTGCGCCAGCATGACCCAGGCCGGTTTGCCGGTGCCTCCGGGGTTTACCATCACCACCTCGGCGTGCGTGTACTACTACAAGGAAAACAACACGTTCCCGGAAGGCCTCTGGGAGCAGGCGTTGACGGCCCTGGCCGATATCGAAAAGAAGGCCGGCAAGAAGCTGGGCGACGCCAATGACCCGCTGCTCGTGTCGGTGCGCTCGGGCGCGCGCGTCTCGATGCCGGGCATGATGGACACCGTCCTGAACCTGGGTCTGAACGACACCAGCGTTGAGGGGCTGTCCAAGCTCACCAACAACCCGCGCTTTGCGCTGGACGCCTACCGTCGCTTCATCAGCATGTTTGGGCGCATCGTCCAGGGCATCGACACGGCCAAGTTCGACCACGTCCTGGACGAGGCGAAGGAGAAGGCCGGCGTCAAGTCCGACCCGGAACTGACCGCCGAGCAGTTGCGCGAGGTCGTGGCCGACTTCAAAAAGATCGTGCAGCAGGAGACGGGAGAAGAGTTCCCGTCTGACCCGCTCAAGCAGTTGCGGCTGTCGATCCAGGCCGTTTTCGGCTCGTGGATGGGCAAGCGGGCCGTGGACTACCGCCGCGCCGAGAAGCTGCCCGACGACTGGGGCACCGCCGTCAACGTGCAGATGATGGTATTCGGCAATATGGGCGACGACTCCGGCACCGGCGTGGCGTTCACCCGCGACCCGAACACCGGCGAGCGCGTCCTGTACGGCAACTTCCTGGCGAACGCGCAGGGCGAGGACGTGGTGGCGGGCATCCGCAACGCCGAGCCGATCTCGGCGATGGAGGCCCACAACGCGGAGACCTTCAAGCAGTTCGTCGGCTTTGCCGCGCAGCTTGAGAAGACCTACCGCGACATGCAGGATCTTGAGTTCACGGTGGAGCGCGGCAAGCTCTACATGCTCCAGACCCGCAGCGGCAAGCGGACGGGCCGCGCGGCCGTCAAGATCGCGAAGGACATGGTCGAGGAGAACCTGATCTCGACCGACGAGGCGCTGTTGCGCGTCGAGCCGCGCCACGTCGTCCAGTTGCTGCTGCCGCGCTTCGACGAGGCCGCAAAGGCTGCCGCCGACGCCGCCGGGCAGTTGATCGCGACAGGCGTCGCAGCGTCGCCGGGCGCGGCTGTTGGCGAAGTCGTGTTCGACCCGGACCGCGCCGAGCATCGGGCGGCTGCCGGCTCCCGCGTGATCCTGGTGCGGCCGGAGACGGCCCCTGACGACTTCCACGGCATGATCGTGTCACAGGGCATCCTGACCTGCCGCGGAGGCACATCCAGCCACGCGGCCGTGGTGGCGCGCGGCCTGGGCAAGCCCTGCATCGTGAGCGCCGAGACGATCCGGGTTGATCTGGACGCCCGCATCTTCACGGTCGGCGGCACGACGGTCAAGGAAGGCGATGTCATCTCCATTGACGGCACCACCGGCGAGGTGATGCTGGGCGAAGTGACGACGGTCGAGCCGAACTTCTCCGAAGACCTGGACCTGAAGGCGGTGTTGGCCTGGGCCGACGGCCGCCGCCGCCTGGGCACCTGGGCGAACGCTGACCGCGAGCGCGAGGCGGCCCACGCCCGCGAGCTTGGGGCCGAAGGCATCGGCCTTTGCCGCACGGAGCACATGTTCGAGGAGGCCGAGCGGCTGCCCGTCGTCCGGCAGATGATCCTGAACGCGGCGAAGGCCCGCAACGGCGAGGAACGCCCGAAGGCGCTGTACCTGGAAGCCCTGGAGACGCTGCTCGGCTACCAGAAGGGCGACTTCAAGGGGCTATTGAAGGCGATGGACGGCCTGCCGGTCATCATTCGCCTGCTGGACCCGCCGCTGCACGAGTTCCTGCCGAAGTACGAGGACGTGCTGGTAGACGTGACCGAGATGCGTGTGCGCGGCATCACGGGCGCAGAGCGCGACGAGAAAGAGGAGCTCCTGCAGGCCATTGCTTCGATGCGCGAGTCCAACCCGATGCTCGGCCTGCGCGGCTGCCGCCTGGGTCTGCTCTACCCTGAGATCAACGAGATGCAGGTGCGAGCGATCTTCGAGGCTGCCGTGGAGTTGAAGAAGGAAGGCTTCGACCCGCACCCCGAGATCATGATTCCGCTGGTCGGCGATGTCCGCGAGTTGCGCCGCGCCAAGGATCAGTTGGTCGAGGTGGCGAAGGATGTCATCGGTAAGGCCGGCCAGGACGTCGCCTACAAGTTCGGGACGATGATCGAAGTGCCGCGCGCCGCACTGACGGCCGGCGCGATTGCCGAGGAGGCTGAGTTCTTCAGCTTCGGCACCAACGACCTGACCCAGACAACCTACGGCTTCTCCCGCGACGACGCCGAGGGCAAGTTCCTGGGCTTCTATCAGGACGCCAAACTGCTCACGAATAACCCGTTCCAGGTCATCGACCCGGACGGCGTGGGCCGGCTCATCAAGATGGGCGTGGACGAGGGGCGGGCCGCGCGCCCGGACCTCGAAATCGGCATTTGCGGCGAGCACGGCGGCGATCCGGAGTCGGTGGAGTTCTGCCACCGCGCCGGCCTGAACTACGTCAGCTCGTCGCCGTTCCGCATCCCGGTAGCACGGCTGGCGGCGGCGCAGGCCGCAATCCGTGACGGCGGCTCGTCCGGCCCGGCCATCAGCACCACCGCGTAACGCGGCCCTCACCCCCAACCCCCTCTCCCACGAACGACGGGGCCACTCCTACGGCCTCCCCGTGTCACGAACGGCGGAGCCTCTCGGCTTCGCCGCCTCTCCGTGTCGCAAGCGGGAGAGGGGTAGCTTGCTGCACGATCAATCGAGCGAAGTCGATCCCGGCCTCCGAGTGGTACCCTTGTCGGAGGCGGCGTCGCTTCGCTCGTTTGCGTCGTTGCCGCCCCCATCCGACACCCCAACACGATGCCTGATTCGCCCAGGAGGTTCCGGTGCTTCATATCACGCCTCATCCCGAGGTCCGTGCACGGCTCGAAGAACTGGAAGACCGGACCCTGTCGAAGTTCGCCGCGCGGAGCGTCGATGCGTCCGGCCGGCGCTGGGAGCAGCAGGAAGACCCCCTGCGAATGTCCTACCAGCGCGACCGCGACCGAGTGATTCACTGCAAGGCGTTCCGGCGGCTAAAGCACAAGACCCAGGTCTTCATCGCGCCGAAGGGCGACCATTACCGCACGCGCCTGACGCATACGATGGAAGTGACCCAGGTGGCGCGGACCATCGCGCGGGCGCTCAACCTGAACGAAGACCTGACCGAAGCGACCGGCCTGGCACACGACCTGGGGCACACGCCGTTCGGGCACGCCGGCGAAGACGCCATGGCCGAGATCCTCGGACACTTTCGGCACAATGAGCAGAGCGTCCGCGTGGTCGAATACCTGGAGCGGGAAGGGCGCGGCCTGAATCTGGCAGAGCAGGTGAAGGACGGCATCCTGCGGCACTCGAAGCTGCGCGAGAGCGTGGCCGCCGAGGGCTGGGGCGTCGCCAGCACCCTGGAGGGCCAGATCGTGAAGCTGGCAGACAGCATCGCCTATCTCGCCCACGACATTGATGATGCGCTGCGGTCGCGCGTCATCACCCAGGATGACATCCCCGGCGAGTTCCTGGAGGCGTTCGGCACGACGACCGGCCAGCGCATTGAGACGCTGGTTAGCGACATCGTGGATTACAACTGGCGGGTAGCAACCGGCGACGGCGCAACCTGGCAAGATGCGGTGGGCAACGGAGTCGCCATCGCGATCAGCCCGCCGACGCTGAAGTTGTTTAACGGCCTGCGGGAGTTCATGTTCAGCAACGTCTATACCGCGTCCGACGCGAAAGCGGACAACCCGAAGACGGTGTTCGTGATCCACGCGCTGTTTGAGCACTTCTGCCAGCACCCGGAGCAGATGCCGGCCGAGTTCCAGGAGAATCCGCGCGACGAGCCGCTGGAACGGCGGGTCGCCGACTACATCGCCGGCATGACGGACCGCTACGCTGTCAAGACGTTCGAGCAGCAGTACGTCCCGCGCGAATGGGCCGTCTTCTCGTAGTAGCCAGGACTGAGAGGTGTAGTCGGCGTCCGGCGCTGGCCCGCTCAGCCAAACCAGGGTCGTCCGCGCCCCGGTCCACGCCTGCCCGTCCGGATGTGATAGCCCCGTAGTCCTCTGAGCACTCATCGGGCTTCCCTTCCGTCACCCTGCGCGGGCATGATTCCGACAAGCGCGGCGCTAGCGCGCTCGTCGTGCCCCTCACGCTGTACTCACGCACCTGACGAGGACGCCTGTGCCCGACTCGACGATTGACGAGATCAAGCGCCGTCTCGATGTCGTTGACATCGTCGGCCAGACCGTGCAGCTCAAGCGGTCCGGCAAGAGCTTCAAAGGGCTGTGCCCATTCCACAACGAGAAAAGCGGGTCGTTCTACGTCAGCCCAGAGCGCGGCACCTGGCGCTGCTTCGGCTGCGGCGAGGGTGGCGACATCTTCTCGTTCGTCCAGAAGCGCGACAACCTCGACTTCCGGGAGGCGCTGCGGATGCTGGCCGACCGAGCCGGCGTCACGCTGGAGGAGACGGCGCGGCCGGACCCCGGCGTGCGGCAGGAGCGCGATCGCCTGCTCGGAATCCTCGACTCGACGGAGTTGTACTACCGCGCCTGTCTGGCCGGTGAGACCGGTGCCGAGGCCCGCGCTTATTTCGTCGGGCGCGGCGTCGAGCCGGACACGCTGGACCGTTTTGGCCTCGGCTACTCCGACGCCAACGGGCGCGGCCTTGAACGCCACCTGACGCGCGCCGGCTACAGCACCGACGAGTGCGTCAAGGCGGGGGCGCTCGGGCGGAGTGAGGACGGCACCCGCGTCTACGACCGCTTCCGCGACCGCGTCATCTTCCCGATCCGCGACGTGGACGGCCGGGTGATCGGCTTTGGCGGCCGAGCGATGCGCGCCGACCAGCAACCGAAGTACCTCAACACCGCGCAGTCGGAGTTGTTCGACAAGGGCACTAATCTGTACGCCCTCGATCTGGCGAAGGATGCCGTCCGCAAGGTCGGGCAGGCTATCGTCGTCGAGGGGTACATGGACGCGCTGATGGCGCATCAAGCGGGCTTCACGAACGTGGTGGCAACGCTCGGCACGGCCATCACCGAGCGCCATGTGCAGGTGCTTCGCCGCCAGAGCGCCCGCGAGATCGTGCTGTGCCTGGACAACGACGCGGCCGGCCTGCGGGCGGCGCTGCGCGGCTCGGGCGTGGCCCATGACAGCACGAAGGACGAGGCGCCGCGCATCGACTTCAGCCTGCTGAACCGCTCGGAGCGGCTGCGCCAGCGCGAGCAGCCGGCCATCTACATCGAGCGGCGCACCATCCTCAAAGCGTTCTCGTTGACGGGCGGCAAAGACCCCGACGAAGTGATTCGCCACGACCCGACGCAGTGGGAGCGCGAGTCTGCCGCCGCCAAGCCGATCATCGACTTCGTGTTCGACAACCTGCGAAGTGTTTACGACCTATCGCAGACGCAGGGCCGCCGCGAAGCTGCGACGGCTGCCGTCGGGCTGGTCTATGACGTGGCCGACCCCATCGACCGCGACCAGTACCTACAGCGACTGGCCGCCATCATCGGCACCGACGTGGACGTGCTGCGCGAACTGCTGCGCCGGCGGATGCACGTCGTCCAGCGGGCGGACACCACAGCCGCCCCGACCCAAAGGCAGCCGTACGCCGGCTTCGACGGGCCGGGGGGGCAGAATCGAGGGCTCGGCACCCCGTCTGCTGGCCCGGCCGCGAATCCACCGACGCCTGCCATGCGTACGGACCAACAGGTGGGTGCCGACGAGCGGCTACAAGACCTGGTCATTGCGCTGCTGCTGCGAAGCGGACCCGGCGAGTCCTGGCCCGACGAACTGGACTTCGAGAGTACGCCGCACCGTGAGATCCTCAAGGCGCTGGCAACTGGTGCCGCCTGGCCCGACGCCGCGACGGCGCTGGACCGGTTGCAGCAGGCCTTTGACACTGACTTTCCTGAGACACTCCGGCGCGTGCAGGCCCGCGACGAAGAGAACGAGCGGATCTCCGCTGACGACTTGGCCCGTGAGTTCGAGGTTCGCCGTTTGGAGTTGCGTAAACATCGGCTGTTCAGGCAACATCAGGCACTCGTTGCAGCCCTGCGTGAGGAAGGAGAGGGGCTGGACGTTGCGGAACGGCGAGAGTCCCATGAGCGACTCGCCCGATTAGCCGTGGGCATCGGTGAGACCATCGCCGAACAGCAGCGGCTCGGGGTGATCGGTACCGCGTCCTGGAGTATCCGACGGGGGCAGGAGGTCCTAGGTGGTTGACGATCCGCACAGCATCCTCGTCGCGAACGACGCGACTGAGACTGAAGCCCTGCCCTTGTTCGAGTCGGACGCATTCTCCGAGTTGCACGCTGTCATCGCTGACGCCATCGGCCCGATCGAGGAGTTGCTTGGCGAGGACGAGTTGAGCGTAGACGCGCTCGGCAGCGACGTGCTGATGCCCAATCCGATCGTCGTGTCAGACGGCGACGCCGATGTCATCGTGGCGGACGACGAACCGCGCGAGCGCACCGCTTCGCGCACGATCCCGACCATCGGGTGGATCGCACCGACCGACGCTGATCTGCTGCTTGAAGAAGCCGAGGAAGTAGACCCGGTGGTGTCGCTGGCCTTCGCCGACCGCCCGTCGCGGACCGGCGAGCCGACCGCCGAGGCGCTGGCCCGTCCCGAGGACACGGAGGGTCTGGAAGACCACGTCCGGATGTATCTCCGGGAGATCGGCCTGGTGCCGCTCCTTTCGTGGGACGACGAGAAGCGTCTAGCCCGGCGGATGGAAGAAGGCATCTACCTGGAGCGCATCGCCCGCGATGTCCAGATGGACGAGGCCACCGAGACTGCGCTCGAAGTCATGGCCGAACTCGAGCGGCGCTTTGAAGCGCGTTTCGGCCTGCTGCCGATCTGGTACCCGGACGTGGAAGCGACGGCGGCGGCGTTCCGAGCGGCCATGATCAAGTTTGGAGATACGGCCGAAGTTGCCGTTGATCGGTGCGAGGCGCTCGCGGAGTTGGCAACGACGGCCGCAGACGTCTTGCGCGAAGAACTGATCGAGTTCTCGACGCTCTGCCGCGTGATCCCGTCGGAGGTGCGCGACTGGGTTGCCGCGCGCCGGGCTGATGGCGACACCGGTCCGCTTTGTCCCATCGTCGGCCGGGCGCTGACGGTCGATCCGCACGCGCTTGCCGACCACCTGGGCTGGGTCCAGTTCGAGTCCGAGCGCGCCCGCGCCGCTCTGACAGAAGCAAATCTGCGGCTGGTCGTCAGCGTCGCCAAGAAGTACATCGGCCGGGGCATGTCGCTGCTGGACTTGATCCAGGAGGGCAATATCGGCTTGATCCGCGCCGTTGAGAAGTTCGAGTATCGCAAGGGGTACAAGTTCAGCACCTACGCGACGTGGTGGATCAGGCAGGCCATCACCCGAGCGATTGCCGACCAGGCCCGCACGATCCGTATCCCCGTCCACATGGTCGAGACGATCAACCGCCTGAGCCGACTGACGCGACGGCTGGTGCAGGATCTTGGCCGCGAGCCGACATCGGAAGAGCTTGGCGCGGAGATGGAGATCACCCCCGACCGGGTACGTGACATCCTGAAGGTGGCACAAGACCCGGTCTCGCTCGAAACGCCGATTGGCGAAGAGGAAGACAGTCACCTTGGCGACTTCATCGAGGATCACGGCGCGATGGCCCCATCGGATGCGGCCTCGCACCAGTTGCTCAAGGAGCAGGTCGAGGACGTGTTGGACTCGCTGACCGGTCGCGAGCGCCGGGTGCTCCAGCTACGGTTCGGCCTGGACGACGGGCGGCAGCGCACGCTCGAAGAGGTCGGCCGGGAATTCGGCGTGACGCGGGAGCGCATCCGCCAGATTGAGGCGAAGGCCCTGCGGAAGCTTCGGCACCCGAGCCGATCCAAGAAGCTGCGCGACTACCTGGAATAGCCGCGCATCCTGGCAGGGGGCAGCACAGGCGCGATTCATCGCGCCCAAAGGGGTAGGAGTGCGGGCGCGATGAATCGCGCCGGTACGTTGAACTGAGAAGTGGAATTGCGGCTCCCCCTGTCCCGCTTGCGACGAGGGGAGGCCCGAAGGGATGTTGCGGCTGCTGCCACAAAAAGCGGGGCGCGGCCCCGCGAATATCGTCCTACGGACGACATCGCAGGCGATGTTTGCGCCGCGCAGCAGGGGCCCAGTCGTTCGTGAGGGGGCCGGGGGTGAGGGTTGACGCAAAGACCGGGGTTTGACGCAATCGTTCCCGCATCGGCTCCGGCATACTAGCCGCATGGAAGTCTGGGCGATTGCCAGCGGCAGCTCCGGGAACGCATACCTGCTCCGCACCGAAACTGAGACCGTCCTGGTCGAGTGCGGCATTCCGCTCAGTCGCATCACCGGGTTCCTGAAGAAGCTTGGCGTCAGCCCGTACGACCTGACGGGCGTCCTGCTGACCCACGACCACACTGACCACACCAGGTCCGCGCGCCAGCTTTCCGATCGGTACGGCGTGCCGATCATCGCCACGCGCGGAACGCTTGGGCGTGAGCCGCTGCGCGACGCCGAGAACGCCCGCCCGATTGATACCGACCGGGCGTTTCGGCTGGGCAGCCTGGAAGTCCTGCCGTTCAAGGTGCCGCACGACGCCTATGAGCCAGTCGGCTTCAAGATCAGAGGACATGGCAGCACCGTCACCGTGACGACGGACCTGGGCTTTGTGC
>Ga0105048_10010872_pt1 | contig 14401 bp, 16 predicted proteins | sample MAT05_FD_78382 | JGI IMG/M metagenome (GOLD analysis project Ga0105048, IMG submission 78382) | Freshwater microbial communities from Lake Fryxell liftoff mats and glacier meltwater in Antarctica - MAT-05 | ecosystem: Environmental > Aquatic > Freshwater > Ice > Liftoff microbial mat | place...
CTCCGGCGCGGATGTAGTCCTTGGCCCGCTCGACCGCCCGCTTGTAGCCGTCATGGGTGAAATTCGACACCGCCTCGCCGACCGGGGCCGTTTCGCCCAGATCGCGCATCGCGGGCGGGGCGCGGTCCAGATCGCGCAGGCTGTCCATCACCCGTTCGGCCGCCTGCGCATAGGCCGCCCGCGCCGACAGGCCCGACCCGACCCAGGCCGGGGCAACCAGCGTCACTTCGCCCTTGACCCCGTCCAGCACCGCCACCACCGACGGCCGCAACAGCACGGCATCCGGCAGACCCAGCGGATCGGGGTTCACGTCGGGCAGATGCTCGACCAGACGGATCATGTCGTAGCCCAGATAGCCGAACAGGCCGCTGGCAATGGCGGGCAGTCCCTCGGGCAGGTCGACGCGGCTTTCCGCGATCAGGTCGCGCAGCGCATCTAGCGGGGGTTTCTGTTGTGCGACAAAGGCTTGCGCGTCAAACCGTGCCTCGCGGTTGATGCGCGCCGTGGTGCCGTGGCACTGCCAGATCAGGTCGGGCTTCATGCCCACCACCGAATAGCGGCCGCGCACTTCGCCCCCCGTCACCGATTCCAGCATGAACGTGTCGGTCCGCGCCTCGGCCAGTTTCAGCATCAGCGATACGGGCGTGTCGAGATCGGCGGCCAGCCGGGCATAGACCAGCTGGTTGACACCGGCCGTCCAGCCGCGTTCGAATTCTTCAAAGCCGGGCTCGAGTTTCATGGCCCGCCTCAGTTGAACTGCGCCTGCACGGCGTTGATCGCCGCCTGATCCAGCGTGATGCCCGCCTGCCCGGTAAGCGCGTTGGTGTAAAGCGTGAAGGCATCCTGCGCGATGGCCTGCCGGGCACTGCTGGCAATCGCTTCGCGCAGCGCCGTGGCATCGTCGCCTTCGCTGGCGGCTGCCGTCACCGTGTCGAGCCGCAGGACCGCGGTGAACCCCGCCGTCTCGATCACCCGCAAATCGCCCGGAGCCATCTCGAACGCGGCGGTCAGCACATCGGCGGGGGCACCCGGCAGGCTGCCCTGCCGGTCGATGCGGGCGGTGGTCTCGACACTGCCGTAATCCCCGAGCGGCTCTGCGGATTCAACGGCGGATTTCACCGCGACCGCGTGGTCGGCCAACGCTTTGGCCAGCGCATCGGTGCGCCAGGCCTCTGCCACCGCGTCGCGGGCCTCGGCGAAGGGAATGGGCGCCGGGGGCACGATCTCGTCCAGCCGCACCGCCACGATGCCGCCGTCGTCCAGCAGGATCGCCTCGGGAAAATCGCCCTGCGCCGCCGCGTCGGCCGCGGTGCGGAACGCCGGATACGCCGCAATGCCCGCGCCGTCTGACGAGCCCGGCACATGATCGGTCTGCGCCAGCGTCAGCCCCTGTTCGGCGGCGACCTCTTCCAGCGTGGCGCCGCCCGCCAGCAGGTCATCGACAGCCTCGACCTTGTCGGCGATGGCCCGACGGGCGGCGTCGGTCTGCATCTCGGTCAGCAGGGCCGGGCGCGCCTGGTCAAAGGACGTCTCTTGCGCGGGCAGGATCGCGTTCATCCGGAACAGCGCCGGGCCGAGGCCGGACACCAGCGGCCCGGCGATACCCGGGCCGGTCAGCGCGAACACCGCATCGCCCGCAGCGCCAAGGTCGGCCTTCGTGACATCGCCAAGGTCGATATCCTCCAGCGCCAGACCGCGGTCGGCGATCAGCGTGTCGAACGATTCGCCGGCGTCAAGACGCGCGCGGGCGGCGGCGGCCTCGGCGTCGGTCGGGTAGACCAGCCGCTCGACAAGGCGCTTTTCCGGGATCACGAATTCGGCAATGCGTTGATCATACAAGGCTTTCGCAGCCGTCTCATCGACCGGCATCGACGGTGCCAGATCATCGGGCAGGGCCGCGATATAGCTGAGGCGCTTGGCCTCTGGTGTGGTGAAGCGGGCGATGTTCGCGGTGTGATAGGCCGCAAGGTCGGCGTCGGTCGGGGTCGGAACCGGGGTGGGCAGGTCGGCTTCGGTCACCCGCAGCAGCGAAAAGCCACGCGTCTCGGCCGCCCAGCCATAGATCGTCTCTGTCACCACGGCGGGCGCCGCAAAGCCGCCGACCACGGCGCCCTGCAGGATCGACCGGGCGATATCCTCACGCAGGGTCGTCTCATACTCGCGTTCGGTCATGTTGTTCTGCTCCAGCACAAGCCGATAGGTGTCGCGCTCGAACCGGCCGGCAGTGCCCTGAAACGCCTGCATCCCGGTGATTTCCGCCGCGACAACCGCATCGCCCGCCGAAATGCCGATGCGGGCGGCCTCGGCGTCAAGCGCTGTCTGGGTCAGCACTTTTTGCAGCACCTGCCGGTCGAGCCCAAGGGCGCTGGCCTGCGACAGGGTGATCTGCGTGCCGAACTGCTGCGACAGCGTGGCAAGGTCCTGTTGCAGCGCGCGGGCATAGGTGTTGACGTCGATGTCACGGTCACCCACGCGGCCGATCGAGGTCACGTTGGTGCCGAAACTGGTGACGCCAAAGCCGGTGAGGCTGCCGATCAGCACCAGAAGCAGCACCCAGACACCAAGTGACATGCCCTTGGACTTCTTCTTGGGGGTCTCGGTGTCGGGCGTCGGGGGTTTTGACATGATCAGCCTGCTGGATAAGGGTCGCAGATGTGTATGCGCCAAAGCGCGGCGGGGCAAGTGGTGCGAAGACTAGGCGCGGAAGTGGTTGAGCCGGTTGAACATTTCCGTGATCCCGCCGGTATCGGCATTGGCAAAGGCGATGCGGATCTGCCGCAGGCCTTCGGCAGACCCGTCTGGCTGGAACATGGTGCCGGGCAGCATCAGAAGCGACTGTTCGGTAACCAGCCGTTTGCACAGCATCTCCGAGCCGATGTCGAACGGGTGCTGCACGTAGGCAAAGTAGGCGCCGCAACCAAGCAGGGTCCAGCCCTCCAACGCCGTGAACCCGTCGACCATTGCCGCCCGCCGCCGCAGAATCTCGTCACGCTCTCCGGCCACCCATTGCGACAGGTTGCACAGGCCCCAGAGCGCGCCGATCTGGCCCAGTTGCCCGGGGCAGATGGCGACGGTGTCGAGGAATTTCTCGACCTCGGCCAGCCGCGCCGGCGCGGCGATGACCGCGCCGACCCGGTGGCCGGTCAGGCGGTATGCCTTTGAAAAGCTGTAGAGATGGATGAAGGTGTCGGCCCAGTCGGGGTCTTCGAACAGGGCATGGGGGCGGCCGGGGCGGCTGTCGAAATCGCGGTAGGTCTCATCGACGATCAGGGCGAGGCGGTGCCGGCGGGCCAGATCGCGGAACGCGGCGAGCGTTTCGGCGGGGTATTCGGCACCGCCCGGATTGTTGGGCGAGACCAGCACGACGGCGCGGGTGCGGGGCGTGATCAGCGCCGCCGCATCGCCCGCATCGGGGATCAGGCCGGGGCCGGTCGCCAGCGGCACGGTGGCAACCCCGGCCATGTCGAACCACATCTTGTGGTTGAAATACCACGGTGTCGGCAAGATCACCTCATCGCCCGCGCCGGCCAGTGTCGCCATCACGGCGGTGAAGGCCTGATTGCAGCCCTGCGTGATCGCCACCTGATCGGGCGCGATCTGGCCTGCGTAGGCGTCAGACCACTGCGCCGCCACTTCGGCCCGGAGTGCGGGGAGGCCCAGAACCGGACCATAAAGATGGGCCGCGGGATCGTGCAGCGCCGCCTCGGCCAGAGCCTGTCGCAGCGCCAGCGGCGGGCTTTCCACCGGGGCGGCCTGGCTTACGTTGATCAGCGGGCGGTCGGGCGGAAAGGCGACCCCCGCCAACCAGCGGCGCGCCTCCATCACCGGGGGGGCGGAGGTTGCGGCCATGGCGGGGTTGAGGGGGTGGAGCATGGCGATTTTCCTGTCTGTCATCGGTGCACCTGCCGTGCAGCCCCTGATCGTGCAAAGTGAAGCTCAGTCGGTGCCGCGGAACGGCTGGACATATTGCAGCGCCATATCCCAGGGAAAGAAGATCCAGGTGTCCTGGCTGACTTCGGTGATGTAGCTGTCGACCATCGGCTTGCCCGAGGGTTTGGCATAGACGGTGGCGAAATGCGCCTTTGGATACAGGCGGCGGACCAGTTCGAGCGTCTTGCCGGTATCGACCAGATCGTCGACGATCAGGATGCCGGTGCCGTCGGTCATCAGGTCGGCCTGCGGCGACTTCGTCACCACGGCGTCCATCTGGCTTTGGTGGCTGTAGCTTTTGACGCTGATGGTGTCGACGACCCGGATGTCAAGCTCGCGAGAGACGATCATCGCCGGCACAAGGCCGCCCCGGGTAATGCCCACCACCGCCCGCCAGGCCCCACCATCGGGGCCCTTGCCGTCGAGCCGCCAGGCGAGCGCCCGGGCGTCGCGGTGGATCTGGTCCCAGGAGACATGAAAGCCTTTTTCGTGCGGCAGGCGGTCGTTCATCGTCGGGCTCCTTGTGCCGAAGCAGCGTGCCGAAGCAGCGGGGGGCCAGCCCCCCGCACCCCCCGGGATATTTGACAACAGAAGAAAAGGCGGGTCATTGCAGGGCGACCTTGACGCCGAGCAGGGCGAGGAGGCCGCCGAAGGTGCGGTCGAGGATGGTTTTCAGGCTGATGTAACCGGCGCGGGTGCGGTCGAGCGAGAAGATGCGGGCGACGAGCGTGTTCCAGACGGTTTCATTCAGGAACACCACGCCCAGCAGGGCGGCGTAGACCCCCGGGCCGGTGCCCTGCGGCACGGTGCCGAGGAAAATGGCCGAGAACATCACTGCGGGTTTGGGGTTGGCAAGCTGGGTCAGCAGGCCAAGGCGGAAGGCCGAGAGCGCCGAGCGGGGAAGGGGGCGGCTATCGGTGGTGTCGAACGGCGTGGTGGCGCTGCGCCACAGGGTGACGCCCATCCAGACCAGATACGCCCCGCCGCCGATCTTGAGTGCCCACAGCAGCGCCGGGGCGGCGGCGAACAGCAGGGTCAGGCCGAACATCGCGCAGGCCGCCCAGGCCACCGCGCCCGCGCCGATGCCGGTTGCCAGCGCGGCGCCGGTGCGGAAGCCCTCGGTCAGGCCGGTGCGGGCGGCCATCAGCACCGCTGGCCCGGGCGAGACGGCGGCGAACAGCGACAACGCCGCGAAGGCCAGAAAGGCGGCGAGGGTCATTGCTTGCGGCCCGTCACCACGTCGATGTCTGGGGCGTCGACCGCCTTCATGCCGACGACATGATAGCCGGCGTCGACATGCAGAACTTCGCCCGTGGTGCCCGAGCCGAGGTCCGAGAGCAGGTAAAGGGCCGCCTTGCCGACCTCTTCCTGCGTCACGTTGCGGCGGAGCGGCGAGTTCAGTTCGTTCCATTTCATGATGTAGCGGAAATCGCCGATGCCCGAGGCGGCCAGCGTCTTGATCGGGCCGGCCGAGATGGCGTTGACCCGGATGCCGTCGCGGCCGAGGTCTTCGGCGATGTATTTCACCGACGCCTCGAGCGCGGCCTTGGCAACGCCCATCACATTGTAATGCGGCATCACCTTTTCCGCGCCGAAATAGGTCAGCGTCAGCAGCGACCCGCCCGGCCCCATCATCGCCGCCGCCCTCTGACAGATCGCGGTGAAGGAGTAGACCGAGATATCCATCGTCATGCGGAAGTTGGCCGCGGACGTATCGACATAGCGGCCGCGCAATTCGTTCTTGTCGGAAAACCCGATGGCGTGAACCACGAAGTCGACGCTGCCCCAGATCGACTTCAGATGGGCGAACAGCGCGTCCATCGAGCCAGCGTCGGCCACGTCGCATTCGAACATCTCGGTCGCGCCGATCGATGCCATCAGCGGTTCGACCCGCTTTTTCAGCGCCTCGCCCTGGTAGGAAAACGCGATTTCGGCCCCGTGGTCGGCAAGGGCCTTGGCGATGCCCCAGGCGATGGATTTGTCATTGGCGAGGCCCATGATGAGGCCGCGCTTTCCTGCCATCAGTCCGGTTGACATCGCCATCCCTCGTCTCATTTGTGTTCCATCGACGTGTAGGCGATTGATGCGGCTGCATCAAGGGCAGGGGGATGGGGCGATGGACAGAAGCGGTATCTTTGCGGGGGACGATCCGTTTGCAATTGCAAGGGGCTGGCTGGCCGAGGCCGAGGCGGTGGAGCCGAACGACCCCAACGCCATTGCGCTGGCCACGGTCGATGGGCAGGGGCTGCCGAATGTGCGGATGGTGTTGCTGAAGGACATCGAACCGGCGGGGTTCGTGTTCTACACCAACTATGACAGCGCCAAGGGGCGAGAGATTGCGGCCAGCGGGCAGGTGGCCTTTGTGGCACACTGGAAATCGCTGCGCCGCCAGATCCGGGTGCGGGGGCAGGTCACGCGCGAGGAGGGGGCGGCGGCGGATGCCTATTACACCAGCCGCAGCCTGAAGTCGCGTCTGGGGGCCTGGGCGTCGCAGCAGTCGCAGCCGCTGGCGTCGCGGGGGGCGCTGATGGCCGAGGTGGCGAAGGTCACGCTGGCGCAGGGGACCAATCCGGCGCGGCCGCCGTTCTGGGGCGGCTTTCGCATCGACCCGGTTGAAATCGAGTTCTGGGCCGACGGCGCATTTCGGTTGCACGACCGGTTTCGCTGGTCGCGGCCGGCGGCGGATCAGCCGTGGACGGTGGTCCGCCTCAGCCCCTGAAACCGGGCAAAGTCGCGCCCGAATTTCGCGCTTCGCGAATGATCTCACCGCGTTGGCTGCGGGAACTCCGCTTGCAACAGCGATGGTTAGGCATCATGACTGCTATCTGGGGCTTCATCTGGGGAGACGGCCGCCACAATGAGTGAAGATGATGAGACCGTGCACATTGTGCAGGGTCAAGTAAAATGGTTCGATCCTGCAAAGGGCTTCGGGTTCATCGTGGCCGAGGGGGCGACGGCAGACATCCTGCTGCACGCCAACGTCTTGCGGAACTACGGGCAAAGCTCGGTCGCCGACGGGGCCGGCATCACCGTCAAGGCGCAGATTACCCAGCGGGGTATCCAGGCGATCGAGGTGGTCCGGATCGACCCGCCCCCCGGAATGGCGCTGCCGCTGGTCGAGGAAAACGCCCCCGGCACGATGGAAGAACTGGCGGCGCTGCCGCTGGAGCCGGCCCGGGTCAAATGGTTCGACAAATCCAAGGGGTTCGGGTTTGCCAACGTGTTTGGCCAGCCCGAGGATGTGTTCATTCATGTCGAAGTGCTGCGGGTATCGGGCTTTGCCGACTTGCAGGCGGGCGAGGCGGTGTGCCTGCGCATCGTGGAGGGCAAGCGGGGCCGGATGGCGATGCAGGTGGTGTCGTGGGAAGCCTCGACGCGGGGGACGCCGTGAAGGTGGGGGACGCCGTGCAGGTGGGGGACGCCGTGACGGTGGGGGACGCCGTGAAGGCGGGGGATGCCGTGAAGGTGGGGGGCGCCGTGACGGTGGGGATCCTGCTGGCGCTGATGGCAGGGCCTGCGGCGGCGGCCTGCGCGCCCGAGGTTGTCGAGGTGCGCGGTGCCGGGGGCGTGGCGCGGTTCAACGTCGAGGTCGCCGATGCTGCCGATGAACGGGCGCTGGGGCTGATGAACCGCCCCAGGATGGCCAGCGGTGCGGGGATGCTGTTTATCTATGACAAACCGCAGCGGGCCGGGTTCTGGATGAAGAACACGCTGATCCCGCTCGACATGATCTTTGCCGACACAAGCGGTCTGGTGACGCGGGTGCATGAAAACGCCAGGCCGCTGGACAAGACGCTGATCGACGGCGGTCCGGGGGTGTCTTTCACATTGGAGATCAACGGCGGGCTGGCGCGGCGGATCGGGATCGGCGAAGGCTCGGTGCTGCGTCATCCGGCGATTGACCAGGCAACGGCAGCCTGGCCCTGCACCGAGTAGGCTTTTCATTCCCGGCGGGACTTGCTATGACACCGGCGACGGAGTGTAGCGCAGTCTGGTAGCGCGCCTGGTTTGGGACCAGGATGTCGGGGGTTCGAATCCTCTCACTCCGACCAAAATCCTGATCTTGGGGCCGATGCCGGGGGTTTTCCACCCCCGGACCCCCGGAGGATATTTGGGAACAGAAGATTGGAAAGTTCAGTTACATTGTCGGGGTTGCGGGAGCTTTGATGATGAAATTTGACAATTCCTATCTGCGGGATCTGCCGGGCACCTATCTGCGTCTTGACCCCGATGTGGCGCCCTCGCCGCGGCTGGTGGCCTATAACGACGATCTGGCGGCGGCGTTGGGGCTGGAGATCGCACCCGGTCAGGCGGCGCGGTGGTTTTCGGGGGCCGAGGTGCCCGAGGGGGCCGCACCTTTGGCCATGGCCTATGCGGGGCACCAGTTTGGCGGGTTCTCGGCGCAGCTTGGCGACGGGCGGGCGCATCTGCTGGGCGAGGTTCTGGGGCCGGACGGGCGGCGGTGGGACATTCACCTCAAAGGCTCGGGGCGGACGCCGTTTTCGCGCGGTGGCGACGGGCGGGCGGCGGTCGGCCCGATGCTGCGCGAATTCCTCATGGGCGAGGCGATGGCGGCACTTGGCATTCCGACGACCCGGGCGCTGAGCGTGGTGGCGACGGGGCAGGAGGTTCTGCGCGACACCGGACGGGTGCCGGGCGCGGTGCTGGCCCGCGTTGCGGCGAGCCATCTGCGGGTGGGGACGTTCCAGTTCTTTGCGGCGCGGGGCGAGGTGGGCCACCTTCGTGCGCTGACCGACTACACCATCGCGCGGCATTGTCCCGGGGCCGACGGCGCGCTTGGCCTGTTCGATGCGGTGGCCGCAACGCAGTGCAGGCTGATCGCGCAGTGGATGGGGGTCGGGTTCATTCACGGGGTGATGAACACCGACAACATGGCGCTGTCGGGCGAGACCATCGACTATGGTCCCTGCGCCATGATGGACGCCTATGCGCCGGGCCGGGTGTTTTCGTCGATTGACCGGCAGGGGCGCTATGCCTATGCCAACCAGCCGCTGATCCTTGGCTGGAATCTGGCGCGGTTCATCGAGGCGCTGGTGCCGCTGATCGACGCGGACGGCGAGCGTGCCGTCGAGATTGCCAATGACCGGCTGGGGCGTATCGCCGGGGCGTATCAGGCGGAATGGCTGGCGGTGATGCGGGGAAAGCTTGGACTGTCGGGGCAGGATGCGGGCGATCTGGCGCTGGCCGACGGGTTTCTTGCGGCGATGGCGGCTGCGGGGGCGGATTTCACGTTGGCCTTCCGGCGGCTGGGCGGGGCGATGGAGCCCGCGCTGGAGGCGGCGCTGGCCGACTGGCTGCCCGCCTGGGCCGCGCGGGGCGGGCGGGCGGCACCGGGGTGCAACCCGGCGGTGATCGCGCGCAACCACCTGGTCGAGGCGGCGCTGGAGGCCGCCACCGCAGGCGACATCGTGCCGTTCGAGCGGCTGCTGGCGGCGGTGCGCCAGCCCTATGCCCCCGAGGCCGGGCGCGAAGCGTTCGTGCTGCCGCCGCCCGACGGGCTGGCCCCGCATGTCACCTATTGCGGCACCTGAGCCGGTGGGATGTCGCGCGCGATGTTGACGTGCCGACCCCTGTCGGGCGAGTTTGACACCAACGGGAGGACGCTGATGACGGATATGCGATTTCTGGATCACCTGCGCGAGACGCTGTCAGGGATCGAGGCCGAGGGCCTGACAAAGCGCGAGCGGTTCATCGAGGGCGCGCAGGGGGCCCATGTGACGGTGGGCGGGCGGCGGATGCTGAACCTGTGCGCCAACAACTATCTGGGCCTTGCCGATGATGCGCGGCTGGTGGCTGCGGCCAGCGCGGCGATGGACAGCCACGGCTTTGGCCTGGCCTCGGTCCGGTTCATCTGCGGCAGTCAGGACATCCATCGCGCGCTGGAGCGGCGTCTGGCGGGTTTTCTCGGGATGGAGGACGCTATTCTGTTCGGATCGTGTTTCGACGCCAACGGCGGGCTGTTCGAGCCGCTGCTGGGGCCCGAGGATGCCATCATCTCTGACAGTCTGAACCATGCGTCGATCATCGACGGGGTGCGGCTTTGCAAGGCCAGACGCTATCGCTATGCCAACTCGGACATGACCGATCTGGAACTGCAACTGGCGACGGCGGTCAGGGATGGCGCGCGGTTCGTCGTGATCGCCACGGATGGCGTGTTTTCGATGGACGGATATCTTGCTGATCTTAAAGCGATTTCCGCACTGGCCGAGAGGTATGGCGCGATGGTGATGGTGGATGACTGCCACGCCACAGGGTTCATGGGGCCGCGCGGGGCGGGCACTCCGGCGCATGCGGGGGTCCGTGTCGACATTCTGACCGGCACGCTTGGCAAGGCTTTGGGCGGGGCCTTGGGCGGCTATGTGGCGGCGTCGCAGCCGGTGGTCGACCTGCTGCGTCAGCGGGCGCGGCCCTATCTGTTTTCCAACGCGCTGCCCCCGGCGGTGGTGGGTGCGGCGCTGGCGGCGATTGACATCGTCGAGGCGGCCGACGACCTGCGCGCGCACCTGTTCCACACCGCGGCCTATTGGCGGGACGGGTTGCAGGCGATGGGGTTCCGGCTGTTGCCGGGCGAGCATCCGATCATACCGGTGATGCTGGGCGAGGCGCCGCTGGCCCAGGCTTTTGCGCAGGCGCTGGACAGGCGGGGGGTGATGGTGTCGGCGTTCTTCTATCCGGTGGTGCCGCGCGGCGGGGCGCGCATCCGCACGCAGATGAACGCGGCGCTGACGATGGACGATCTCGATTTCGCGCTCGAGGCGTTCGGCGCGGCCGGCACAGAGGTGAGGGCAATCCGGTGAAGGCACTGGTCAAGGCGAGGCCCGAGGTCGGGTTGTGGATGGAGCAGCGCCCGGTGCCGGGGATCGGGCCCGAGGATGTGCTGATCCGCGTCAACAGGACCGGCATCTGCGGCACCGACATTCATATCTGGAACTGGGACGACTGGGCGGCGCGAACCGTGCCGGTGCCTCTGGTGACGGGGCATGAGTTTGCGGGCGAGATCGTCGCCATGGGCGCGCAGGTGACCGGGCTGTCGGTGGGCCAGCGGTGTTCGGGCGAAGGCCATCTGATTGGCAAGACGTCGCGCCAGTCACGCGCGGGCAAGTTCCATCTGGACCCCGAGACCCGGGGCATCGGGGTGAATGAGCCCGGCGCGTTTGCCGAATTTCTGCGCCTGCCCGCATTCAATGTGGTGCCCTTGCCGGACATGATCGACGACGAGATCGGGGCAATTCTAGATCCGCTCGGCAATGCGGTGCATACGGCGCTGTCGTTTGATCTGATCGGCGAGGATGTGCTGATCACCGGGGCCGGCCCCATCGGCATCATGGCGGCGGCGGTGGCGCGGCACGTGGGTGCGCGGAACGTGGTGATCACCGACGTCAATCCGGTGCGGCTGGCGCTGGCCGCCGAGGTCGCCGATGTGACGCCGGTCAACGTGGCCGTGGACGACCTGCGCGAGGTGATGGCGCGGCTGAAGATGGCGCAGGGCTTTGACGTCGGCATGGAGATGTCGGGCAGCCAGCAGGCGCTGGACCAGATGATCGAGGCGATGGTGATGGGCGGGCGGATCGCCATGCTGGGCATTCCGCCGGGAAAATCGCCGGTGGACTGGAGCCGCATCGTGTTGAAGGCGATCACCATCAAGGGCGTCTATGGCCGCGAGATTTTCGAGACCTGGTATAAAATGATCGCCATGCTGGAAAACGGGCTGGATGTGCGGCGCGTGATCACCCACCGCTTCAGGGTGGATGAATTCGAGGCGGGCTTTGCCGCGATGCGGTCGGGGCAGTCGGGCAAGGTCGTGCTCGACTGGACCTGAGCTATTTGGTCAGTATAAGCTTGCCCGACCGGGTGATGCGCAGGATATAGACCTGCCCGTCCAGGTCAATCTGCGCCAGCGGGCCGCCGGCCGTCAGACCATAGGCGTCGTGACAGGGCACCGGCCCGGCAAGGCGGCTGGTGTCGATGGGCGTGTCCGGGCGGATGTTCATCTGCGGCTCTCCATCCGGTCCAGAATATGGGTCAGGTCCGGAAGCGGCGGTATCACCCCATCCAGTGCCTGCCGGAGCAGGTCATGCAGCAGGGACAGGGGCAGCAAAGGGCGTTCTGACATGGCGGGCCTCTCAGTCTGGGGGTCCGGGCTTGCCTGTGGCTGGCGGGAGTGGGGTAAAGATGACGGAAACGCTTGGGTAAGTAAAGACCTATTCTTTTCGTCAGGTATTGCCCGCCAGACCTTTGCCCGCCAGACCTTTGCCCGCCAGACCTTTGCCCGCTTGACCTTTGCCTGTCGAGATTGGCAGTGTGCGCGCAACGGGGAGGATCGGATGCTCAAAGGGATCGACGCGCGGTTGGGCGCTGGTGTGCTGGGGTGCCTGCGCGGCATGGGACACGGCGATTACGTGCTGGTTGTGGACACCAACTTTCCGGCCTCGGCGCTGGCCAGGCGGACGGCAATCGGCCATCTGCTGACCATGGACAACCTTTCGTCGGCGCAGGCGGTGGAGGCGATCCTGTCGGTGCTGCCGCTGGATACGTTCGTCCCGGATTTCGCCGGGCGGATGCAGGTGGTCGGCGCGCCCGACGAGATCCCGCCCGTGCAGGCCGAGGTGCAGGCGGTGGTGAACGCCGCCGAAGGGGCCGAGCGGACCCTGCCGGGGGTCGAACGCTTTGCCTTCTACGATCTGGCGGCGGCGGCCTATGCGGTGATCCAGACCGGAGAGCGCCGGTTCTACGGCTGCTTCATGCTGCGCAAGGGCGTGATTGCGCCCGAAACCTGAAACCGGGAGATCTGGATGCCTATTGTCATTCTGGGGGTGTTCGTGGCCGACACCACCTATCGTGCGGCGCGGTTGCCGGTGATGGGCGAGACGCTCTTGGGAACCGGCTTTGCGCTTGGCCCCGGCGGCAAGGGGTCGAACCAGTCGGTCGCGGTGGCGCGGGCGGGGGGCGAGGTGCGGTTTCTGACCCGGTTGGGCGATGATGCCTTTGCCGCCATGGCGCGCACGGTCTGGGCAGAGGCGGGGGTGCAGCCGCAGGTCATCGTCGATGCCGACAGCCACACCGGCGCTGCGATGATCTTCATCGAGGCCGCATCCGGCGACAACGCCATCATCGTCACGCCGGGGGCGGCGGGGCGGATCACGCCTGCCGACATCGACGGCTGGCAGGGGATGATTGACGGGGCTTCGGTCGCGATCACGCAGTTGGAACAGCCCCTGCCCGCCGCGCGGCGGTTTCTGGAACGGGCGCGGGCGGCGGGGGCGCGCACCATGCTGAACCCCGCGCCGGCGGCGGCGCTGGAGGATGACCTGCTGGCGCTGTGCGATTTCCTGACCCCGAACGAGACCGAGGCCGAGGCGCTGACCGGGCTGCCCGTCACCTCGATGGCCGAGGCCGAAGCGGCGGCGGATGCGCTGCTGGCGCGCGGGGTCGGGGCGGTGGTGATGACGCTGGGGGCCAACGGGGCGCTTTATCGGGACCGGACGCAGTCGGTGCATGTGCCGGTGATCACGTCCGGCGCGGTGGTCGAGACGACGGGCGCGGGCGATGCGTTCAACGCCGGTTTCGCGGTGGCGCTGAGCGAGGGCCGCGGGGTGATCGACGCCGTGCGCTTTGGCTGTGCCACGGCCGGCATATCGGTGACGCGGGCAGGGGCTGCGGCGTCAATGCCCCGCCGTGCCGAGATCGACGCGGCCCTGGCGCGGTAACTGCATTGGCCCCGGCTTGTGGGGGAGCGGGGCATTGTCGGCTGGGGCAACCGGTGCTTCGGCACCGATGCGGGGCGGGCGGGCGGCATGACCCCGCCCTGTCCGGCGCACAACCTGCTGCACAAGGCCAACCGCTATGGTCTGGCGCGCCTCGCCAATCTTGACAAGCTGCCACCGAAGGGCGCGATCCTGATCGCCGCGCCGCTGAAGATCAAGACTGGCACCGGCTCGCCCATCCGCGCACTGGCCCTGATGCCCAGAGGCTGAGATGGCCGAACGATCGTTCACGTCCGAAGTGCAGGACCTGCGGCTCGGCGCAGGCCAGACCATCACCGGCGAAGGGATTCTGGCGATCACCAAGGCGCTGTTGGAAAACGGCGTCGGTCATGTCGGCGGCTATCAGGGCGGGCCGATCAGCCATTTGATGGATGTGCTGGCCGATGCCGGGGGGCTGCTGGCCGAGTGGGGCATGCAGTTCGAGGCGTCGGCCAACGAGGCGGCGGCGGCGGCGATGCTGGCGGCGTCGGTGCATCATTCCATTCGCGGGGCGGTCACGTTCAAGGGGCCGGTCGGGGTCAACGTGGCCACTGACGCGCGTGCGAACCTGGCCTCGTCGGGGGTGCTGATCGCTGTGCTGAACGTCACCGACCCGCCGGTCCCGTCCGAGGTGCCGGCGTTCTGCGATGGCAAGCCTTCGGTGCTGGTGGTCGAGGAAGGCCAGCCCGAGTTCATCGAACAGGCGC
>Ga0105048_10010875_pt1 | contig 14400 bp, 12 predicted proteins | sample MAT05_FD_78382 | JGI IMG/M metagenome (GOLD analysis project Ga0105048, IMG submission 78382) | Freshwater microbial communities from Lake Fryxell liftoff mats and glacier meltwater in Antarctica - MAT-05 | ecosystem: Environmental > Aquatic > Freshwater > Ice > Liftoff microbial mat | place...
ATTTCGTCGTCAGCCGTCAATGCTCGAAAGCGATGGTTCATATCGGCCTGGTTCACGAAAGACGCTGTTGCACCCAACACATTCGTCCAGTTAGCGCAATTGACAAAAAATGCCCCGGCTTCACAAGTGAAGCCGGGGCATCTCAATTTGAACAAGCCTTAAAAGCGGGGTGAGGTTGATGTCTTAATCCTCAACGCTCACGGCTTATTCCCGTCCGATCTAATACACCGCCAGGGTCAGTGAGTCCTCATACCAGCGGCTGCCGTCGGTCCAGCGCAAGCGAATGGTGCGCGGGCCGGTGACGTTTTCGATCACGATGCGCTGCTCGGCGTAGATGGGGCCGCGGAAGCCGGAGCCATCGCCCCGATCGAACTCGCCGGAGACGAAGCCGGTGGTGATGCGCCACACGATGCCGGCGCTGCTGCCACGGCGGATCGGATAGGGCTGCTCGGCGCACAGGTTCGAGTCGTTCAGATACGGCTTCGAGCATGGGAAGGGCTGGCCAGGCACCACGGGCGGGGGCTGACTGGGGTTGCCGATGCCTTCACCGGGCAGCGGCTGACCCACGTAAAGCAGCGAGTAGCTAAACCGAACTTCAGCCAACGCGGTGCGCTCGACGTAATCCACCACGATGGTGTGCCAACCCGGCGCAATGTAGTAATCCACTGCATCCAGCCGGTTGCCGATGTAGCCATAGGCATCCAGAATGACCTGGCCGTCGATGGAGATGCGAGCGCCATCATCGTGCTGAACATAGAAGCGATACACACCGCCGGTCACCTGGACAGCCCGCGTCCAACGCGCGGAGAAGTTATCGGCAGGAATCCGGCTTGGGTCAGGCGTGCCAAAGCCCCAATTGAAGTTGATGGCCTGATCGACACGACCCAATACGGGCGCGCCGGCCTGATCCGGGTTGTTCCAATATTGAGCCTCCCATGGGCCATTGGCGGGCTGCGGGCCGGGGCCGGGCCGGGGATTGGGCCTGGGGCCGGGAGGCGGCACCGGTGGGCGATTCACAGGAATGCAAAGCACATCGCCGCGGTGTAGAAAGCGGCCGGGATGAATCTTATTGGCGGCAACCAGGCTACGCAGTGAAATGCCGAACTTATTGGCTACCGTTTGCGGATACACATTGGTACCTTGAATGCGGTACCACACGCAACTGTAATTCAGCGGCGCGGCTAATTCGGCTTGGGGTGTTGCGGCAAAAGTTGGCGTGGAATAGCCTAAACTGCTCAAAAGCAGTGCCAGCACCATCACAAGCCAAGTGCGCGAAAAGCGTCGCAATGGGTTGTGATTAGGAGTTTCTAGTTGATTGATGATTCGCTTCATACCTCACCTTTCCTGACTATTTTATTTATGATCTGTGTTGCAAAACGAGTTGCAATTGCGCCACAACACGGCAATGATTCAAATGATTCACATATCGTTTCAGGCAAATCACGCGCAAATCAAGGCCGGTCGCAAGTCAATCAGAGTTTACTCATATCATCCACAGGTTGTCCACACATTATCACTACACAACCGAGTTGCGCAAGCGCCAAAAGCCATGGAAACTTGGGATAAGTTCAGCAAGTTATCACTGGCATTTGAGGGCCATTAGGGCCATTAGGGCAATTGAGCCAAAATGCGCTGGTTATAATTCCGGCGCAAACTTGTAGCCCCATCGGCAGACAATTCTTGGATTGCCAGCCTTTGCCAGCAGGTCGGGGCCAAGCTCAACCAATTTATACGCCATTCATCCGATACGCCTTGCAAGTTGGTTCCGCCTGTTGCTTCGCAAAATTGATTTGATCCAGGACAGATCGGCTGGTTCACCGGCCAAAAGGAATTCGATACGACATGAAACAAACACCACGACACCAGCCCGGCTGGCAAACCCGAGCGGCTGTAGCAATACTGACAGCCGCTTTATTTTTGTCTGCTTGCGGCGGGGCAGAACCGGCCGCGATCCCGACGGCCACGACCTATAGCTCCACCCCGACCGCCGGCACCCAGGCCACCGCGACCACCAATGCCGAGGCCACCGGCACCGCCGAAGCCCGCACCGTGAAAGCCGATGCCTCAGGTGCAGAGCGGCAATATGCCAGCATGCCCCCTGAGCAGCGCAACGGCATCATCAAGGAAGCGCCGCCGATGGTGATCGATGTCACCAAAAAGTATGTCGCGACCATTCAAATGCAGAACGGTGGAGCCATTAAGCTGGAGCTGGACCCTGGCATCGCGCCCAAGACTGTCAATAACTTTGTGTATCTGGCGCAGAGCGGCTTCTACGACAGTTCAACTTTCCACCGCGTGTTGCCGGGCTTCATGGCGCAGGGTGGCGACCCCACCGGCAGCGGCATGGGTGGCCCTGGCTATCAGTTCGAAGATGAGGCCAACAGCCTGAACTTTGATGCACCCGGCGTCATTGCCATGGCCAATGCCGGCCCCAACACAAACGGCAGCCAGTTCTTCATCACCTATGGCTCGCCTACGTATTTGAACGGCAAACACACCATCTTCGGCAAGATCATCGAAGGCCAGGATGTGCTGGACAAAATTACCCCGCGCGATCCGGATCAGAACCCGACCACGCCGGGCGACACGATCACACGGATTGATGTTGAGCCGACCAACACGGCCACAGCCCCTCAGCCCTCGCCCGTGCCGACGCTGACGCCGGTGCCCGAGCCTGCCGCGTGTGTGGCGTATCCACTGAACGTGCAGGCCGATGACCACATCTATGGCAAGCCCGATGCATTGGTTACACTGATCGAATACGGCGACATGCAGTGCCCGGCTTGTGGCACGTTGCATCCCAGCCTAAAGAGTACCATGCTCGCATTGAGTGACACGGTGCGCCTGGTTTTCCGGCACTTCCCTCTGACCAGCGTCCACGACAAGGCGTTGATCGCCGCCCACGGCACCGAAGCCGCCGCGTTGCAGGGCAAGTTCTGGGAAATGCACGACGCGCTGTATGAGAAGCAAAAGGATTGGGAAGCTCTGCCGGTGGCGCAGATCACCGAGACGCTCAAGACCTTTGCCACAGAACTGGGGCTCGATGTAGCCAAATTCGAGACCGATCTGGCCAGCCCGGAAGTCGCCGCCCGTGTGCAGGCCGATGTCAAGACCGGCACCACATCGCAAATTCAAGCCACACCAACCTTGTTCCTGGACGGCCGCGCAATTAACCCGCAGGCTCTGTCCAGCACCGAGATCATCACCCAATTCCGCGCTTACGCTGAGCAGCGCACTCTGGATGCCGCCGGCAAAGGCCCGGATGTGAACTTCGCCAAGCCCGACGAGGTTGTGGAAGCCGGTGCCACCTACGTCATGACCATCAAGACCACCAAGGGCGACATCGTGGCCGAGATCAACCCCGCGTTGGCACCGGTGAACGTGAACTCGACCTTGTTCCTGGCTCAGAAGGGTTATTACAACAATGCAGATGTGGCCCTGAACGATCCCGAGATCGGCGCGGTGCTGTTTGGCGCCTCCACTGCCAGCGGCAACCCCGGCTACGATTGCAGCCTGGAGAAGCCGGCGACGGATGCGTTTGCCAAGGCCGGTGTCGTAGCGCTGTTTGGGGATGGCATTCGCAACACCACCCAACTCATCTTCACTTACACGCCCACCGTCGTCTTCGCAGATCGCTTCTCCGTGATCGGCGAAGTGACCCAGGGTCTGGACATCATCAAGCAGTTGCAAGCCGCGCCGCCCCCGCCCGCAGCCGGCGCCACGACAACCGACACGATCACGACCACGGCCACACTGCCGCCGGCCGATAAGATCCTGTCCATTGATGTGACCAAGAAATAGCGCCTGAACGGTTCAAGTAACAGACAAACAGGTCGGCTGGGGCAATGTCCCAGCCGGCCTGTTTGTTTGCATGGCTTGTCCGACACACTTTTGCATCCATGCCCTTCACTCACACCCTTGCCGTGCGCTTTCGTGATCTGGATCTGTTCGGCCACGTGAACAATGCCGTCTATCTGACCTACCTGGAAGAAGCGCGCATCGCCTTCATGACTCACACCGGCATCCGCAACTGGCAGGATCGCTCGCGCAGCACCATCGTCGCCCACATCGACATTGATTACCGTGCCCCTGCGAAACTCGGCGACACCCTGGAACTGGTGCTGACCGTCAGCCGAATCGGCAACCGCTCATTCAGCCTGCACTACGAGGTGACCCAGATCGACACCCGCACGCGCATAGCCGAGGCCAACAGCGTGCAGGTGTGCTATGACTTCGAGGCCGATCACGTGATCGCCCTGCCAGAGGCATGGCTAGCCTCACTTAAATTTCATCAAGCGATTTCTTGAATAAACCCGCTTTAGGGGATAAAATAAGCGTTCAAGTCCCTATAGCTCAATGGATAGAGCGCCGGCCTCCGAAGCCGTAAATCGCAGTTCGAATCTGCGTAGGGACATGGTGCAGGGTTATTCGTCACGTTAAGCAAAGTTTGAAAAACCTTGACAATAAGCCGATTGTGCATATAATCACAATCAGTTAGTCGATGCGGGATAGAGCAGTGGCAGCTCGTCAGGCTCATAACCTGAAGGTCGTCGGTTCGAATCCGGCTCCCGCTATACACAAGCCCTTTGGCAGTTTGCCAAGGGGCTTTTTGTTTGTCATAAACGACTACTGCAGCCAGAACAGATTGGCCTAGTGCATCCCAAACACGCGCCACGCGGCCCAATCCATCATGCCGAGGGTGCGCGCAAACAGGCGTTGCGTCCGGGTCAGTGCCAATCCTAGATCGTCAGTCTGCTGGTAATCGCGCATGAATGCCAGAACGATTTCGTTGGCAACGGTGTCGCGAACATGCCATTGCGGCGAAACCACATTGCGCGCGCCTGCGGCGATAAATGCAGCCTCAATCCCCAACGATTCTTCTCCGCCCACCGGACTGCCCCGCCCCGCTTCACAACCACTCACACACACCAACTCGGCATCCAACCGCCAGTCCAATAGATCTTGCAGCCACAGGTCATCATCGTGCAGGGCAATGCCGGAGACTCGGGACCATTGCGCATCGAACTGAACGTGCGTTGCAAAATGCAACAGGTCATAGTGCAATAACGCGCCGCGCGCGTTCAGGCCATTCAGCGCTTGCGATGTGGCCTGATCTTGAAGCAGAGTGTCGCTGTGCGGCCAAAGCGCGCGCAATGCCTCGACCTCTGCGGCACTGGCAGGCAGTGCAGGGTGTCGGCCGCCGAAGCTCACCGGCGCAACCAGCAGTGGTTTCACCGCCTCGCGAACATGCCGTGCACGCCGGGTGCATAGATGCGCGGCCACATTCCACGAGGGGGCATGCCGCAGGACAGCACGTTCGACCAGGCGTTCTCCACTCGCACATCCCAGTGTCGCCAGTGGCACTTTCGGTCAGCATTTGCTTGCGCCAATCCAGGTCGGTGCGGCTGAGCGACTCCAGGCTCCTGCGATCTATCTCGCCTTGAAGTTGAATCGGCTCGATAGTGAGTTCATTCGGCGTCAGCACCATCAGCCACTACGCATCAACCCTGTCCCCTTTCGTGACCACGCCAGGCTCGATCTGCACAGCCGTCCAGACACGCCCAAAGCGCTGGTTGAACGCCGCTCGCAGACCCTCAACCTCCAACACATCAAACGGCCCACTTTTATCGGCAGTGGTTCGGGCCATGGCATGGCATGGCATGGCATGGCATGAGCGTTTAGTTCACCATATGCCAGCCGCTGCTGCTCCAGCGCCTCGCGCAATCGAGCCATTTGCTCGACAGTTTTGGGGCTGTCACCAAACCACACCTCATGCAACGCCGACTGCAAGGCGCGCCGGCGCTCGACAAAAGTGGTGTAGCGCTGCCGGGAGGTAGCCACATCGGCATCATTTTTATTCTGCAAGGTGTCTGGTTGAGAACTCAACTGCGATGGATGCAAAGCAGTGCGGTGAGCCAGATGCTGTGCCCGCCGACTTTCAACAAACTCAACGGCCAGTGGCAAATCCCCGGCCGAAATCGCAACCGAGATGCCGCGCTGATAGAGCATCTCGAAGTTGCCGGCGGTGGTGGTGGCTAATCGCCACCCGCATGGCCGTGCAACAAGGTATGTCCATGTTGCACGGCCCCGACCAAGCAGCAGCTACAACGTCATTCGCCCCACACTTGTGTGTGTGCAAGAGCAGCTGTGACATTCGCCAGTCTTGATGAATTTCAGACGTATGGTTGGGGATGTGATTGTGGTGGATTGATACGAGTCAAGCGTTCAATGCACAGTCCACAAACCGGCGATACGTCGCATAGTTCGCGTCGTAGACCTGGGCCAGTCCGGCATTCGGCTCGAACAGGCGCGGCGTAGCAAAGGCATGATTCATAGCCTCGGCAAAGTGCAACTGCGGCTCCAATACCTGTGCACACAAGGCGAATACGACGTTGCTGGCCGCGCTGCTAGCCTCATAGACGGCCATGGTTCGCTGCGAAGTGTCCGCAAAAATACGTGGCCAGATGGCATGACGCGCCGCGCCACCCGACAGCGCCACCTGCGGCGAGGGCAATCCCAACTGTGCAAACCGATCCAGCAAAAGGCGTTGGCTGAAGGCAACGCCTTCAACCACCGCCCGCAGCAAATGCGCCCAGGTGTGGCTCAAGGACAGGCCAACGAACATGCCGCGCAAATCATCCCGCCAAAACGGACTGCGCTCGCCGGTGAGATACGGCACAAACACCAGCCCCTCAGCACCTGGATTCATGGCACTCACGACCCGCATTGCATCGGCAAAGCTCAACCCACTGGCCGCTCCAAACGTGTTCCATGCCCAATCCAGCGCCCCACCCGTCAGCGAAGATACGCCACCCATCAATCGGAAGCCGCATAAGTCATATGGGTAGATGCCATCGCCGTCATCACGGGCCTCGCGCAAGCTTTCGGGAAGGATGGCATAGATCATGGTTGAAGTGCCGACGGCGGCCATGATGCGGCCTGGCTGCACTGGCGCTCCACCCAGAATGGCAGCCACATCCCCCAGGCCAGTAATCACCTGCGCGGTGTGCGGCAAATGAAGGTGCTGTGCCACGGCCGGCAATACCGTGCCAACCACGTCGCCGGCCTCGTGCAATGTTGGCAACACGCTTTCCTCAAGACTTGCGAAGTGCAGACGCTCCGGCGTCCACTGCTGGGTCTCTAGATTCACCATTGCCGCGCCGCGGGCCTCGCTGGCGTCGCTGCCGATCTCGCCGGTGAGTTTGAAGCGAATGTAATCCTTGGGGAATAGCAAGGTTTTGGCACGCTTCAAAGCATCGGGGCGGTTGCGGCTCAGCCACACCAGCTTGGGCAGGGTATAGGTCGAGTTGAGCAGATAAGCCGGAAGCTGCAATCGCGCAGCAAGCTCTGCCGCCTCCGTAGCGCAGCGGCGATCCAGCCACAACAGGCAGGGGTGAAGGGGTTCGCCTTTTTCGTCGAGTAGCACGGCGCTGTGCATCTGCCCGGTCAGGCCGATCACAGCCACTTCATCCAGGCTAACACTCAATCCCGCCAGTGCAGCGGGCAGCGCCCGCCACCAATCTTCTGGGTCTGCTTCAGCCGCATTCGGCTCCGGCGAGGTATAGCCATATCCAGCACTGGCCTGGGCAATGAGCCCGCCACGCTGCGCATAGAGCGTGACTTTGAGGGCTGAGGTGCCAACATCAATGACGAGAATGTGATGGGATGTCATAGGGATATTTAGTGGACGGTGTTGGGAAGCAACATTTCCCATGCTTCGCCCCTTCCGCGACGGATTAGGACATTTCCAAAATTATTGATCTCGTGAAGGGCTGGATCCAGGCACATCATCACATTGCCATCGCGGCGTATCACGCCAATGCCGGATTTACTTCGACCACAACCTTAAAGCGCGCTTGATCTTGCACCAATTTAAAGCCCTGCTCCAGCTCGCGCAACGGCACCACATCGCTCACCAGTGCTTCCACATTCACCAGTTTGCGCTCGATCAGGTTCAACGACTCGGCATAATCAATCGGCGTGTGGTCGGCGCTGCCCGTAATCACCAGCTCGTTGTAGTGAATCAAGTTAGGATCAATCGCCAAAGTATCTTTTGGATAGACGCCAGCAAAGATGTTCAGCCGTCCGCCAAATCCCAAGGCACCTGCCGCACTCTCGGCCAGCCGTGCCGAGCCAAACGCGATCACGGCCGCGTCGGCACCGTAGCCGTCGGTCTCGGCCTGCACCGCCTCTTTCAAAGGCTGATTGGGATCGAGCGCGACATCGGCCCCCAACGACAGCGCCTTGTCGGTGCGCTCGCATTTCAGATCGGCCACCAGCACTCGCGCCCCAAACCGCTTGGCCACCATGACATGCAGCAGGCCGATGGGGCCACAGCCGATCACGAGCACGGTTTCGCCCGGCACAATCCGCAACATGCGCTCGCCGCGCAACACGCACGCCAGTGGCTCGGTAAACGTGGCTGCGCGCAACGGTGTGCCTTCATGAATCGGATACACATTCGTGTCGGGCACCACAGTTTGTTCGGCATACATCCCGCTGGCATAGCGCACGCGCTGGCACTTGTTGGGCCGGCCCTTGCGACAGGCCGCGCAGGTGCCGCACTTGATGATGCCGTCTGGCACCACCCATTGGCCCGGCTTCACACTCACGACCTCGCTACCCACAGCCACCACCTGCGTCACCGCCTCGTGTCCCAAAATCTTGGGCAGCTTCACCGAGTGCGACTTGCCCTGGTAAACCCGCAAGTCTGTGGGACAGATGCCGCACTGGGCGACGTTGACCAGCACATCGTGCGGGCCGAGCTGGGGCAGAGTCACGTCCTGCCATTCGAGCGTGAGGGGGGCGGTGCAAACCATTGCGTGCATGTGCGTGTTTTTCCTCCTGAGCGGCTGAGAGATTTTTGTTGGAAAAATTATTTCGTCTACGTCTACAAAAATTTTGCGCGCATCACAGCGGCAATACCATAATCTCCCAAAACACTCTCAAACACTCAATTTCTGTAACTACTCAGCCGCTGATTTTTAGACAGAATTTACAGAATAAAACAGAATGAAGAAAAACCAAGAGAGCTCTGCATTCTGTTTAATTCTGTTCATTCTGTCCAAAACATCTGAGTAGTTACCAATTTCTTGACAAACTGGCGCATTCATACCATAGTCTGTATGACATTGCCTACTGCCCCGACGCTGTTGCCATCCGCATCTGATGCGAAACGCTCAAGCAACCTGCTGCAATACAATGTCCACCAAGTTTCTTGCCGTGATCCTGCGACCGCGCCGTTGCTGTGAGTTTTATTTCGTTTGCTCACCTGTTTTTATCAAAAGGAGTTGAAGAAATGACCGCTATAGCATCCCGCTCGCTCGTTGCATTGCTGGGCTCGGCCGCCATTCTGGCCGCCTGCGCTGCCCCACCCCCAGCCGCCGCCCCCGCAGCCACTGCGCCCCCCGCCGCCGCCGGGGCCACTGCTGCACCCGCCGCCGACGCCAAGCCCGACATGATGAAATACGCCGGCACCAAGCTCAACCTGGCCGCCAACACCGACCAGTATGTCGAAGGCTTCCGTGCGCTCATTCCCATGTTCAAGGAAGCCACCGGCATCGAGATTGTGATGGAGGAACTGGGCTACGTCGACATGCGCCAGAAGGCCATCGCCGACTTTGTGGCCAAAACAGGCAACTATGATTTGATGACCGTCGATATCGTGTGGAGCGGCGAGTTCGGCGCGAACAAGTGGACGGTGGACCTGGCTCCGCTGATCGAGCGCGACAAAGCAGAACTGGCCTACGATGACATTCTGCCCGTGATGTGGACGCTGGGCTCATGGGAGAAAGGTCAGTGGGCCTACCCATTGGCCGGCTATGCCAACCTGCTCACCTATCGCAAAGATATGTTCGATGCTGCCGGCATCAAAGAGACGCCCAAGACCCTCGAAGAGTTTAAAGTTGTGGCCGAGAAGCTGACCAAGGCCGACGGCAGCCAATTTGGAATCGGCCTGCTGGGTGCCAAGGGCCCGGCCGTGGCTCAGGACTTCATGGCTTTCGCCCAGCAAAATGGCGGCAGCCTGCTCTCGGTCGATGGCAGCAAGTTTGAGTTGAACAGCGCGGTCAATGTCGAAGCGCTGGACTACTTCGGCTCACTGTTCAAGTCTGCGCCCCCCGGTGCCACTGGTTGGTGGTGGGGTGACCGCAACGACGCGTTCAACACCGGCAAAATCGTGATGCTGCAAAACTGGAGCACGGCGGTCAAGAACTTCAACGATCCCAAGCTCTCACCGTTCCCGGACAAGATCGGCACGGCCTTTGCGCCGCTGGGCAAGAACCAGACCAAGTATGGCTTTGGTGGCTGGGGCATCGGCATCAACGCCGACAGCAAGAATCAGGAGGCCGCCTGGATGTTCATCAAGTGGTTGTCCAGCCCAGAGGTGCAAAAGATATGGATCGACAACAACGGCTCGCCCATCCGCAAGAGCACACTGACCGATGCCGACATGGTGGCCAAGTACCCCTGGTTCCCGATCATGCTGGAAAGCCTGGAGAAAGGTGACGGCGAATACCGCCCCCGCCAGCCGTGGTACAGCAAACTCGAAGATATTCTCGGCACCCAGGTCAATGCATTTTTAGTCGGCCAGATCAGCGCCAAAGACGCGCTCGATGCCGCGCAGAAGGCCGCGGAAGCCGATATCAAGATGTAACCGACCGGGGAGTTGTTAGTGGCTGGTTGTTAGTTTTTAGTCGTTGGCAGAGCATTCTGAGCGGAGTCCGCCTTCGCAATGGGTTGTCAGTTGTTGCATCGGTGGCGGATGCAGTCGAAGGACGCGGCCCATGCGTGAAGCCAGGTGCGCTCCGCTCAGGACGCTCCAGATATAAAGAAGAGTTGAGTTCGTTTGTCTCAAGTTGTTCTCTCGCAACCGCAGGTGAAAACAGCACGCCGGCGCATCAACAACCGCGAACGCACGCTGTTGCTGATGCTGGCCCCGATCGTGCTGTTTGTCGCCGCCGTCTCGCTATATCCGTTGCTGAATGCGTTCGCGCTCAGCCTCACCGAATACAAGCTCACCGATCCCAACCAGACCCGCACCTTCATCGGCTTCCAAAACTACATCGACGCCTTCAATGACCCGGCCGTCACCGAAACCTTGCTCAACACCGGCGTCTTTGTAGTCGGTTCGGTGGTCTCGCAGGTGCTGCTGGGCATGGCGCTGGCCGTGCTCATGTCGGCCGAGAGCCGTTTCATGCGCATCGTGCGCGGCCTCGCCGTCATCCCCATGGCCATCCCGCCGCTTGTGGTCGGCCTGGTGTGGAAGGCGCTACTAAACGGTGACTTTGGACCCGTTGCGTATTACCTCAAGCTGATCGGCATCAACCCGCCGCGCGGCTTTCTGGGTGAACTCAACCTGGCCCTGCCCACCATCATTCTGATCGACCTGTGGCAATGGACGCCGCTGCTGATGGTGATCTTTCTGGCCGGCCTCAAAAGCCTGCCCACTGAGATTAACGAGGCCGCCTACGTCGATGGAGCCTCACGCTGGCAGGCTTTCACCCGCATCACGTTGCCCATGCTGGCACCCATCATCTTCATCGGCGTGCTGCTGCGCACCATGAACGCGTTCAAGATTTTTGATGTGATCTATGTCAGCACCGGCGGAGGCCCCGGCAACGCCACCGCCGTGCTCAACTTTTACATCTACAAAGTCGGCCTGACTTTTTTCGATATGGGTTATGCCGCTGCGCTGGCCAACATCCTGCTGGTCATGATTGGGGTATGTTGCGCCGTTTACATCATTTTGCTGGAGCGGCAAAAGAATAGTAATTCGTAATTTGTCAAAGCTGAGACTTGAGGCCGTCATTCCCGCCTCCGCGGGAATGACGTGGTTACGTTAAGACTTTCCTGTAACAGACTATTCGCATGCGCATTTCCAAATTCGAACACTACTCGCGCAACATCATCGTACTGGTGGTGCTGACCTTCTTTCTGCTTCCGATCGTGTGGCTGCTCACCACGGCGTTCAAACTGCCGCGCGATCTCATCACCGTGCCGCCCGTCTGGCTGGGCTTTACGCCGTCACTGGTCAACTTCGATTTCGCCATCAATAAGGTGAACGCGCTCCGCTTCATCAGCAACAGCGTGATTATTTCAGGCGGCACCACCATCGCGTCGCTCGTGCTCGGCACGCTGGGTGGCTATGCAGTGGCACGCTCGCGGCTCAAGATCGTCAGCATCAGCTCCTATTTCTTCCTGGTGCTCCTGATGATCCCGCCGGTGGCCATGCTGGTGCCGTTCTACCTGCTCATGCGCGATCTACAATTACTGGGTACCCACGCCGCCGTCATCATCCTCAGCACCTGTTACAACGCCCCTTTCGTGGTGTGGCTGATGAGCCGCTATTTTGCCTCGGTGCCGGCCGAACTGGAGGAGGCCGCGCTGGTCGATGGCACCTCACCCTTCGGTGCCTTCCTAAGGGTCATGCTGCCGTTGTCAATTCCCGGCCTGGTCGCCGCAGCGCTGTATTGCATCATCTTCTCGTGGAATGACTTTATTTTTGCCCTGTTGCTCACCAACCCGGCCACCAAAACCATTCCACTTGGCATCATGGCGACGTTTTCAGTCAGCAACCTGAGCTGGGGCAATATGGCAGCGCTGAGCGTATTTGCGGTATTGCCGGTGCTGATCATTGCTGTGGTGCTGAACAAATATTTTGTTCAGGGCATGACAGCAGGAGCCACCAAGGGATGAGCTTCCCTCATTTTCGTGGCAACCTCCGCCGCGATGGACTGATGACCCAGCCGCTAAAGCCGCCGCTGGAATTGGAATGGGACTACCTCATCAACGGCGAAGTTCGTTCACCCACCATTGCCAACGGCCACATTTATTTCGCCTCGCTCAATAGCAAATGCTATTGCATCACCCTCGAAGGCCGGTTGGTGTGGGAGTTCAAAGCCGGTTCGCGCAATAACGCCTCGCTGATGATTCACGACGGCCTGGCCTACTTTGGCAGCAACGACGGCTGTTTCTATGCGTTGGACGCGGCCACAGGTAAATTTGTGTGGAAGCACAAATCCAAGGCCGCTATTCAGGGCAACTTCGCCGCCTATGACACTCTGGTGTTGTGCGGTTCATACGATGGCAGCGTGTATGCGTTGCATGCCAAAACCGGCCAGCCCATCTGGCAGGTCCAGGCTGGCAGCGGTGTGAATTGCAGCCTGGCTGTGATGAATGGTGCAATCTACCTGGGTACCAACGGCGGCACCGTGCACGCGCTGGATGCATCAACCGGCCAGCAAATCTGGCACAACACTGCACCCGGCGGCATCAATTCCACCTGCGCCGTCTCTTCACAGGGCATGTTCATCGGCACTCGTACAGGGCAGTTCTGCAAGTTCGATGTGACTTCGGGTCATCTGGACTGGGCACTCGATTTTGGCAAACCCATTTTTGAATCACCCGCGCTCGATGACGAATTTGTCTATATTGCGTCCGATGTTGGGATGCTCCAAAAGCTGCGTGTAGACGACGGTGCGCAGGTCTGGGAAGCCCTGATTGGCAAGTTGGAGGGGGGTCAGGTGTGGACCAGTCCGCTGATTGCCGGTGACACCATTTACGTGGGGCCAGCACTGGGTTGGCTCCGTGCCTTCGGCAGGAACACGGGAGCAGAGCTATGGCGCTATTCTGTTGAAGGTCCGTCCAGTTCCAGCGTCGCCATTGGTGAGGGCATCCTCGCCAGCAGCACCGGCGGCAATCGCTTGCTCGTGTTCAAGTCGCTGCCCGCGTAATCATCAACACCTTTGCATCCATGCACGAAATCAACCTCCCCTAAGTGTTCGACGAAGTCTCAGCAATCTTCATGCGCTATGAGCAGGCCCTGGTCACCAACGATGTCGCCACTCTCAACGAACTGTTCTACGACAACCCTCTCACCATTCGCTATGGTCTGGCCGAGAACCTATACGGCTACAACGCGATCAGCACCTACCGCACCAACCGCCCCAACACCAGTCTGGCCCGAACCCTGCAAAACACCGTCATCACGACCTACGGCCAAGACTTCGCCACTGCCAACACCCTGTTCATCCGTGACGGCAAGACCGGCCGCCAGAGCCAGACCTGGGTCAAAATGCCCGAAGGCTGGCGCGTTGTCAGTGCGCATGTGAGCATGATGACCACTAGCAACTAGCAACTGGCGGCTAGCAACTGGCTGCTAGCCGCAGGCAAGACACTCAAACCATGAACTATTCCAAACGCCGGCTCCACCGCATCTTTGGCAGCGACGACAAAACTGTGATTGTGGCGATGGACCACGGCAACTATCTGGATAAGCCGATGCACGGTGTCGAAGATCCAGCCAAAACCATTCGTGAGACACTGGCTGCCGGTGCCGATGCCATCCTGACCACCTTCGGCACCGCTCTGCGGTGTGGTGATGCGCTGGCCAAAGGAGGC
>Ga0105048_10010876_pt1 | contig 14400 bp, 13 predicted proteins | sample MAT05_FD_78382 | JGI IMG/M metagenome (GOLD analysis project Ga0105048, IMG submission 78382) | Freshwater microbial communities from Lake Fryxell liftoff mats and glacier meltwater in Antarctica - MAT-05 | ecosystem: Environmental > Aquatic > Freshwater > Ice > Liftoff microbial mat | place...
AAACAGCTCGAGTTCGTCGAGGCCCCGGTCGCGCGCGGCGGCCAAACGCAGGAGCGGGAAATTCTCGAAGCTCAGCACCAGCTCGCTGGCCGTCTGCCCCGGTGCGAGCGCGCGCAGCCATTCGCCAGACGGGGTGCGCACGAGCCGCTCCGGGTAGAACGTCTCTTCGCGCCTCGCGAACGAAATCAACCAGTCGGCGCCTGGCACCGGCCCCATCTGCGACGGATACTCGGAAATCACCTCGCGCTTGAAGGTGGCATCGACGGGCAGGCGCTCACTGGGCTCATAGTGCTCGAGCGGGGGCGGTAATCGGGGCACGAAACCGCCCGGGTCGAAGGGCACGCCGCACTCGCCAGGCCAGCAGCTCCCGGCGTGAATGATGCCTCGATGAACCAGCGGAGCCGGCACGTCGATTCGATCGAGCGCTCGGCGAAAGTACGCGTAGGTCGCGGCGTGGTCAGGGTGCTCGTCGATGCCGTGGGTGAGGTAGACGTGTCGCGGCCGCAGCCGCAGCAGCAGGGCGGCCAGGTCATCGCGCAAGGCCTCGGCAGTGTATTCGGCGGGCCGGCCAGTGCGGGCGGTGTGCTCGTCGACGCCTCCAGCGCCGCGGGTGGCATAGGTCCACCCCGCTTTGACGCATTGGCCTCGCTGGTTGCGACGCTCGATCAGCGGCAGCGGCACCGGCCCCATCTTGGCGATCTCGCCATCGGGGTAGCCCAGAAAGTGCACCGCTTCTTCAGGTACGCCGATGCGCCCAAGCGCATTGATCGCTTCGCCCTCGCGCAGGTAGCCGTCTCGCTCGCACCCGAGGTCGCCATTGGTCATCAGGATCACGGCGACGCGTTCACCCCGCGAAATCGCATCGCGCAGCACGCCCGCGGCGAGCAACGACTCGTCATCGGGGTGCGGGCCAATCACCAGCACGTCGATGCCATAGCCCGAGGTGGTCGGCTCCGGGTCGCGCACGGGCTGTGCAGCGCAGGCGGTCAGCAGGCTGACGCTGACCAGCAGGGCCCGGAGACGCATCTCCCTCGTACAGCACGGAAAAACCGGCTTCGCCCGGTAATTCAGAACCGCGAGCCGAGTGAGGCGAAATTGCATCGGGTTCACCCGCGTCATCGAGGCAGACCCGTGGTTCTGCAATTGCAGTCATGGTGGGCACACCGCACCCTTCACCTTTGCAACAAATCGGAGCTCCCATGAAGTGGACCCCTGGCTATCAGAGCAACGATGTCGAAGTTCGCGATCGCGAAGCCCGAGGCGGCCGGGGCATGGGCCTGCTCGGCGGCATCTTGCCACTGGTGATGTCGAAATTCGGCATCGTCGGGGTGATCGTGGTCGTCGGCGGCTTCTTTCTGTTTCAGAACTTCGTCGGCGGCGGGTCGGGCGTCACCGAACAACCCAGCGCACAATCAACCTCTTCCGCGAACCTGAAGGCCGACCCACGGGTGCAGTTCGCCAGCTTCGTGCTCGATGACGTGCAGAAGAGCTGGGCAGAGCAGTTCGCCGCCCAGAACAAGACCTACCAGCGCGCCAAACTGGTCATCTTTCAGAACGGCACCTCGACCGGCTGCGGCTACGGCGAGAGCGCGACCGGCCCGTTCTATTGCCCGCGCGATCAGAACGTGTACCTTGACCTCGACTTCTTTCGCACGCTCTCGCAGAAGCTCGGCGCCAACGGCGACTTCGCGCAGGCCTACGTCATCGGTCATGAGGTCGGCCACCATGTGCAGCACCTGCTGGGGCTGATCGACGAGAGCGGCCGCCAGCAAGGAGCCAATGGCGCCAGTGTACGCACTGAGCTGCAGGCCGACTGTTTCGCCGGCATCTGGGCTCACGACACCAGCACGCGCGATCTGTTGGAGAACGGCGACCTGGAAGAGGCCCTCACCGCGGCCGCGTCGATTGGCGACGACCGCCTGCAGAAGATGGAGCGCGGCACCGTGCAGCCTGAGAAGTGGACCCACGGGTCGTCGGCTCAACGCGTCGCCTCGTTCAAGCGAGGTTACGAGACGGGCCGAATGGATGCGTGCGACAGCTCGAAGCTCGGCAATCCCTGACCGGAGACGGCTGAGCGGCGGCACCGAAAGAGTTTCAATCGGTTGAGGTGGCATGACCGGTGAAATGAGCGCGCGCCATGCTCAATGGCCTGCGTAGCGGTGTCGTGGCGTCTTCATTCGTACCTGTCTCTGAAGAGGCTGAGGCGCCTCCGCCTCCTCGGTCTGCTGAGGCAAGTGTTCAGCTTCGACGCGCCTTCGCGATGCGACCGGGGCTCGAGGCTTCGATTCCCGAGCGGTGCACCAGCGATCAATCGAAACTGTTGTACCTGATGACGCATCGCGAGCTGGCCCACCAGCTCAAGGGGGTACCACTGAAGTGTGAGCTGGCCGACCACGGGTCAATTTCGATGACCGCCACGGGTTCGCTCGAGCTGACCAACGGGCCGGGCCAGCTGCCGATGCGGCTCAACAACCTGCACGACGACCTCGCGCGAATGCTCGAAAACTACGATCGACGAGAGTCGCGCGGTGCTCCCAGCGTCTATGTGGCCGCCACTCATTGGAGCCTCGACAAGCTTCTCTTCGTGCTGGTGCAAGAGCACTACACCGACGTGAGGACACACGACGGTGGGGCGCTTGCCCGCAACACGCGAGGTGGAAACACCTTCGACTACGCGACCATGCAGCAAGTGTTGGTGTCTGAGGACCCTTCGCAGGTGGGGCTCGAGTGCCTGGCCGCCGCCGACTTCCACCTCTACAAATCGATGGGCCTGATTCCTCCGGAGCTCAGCCGAACAGAGGTCGAGCACCGGTACACCTCGATTCATGGCGACTCGCAGCCAGGGGCGCCGCGGCTGCCGCACGAGCTCAACAAGTCGCTGCGAGGGATTCCGGGGGGCAAGGCGTTCACTCCGCGCGAGGCGGTGGCCTTCGCCAATGCCTTGCGCGCCGACGACTGGGCGAAGCTGACCGGCGCCGACCGGGGCACCTACAGCCTCAAGTCGCTGCCCACCATCGGTGCGGTCGCCAACCATTTCGAACGAGGGGGAGCCGCGGTTCACACCGGCTGGGCCAATGGAGGCCACCACTTCGTGCTCAGCATGGTGGCGGCGAAAGGTGACGACATTCGGGTCAACGAAGACGATTCGCTTCGACTCTCGCCCCTGCTGCGCGAAGAGCCCAAGCCCGGTCTCGACGAGAAGTGGCCCCACGGGAAGTCGTACGACCCGCAGGAGCACGCCAACTTCTGGGCGATCGCCCGCTGAGGGTGCGCTACATCGCTCGTTCATGACGTCGCTCAGTTTTTCTCCAGGGCCGCGCGCGAATGTGGTGCGCGACGCGAAGGGTCAGCTCCACCAGATTCCACCCGGGTGGGAGTGCCTGCCGCCGGGCGACGCTGGGCTGACACGCAGGGTGAAAGCAGCCGCGACCACCTGGTCGGTGACCGAGAAGCTCGGTCGCAAGACCTTCTCGCGCGGAGTCTGGGCACCCCCGGGGGTGATCGCCGCGGCGAGAGCAACGCTGGACGTCGAGCGCGAGAGCCCCGAGTACGCCAGGAAACGCGCGGGAGACGTGCAACGGCGAGCGGTCGCGCATCAGCAATACGTGGCCGACTTCGAGGTCGAGGTGCTGACCTTCTTGGCCTTCGCGCCGCGGTATCAGGCCCTGGCGGCGACAGTGGCAAAGGCGGTGACCGCGCACGCCACTCCGGTGGGCAGTGGCACGGTGGCGCGCACCAAGCGCATCGAGATCGACGAGCGGGCCGAGGCAGCGGTGATCGCCTGGTTGCGGCACCAGACCACAGCCTATGACTCGATGCAGGTGGCGCGGGTCAAGGGCGCACGCCGAGCGCTGCGAAGAGAGCTGGCTGGGGTCTCGAGGCGGTTGCTGAATCGACACCGAGGCGCCGAGCCCGGTCATGAGACCAACGCGTGCCCGCTCTGCCGCTTCGCTTCGGTCTAAACAAGCCCTGCTTCTCAGTTCGACGGCGGGGGCATCGGCGGCGGGGTGGGCGCGTTCGGGCCCATTGGAGGCGGGGGCGGCGGCAGCGGTTGGTCGAGGGGCGGCGGAGGCGGGGCGTTGAGCACGTCGTCAATCTGGCGCGCGCGCACCTTGCCGAACGCGAGGCCCAGCTTGAACTGCACCGCAGGAATGACGGCGCCCACGGCACCACCGGTGGTCGTCGCCCCCGATGCCGCAAGCACACCCACCACCGGCACCGCGAACGTCAGCTCGGGTATCAAAGCGAACCGCTCAGCGACCTGCCACGCGAAGCCGACCGACGCGCCGGGAGCCACCACCGCGCCACCCGCGGAGCCCGCACTGGTGCCTCCGAACAAGAACTGCGCGATCATACGGGGCCCGAGGGTGAGCTCGTTGTCTCCGAACTTGAACCCCAACAGCAGCGGCACGTTCAGCGCGGCGTAGTTGATCGACCCGAGAAAAAAGCCGCCGAACGTCGGCGCCAGCGACATCGCGAACGTCGGAGACCCCGGCTCGCTGAGGAGGAACTTGCTCTGAAACTCGAGCCCGGTGCTGCCGAGGCGCAAGCCGAGATCGACGCGCTCGGCGATGCCGTAGCGACCCGAGAAGTCGACCGTGGGCAAGAAGACTGAGCCCGCCGAGCTGACCAGGCCCCAGGCTCCGGGCTCGATGCCGATTTGAAAGTTGCCTTTGCCGAGTGTATCGGCGCGCTGAACGCCGCCGAGTGAAAGGCAAGATGACCCGCTGAGCATCGCGAGGCAGAGAGCGACCGTCGTCAGAGATGTGCGCACGGCGGGAGGTTCTGGCAGAGCCCTGGCGATCACGCGAGCGTTGATTGTCTCGCGCCTGCTTCCGGCTCGACGACGACAAAGGCCGGCGTGCTGCGCAGGTCCTCCGGGGTGTCGAGATCTCGCGAGACCGCGAGGTCGTCGACCTCGAGCCGAAGACGCCGCGCGCCGAGCGACTCGAGGTGCGCGTGCAGTGAAGGGTACGGCCCGCCGCCGGCGTACACCTCGAGCGCCGCGCGACGAATGATCACCGGGTGGCCACCCACCCGGCCACATCTCGGAGTCACCGCGTCGCGCTCCGGCGTCAGCGCCCCGAGCAACCCCCGCACCGTCACCTCACTCACCGGCGCCATGTCGACCGGAGTCACCACCACCACCGACGCCGAAGCGTCGAGCGCCTGCAGCCCCGCGGCCAGTGACTCGGCCTGCGACGCGGTGCTCGCGCCGATCACCTTGGCCTCCGGGGCCGAAGCACGCACCAATTCGGCCCACGAGGTCGGCGCCACGACCAGCACCGACTGGCACCCCGCTTCGCTCAACCGGGCCACGTGCTGGGCCACCAGTGGAGCGCCGTCGAGCAGCAGCAGCGCCTTTGGGCCGCCCATACGCCGGCCTTCACCAGCCGCGAGAATCAGGCCGACCGTGCTCACACCGGCACTTCGAGGTGCATCGGGAGCCGCCGAATGCGCTTGCCGGTGAGCGCGAAGATCGCATTGGCGATCGCCGGCGCCACCGGAGGCACGCCTGGCTCGCCCACCCCACCCGGCTTGGCCTCGCTCTTCACCAGCTCGACGTGAATCTGCCGCGGCACATCGCGCATGCGCGCCAACTTCGCGTCGTGAAAGTTCGATTGCACCGTGGCGCCCTTCTTCATCGTGGCGCCGCCGTAGAACGCGTGGCTCAGCCCGAACACCAGCGCGCCCTCCATCTGCGAGCGAACCCGGTCGGCGTTCACCACCAGCCCCACGTCGGCCACCACCCACGCGTCGTCGATGGCGATGCGCCCGTCATCGCGCTTCACCGCCGATACCACGACGCCCACGTAGCTCAAGAAGCTGCGGTGGGCCGCCAAGCCCAACACCTTGCCGTTCTTCTGGCGGTCAGCCCACCCCGAGAGCGCGGTCACCCGCTCGATGACCCCGCGCAGGCGGCCTGCGTCGACCGGGTGGTCTTCGAGCGACGCGCCGTAGTTCGCCAGCGCCTTCACTCCCAGCTCAGCCAGCGAGAGCTTGCGCGCAGGGCCGATGATCTCGAGCCAGGCCGCGCGGGGGTCTTGCCCGCGCAGGTGCGCCAGCTCGTCGATGAACGAGCCCACTCCGAAGGCGTGAAAAATGTTCGAGACCGAGCGCAACCACCCGACCCGAATGTGCGCTTCGGCCGAGCACGCCTCGGCGCGAACATTCGGCACCCCCAGCGCGAGGTCGGTCACGCCCTGCTGCAGGTCGCGCTCGAGCGGGCGGCTGACCGGCGCGAAGGTCGAGGCGATCGGCGTGAAGGCAGTACGATGGCGCCAGGCCGTCACCGCCCCCTTCGCGTCGAGCCCCGCGGTCAGCTTCTGGGTGCTCACCGCGTTGTAATAATCGTGCCGAATGTCGTCTTCGCGCGACCACTGCACGCGCACCGGCGCACCCATCTCTTTCGAGAGCAGCGCCGCCTCGCCCACGAAGTCAGCCTTCGACTTTCGCCCGAACCCGCCGCCCAGCAGGGTCACGTGAACGGTGACGTCTTTCTGATCGATGGCCAGCACCCGAGCCACCTCTTCACGAGCGTCTTGCGGGTTCTGCGTGCACGCCCAGACCTCGCACTTGCCATCGACAAAGTGGGCCAACGCGACCGGTGGCTCCATCGAGAGATGGGCCAGGTGCGGCACGTGGTACTCGGCGTCGAAGACCCTGGCGGCGCTCGCCAGCGCCTTGTCGACGTCTCCCAGATTGCGGTGAGCCGTGCCGGGAGCGTTAACCGATTCGCTCAGTGTCTGGCGAAACGCGTCCGAATCGTAGTCGCCGTTCTTCCCATCGTTCCACGTCACTTCGAGGGCGGCTCGACCGCGCAGCGCGGCCCAGGTGTTCTCGGCCACGACCGCGACGCCGCCCCAGGTCTGAAAGCCATAGGGTGGCACCGGCGCGCGGAGCTCGACCACCCGCTTCACCCCGCGAATGGCCATCGCGCGCGAGGGGTCGCAGCTGGTGACGTTGCCTCCGACCACCGGAGGCCGGGCGATCACCGCGATCAACGTGCCCGGAGGCGAGAGATCGGCCCCGTACACCGCTGTGCCAGTCACGTAGGCCGGCCCATCGAGCAGCGGCAGGTCGGTGCCCAGCCGCTTCAGCTCAGAGAGCGGGCGCAGCTTCACTTTCTTCGCGTCGGGCACGCGCAGCGCGCCGGCCGCATCGGCCAGTTCGCCGAAGCCGAGGGTGGCTTTGTTCACCGTGTTGATGACGCGGTGGCCCTCGGCGACGCAGCGTTCGGGAGCCACCTTCCACCGGGTAGCCGCGGCGGAGATCAGCATGGTGCGAGCGGTCGCCGCCGTCAGCCGCAGGTTCTCCAGCTGACCTCGAATGCTGCTCGAGCCGTCGGTGTTCTGGTCTCCGTATTTCGCGTCGCCGTCGGCTTGCACCAGCTTCACGCGCGCCAGGTCAGCGCCCAGCTCGTCGGCGAAGAGCGCCGGCAGCGTGCTGCGAATGCCCCGCCCCATCTCTGAGCGATGGCAAGTGACCGTGAGCGTGCCGTCGGCCGCCAGGTGCAGAAACACGTTGGGCGTCAGCCCGGCGCTGGCCTTGCCGCCAGGCGCCGCAATGCCGACCGCCGGGTAGACCCCGAGGAGCAGCCCACCGGTCGAGACCCCGAGCAGCTCGAGCATCGACCGCCGGCTCAACCGCATGATGTCGACGCTCATCGGGTGCCCGCCGCTTTCTTGATCGCGGCGCGAATGCGAGTGTACGTGCCGCAGCGGCAGAGGTTGCCGGCCATCGAGCGGTCGATGTCGTCATCAGTCGGAGTGGGGTTGCTCGCCAGCAGCGCCGCCGCGGCCATGAGCTGCCCTGCCTGGCAAAACCCGCACTGTGGTACGGCCATCTCGACCCACGCCTTTTGTAGCGGGTGCGAGCCGTCGGCCGAGAGCCCTTCGATGGTGGTCACCTTGCTCGCCGCCGCCCGGCTCAACGGCGTCACGCAGGCGCGCACCGGCTTGCCATCGAGGTGCACGGTGCAGGCGCCGCAGAGCGCCTGGCCACAGCCGAACTTGGTACCCGACAGCTTCAACACATCTCGCAGCACCCACAGCAAGGGCATCTCGGGCTCGGCGTCGACCTGGTGGGTCACGCCGTTGACGGTGAGGGGGTGGTCATGGGCTCTCCTTCGGGCAATGGGCACCACTGTCGATCCACCCTTGAATGAGGGCGCCGAACGCTCGCTGACTCCCCGGCGCAGGCTCGCGGCCGCTGCCCGGCACCCAGCCCCACGCCACCAGTTCGTCATGCGCGGAGTGCTCCTGAATCTGCGCCAGCGTCTTGCCTCCGTTGCGCGAGGGGTCTTTGAGCTGCTCGCACAGGGCTCGAGGCGAGCGCCCAACCCAGGCCATCTTCAGCGGAGCCACGGCCCACTTCGGCGCGCCCGGCACGCGAATCAGCGGCTGGTTGTGCGTCTGGTGGCAGCTGCTGCAGTCCATGCCCACTACGCCGTGACCGTCGGGGCCCCGGGTCACCGGCGGGTCGTGCACCCGTTGCTCGAGCCCCTGCAGTGGCGAATCGCCGGCCGGGTGACAGTTGGCGCAGCGCGAGTGGAGCATCACCTTGGTGGCCTCCACGAACATCGCGCCCGAGCGCTCCTCGTTGGTCGCGAGGCTCGCGAAAGAGGCCGGCGCACGGAGATCTCGCGGAGAGACCGAGGCCGGCCCGTCAACGCTGGGGGCGAGCGCCGGCTGCTCGTGCTGACACCCCTCGAGGAGCAGCGCCAGCGCCCTCACTGCCAAAGGAGCCGATGATTTCGCCGGCCGAATAGTACGCGCGTCCTCGATTTCTCGCTCTGGCTTTTCTGCTGACGGGCTTATGCACACGCGGGTGACGTGGGGTCTCATGGGCGACGAGGTTGGCACTCTCGAATCGACCGAGTCGGTGATCATCGACGGCGCCAACGGCGTCACCCGCGCGCCGCGCCAGCACTTCCCCGATGCGGGTTGGTCCGTGGGGGTGGTGCTGGTGACGCTTGCGCTCACCCTGGCGCTCAAGTCCCAGCGGCGGCGGCTCGTGCCAGTGCTGCTGTTGTTGAGCGCGGGGCCGGGTCTGCTCCAGGTGCTGGTCAAGCGCGCCGATGCGCCGACCCGGCGAGCGGCGATGGCAGCACAGATCTCTGCGACCGTGAGTGAGCTCCAGGCGCGCTCCGGCTGGCCGCTGCCGGTCGCCGTCGTGCGCGATGACGACGACGTGCTCTACCCCCTCGGGGTCTACGCGATGCCGACCCGCGCGGCCCCCGATGCGGGGGTTCGCTCCATCGAGCTGCGAGGCACCCGCGTGACGGTCACCTGTCGCGGTAACGCCCCCATCGTCTGCGGTGACGCGCCGTGATCAGCTTCGTCGGGCTCGCCCTGCTCCACTTGGCTGGTGGCCTGCTCAGAGCAGCGGCCACCAGAGCTGATTGGCGCCAGACCCTCCGCTCCCCCGCTTCGATCTGGTTCGCGTTGATTGCGCTCTACGCACTCTCACTCGGGCTGATTGGCACCGTGCTGGGGGTCGCGCTCTTCATCGGGCTCCGTTCACGGCTCACCGTTCGGTTCGCGCCTGTCGAAGTGGCGCCGCCGAGCGCACTGAGCCCCGGTGCACCATGGGCCTTGGCCCTGGCGGTGCTGATCTTGGCCCGCCCCTGGGTACCCACCTCGTGGGACGAGTTCGTCTGGCTCGCGAAGGCGAGGCTCGAATCGCTCGGCTTCGGCACCGGCGCTCGACTCGCGCTGGACGCCTCGGCCCATCTAGTGCCCTCGGGCTACCCGCCGCTCTGGCCTGCCGCTGTCGGGTGGGTCTCGCTGGGTGTCGACTCGCTCCCGGCGCAGGTGAGCGCGGCCAGCCTGCTGGTGCTGATGACACTCGCGACGGCCATGGAGGCCTGGTGGCCCCGTCTCCGCTCGACCCCAGGGTGGTTGGTGATCGCGGTGTTGGCCACGCCGCTGTTCTGGGTGCACGCGCGCTCGACCTATGTCGACCTCCCCCTCGGGCTCCTGGCCGTCGCACTGTTGGGTCATGTGCTCGCTGGCGAGTTGGCGGCGGCCGTCGTGTTGGCCCTGGTGCTCAGCGGTCTGAAAGACGAAGGCCTCGCGCACGTGCTGGCCACCGTCGGCGCGGTGTGGCTGGTGTCGCCACGACGAGAGTGGCGACAGCTCACGCCAGCGGTGGCGGCAGTGCTCGCGGCGGCAGGCTGGAGAGCCGCGGCGCAGTTCGGCGGCATCACCAACGAAGATCACACGCTGAGTGCCCCGCTGTGGCGGTGGCTGCCTGACCTCGGCCGTCTGTTGGCTTTTCATGCCAGTGACCTCGCTTCGTGGGGTGTGTTCTGGGCCATCGCGCTCGCGGTGGGGCTGCGCAGCACCGAGTCTTCGACCCGAGCGTTGCGACTCGGGCTGCTCCTGAACCTGACATTGTCTGGCGCGGCCTTGCTCTGTGGCCCAGAGCAGGTGCGCGTCTTCGCGGAGAGCGGCACGCTGCTCAACCGACTGCTGATGCAGTGGTGGCCGGCCGCCGCGGTGATGGTGTTGCTGGAGGGTCGAAGGAGCGCCCAGGCTGCGGCACCGAGATGAACGTCTCACCCCCGCAGAGCACCACCCGGTTTCGACCCTCTTCTTTCGCGCGGCGCTTGGCGGCATTCGCCCAGTCGGGCAGCTCGGAGACGTCGACACCTCGAGTGGCCACCGCCAACCCGTCAGAGAACGCCTCGACCCTCGCGGTCTCCCTCTCGTCTTCCTGCTGGCTCATGGTTTCGCGTTCGTCGGCAGTGCCTCGAGGGCCGCGGTGTAGGGGCGCGACCTGCGCTCGGCAAAGCCATCGATCATGAAGCCCACTCCGGCGAAGAACAGCAGCGCGGTGCCGAGGCCGAGCTTCGCGCGGCACGCCGAACCTCAGAATCAGCCCCGCGACGGCGAACAGCGTCCAAGTGGTCAGGTAGATTGTCCACCTGGCGTTCACCTGCTTCATTCGCGCGACCTCTTGCGCGGAGAAGGCCCCGACGTCGCTGGAGTACAACTGGCTGAGCGCCTCGACCTGACCTGGAGTGCGTAACCCAACCGTCACGTTCGTTCTTGAGCAGCAGCAGTGCGAACACGATGCTCGCGAGCCCCAGCGGGCCGATGAAAACCAGGGCCTCAAGGCGCTCGCCGCGAAAGTATTCGCGAAGAATGTCGAGCAGGTTGGCTTGCATGGGGTGGCCGTTCACGCGGCGGCAGACTGCTGGGGTGAGCGCGCTTCGCGGCGTACGCGGCGACGGTGCGCCGAATGCCCTCGACGTAGGGCGTCTTCGCCAGCGCAGGCAGCACCTGCTTGAGCTTCGAGTCGTCGAGCAATACCGGGTGGGTCTGCAGATAGCTCATCTCGGACAGCTCGCGCATCAGCCCCGAGAACAGGCCGATGAACCTGAGCATCACCGGCCCGGCCACTCGGAACTTCGGCATGGCGCCCGCCGCCTTGAAGATCTCGGTGCCGAACTCCCGCCAGGTCAGCGTCCCAGCTCCGGCGAAGTTGTAGGCCTGCCCGAACGCCTCGTCCTTCATCAGCAGGTCGGCGACCATGGGCCCGACGTCTGGCGTGAAGCAGAGCTCCTGCGGCAGGTCGACCGGGCCGAGCAGGTCTGCCGTCTTGCCCGCAAGCGCCGCCGTGATGACTCCATCTGTCAGCGACAGGGTGGCGTTGGGCCCGTAGAAGTTCGGCAGCCGCAGCGAAAGCGTGCGCAACCCCCCCGGCTCGTCGGCGCCCAGCAGCAGATCTTCCTGTTGCTTGCGCCACTCGCCCTTCACCGAGGCGGGCACGCGTGGGTGGCTCTCAGAGACAGTCGCGGTCTGTGGCAGACCGTACGGGTACACGTTGGTGATCAGCACCAGCTTGCGCGTGCCCGCCGCCTTCGCCGCCGCCAGGCAGGCCTTCATCATGACCGGGTACTGCTCAAAGTCCTTCTTGGTGTACGGCAGGCCCAGCGTGTAGAGGCCGGCGTCCATCCCCGCGAACGACGCCCGACAGCCCTCTTCGGTGGCGACGTCTGCCGCGACCAGCTCGACCCCGCTAAAGCCGAGCTCCTTGAGCTTGAGAAGGTTTCGCCCCACCAGACGAACAGAGTGCCCCCTCTCGAGTAACACTGGAATAACAGCCGTGCCAATCGCCCCTGCCGCTCCGATGACCGCAATCTTCATGGGCGCACTGTGTTCTACCCGCCCGAGCGCGCGCAACAAAGAGTGCAGCCTCTGGTCGAAATCAGGCCGGGCGCTGAGCGTGGCGCAGCAGTGCTTCCGAGGCGGCGATGAGGGCGGTGACGTGCCCATCGGTCATCTGCTTGCTCGACTCAATCGCCCGCCCCTTGGAGTTGAAGTGAATGCCGGTGAGCTGGTCGAGCTCAGGCGCGAGAATGACCGGGCCGAACCGAGCCGCGTACTTCTCGGGGCTCATCATCACCAGGCCGATCAGGGTCTCGACGAGCTTGAACTTGAGGCTGTCCGAGCCACCGAGCGCGTTGGGCCGAATGTTGGTTCGAATCAGCCCGGGGTTGAGACCAAAGACGCCCACGGCGGGGTACTTCTTCGCCGCGTCGAGCACCAGTGCCTCGTTGCCGGCCACGGTGTTCATGTGCGCTTCCATCATTTGATACTTCTTCTCGGAGTTGAGGTCGTCGACCACCCCAGCGTTCCCCGTGCCCGGAAAGCCCATCACGAAGATGCGGGCGCGTTTCGAGGTGTCGGCACGCCGAATGCCGATTCGACTCGCGACGGTGTTCACGATCTCCAGCCGGCTCAGGTAGCTCACCGCCAGGTCACGCTCCAAACCTTCCGAAGTCGTCTCGCGCCGGGGGGTGGAAATGATGCCGGTGGTCGGCACCAACGTGTCGAAGTCCTCCACCGGCAACTGGTGGCCGACGCGCCGGGCCTCGGCCATCAGGCTCAGATCGGCCTTGAGAAAGTCGATGCCCGACCGACCGCCGTCACGAAAAGTCTGGCCGACCACGGTGACTTGGGCGCCCTTGGAGGCGAAGAACTGAGCCAGGGCCCGGCCCAGGCCGCCGGTGCCACCGACGATGCCGATGCGATGCCCCGCTGCCGTGAAACGCTCAGCCGGCACCGCCGCGATGGTCACGTCATTGCGCCGAACTCCTGAGATTGAAGCCATGGTTGATTTCCCCAGCGGCGCGGCCGCCAACACAAAAAGCCAACGGGCCGATAACCGAAGCCCGCGAAGTTCGCCTCAGCCCCACGACGCGCAATGATGCGTCCCTTCTGGTGGTGCCTGAGCCTGCTCGTAATCATCGGCTTAGCCGCGTGCGGTACGCCCAAGCCGAGTTGCTCGCCGATCAACTGCCCTGGGTGCTGCGATTCGAGCGGGGTCTGCAGCGTGGGCACGGCCTTCGAGGCCTGTGGCACGGGTGGCGCGGCGTGCTCGGCCTGCGAGCTCGGCGGCTCCTGCACCCTGGGGCAATGCATGGGCTTCGCGACCGGCGGCGGCACCGGCGGCGGCGGTGGAGGCGGTGGAGGCGGTGGAGGCGCGTGCAACACTGCCAATTGCGCGGGCTGCTGCAACGGCGATATCTGCGAGAGCGGTACCACCCAGCAACGCTGCGGCGCGGCTGCTTCAGCGTGCATTCAGTGCGGCACAGGCACCACCTGCACCGCCGGCAAGTGCGCGGTGGTCGGGTGCGACAGCTCGACCTGCAGCTCGGGGTGCTGCCTCAACGGCGTCTGCCAATCGGGCAACGTGAGCGCAGCCTGCGGGCGCAGTGGCGCAGCCTGCGTCTCGTGCGGCACCGGCCTCACCTGCCAGGGCGGCGTCTGCGCGTCCTCCAGTGGCTGCTCGGCAAGCACCTGCAGCGGCTGTTGTCAGAACGGAGTCTGCCAATCTGGCACCGCCGACTCGATGTGCGGCGCGAACGGTGAGGGCTGCGCGACCTCCTCGTTGTGCTACTCGACCTGTGCCCCCATCGGCGGAGGCCGCGGCTCGTGCCGAGACGGCTATGTCTGCAAGGCCGAGCTCAGAGACGGCGGTGGCGAGGGCATCTGCAAGCCCAATTGCCACAACCCCGGTGCGAACTGCACTGACGCCGAAGAGTGCTCGCCCACCGGTTACTGCCGGTGAGAATCAGCGCGCCGGCCCGTCGGTGATGGTCAAGACCCCGAGCAAGCGACCGCCGAAGAAGCCGACCACATCGGTCGACTGTGCAGTACCCTGGGAGCTCGATGCAGCCGGAAACCGCATCTTCAAACGCGCTTGCATGAAGTGACGACCCGTGGCCCCAAACGACACCCAGACGCACTCCGACCTCTTCGGCAACAAGGGCAAAGGCGCCACGCCCGACGTGGCCTTGCTGTTGACCACTGACGACGCCGGCGGCACCCTGCCGTTCTTTACTCCCATTCGCAGCCAGGCGTTCTTCATCGGCCGCGAACCTGTCGG
>Ga0105048_10010878_pt1 | contig 14398 bp, 12 predicted proteins | sample MAT05_FD_78382 | JGI IMG/M metagenome (GOLD analysis project Ga0105048, IMG submission 78382) | Freshwater microbial communities from Lake Fryxell liftoff mats and glacier meltwater in Antarctica - MAT-05 | ecosystem: Environmental > Aquatic > Freshwater > Ice > Liftoff microbial mat | place...
CACCGAGCCCTCCTCCGGCCTCACCGCCGACTGGGGCCTCTGCACGGCGCCCCCGCCGCCCCCCCCGCCGGTGCCCTGCGATGCCCTCGCGCAGGACTGCAGCGCCGCGACGGATCTCTGTGCGCCCGTGGATATCGGATCGAACGTCTGCGTCCCGGCCGGTAGCGGCGCGGACGGCAGCGCGTGCACCCAGGCCTCGGATTGCAGCGAAGGTCTGGCCTGCGTGGCCTACGCCGGAGCGAGCCCGCAGATCACGTACTGGACCCTGCTCCAGGCGTACATCGATCGGGGCGGCGGCACCTGCAAGACGCTCTGCGCGCCGGGCCCGGCCTGCGCGGGCGGGCAGAGCTGCGATCCGATCAGCGGCAGCAACACCGGCATCTCGAGGAGCGACGTCGGCGTCTGTCACTGATAGATCAGCGGCGCGATGAAGGTGCGCCGTGGCCTCCCCTCCGATCTCGAGCTCCTCGTCGCCGGTAACTCCCGGATGGCGCTCGAGACGGAGTCCCTCACTCTGGATCCGCAGAAGATCCGCCCCGGCGTCGCCGCCGTCCTCGAAGGCAAAGTATCAGCGAGATACTATGTCGGGGAGGTCGGCGGCGCCGTCGTCGCCCAGCTCATGATCACGGAAGAGTGGAGTGACTGGCGAAATGCCTCGGTGTGGTGGATCCAGTCGGTCTGGGTCCCGCCGGAGCACAGGCGCCAAGGATACTATCGGGAGCTCTATCTCGAGGTGAAAGAGGAGGCGCGGAAGGCCGGCGCCGCGGGGATTCGCCTGTACGTCGACGCGCGGAACGAGCGGGCAAAGGCCGTGTATCGCGCGCTCGGCATGAACGGCGAGCACTACCAGGTGTTCGAGGCGATGGACGCCTAGAACGCCCTGGCTGGCGCTACTTCTTCTTGCCGCCGCTCGAAGCCGCCGGCTTTTCCTGCTTGGCCTTGGCCTTCGCAGCGTCCTGCTTGCCCTGGCTGGTCTTCTGCTTCGAGTCTTTTTGTTTGGATTTCGGTGATTTGTCGCCCATGGATGCGCAGCATTGCAGTCAGTCGGTCGAGACACAAGCCCGCGCGCGGCCTACGCGCTGCTCCAGCTCACCGTCCTGGTGTGGGGCTTCACGGCCATCCTCGGCAAACAGATCAGCATCAACGCGTTCGCGATGGTCTGGTACCGCCAGGTCATCACCGCTGTGGTGCTGATCGCCTGGGCGCTCTGGAACGGTCGCAGCATGCGCGTCGACAAGAAATCGGCGCGAAATCTGCTCGCCGTCAGTCTCCTGGTGTCCGTGCACTGGGTCTGCTTTTACGCCTGTATCAAGTTCGCCGGGGTCGCGGTGGCGGTGCTGTGCCTCGCGTCGGTGGTGGTGGTGACCGCGCTGGTCGAGCCGCTGATCTATCGCCGGCCGGTGAAGAACCTCGAGGTGCTGATGGGCCTCGGCGTCCTGGTCGGGGTCTGGTTGCTGGTGCGGGTCAGCGCGCAGGCGAGCTGGTCGGCGCTGCTGCTCGGGCTCGCCGCGGCGGTCTGCGGCGCGACGTTCGGCACGCTGAACGGCAAGCTGCGCCAGGGGCTGTCGTCCGAGGTGATGTCGATCTGGGAGCTCGGCGGGGGCGCGGCGTGGCTGAGCCTCGCGTTCATCGTCGTGCCCGAGAACATGGTGTTCCCGTGGGAGATCAGCGCGGACGACTGGCTCTGGCTCTCGATTCTGAGCGTGGTCTGCACCGCGCTGCCCTGGATGTGGAGCCTCGACGTCGTCGCCGTGCTCACGCCTTACACCGTCGCGCTCAGCGTCACGCTGGAGCCGGTCTACAGCATGATCATCGCGTACTTCTGGTTCCCGGAATCGGAGCGCCTGGCCCCCAGCTTCTATGTCGGGGCCGGGCTCTTGATCGCGCTGGTGATGCTGAACGCGCGCCTCAAACGGTGAGCGTCGCCTCGTAGAGTATCGCGCCCTTGGTCTCCGGACGCGCGTCGACGAACTTCACGTAGAGCTCGTCGTTCAGCGGATCGAGAGTGAGCTGAGTGGTCGCCGGCCAGATGCCCGACCCATAAAGATAGGACGCCGCGGGAAAGACATCCTCGCGCGGCAGGAAGTCGTTGTCCGCCAGCACCGCCGCGGGATTCGGGCCGTTGCCGGTCGGGCCCACCGCGATGTCGAGATACTGCGAGGCCCAGCCGGTGGGCTCGACCTTGGCGACATATCCGCAGTGATAGTCACCCGAGAGAAACACCACCCCGCGCAGCTGGTTGGTCTCGAGGAAGGTCAGCAGCCGCGCGCGCTGCGCCTCGTACCCTTGCCAGCGATCGGGCGTGCCGTAGTCCCAGAGCATGGTCATGCGCGCGACCGGCACCGAGTTCATGATGATCTTGAACTTGCACGGGCTCGCGAGCAGCGCCGACTCCAGCCAGGCGAACTGCGCCGGCGAGATGTACTGCGCGGCGGGCGTCTCGCGGCCAGCCGGCACGCGCTCGGTGCGGCAGTCGAGGACGAAGATCTCGGCGGTGTTGCCCCAGCGATACGAGCGCCAGATCCGCCCCTCGGCGTCGGTCTCGAGCGCCATCGCCTCGATCGCGGCGCCCTTCGCCGCCGCGAGCCGCGCGGGCTCGATCATGGTGGGATCGATGTTGTTGGCGAGCTCGTGGTCGTCCCAGGTGTAATAGTATCCGCGCTTCGCGAACGCCTGGATGTAGCTCCCCTCGGCGAAGGTCTTGCGCCACTCGCGGCGATACTCTTCTCCATTGGTCGCGTCGTCCGCGTACACCAGGTCGCCGAGGTGGATGTAGAGGTCGGCCTCGATCTCGCCGCTCATCTGCACGCCGGTGAAGGGCGCATGACGGATATGCGTGCAGGTCATCGGCACGATAGTCAGCGGCCGCAGATCGCCCTGCGCGAACGCGGTGCGGAAGCGGCCGAGGGGGCTGCGGAAATTATCCCCGAAAAAGCCGTACTCATACCATCCCGCGCCGAGGCCGCTCACGCTGGCCTTGAGGTGACCTTCGACCGGCTCGATCATCGCCTCGTGCACGAGGAAGCGCGCGCCCGCGGCGCTGGTGCGCCAGACGCGCGCGAGCAGCGGACCGTCGTGCGCCGCAGAGAGTCGCACGCCCGTCGCGGTCATTGCGCCAGCGTGAACGCCGATCGGGAAGCGCGTCGCGTCCTCGGTGATCGACGCCGGATCGATCGCCCAGGCGGTCCCCGCGTCGATCGGCTCGGGCTCCGGCGTGGGCAGCACGCGCATCCGCGGCGGCGGCTCGCTGGTGCCACACGCGGCGACCGCAGCGCCCGCACCGGCGGCGATCAGGACCTGGCGTCGAGTCAGCCGCATCGCCCGTTTTCCACCACGGCCGTCGGGCCGCTGTCGAGTTAGGCAAATCTATTTCGGTCAGCCGCCTTACTTGGGCTTCATCCAGTAGACGTGGGTGCTCGCCATCTCGCGGGGCTCGCCGGCCACGAACAGCTCACCGCCCATCGCGACCAGGCGGCGTACGCGGCTGATCGTGGGAGCGACCTCGCTGTCTTTGCATATGCGAAACCCGCTTCCAGTGCGGTCAATCTCGACGATCCGCCCTTGGTTTCCCGTGGTGAAAGCGCGTCCGAGCCAGGTCACCATGTCGAGGCCGTTGACCGCGCCGAGCATGAGCCCGCTCTCTTCCCAGCCGCCGTCGGCGCGGCCCAGCACGCGGAACTGCGGCAAGGTGGTGTCCGTGCGATCGGTGGTGAGGATGGCGATGCTGCTCGTGACCGTGTCGTCGGCGAGGGTCCCGCCGCACGCGTCGGAGCCGACGCGCTCGCGCATGAACACGCCGTCGACGTAGTGCTGGACGATCCCTTGCTTCACGATGAAGGAGACGCTGTTGGGCCCATCCGCGACGATCGATGATCGGAAGACGCCGATGCTGTGGCACTCCGAGATGACATCGCTCGCGGTGGGCCAGGGCAGGCGATGGGTGCTCGTCTCGCCTTCCCGCCAGCGATGCACGCGCGGCAGGAGCGACCCCGGCGCCGAGAGCACGAAGATCTCCACGCGGCCGTCGAACCGCCCGACCGCGATCTCGTCGACGATCAGGCCCTCGGGCCCGGCGTTGGCGGTGGTCTCGGAGGCGATCCGAAGGTCGCGATCGAGCTCGACGAAGGTGATCGCGATGTTCTCTGCGACCGTTCCCGTCGCGGCGGGATACGAGCTGTACGCGACCCAGATGTGGCCCGCGTCGTCCATCGACGCCGTCCACGTCGTCGCATCCGGCGGCACGACGTCGGGGAGCTCGCGCACGCTGCCCTTCGAGACGATCATCAGGTGATCATCGTCGTGGAGCGCGATCAGGACCTCGGTCGGCGACCAGGCCATCGCTGTGAGCACGTCGCCGATCACGCCGAGATCGAGAGCGAAGCTGTCGAACGCCAGGCAGCGGAGCGGCTCGATGCGGCGCAGCGTCCAGGGCGTGGCGTCTTCCTCGTGCCACGTCAGATCGATGCCGAGCGAGAACGCGTGGTCGGGCCGAGGCAGCGGATCGAGATCGGGACCCTCGAGCAGCGGGAGCACACCGTCGTCCACCGGGAGGCCCATCTCGGCGATCGAGCGCGCATACAACAGCGCGTTGCCGTGCGCGCCGGCGGTGGGCTCGATCGGCAGATCGAAGCGCAATTCATCGGTCGGGAGCGTGATGGCGCGCAGCGTTTTGGCGCCGGGCTCGCCGACCAGCAAGGTCTGCATGCTGTCGAGCGGCGGCAGCGGCGCGGTTTGCGGCGACGAGCAAGCGGCGACGACGACGAGCGCGAGCGATCTCATCGGACCTCGCAAGCCGCTCCGCTCGTCGTCTCGCGCGTGGCGATCACCGCGCCCGCGGCCGAGACGGCCTGCACGCGATAGCTCGCGCCGCCGTTCGTGGTGAGGATGCGGACCGTGCCGCCCGCGGCGTCGACGACGCCCGTGGATGTGCCGCCGGGGGCGACGCGCGACAGGAACAGCCCACCGCCCGCGAGGTGATCGAGCACCGCGCCCACCACGCTGGCGTGCGGCGATCCCACGTGAGCCGTCGAGATGCCGGTGACCGCGCTGCGCGGTCGGCCATCGGCGGGCAGGAGGTGATCGAGCCAGGCCATCGAGGAGGAGGTGTCGCGCGCATGGTGCGAGAGGTGGAGGACGTCGGCGGGCGGGAGCTCGGCGCCGAGGGTCCTTACGTAGAAGCTCTCCACCGCGTCGGTGTCGCTGCCGCCACCGGTGAGATCACCGGCGAAAACATAGCGGAAATCACCGTGCCGCAGCAGGCCAACGACGCTGCGCGCGTTCTCTCCGTTGCTGTCGTCGGCCTCGAGCGGACGGAACGCGGCGCCGTGCGCGATGCCGTTCGCGGCGAGGAGGGTGAGCGCGCCCGAGGTGTACGGGATCGCCGGGCACGCGGTGGCGGTGCGCGACCACGCGTCGGGAACGCAGCGGGTGTCGCCGTTGCCGCACAGCTCGATCTCCTGGAACTGGCCGCGCGCGGCGCAGATCTCTGCCATGTTGGCGTCGTTCGCGGCGGGGGTGAGATCGCTCAGGCCGCGGTGGATCAGCGTGCCGATCGTCAGATCGGGGAGGAGCTTGTCGAGCGCGTCCTCGTGATCGGCGTGGTGGTGCGTGAGCACGACGAGATCGATGTCGCGCCGGCCGAGCAGCGCGTCGATCGCCCCGAGCACCTCGTCGGCGTGCGCGTCGTTGCCGATGTCGATGAGCAGGCGGCGCCCATCCGGGAGCTGCGCGAGCGTGGCCTCGCCGAGCGAGAGGCCGCCGAGCCCGATGTGCGCGAGGAAGAGCTCGCCGGGCTGCGGGACGAGGGGAGGGGAGGCGATCGTGGTGGTGCGGCAGCGCGGGCGCTGCACCACCACGCGCGCGTCCGGGAGAACGGCGGCGGCGTCGGGAGAGGGGGAGGGGGCGGCGTCCGAAGCCGTCACCACCGCGGCATCGGCGAAGGCGACGACCGCGGCGTCCGGCCCGTCGATTCCCTGCTCCGAGCACGCGCAGAGCGCGATGAGGATCGCCGCCCGTTTCAAAAGCTGTCCATGCGGACGGACAACCTACCTCGCCGGGCGCCTCCGGTTCAACGCAGGCTGATCGCCGCGAGATCCGCGCCTCCGATGCGCCGGTCGCCGTCGATGTCGTAGAGCGGATCGTAGCCGCCGTCCTTCCTGCGCTCGGTGGCCAGGTCGCCGCCGTGGCGCAGCGCGACCTCGATGAGATCGAGCGCGTCGACCTCGCCATCGAACGTCACGTCGCCCACCACCTCCGGAATGATCTCGCGGGGCGCGGTCCACGTGGGATCGAGCTCGACGAGCACCGGCCGTGCCCCGGTGAACGCGATGCGCGCCTCGACGGTGCCCGCGGCGATGTCGACGGTCCCCTCGGTGGTCCGCCCGCTCGCGTCGGTGAGCCGCACCGGCAGGAGCATCGTCTGCGCGCCGTCATTGCTCACGCGGACGACCACCTCGCTCCCGATGATCTCCGCGCTGGCGGTCAGGTGCGGGAAGCCGACGCCGCGCAGCCAGCCGCCGGCCTCGGCCGAGAGATCGCGCCCCGATTCCTCGGAGAGCGCGGTGATGAAACGATCGCTGGTGACGTTGCTGACCCCGAGCTGCACCATCCGCTTCAAGACGCGATCGAAGGCCGCGGTGCCGGTGCGCGTCTCGAGCGCGCGCAGGGCGACGGACGCCTTGTGGTAGGTCACCCAGACGAAGAGATCGGAGTCCTCGATCGCCGGATCGAGGATCGCGATGTCGCGATCTTCGGGGCGCCGATACATGTACCAGACCGCGTTCATGCGCACGCCGCCGGTGCGCACGGCCGGTCCCTGGAGCTCACCGAGGCCGCGCCAGGCGGAGTATTCGGCGAACGACTCGTTGAAGAACCCAGCTTCCGCGGAGTCTCCAGCGCCGGTCATGTTGCCCCACCAGGTATGCGCCAGCTCGTGGGCCGTCCCCTGCACCAACAGATAGTCCAGCTCGCCGAAGACATAGTCTCCAAAGAGCACCGTGCCGAGCAGGCCGATGCCCCCGAAAGGCAGGCCGCGCGGGACCGCGATCAGCCGTACGCGATCGATCGGCGCTGCACCGAAGAGGCGATCGTAGACCGGGAGCAGCGACGCCGCGAGGTCGACGGCCTGCGCGAGCTTGGCCGTGTCGACCGCGCCCGGGAGATAGTAGGCGCTGGCGCGCGCGGCGTTCGGGGCGTCGATCTTCTCGAACGCGCCGGCGACCAGCTCGAGCCCGACCACCGCGGTGCTCGCGTCGAAGACCCAGCGCTCGGTGCCGTCGGCCAGCGCCGTGACCGAGCGCGGCTCACCCTGACCGGTGATGACCTTCTGGCCGGCGGGCACGCGCACCTGGACCTCGGCGGTGAACGCGTCGCTCCACCACAGGTTGAGCGCGTGCCACGCGGCCGCGGGCGCTGCCGGCGGGAACACCGTGAGCATGGCGGTCCGGAAGCACTCGGTGGATCCGGCGCGCCGGCAGCTGATCGCACCGCTCGACGTCATCTCGACCCGCACCCGCTCTCCGGCCTGTTTTTCAGAAGCGAAAGGGACCTGGATGGCGAGCGACGGACCTTGCGGGTGGGGCCGCGCGGCCGTGACGACGCCATCGACGAGCAGCTCGCTGATGGTGCCGGGCGGGATGAGGAGATCGAGCGTGGTGCTCGGACCGAGGATCTCGAGGTCGATCACCAGGTGCACGGTGGTGACCGGCGCGGCGGTGAGATCGATGTCGATGACCTGGTGCAATAGATCGAGGTTCTGCGCGCTGGCGGGGGCGGAGACGAGGGCGAGGAGGAGCGCTACGTTTCTCATTGCACGCTCCGCAGGGCGCCGCCGGCGCGGGTCGCGGTGACGAAGCTGCCGTCGGGGCGGCGCAAGACGACCTGCGAGACCTCGAGGCGGGTCTCGGCGTCGCGCGACGCGGTGAGCGCGTAGCGCGCGAGCGTCGTCGGTTCATCGATGATCAGTGCACCGGCAGCGGGGCCGCGGCGGGCGCCGCCGAAGCGGACCCGGCCGTCGACGCGCGTCTCCACGTAGGCGGCCTCGGCGACGCCGAGCGGGGCGAGCGTGCTGGTGGCGGTGGCGAGCGCGAGATGGGTCGGATCGAAGGCGAGGTCGATCGCCAGGCCGAACACCGGTCCGAGGTGGGCGCCGCGCAGCTCGGCGTGGACGCGGCCGTCGATGATCGCCGCCTCGATCCAGATCGCCGGCATACCGTCGGCGTGCGCATCGGGCGTGAAGCCGGCCATCGGCATCGGCGTCGCGCTCGGCGACGGTGTTGCGGAGGGCATGGGGGGCGTGATCATCGGCGGCGCTTCGGTCCCGCACGCGGTCGCGATCGCGATCAGGCAGGTGAGTCGTCTCATGCTCCAGACCCTGCGCTTTTCGATGCGCAGGTCGCTCCGCGGATCGTGCTGACCGTCCCGCGGAACGTGCTCTATGCGGCCTCGACGAACGCCGACGGCGCGCAGCCGACCTCCCGGCGAAACGCCGCGGCGAAGCGGCCGAGATCGTGGAATCCGACCTCCAGCGCCGCCTCGGTCACGCCGCCCTTCTTGCTGCGCAAGATCTCCTTCGCGCGCGCCACGCGGGTCGCGATGAGGAACTGGTACGGGCTCTTTCCGGTGACCTCGCGGAAGCGGCGGCTGAAGTGGAATCGGCTCATGCGCGCCGCGGCCGCCATCTCGTCGATGCTCAGCGTGTCGGCGTAGCGCGCCTCGATCAGCTCGATCGCCTTGCGCACCCGCGGATCCCGGCTGGTGGTCTCGCGCGCGGGCGGCGCCGCACGGATGACCTCGATCAGCAGCGCCTCGACCATGGCGTCCACGGCCAGATGTCGCCCCGGCGCGCGCCCGCAGCTCTCCGCCAGGATCCAGCGGGCGAGCGTGCAGACCTTGGTGGGGTCGGTCAAAAGACCGACCTCGGGCGTCGAGCGCCCCCCGACCGCCTCCTCCAGCTCGGCGACGGTGCTCATCGCCAGGTGTGCAGATCCTGCCTGCGTACCGGGCCGGAGCTCGGTGACGTGCTCGGCCCCCGCCGGCACCACGATGACCTGCCCGGCGGTGACCTCGTGGGTGACGCCCTCGAGCACGTAGACCGCGGATCCGCGGTCGATCCAGGCGATCTCCAGCGTCGCGTGCGCGGCGGGTGCGCCCCGCCAGGGCTCGGGCGACGAAAAATCATACTTTCGAGCGTGCGATCCCGCCCCGAGTGATGCCTCGACGAAGGTGATCGTTTCCTGACGGGCGCGGGGCATTCGCCCTTGTTTCGCAAGGTTCGGGCCGATGGTATCCAGAGGCCCGGATGTGCGGCATCGCCGGTTACTTCGCCGCGGGCGGGATCGACCCCGACCTGGGCAAGGAGATGCTCGAGCGCATGATCAAGGCGCTCGACCACCGCGGGCCGGACGACCGCGGCACGTTCGTGTCACCGCACTGCGGCCTCGCGTCGACCCGCCTCGCCATCGTCGACGTCCAGGGCGGGCACATGCCGATCACCGCCGACGAGGGGCGGGTAGTCGCGGTCGTGAACGGCGAGATCTACGATCACAAGGAGACCCGCCAGCGCCTCGAAAAGGCCGGGCGCCGCTTCGCGACGTACAGCGACAGCGAGGTGGTGCCGCAGCTCTACGCCGAGAGCGGGCCCGACATCGCGCCGCACCTGAGCGGGATGTTCGCGTTCGCGGTGTGGGATCGAAGAGAGGAGCGGCTCGTGCTGGGGCGCGATCGCTTCGGCATGAAGCCGCTGTATCTCGCGCAAAAGGACGGCCTCTGGATGTTCGCGAGCGAGGTGAAGGCGCTGCTCGCGACCGGGAAGATCGAGCGCAAGATCGATCAGCGCGCGCTGCTCGACGTGCTCACCGCGGGCTATCCGATGCCGCCGCGATCGATCGTCGAAGGCGTGCGCGCGCTGCCGCCGGCGATGCAGATGACGCTGACGAAGAGCCAGACCAGCACGACGCAGTACTGGCACATGCCGTACGGGCGTCGCGGTGAGACAGCCCTCGCGAAGCGCACCCGCTACGACGACGCGGTCGAGGAGGTGCGGCAGACCTTCGACGACGTCGTGAAGGCGCACCTGATGGCCGACGTCGAGGTGGGCAGCTATCTGTCGGGCGGCCTCGACTCGGTGAGCGTCGCCGCGCGCGCAAAGGCGCTCGGGAGCGGGCAGCTGCGCACGTATTCGCTGGTGTTTCCTGGCCCCGAGAAGGGCTTCGACGAGTCGGAGCACTCGCGCATCGCGGCCGCGGCGATCGGCTCGCGCCACCAGGAAGTCCCGCTCGAAGGCATCACCGAGGCCGACTACGTGGGCACGATCCGCGCGATGGAGTCGCCGCAGGTGCACACCGTCGCGTTCTGTCTGTACCGGCTCGCGCGCGCCGTGAAAGAGGACGGCCTCAAGGTCGTGCTCTCGGGCGAGGGCGCGGACGAGACGTTCGCGGGTTATGGCGTCTTTCGGCTGTCCAAGCTGCGGCGCACGCCGATCGGGCAGTGGATGGGCCTGCGCCGCCTGGCGACGCGTTATGCGCTGAAGAACCGCCAGCCCGAGCTGAGTCGGTCGCTCGATCGCTGGTGGGGGCACGAGAAGGCGCTGGAAAAGCGCTACGGCGTGGTGCCGCCGTGGGTCGAGCAGTGGTGGCTGCTCGGCGACGCCGCGACGCCGCTGCTCGGAAGATCGCTCGAGATGCCCGAGTCGGTGCCGGGGCTCGATCTCGCGACGATCACCGATCCTCTGCAGCGCGAGCTCGCGTTCGAGCAGCGCACGCGGCTCGACGGCTGGGTGCTGCCGCTCGGCGATCGGCTGAGCATGGCGCACGGCATCGAGGTGCGGCCGCCGTTCCTCGATCACCGGCTCGCCGAGAAGACCGCGGCGGTGCCGGCCAGCTACTTGTTGCGTGGCATGAAGGAGAAGCGGCTCCTGCGTGGCGCGATGGTGGGTCAAATCCCGGAGGCGATCCGCGCGCGCAAGAAGCGAGCGTTCATCGCGCTGGTCGCTTCGTGGCTCTTTGGACCTTCGCGGCCCGCGTTCGTCGACGCGCGACTCGACGAGCCGCGGCTCCTCGATCGCGCGCGCCTCGCCGAGCTGCGCGCGGTGGTGGCGCGCGGGGAGCGCAATTTTGCGCATCTCCAGGCGGCGTGGGCGCTGAACGTCGGCCTCGGGCTCGAGGTGCTGGTCCGCGAGCTCGATCTGACGCTCTGATCAGAGCGGCTCGGTCCAGGAGACGAGCCCGCCTGCCCGGGTCTCCGAGCCGAAGTACAGGCGCGCGCCGGCCGGCGCGATCTGGATGACCTCGCTGCCCACGACGTACGGTGGACAGAAGCGCGGCGGCAGCTCGGGGCGCGTGGGGTCGCGATCGATGACCCGCACGTCGAAGGCCGATCCGCTGGCGATGAGCTGCCCCGCGTACGGCTCGAGCGCGTGCGTCGAGAGGCCGCCGCCGATCGGGAGCTGGAGCCAGGGACCTTCGCGATCGCGGCGCCAGCGGCCCTCGACCTGGCTCCCCACGAGGCCGCCCGCGCGCTTCAGGAGCACGACCTCGCTTCCGTCGGCGAATCGCGCGTAGGCGCTGCGGCACTGCAGGCCACCGAAATCGTCGCGCTCGAACAGCTCCTCGCGCGCGATCAGACCCTCGGGTCCCAGCTTCAGGCGCTGGATCGGGCCGTTCTTGAAGCCGACCACGGCCTCCCGCTCCCCGGTGTATGCGAGCGCCAGCGCCGGGAAGCCGACGTTGCAATCGGCGACCTCCGCGGGCGCCTCGATCCGCTGCCAGGGCTCGCCCTCGCGGTGGTACCAGAGCGCGCCGTCGATCGTCAGCATGAGCGCCTCCATGTGGCCGTCGACGAGCTGACCGACGATCTGCGAGACGGTCAAGGTGGTGAGTGCTCCGTCCCCTCGCGTGGTCGGTGCGCAGCGCGGCGTGGTGGGCGCCTCGGGCGTCAGCTCGCAGAGCTGGAGCGGGCTCGGCTCCGGTCCGCTGTAGAACGCGTACCAGACGTGCCCGTTTTCGAGCACGAAACCGCGCGGCGTGGTGCGCGTCGAGCTCACCACGAGCGTGGTCACGGTGTCGTCGGTCAGCAGGTTCACCGACGCGAACGTCGTGACCGGCTCGTTCGCCTGCGTGCCGACCACCACCCGCCCTTCGCCGAGCGGAGCGACGAAGCTGATCGGCCCGGTGTCGCGGAACAGGTGCTGGGTGGTGGTCCGCTGCGGATCGAGCTTGAGGCAGGGCGCGCGCGGGATGCCGACGCCGACGAAGCGCGCGGTGAACGCCGCGGGCTCGAGCGGGAGGATCTGCTGCGCGCCGCTGGCGATCTCGATCCACTGGACGGGCATCTCGAGCGGCGTGCTGACGTCCTCGTCGCGCTCGGCGGTCCAGATCACCTGCGCGCCCTCCCGCCGGATGCCCATCGCCTCGAAGCTGCGATCGTACTGGAGCACTGCGGTGACCGAGCCTCCCAGGCTCGATCGCGACACGGTCTCGTTGGCTGCGTAGCCCTCGACCGCGGTCACCGTACCGAAGGCGTCGAAGATGACGAACACCGTGACGAGCGCGCCGGCGGGCACGTCGACCGCGACATCGGCGATCGGCGCACAGGCGCAGGCGAGCGCCGCGGCGATGCCGACCTTTCGTCGTGTCGAGCTACTCATCGCGCACACGAAAGTGTGCAACGGCCATCGGTGTGGTGGGGTCGTCCTGGATCGCGACGAAACCCTCTTCGCCGTCGAACGCCATCAGACGGACTTCGGCGAGGCCGAGGTGCGCGCAGATGCGGGGTGCCTGCTCCGGTCGGAGCGTCGAATGCGTGAGGAGGGCGACGTCGTCGGCTTGGTCGTCGATCCCCAGCACCCACTTCTTGCGCGTCGTGATTCCGTACAAGTCTGCAGGGAAACCGTCGTCTTTCCAGGGATCGTTCGGGCTCTCTCGCCAGGCCATGCGCAGGTCGATGCCACCCAGCGCGTTCGCGCCGATCGCGTAGAGCACGAGCTCCGCGCCGCTCGGGAAGGCGCCGTACGCGCTTTGACACGGTGGAGGCAGGTCGAGGCCCGAGACGATCGGCCGCGGCAGTCCGACGCTCCGGTCCATGAAGCGAAACGGCGGCGAGTGCGCGAAGCCCACGACCCCGCTCTCCGCACCATCGAGCGCGAAGAGCTGATACGTGGCGAGGTTGCCGCAGCCCGCTTCATCCGTCATCGGGAAGCTCTGGAGGACGCGCCACTGTCCTCTGGCGGGGTCGAGGCGCATCACGGTGCGACCCACGGTATCTCGGCCGTAGATGCTCGGATCACCGGGCCAGTGCGCGGTGGTGTCGACGCGGACCGGGCTGGCGGGCGCGGAGGTGAGCGGCGTGATCGTCCCGTCGGTCGCCAAACGCAGGGTCTTCGTGGCGCTGCTCGAGAGGTAGACGACGAGGAACGTGGGGCCGTCGTCGAACACCAGGATCGAGGCGTCGGGCTCGGTCATGAAGCCGAGGGACAGGTCGCGCGACCCGTCGTCGTCGACCCGGATCAGGCGCGGCGGGAAGACGCTGGTGAGCATCGACGTGGCGCCGATCGAGGCCATCGTCAGGACGTTGGTGGTCGGGGGATTGATCCTGGCGGCGCCCAGCCGCTCGAGCTTGCCGCACGGCGCGCTCGGCACGCGCAGCGCCGCGGTCTCGGCAGCCAGGGTCACGAGATCATCGACCGCGACGAACGCGCGGGAGGCCGGATCGTAGCGCGCGGCGCGCTCGGTCGCGGGCAAGGGCCAGGAATCCTCGGCATCGGAGGCCAGCACGAGATCGTCGTTCGCGCCGACCTCGAGGGCCATCGCTTCGAGGGATCGGGCGTAGAACAGCACGGTCACCGGCTCGCCATCGTCGTCGAACCGGATCGGATCGCCGGTACGGACGCGCCCACCCTTCACCACCAGAGTCGTGTCGAAGCCATCCGGGGGGACGAGCGTCGCGACCTGCGCGTCGCTGCAGCTCGCGATCAGCGCGACGAAGAGGATCCCGCGCATGCGATCCCATGATGCCACGACTCCGGGGGAGCGGCGGATTCGTGGCGCAGCAACGCTTGCCGTGCGAGGATCCGCGCCGGATGGAGGCGTCTCCCCACGGAGAACAGGGCTCCGAGCTCCCGTACGTGCTGGAGAACCGGCTGGGCGGCAGCGGCGGGACCGAGGTGTGGACGGCGCACGCCATCGACGGCGGCGAGCGCATCGCGCTCAAGCTGATCCGCGACGCCGACCGCAGTCCCCTGGCCTCTTTTCGCCACGAATTACAGGCTGCGCAGAGCCTCGAACACCCGACCATCGTCCGCATCATCGACTTCGGGGAGAGCAAAAACGGGCTCTACATCGCCACCGAGCTGGTGGAGCCGAGCGTATCCCTGGCCGCGCTCATCGCCCGGCAGACCGCGCGC
>Ga0105048_10010879_pt1 | contig 14397 bp, 12 predicted proteins | sample MAT05_FD_78382 | JGI IMG/M metagenome (GOLD analysis project Ga0105048, IMG submission 78382) | Freshwater microbial communities from Lake Fryxell liftoff mats and glacier meltwater in Antarctica - MAT-05 | ecosystem: Environmental > Aquatic > Freshwater > Ice > Liftoff microbial mat | place...
CTAGCCCCCAATTCTGGGGGGACAAGAAAATTTAGATCTTTCAAAGTCCCCCAGAATTGGGGGATTTAGGGGGCAGAATAGACTGAAACAAAGACAGGTAGGACTTGTGTGTACACGGTAGCCTCCTGCGGGAGAGGGGCTAGGGGTGAGGGTCTTAGAATACTGCTACGTAACATCAGTTTCTAAACTAAAGCAACTTCTGGCGCTTCTTTATTTACTAGCGGCTTAGTTAGTAGCGATCGCTTGGGAGTTGGTAATCCCACCATTTCTGCATTACTAGCTCCAGGTGGAACCATCGGATAACAGTTTTCATCACGCTTGACGCGAAAATCAGCAAACACGGGACCATCGTAAGCCAAGATTTCCGCAACCGCAGATTTGAGATCATTTGGGTCAACTACTTTCAGCCCCTTGATGCCATAGGCTTCGGCAAGCTTTACAAAGTCTGGCATACCCACTTCCATATTGGAAGAGGAATAGCGCTCATCATAGAAGCTTTCTTGCCACTGGCGAACCATGCCCTGCCAACCATTATTAACAATGATTACTTTGACATTGATCCCATACTGCGCCAATGTTCCCAGCTCCTGAATATTCATCTGAATACTAGCGTCTCCGCTAATGCAGATAACTTGCTCGTTTGGCAATCCTACCTTCGCTCCCATAGCCGCAGGCATTCCATAACCCATCGTGCCAAGCCCAGCGCTAGAAATCCATTTTCTAGGGCCAGTTTTGATTAATTGGGCTGACCACATTTGATGTTGACCTACATCTGTAGCGAAATAGGCTTCAGGCGCTTGTTTACCAAATTCATAAATTACTTGCTGCGGCGAAAGTACATTGTCATAGGTAGGCACATCAAGTGGATAGTCTTCTTTCCACTCATCAATCTGAGTCAGCCAAGCTTTTGTTTGAATGTCTTCTTCGTAGCTAGTAGCTTCGAGAATGGCTTGCAAAACTTCTTTGACGTCACCAATGATTGGCACTTCAGGCTTGCGATTTTTACCAACTTCTGCAGGATCGATGTCAATGTGAATAACTTGAGCCGTCGGCGCAAACTTATCAAGGCGACCTGTTACGCGATCATCAAATCTTGCCCCAACAGCAATCAACAAATCACAACTTTGGACAGCAAAATTAGCGTAAGCCGTACCATGCATTCCCAACATACCAACAGCAAGGTGATTATTCTCATCGTAAGCACCTTTACCCATGAGGGTAGTGGTCACAGGCAATTGAAACCGCTTTGCTAATGCAGCAATTTCAGGATGTGCATCAGCAAGTACCGCACCACCGCCAGCATATAGTAATGGTCTTTTCGCCTGACGAATTAGGGCGATCGCCGCCGCAATTTGATGCAAATGTCCTTTGATCTTGGGTTGATAACCAGGCAGATCAATCTGCACATCAGGATTATAGTCAAACTCTTGTTGCCCAATATCTTTAGGAATATCAACTAATACGGGACCAGGGCGACCTGTACCCGCAATATAAAAGGCCTCAGCGACAATTCTGGCAATATCTTCAGGCTTACGAATCACATAAGAATGTTTAACAATTGGTAAAGTAATCCCCCAGATATCTGTCTCTTGGAACGCATCAGTACCAATCGCATAAGAAGGTACTTGCCCCGTAATAATCACCATTGGAATCGAGTCCATTTGGGCTGTGGCGATACCAGTAACCAGATTAGTTGCGCCTGGACCAGAAGTTGCCACACATACTCCCACCTGTCCAGTTGCGCGGGCATAGCCATCGGCAGCATGGACGGCTCCCTGCTCATGACGCACAAGATAATGCTTAATCTCGCCTCTTGACTCGGCAAGATAAATCTCGTCATACACTGGCAGAATCGCTCCACCTGGGTAGCCGAAAATATGTTTTACACCCTGTCGTCTCACACTGTCGATGAGAGCAAATGCACCCGTTGTTCGCAAAGTAGCCTCCTCTGGACTCGTAACTAAATTATGTTCGCGATTCAATATCAAACCTAATTTTCGAGTTTTTAAATCTTAAAAGCTCAAAAATTAATTTCATCATGAGAACTTCTGTTGCAAGATACTTTTTACTTGCCTTACTACGAACGATTGGTTTGTAGCAAGTACCTAAAGTTTTATAATTTGTATCGATAATAACATAGACAAGCTAACGCAAAGCTGCTATGTGCTTGCTATGGACTCCAATGATCATTCAACTAAGTTAAGACCGAAAAACCAGAATAAAAGGAGCAGTGCTATACACAGACTGTTATTCCTGAATTTAATATATTTCGCGATCGCTATATTTAATGAAGAGTTAATATTTGCTAACCAAAGAGATCTTTACGCTACAGAATGCTGACAAGTCACATTTGAAAATATAATAAATTCGTGTTCTCTTGTCATATATCATCTCATGAGCAAAGATTCAGAAAAAGATATTCCAGTAAATATCTATCGCCCAGCTACTCCGTTTACCGCAAAATGTATTTCTAATGAGGTGCTAGTTAGACCGGGAGCTGCTGGAGATACTCGTCATATAAAGATTGACATTTCGGGAGGTAGCCTTCGTTATTTAGAAGGTCAAAGTATTGGTGTTGTTCCCCCCGGCGAAGACAAAAATGGCAAGCCAAATAAACTTCGTCTTTATTCGATCGCTTCAACCCGCCTTGGTGACGATCTCGATAGCAAGACCTTATCTCTAAGCATTAAACGCCTAGAGTATCAAAACGAAGCAGGTGAAACTGTCAAAGGCGTATGTTCTAACTTCTTGACCGATCTCAAATCCGGAGATGAGGTGAAGTTGACAGGTCCTGTTGGAAAGGAAATGTTACTACCAGATGATCCTAATGCAACGGTGATTATGATTGCGACTGGCACTGGTATTGCCCCTTTCCGTGCATTTCTATGGCGGATGTTTAAAGAAAAGCATGGAGATTATAAATTTAATGGTTTAGCTTGGCTCTTTTTTGGTGTGCCAACTGATACGACCGTGCTTTACAAACCTGATCTTGAATGGCTGGCGTATAAGCACCCACGAAACTTCCGCTACGATGTAGCAATCAGCCGTGAGCAGAAAAATGCTGAAGGTGAGAAAATGTATATCCAAAACCGTATGGCTGAATATGCTGATGAGTTGTGGGAAGTGCTGCAAAAGCCTACTACTCATACCTATATGTGTGGTCTGCGTGGGATGGAAGACGGTATTGCTGGATTTATGACCAAAACGGCTGAAAAGAATGGTGCTGTTTGGAAAGACTTCGAGAAGCAAATGAAGCGTGACGGTCGTTGGCATATTGAGACTTACTAAAGCTATTAAAACTAATTAGATTTGATAAATGTAAGCGCTATGCGCGCCATGTCTTCTGAATAGAGGCGGTATTTCGTGCCGCCTCTATTGTTTATTGTTATATAATTGAGCGGTTAAACCTGTTGCAGAGGGCATAAAGGTGGAATTGCTCTGGCTGCTTGTGGGAATTGGAATTGGCGCGATCGCAACCAGTGCTTGCTGGTTTAGCTGGAATTATGCTAAGCATCGCCGCAATCGTAAATTTCACAAGAGATCGCAACATGTGTTTAAAGCCAGATCGCTGCATAGTTTAAAATCTTGGGCGCAAAATATTCAACAAAATTATCGCGAGCAACTTGAAGTAAATGGAGAAATAGACCATCTAGTTAAGCGTCAATTATGCGAAAAAATTGTCGAATCAGCTCCCATCGGTTATATCCAAGTTGATCGAGACAATCGTTTATCTATATGTAATCAACGCGCGGCAACCATGATGGGTATTGTTAACCACCAACAAGGGTTACTTCGCAAACCATTTTTGCTGCAACTAATTCGCTCCTATGAACTCGATCATTTAGTCGAAAAAACCCGCTCAGATAATATCGGATCTAAAATTGATTGGGTATTTCATCCTGCTATTTCGGACCCTGTTAATCCAGTGCCACAACAAAGCCGACCGATCCGTGCTCACAGTATCTATCTTGACAACGATCAAGTTGGTATCTTTTTGGAAGATCGTCAAGAAGCGATCGCGATTGTCCAACAACGCGATCGCTGGACATCAGATGTCGCTCATGAGTTAAAAACACCGCTAACGGCGATCCGTCTAGTTGCCGAAACTCTCGAATCGCGTGTCGATCCATCGGCGCAAATTTGGATCGAACGTCTACTCAGCGAAATAGATCGGATTACCAATCTTGTCAAAGACTTGCTCGATCTAGGGCAGATGGATGTAGGGATTGAGCCAGTTTTGAATTTAAGCGATGTCAATATAGCGGCGTTAGTGCGATCAGTATGGACAACTCTAGAACCACTTGCTAATCGCAAAAAAGTTAGCCTTAATTATATTGGTGACCCACAATTAACTTTACAGATTGATGAGTCTCGCATTTACCGACTTTTACTAAATTTATTAGACAACAGTATCAAGCATAGTCCCGCGCTCCAGTCAATTACAATCAAAAGCAGCGTCGTAAATTCTAGCCTCCAAATAGAAACAATTGATGCAGGAGAAGGATTTCCTGAAGAGTCTTTACCGCATATTTTTGATCGCTTTTATCAAATAGATCCATCGCGCACTAAGTCGGGACCAGACCGAGGTGGCAGTGGACTTGGACTTGCGATCGCACATCAGATCGTCTTGTTACATAAAGGCGCGATCGCTGCCAAAAACCATCCTGAAACTGGAGGAGCATGGATTACAATCGCGCTACCATATCAAAATCATGCGACTGAAAACTCGCAAGTCTCTGAACTTACCCGTACATAAATCATGAGTGCAGAAAAACTTCTGAAAGACTATGCTTCGGGGCGGCGCGACTTTGCCAGCATAAGTTTAGCTAATGCCAATCTATTTAATAGTGATTTAATCGGCATTAACTTAACTAAAGCTGATCTCAGACGCACCAATCTAGTCTTTGCTTACTTAAACAAAGTCACTTTTAATAACGCCAACATGATAGGTGCAAAGTTAGGTGGGGCAACTCTTAATCAAGCGATCATGATGAATGCCAACCTTACTGAAGCAGATTTGCATGGAGCCATGTTGCAACGGGCTAACTTATTTGGGGCAAATCTATCACTTGCAAACTTAATGGATGCCAACCTTAGTGAAGCAGACCTACGCAGTGTCAATCTACGCGGTGCAAATTTACGATGTGCGATCTTAAGTGCGGCTCTAATGCGTGAAGAGCGCGGCTATCCACCTACAACCATGAGCGGTGCAAATTTACGAAAAGCGGACTTGCGAGGAGCCAACCTGAGTGGAGCCGATCTGACTGGAGTAGACTTATCGGGCGCAAATCTTAGCGAAGCGACTCTCTCAAGAGTCAATTTACAAGGAGCAAATCTTAGTGGTGTGATCGCGATCGGGACAATTTTTACGGAATCAAATCTCAGCAATGTCAACCTTACAGAAGCCAATTTTAAAGGAGCCAATTTAACTAAGGCAGAACTCAAAAATGCTAACCTACGTCAAGCTAACTTATTTGGAGCCAATTTAACTAAAGCCAATATTAGTATGGCAACTTTGAGTAGTGCAGGATTGATTCAGGCAATACTTACAGGCTGTGACCTTTCGCGATCGCTATTAGACAAAGCAAATCTTAGTCAGGCAAGTCTAGTTGATGCCTATCTAGTAAGATCCAATCTAGATGGAGCTGATCTTAGTGATGCTGTTTTGACCAGAGCTGAACTTAGTGGAGCCAGCACCATTGGTACAATCTTTAAGGGTGCAACTATGCCCGATGGCAAAACTTATTCATAGTAAGGGCAATTCATGAATTGCCCTTACTATGATTGAAAAAGGAATGATATACCGCGTCCATATTGAAAACCGAAGTTTTCAACATGGACGCAGAAGAAACCCGAAGCGGGGCTTCGCCCTGCGACCCTCTAAAATAACTAATGGGTTTCATCCTAGACGCGGGATAAAGAAAATAATATGAAAATGTTTCTTCTTACTATCCTTGACGCAGATAGCCTTTATCCACCAATATGACAACTGAGCATCAAATTAGAATGTAAATTAGTATGTGCGGTGCGAAGCGTTGTGCATCCTAAATCTAAAATCCTGCTATTTTTAGCAATATCAAAAAAAGTTTATGGAAGATTCAAATCTTCTTGAAGAAGTTATCGATAGCTTGGAGCAAGACAGCAATGTACTTCGCATCAAACGACTTATCCTCTTTACTTGTCACGAAACTTGGTCAAATGATGTCAACGAAGTTAAATCGTTGCAGATGCGTCAGCTTGTCTGCGAATTGATGATTATGTTTCCTGATTTAAATAAGCTTAAACACAAGTTAAATAGTCAAGTTAAACAACTTAGCAAACAATCAGACTATCTGTTAGCTGCCGATAATATTATTGATAGTATTGGATTCCTTTATACTTTGCGCGATGAAGGCAAGCTGCCAAATGGTTTTTTAAATCCACAGCCTTCTGCCGCGATCATTTCAAAAAATGGCTCTCTTTCCTCTAACCATAATTTACCTGAGAAAAATGAACATGACACTATTCCGCATCGACATAACCTGCAATATTTAACTAATTTATTTGATTTGCGAACCGCTATTTCTCGAAATGTCAGCCCTCTCCATGCCAAAATTCTATTGTTTTCTAGTTTAAATTATCGGTTTAGCCCTCAAGAGCGCGATTGGTCCGCTCTCTATACCTATGATCTTGATGATTTGATGCAGCTCATATTTGAAAACTATGAGACATTTGATGCTTTAGAAAAACAGTTAACTCAAGTTAGCCTAACTCTAGATCAACCAGAAGATGCTAAACGCGCTTCAGCCGTGATTTTACAATCACTAAAACCTTTTTATTAAAAACGCTATATAGAATGCAATGGCAGTTACTTCTTCTCGGCAACCGAAAATTATTGTTCTTGATGACGATCCGACAGGTTCACAAACTGTGCATAGCTGCCTATTGTTGACTCAATGGGATGAGCAAACCTTGCGACTCGGACTTATCGATGCTTCGCCGATTATGTTTGTGTTGACGAATACGCGATCGCTTACGCCTGAAGCTGCCGCACAAGTAACTCGCGAAGTTTGTCGCAATCTTAAGGTGGCAATTAAAGCCGAGAACGTTCAAGAATTTATGATCGTGAGCCGCTCAGATTCGACCCTGCGTGGTCACTATCCGATCGAGACTGATGCGATCGCCGAAGAGTTAGGTGATTTTGACGCACATTTTTTAGTGCCAGCATTTTTTGAAGGCGGTCGCTTTACTAAATCAAGTGTGCATTATTTAGTTGTTGACGGTGTGCCCACACCTGTACATGAAACCGAATTTGCTAAGGATTCTGTGTTTGGATATCAGCATAGTTACTTACCTGATTATGTCGAAGAAAAAACTAAGGGCAAAATCCCTGCGGCAAAGGTAGAGCGATTTTTATTGGGTGATATTCGGGCAGGAAGCAGACAGCGTTTAGGAAGGTTGCATAACAATCAATGTGTTGTCGTCGATGCCGAAAACCAAGCCGATCTCAATCAATTTGCGGCTGACATTTTAGCGATCGCTGCCACTGGTAAACGCTTCTTATTCCGTAGTGCTGCGAGTTTGCTGACAGCCCTTGCCAAATTACCTTCTCAGCCTGTTCCTGCCGAAGAAATGTCGAAATATATGCGATCGCCTAAAGCTGGTGTGGCGATCGTTGGCTCTCATGTCAAAAAAACTACTGAGCAACTAGAAAACTTACTTAAAGCACCCAACACGGTTCCTGTCGAAATCGATGTCGCGCGCCTATTGAGCGACAGTATCGTTCAGTCAGAAATTCTTAAGCAAGAGGTCTTAGCGCAAGTTCAACAAACCCATGACGCAGGCAAAACTGCGGTGGTGTTTACCAGTCGCAAAGAGTTGGAATTCGCTGATATTGCCAGTCGTCTCGCCTTTGGGCAATCAGTTTCCGCATTACTAATGGCGATCGTGCAAGGATTACCCGCCGATATTGGATTTTTAATTAGTAAAGGTGGAATTACATCTAACGATGTTTTAAGCACTGGGCTAAATTTACCAACTGCAAGACTGTTAGGTCAGATTCTAGCGGGTTGTTCTGTAGTACGTACTCCTGAAGACCATCCCCGTTTTCCTCATTTACCCGTGGTCTTATTCCCTGGCAATGTTGGTGATGCGAATGCACTGGTCACTGTTTACACAAGACTAGCGATTGGAATTGAATAAATTTGTATTATTCAAGTTTGTAGTATCCAAATTTGTACTATCCAAATTTGCATCAGTGAAATTCGCATTTTTGAGATTTGTGTAACGTAGATCGCAATCGGAGCAATTTGCTCCTGTTAAATCAGCCCCTTGCAGATCAGCAAATTCAAGATGGACATTGCTTAGATTTGCACCGCGTAAATTAACATTTTGTAAATTTGCGCCTTTCAAAATTGCCCCACTCAAATCAGCCCCTCCCAGATTAGACCCCCTTAAATTTGCATTACTCAAATCAGCGTTAGTTAAATTTGTGAACACAAGGCTTGAGCGCTCTAAATTTACACCTCGTAAGTCAGCCCCACTTAGATCGGTCAGGTCAAGATCAGCATCTTGCAGATCAGAGTTTGTTAAATTAATTTTTGGCAGCTTGCAGCAAGATAATTTCAGTCCAGAAAAATCTTCCGAGTCAAAATCTGTTCGCCCCATTTCATACATTTTTTTGATTGCCATGCCCATTGCTAGAGCATTGGTTGCAGGAATATGTGCTTCAGGATTTTGTGTGGACATCATAGCGATCGCTCTCTAGCTGAGACATTTAGCTGTCTATAGATATTTCACTAAATATAAAGCGATCGCTCTAGATTACACTTCACCCTATCGGATTGCATAGCAAAAGAGAGCTTTCCCAAGCTTCGAGATTATTGTTAAAATGGTTAGAGTAAGTGGCGTAAAGTGCCGCTTATCCCAAGATTTATTTGCAATGGAGCTAAACTAATGTCAAAAGAACAAAAGGGCAATAAAGAAACTAAGAAGCCTAAGAAAGACCCTTCTGAAAAGAAGGAAAAGAAAGATCCTAAAAGATACGATTAATTGACAGAGATCAGGAATTAAAATCTTAAAAGGAGAGGTGGCGCTAAGCGTTGCCTTTTCTTTTTGAGTATAAGCATTATGATAATTGTTATAGATTATCGAAAAACCGTAATGTCAACCGAAGCTCTGCACCAAAAAACTAACCAAGATTTTGCAGAATATGAACCACAAGTATTGCAACGAGCAGAAAGAGCTTTACGTTGTGCATCTTTTACCGTGAAGTTGTTTGCTGACATGGCAGTACAAGGCGTAAACTTACGGGCGATCGCTGGTAATGATGGCTTCAAAAATCAATATTCAATTACTCCAACTAATCTTGTAATTACGGAAAATTCTTTGCTGTGGTTGATCCAAGTGGGGGTATTGCGCCGCGAGGTTGATGGTCAAGGTATTACCGATAGTTTCCGTCTTACGCCGATGGGACATTTGTTATTGGATAAATGGCGATCGCAATCAAGATTTTCTAAAGCGAGTATGTGCGATCGCTTGCAAAATTTCTGGGCACAAATTCAAATATCACGGTTTCTCTAAAACACAAAAAATAAAGGTGCTAGTAAACGCCACCTTGATTTTCTAAATTCAAAACAAAAAAGCCGCATAAGTGCGGCTTTTTTGTTTTTTGGACAATGGAACAAAAAACGAATTAAATCGTCTTAATCACAGTGACTTTTTACTTATATCGCGGCGCCTTGTGCGTCTGTATAGTCACGTGTCAACTTAAATAAGTTGCCTCTAGCAAATCACGAATTACATCAGCTAGGAATAAATCAAGATGAATATTTTTCGTAAAAACCTTCGTACTTTTCACAGAACTTCTTTATCTATTTTGGCAGCGACTTTAACTGCTGCACCTTTTCTGTCCACTTTAGAAGCGATCGCTAGCCCATCTATTCCCCAAATAGTTGCTCAAGTTCCACAAGACTGGCAAACAGGAGTCAAGCTTTTACGTCTGCTCGACAATTCTGGCAACCTCTCTAGTATTGGCATTTTGTTTGACGTGGTTAACAAGCCAGCTACAACCTATGCCAACGTCGTCTATCAACTCTATGTCAGACGTTCTGGCGAATGGCGCGAAGTTTATAGTAACTCTGGCGCACGTTTGCTCTCCAAAAATGCGGGTAGATATTTTACTCCTGTTGAAGTAATCTCACTCAATAGTTTAAGTGAGAAAATTTCCTTAGATGATATTTATAACGGCGATCTCAAGGCGATTACTAGTGTGCGGTACGATTTACCAAATGGAGTCAAAGATGCTAGGTTTGAGATTGAAGAAGTAAGAGCATTTACTTCTATTATGACGGCTAGTTCGTCTGAAGTAACTTCTGGTCGTATTTCATCTGTATATACCAGTAATACCAATACTTCCAGCAATACTTCTAATAATTCTTCTAACAATACTTCTAGTAACTCTTCTAATAATTCAGATCTTTCTGATCGTGATTTGGGGATTTCGAATAGTTCTCAAACCACTTCTCAAACTGCGGTTATCCAAACTACAAATGTACAGACTACAAATGTACAAACCACAAATGTGCAGACCGTCAAGCCGAATAAGCCAATCATCGTTTCTAAAAAAGTTTATGACGATGAAGATGATGACTACGATGATCGTAGTTCAGAGCGGAAAGATCGTAAAGAGCGTGAAGGCGTTGAGCTATCAAATAAGAATCCTCATCGTGGACATTTCAGCCTCGCAGTTTTGCAGTCTCAACCCCGTTTATCTCAAGTAATTGCTCGTATATCAATCAAATCTAAGAACAAGAAAAAATTTATTAAAGAACGCTATGTAGGTGATTATCGCTTTGCGATTAACCAACGTGCAACTTTTATTCGGGGACTCAACCCAGGCGATCGCTTAGTCGTGCGCTTGTTCGATCTGCAAAACCGTCCCTTGGGCTACAGTGAAGTACAGTTGCTCAAAGACTTCTCCACAATTAGTTTGATTTTGCCAAGCAATCCATCTGCTTATGGCATATTGCGCACTGTCTCAGGCATTGACTCCCAGCGAATTGGACGGATTGATCGCAATGTCCGAGTTTATGACTACTTTACACAGATTCAGACTACAACTGTCATCTCACAAACTGTGGCTCGATTCCTGTCAACATCGCAGGGTATTCCTGTAAATCTATTTAATGTTGCAGGGCTACCTCAAGTTCCCAATCAATCTACTTACACCAATGCTTTTTTCAAAGGTGAGCAATCGTTAGTTGATCGCGCTATAAGTGTATTTACAAGAGATGTGCCTTCTGTAATGCAAGTTTTGCCAGGACAGCTAACTTCACTGATTCCTATTGATAACAATCAGCCTACATTTGATGTAGTTCGCAAGATTCTCGATTACAAAGACTTGCGTTCAAATAATATTCCTAGCTTGTTTTAAAAAAGAAATCTGGAGTGTTTCTCAATCATTCCTTCTTTGTTAAGCTAAAAATCAAAAAACTAGAGTGAGCAATCCATGTCCACTCTAGTTTTTTGGTTTTTAATTTGTCCTACAGCAAATCCCGAACATACCCACCACTAGATTTTTGGTAAAAGCCCCGCTTCGCGGGGCTTTTACCAAAAATCTGGGTTTGGTTTGTTCTCAATCTGCTACAAGCATTATAGTAATTGTTATAGTAACGGGCAAACATGGTCTACTTTTTAATCAAGCTCTAAATAAATTTGTATGAGTTACCTAGAAACTACCGCCGAATTTTACACTGAAGCTGCCAAAACACCACAGGTTGGTTTGTGCTGCATAAGTACACCACCTATGCAATATCCTGATCTCAAGATTCCTGAAATCATCCAGCAGATGAATTATGGTTGTGGTACAACTATCCATCCTACTGAGTTAACAGGCGCACCCACAGTTTTGTATATCGGCGTTGGCGGTGGTTTGGAAGCTTTACAATTTGCTTATTTCTGTCGTCGCAAGGGCAGTGTCATTGCTGTTGATCCTGTTGATGCGATGCGAGAAGTAGCTAATCACAATCTGCAATTAGCCGCTCAAGAAAATGCTTGGTTCGATCCTGAGTTTGTGGAAATAGTCAAAGGCGATGCTTTTGGATTACCTGTTCCCGATGCTTCAGTCGATGTGGTCGCTCAAAATTGTCTATTTAATATTTTTGAGCCAAAAGATTTGCAGCGTGCGTTAAGAGAAGTTTACCGAGTTCTAAAACCAAAAGGTAGATTGATTATGAGCGATCCGATCGCGACTCGACCTATTCCTGCCAATCTGCAAGCCGATCAACGGTTACGCGCTATGTGTCTATCTGGTGCGATGACCTATGATGAATATATTCATTATCTAATTGAAGCAGGATTTGGACAGATAGAAATTCGCGCTCGTCGTCCCTATCGTTTACTAGATACTCATAGTTTTGATATAGATACGCCACTTATGCTAGAGAGCTTAGATTCTGTATCATTCAAAGTTCCCATTTCCAATGATGGTGCTTGTGTGTTTACGGGTAAAACTGCAATTTATAGCGATGTTGATGAATATCTAGATGATCGCGCAGGGCATATTTTGCAACGTGGTAATCCTCTCGCCGTTTGTGATAAGACAGCATCCAAACTAGCTCAGAAATTTCCGCAAGAAGTAATGATCACAGATTCTACTTGGCACTATAACGGTGGAGGATGTTGCTGATGCAAGATATTTTAAAATGGATAGAAAGTCTCGGCTATATCGGTGGTGTCGCCTTCATTGCTATTTATATTCTCTCAACCATTGCCTTTATCCCTGCCACAATCTTAACCTTAGGAGCAGGAGTAGTTTTTGGTGTGGTTTGGGGTTCGCTCTATGTATTTGTTGGAGCAACATTAGGAGCGATCGCCGCATTTCTAATTGGTCGATATTTAGCACGCGACTGGGTTGGCAAAAAGATTGCAGGAAATCAGAAATTTGTAGCGATCGATCAAGCTGTTGCTCATTCAGGATTCAAAATTGTGTTGCTAACTCGACTTTCACCGTTATTTCCATTTAACTTACTTAATTATGCATTTGGCATAACTGGTGTCAGTTTCAAAGAGTATGCCTTAGCCTCAATAGGAATGCTTCCTGCGACTGTGATGTATGTCTATATCGGCTCTCTTGCTGGCGATGTGGCTCGTATTGGTAGTGAAGATCAATCTACAGATACAATCAAATGGGGAATACGCATCATCGGATTTATAGCTACAGTTGCTGTGACAATATATGCTACGCGCCTCGCTCAAAAGGCGATCGCGGAACTCAACAATTAGATCGCATCCAACTCAGCTAAAAAAAGGCGGTGCAAAGCACCGCCTTTTTTTATTTGAAATTACTTAATAAAAAGCATCTCTTGATAGGTGGGCAATGGCCATAAATCATCAGCGACTTCGCCTTCCAGAGCATCTACAGATTCGCGAACGCTATCCATTAAAGGACGCACAGTCTGCGCGAGAAACTGCATATGCTCTTCGGGAGAAGCAAAATCATGTTTTGTCATTGCGTCACTGAGCTTTCTAACTCTATTGATCGCATTCTTAGTCAGAGCAGCAATATCTTTGATAGTTGTATTATCAACCTCAGTAACACCAATCTCCTGCAAACTGAGCGCAGTATTGCTGAGGTCAGCAAGGTATCGAGTCGCCGCAGGATAAATCAAAGTTTTTACCATGCTAACAACGAGCTTCGCTTCAACTTCGATTGAAAGAATGTACTGCTCAGCATAGGTCTCAAAGCGACTAGCTAGCTCAACAGGAGACAAGACTCCCATCTTGCTGAACAATTCTTCGATGTAAGATTCCTTGAGAACGGGCAAAGCATCAGCAGTGGTGCGAAGATTGGCTAAACCACGCTCGGCTGCGAGTTTGTGCCATTCTTCAGAATAACCATTACCATTGAAGATTACCGCGCCATGCAATTCCATCACTTCTTTGAGAACTTTGGAAATAGCATCACTTAAACTCAGCCCTTTAGCCATTTCAGCTTCAAGCTGTTCTGCCATCCAGCCGAGTGAATCAGCCAAAATGGTGTTCATCGCGACTAGAGGACCAGCTACCGACTGACCAGAACCAACAGCACGGAACTCAAAACGGTTGCCCGTGAATGCAAAGGGAGAAGTACGGTTACGATCGCCAGGGTCTGTTGGCAAGATCGGCAATGTATCTACACCAATATTCATCAAGCCCTTGCCCGTAGAACTCTTGAGATCGCCTTGACGAATTTGCTCAAATACATCCTCAAGTTGAGAACCTAAGTACATCGAGATAATCGCAGGAGGAGCTTCGTTTGCACCCAAACGGTGATCGTTGCTAGCAGTTGCCACGACTGAACGCAAAAGTGGCCCGTACTTGTGAACACCACGAATGATTGCGCCACAGAAAACCAAGAACTGAGCGTTAGAGTGGGGA
>Ga0105048_10010880_pt1 | contig 14397 bp, 12 predicted proteins | sample MAT05_FD_78382 | JGI IMG/M metagenome (GOLD analysis project Ga0105048, IMG submission 78382) | Freshwater microbial communities from Lake Fryxell liftoff mats and glacier meltwater in Antarctica - MAT-05 | ecosystem: Environmental > Aquatic > Freshwater > Ice > Liftoff microbial mat | place...
CCCGGTGAACCCGGTGAACCCGGTGAACCCGGTGAACCCGGTGAACCCGGTGAACCCGGTGAACCCGGTGAACCCGGTGAACCCGGTGAACCCGGTGAACCCGGCGGACCCGGCGGACCCGCTCGCTGATCGCTCTGGCGGGCCTCCCGTCCGGTAGACACATCCCCATGGTTCGCGCCCGTCGCCCCGTGTTGTTCGCGGTGTTCTTTGCTACCGGCTTCGCCGCGTTGTCGTTGCAGGTGGTGTGGCAGCGGGTGATCTCCTTACATGCGGGCGTGGATCTGGCTTCGTTCACCACGGTGGTTGCGGCGTTCCTGGCCGGGCTCGGCCTTGGCTCGATCATCGGTGGGCAACTCGCCGATCGGCTGGGTTCCTGGGGATCGGCCCGAGTGTTTGCCGTGGCGAACCTGGCGTTGGGGGTCTTCTCCTGGGTGAGCCTGTGGTTCTTCTACGACCTCTACCGCACCGTGGCACCTTCGCTGGGTTCCACCGCCGCAACTTTTGCGTTCAACGCCGTGCTCCTCATCGTTCCCACCACCTTGATGGGTATCAGCACACCCTTGGTTGCGAAGGCGGCGGGCGCGCGAGCCGGCACGGAGGCGGGGGTGCTGGTTGGCCGGCTCTACGCCGTGAACACGTTGGGGGCGGCGTTCGGGGCGGCCGTCACCGGGTGGTATCTCCAAGGAACGTTCGGGTTCCTGGTGACCGTTCGGCTGGCCGGAACCCTGCAACTGATTGCTGGGCTGGTGACACTCCTGTTGCTCCGAACCGTCACCGATGGCCCGGCATTGTCCAACGACCCCGCGGGGCAAGGCGTGGTTGGGTCGGAGTCGGACCCCGTTCCGCACGATGATCGGCCGCCGATCGGAGTGGAGTCATCGTCGATCATCGAAGGTCGGGCGTGGCCCTGGTTCGTCGTCTACGGCGCGACCGGCGCGGTGGCCCTCGGTTTCGAGACGGTGTTCTTTCGGGTGATCGACACCATCATGCGATCGAACTCGTACTCCTTTGGCCATGTCCTGTCGCTGTACCTGTTGCTGTTCGCCACGGGGGCCGCAGCCGGAAGCCGACTCCTTCGGCGGCGCCGGCCTCGTCGTCCCGAGGTCTGGTTCTTGGTGTTGCAGTTCGGCGTGGGGCTCGCGGCCGTCGCCGGCATCGTGGTGCTCGTACGACTGGCCCCGCACACTCCGTGGGCGGAAGCCATTCGCGCCTACTTCGAGGGCGAGGGGTTCAGCGTCGGTTTCACCCAGATCGACGGCGCCGCCCAAACGCAGTTGATTCAGGTGTTCGTACTGGCGCCCTTGTTGGTGATGGCTGTGCCGGTGATCCTCATGGGCGCGTCGTACCCGTTCATCATGGCGGTCGTCGCCCGTCGACCGGAGAGTCTGGGGCGTCGAACGGGGACGCTCTTGGCCGCCAACATCGTGGGAAACGTGGCCGGCACCCTGATCACGGGCTTCGTGCTGATCGACCGGTTCGGTACCGCCGGCACCTATCGGATCCTCACCGCCGTGCTCGCCTTGGCCGGCGTCGGCGCCGCATGGCTGGCCACACCCACGCGGCTCCGCCGACGGTGGGTGTCGATCGCCGTGGTGGTCGCGTTGGCGGGGTTCGGGGTTCGGGCCATGCCAAGCAACCAGTTTCTCTACGCGTCGCTCCACGGCACCGACGTGGCGGGAATCACCCTCGTCGAGGATCGGTCCTGTGCCAACGCGCTTCGCCACCTGTCCGATGGTTCGTCCGAGCTCACCGTCAACGGCGCCGCCCAGAACCGGTATCCCTTCGACGACTTCCACGTGCTGGTGGGTATGGCACCCGCGATCGCCCACCCGCAGCCGCGTCGAGCGATGGCCCTCGGCTTCGGCATCGGTGCCACCCCCTACGGCTTGGCCAGCGATCCCCGGCTCGAACAGATCGATTCCGTGGAGCTTTGTGGTGGCGAGCTCCCGTTGCTCCGTCAGCTCGGCGACGATGGAGCACCGGAACTTGCCCGGCTGTTTGCCGATGGCCGCCAGCGGTTCACCGTGGGTGACGGGCGCGACCATCTGCTCCGCACGCCGGATGGCGCCTACGACGTGGTGGTGGTCGACACCCTTCGATCGCACGCGGCGTTCAGCGGCAACCTCTATTCCGAAGAGTTCTACGCGCTCGTGCGTTCCCGACTGGCGTCCGGTGGGATCCTCGCACAATGGGTCGCGTCGCCACGGGTGCTGTCCACCGTCACGCGAGTGTTCCCGTATGTGGTGACGGTGTCGGTCGGCACCTACTTCGGGTCGACGTTCTTCCTGGCTTCGGATCGACCGATCGAGTGGAACCGTGATGCCATTCGTCGCCGGGTGACGGCGTCAGGCGTTGACGAACGATTCCCTGTTCCCGGTCAGCCCGCCAACATCAACTCGTTCTTCGATGACGCAGTGCCGGCCTGCGTGGTTGCGGGCGCGGCGGCGGTAGAGCCGGTCACTCCGGATCAGCTCAACACCGACCTTCGCCCGCGTGACGAGTATTTCTTGAACAATGCTCCTCCCCCGGGTGATTCCCCGCCCGTGGGACGCTGCCCCTGAGGTCACACCGCCGCGCCACGCCGGGCCCGCCGTCCCCACCGGGGTGGGCACACCGGGGTGGGGCGGACCGGGGCGGCGCGACCGGGGTGGGGCGGAATGGGGCGGGAACGTCGGCCGGATTGGCCCGTCATTGGCGCGTTTGGGGTGCATCAAGCCCGTTGTGGGGCGAATTGGCGCGGAATGGGTTGACGAGGTGGGGCAAATAGGCTTATGGTGGGGCGCAGTGGGGCACAAGGGGGCACAGCCATCGGCGGTGTCCAACTTGTTCCCGCAGGACATGACAACCGAAAAGTGACCACCTCAACGTGGCAAACCCGGAGATGGCGGCGTGTTCGTCGGAACGTTCGAGCATTCGCTCGATGACAAAGGCAGACTTGTGCTGCCGGCGACGTTCCGGTCGGCGCTGGGCGAGAGGGGATTTCTCTCCCAGTACGATCGCTGCCTGGGTTTGTGGACCGAAGAGGGTTTCAACCACGTGGCCCACCGTCTCCGGGAGAAGGTGCGCGACGGGTCGGCAGCGCCCAACGCCGTGCGCAGCCTCACCGCCAACGCCTCCGAAGTGAAACTCGACTCGCAGGGTCGCATCACGATCTCGCCACGATTGCGCGACTACGCCGACCTCACCAGCAACTCGGTGATCATCGGAGCCTTCGATCGCATCGAGATCTGGGATGTGGCCCGTTGGGAGGAGGTCAGCGCCGACGCCGACGACAGCCTGCTGGTTGCCGTCACCAGTCTGGGGATCTGACCGCCACCCGCTCACCGTCCGACCACCACTACGAACTCGACCCACACCGTCGAGCCGCAGCGCCGAGGTGGCCAGGCAAAACACGCTCGCACCACCACACCGAACTGCGGTCCGCTCACCCGCAGCCTTTCGGTCAGCAAGATGGAAGGCCCCTACTCCGCCCGCTTCCCATCTCGTTCGCTCGGGAGAGACAACCCGACGTGCATTCGCTGACCGAGGGGCTGCCGATGAGCGGGCCCGGTTCGACGTGTTTCCCCTCGTGCGCGGGCGTGCTCGCACCGACCAGCCCACGAGAGAAGCACGTATGGCAGGGGGATCCACCAACTTCGTCCACCAGCCCGTGATGGTGCGCGAGATCGCCGAGATCTTCGCGACGCTGCCCACCGGCGTGGTGATCGATGCCACCGTGGGCGGTGGTGGCCACGCCCGGGCTCTCCTGCTCGCCCATCCGCACCTTGTGGTGGTCGGCCTTGACCAGGACCGAGCGGCGATCGACGCGGCGTCGGTGTCGCTCGCCGAGTTCGGCGACCGCGTGCAACTCCGACACGTGCGGTTCGACGCCATGGCTTCCACGGTACGCGACTTGGACAGCCCCCGTGTGGCCGGTGTGCTCTTCGACCTGGGCGTCAGCTCCCCGCAGTTCGACCATGCCGAGCGGGGGTTCAGCTATCGGCATGCGGCGCCACTGGATATGCGGATGAATCCGGAGGCCACGGTGAGCGCGGCGACTTTGGTGAACACCTTGTCGGTGGACGAGATTGCCGATCTGCTCCATCGGTACGCCGACGAACGCAACGCCGGCCGTATCGCTCGGGCCATCGTGGCGGCGCGGCCGGTGGTCACCACCACCGAACTGGCCGAGATCGTGCGTGACGCCATCCCCGCCGCGGTGCGTCGAACGGGCGGTCATCCGGCGAAGAAGGCATTTCAGGCCTTCCGTATTGCCGTGAACGACGAACTCTCGATTCTCGGGCCGACCATCGATCAGGCGGTGGCGCTGCTCGCGCCGGAAGGCCGCATCGCCGTGCTCGCCTATCACTCCGGCGAGGACCGAATCGTGAAGGCTCGGTTGCGTTTCGCTGAAACGGGAGGTTGCACGTGCCCACCCAACCTGCCCTGTGGTTGCGGGGCGGAGCGTACGGTGCGACTCCTTCACCGAAGCGGGCGCAAAGCCTCGAGTGAGGAGCAGGCGCGGAACCGTCGTTCGACGAGTGTCCGGCTGCGCGCGGCGCAAAAGCTGGCGTTCGAGGAGGCGGCATGAGCGCGTCGCCCCTCCGACGCGGCAGTGCGCTACCGGTCGTCCCAGCCGATGATCGGGCCGGCCGACGTCCGACACGTCCCGATCTGCACGTGGTGGGCAGTGACGAGATGGAGCCCTCGATCATCGGACGGGTGGGCGTGTCGGTTCTGGTGCTCTTGTTCCTCGCCGTGTTCGGGTTGGTGGTGTTCCAGGCCGTGCTCGCCCAGTCGCAGCGCAACCTCGACGACCTGCGCACCGACCTCGCAGCGCAGGAGCAGCGGTCAAAGGCGTTGCGGCTCGACTTCGCCACGGCGGCGAGCCCCGAACGGGTGGCCAGCGCGGCCCGCACCCGCCTTGGCATGATCCCACCGGCCGGAGGCGTGTTCCTCGAGCCGCAGCCCGGAGACGATTCCCTCGCGGCCTACGTGCCCGGTGCCACGGTCACCACGACGACGCCAACCACGAACGCCTACGGGGGCGGCGCACCCGTGGCTCCGATCCCGCCGACCACCACGTGGACCGCGCCTGCGGCCCCGACCACCAGCCGTCCCCCCACAACCACCACAACCCGCCCGTCGACCACGACCACCACCGCTCGGCCGGCGACCACCACGACGACTCGTGCCGTCACCACGACCACCCGACCCAAGGCGAAGGTCTGAGCCGCACGGCTCCCCGTCATGCGCGTCCGTCGAACCCGGCCCGACCCCCCACCCGTTTCACCGACGCGAGGTGGTGGAGCGGCGCCACCCGTCGCGCCGCGCCCGTCGGCGGTCCGCGTGCTCGACAGCGCGCAGGCCGGCGCGTGGGCGGCGGAAGCGGCTCGACGGGCCATCACCGGCGCTCGTACACCGCGTCCATCGAGTTCGCCGCCTTCCCCTTCCCCTTCGCGTCCGACGAGTGCGCGGCCGGCGGCCCGAACCACCGGCCGCCCCACGGCTCGGTCGGCCGCGAACCCCGTCTCCCGCCCGAACTCCCGGCCGGCGGCTGTTCCGTCTTCGGCCCGACCGGCCCCACCGGCCCGTCGTTCGGCGCCGCCAACGTCACCAGCAGCAGCTCGCCGCACCGTCACCCGTGGAACCAACGGTGTGGCCCCGGAACCAGCCTTCGGCGTCGCACGGTCGATCCTCGGCGTAGCACTGGCAACCGGACAGGCGATCGGCGGCCTGGTGCAACGAACCAGCGCGGCCAACCTCGAACGGGAACGTGGTGTCGTCCCACTGACGCCGCGCCAGACCCGGAAGCGGTTGCTTGGGGTCTGCGTCGTGACCGTGTTGTTGTTCGCCCTGGTGCTCAGCCGGCTCGTGTCGCTGCAGATCCTCACCCCCGACAAACTCACGGCGCTGAACTCCCAGCAACGGATGGTGAAGCAGACGTTGGCCGCTGATCGCGGCGCCATCTTCGACCGCAACGGCGTTGAGCTGGCGTTGTCGCTACCCCGGAAGTCGGTCTTCGTCGACCCGAGCCTGGTGGAGCAACCACAGGCCCTGGCGGAACTGCTCGCTCCGGTGCTCGGCCTGCTGGTCGACGACGTGCGGGCGAAGGTCACGCCCCGGGACGCGCAGCGGTTCGTCTATCTCCGCCGGCACGTGGAGGACGACGTCGCCCGCCAGGTGCAAAAACTGGCCAAGGAGCACGGCATCAAGGGCGTGGGGATCACGGCAGAACCCAAACGATACCGGCCGGCCGACGAGGTGGCCACGTCGATCGTGGGGTTCACCGACATCGACGGCAAGGCCATGGAACGCTCGGGGATCGAGTTCCGCTACGACGAGCTGCTCACCGGCACACCCGGGCAGTTGGTGTTCGAGCAATCGCCGGATGGCCGCACCATCCCAGTAGGGGAGAGCCTGTTGCTGCCGGCACAAAAGGGCGACGACCTCGTACTCACGCTTGATCGCTCCATGCAGTTCGAGGTGCAGCGGATCTTGGCCGAGCAGGTACGAGCGGTGTCGGCGAAGGGTGGCATCGCCATCGTGTCGAAGCCCGACACCGGCGAAGTGCTGGCCATGGCCAACGTGCGCGCCGATGAGAAGACCGGCGAAGTGCTCCCGAGCGCGAACAACGCCGGCCTCACCTCGAGCTACGAGCCGGGCTCGGTGATGAAGTTGGTGACGGCCACCGGTGCCATCGAAGAGGGGCTCGTCACCCCCGAAACCGTGCTGAACCTTCCCGTGTCGCTGCAGATCAAGGATGGCAACTTTTCCGACGCCGAACCCCGAGGGCCGGTGGCCTGGTCGGTGAAGGAGATCATCACCGAATCGTCGAACGTCGGCACGATCATGATGGGGCAGAAACTCGGCAAGAACCGGGTCTACGACTACCTCCGCAACTTCGGTTTCGGCGACAAGACCGCCATCGACTTTCCCAACGAGCAGGCCGGCCACGTGCCGTCACCCCATCGGGAGAACGAGTGGTGGGACACGTCGATGGGCACGGTACCGATCGGTCAGGGTGTGTCGGTCACCCCGATGCAGATGCTGGCGGCCTACAACGTGATCGCCAACCGGGGGCAGTACATCTCCCCGATCCTCGTGAGCGATGTGATCGACAAGGACGGCATTCGACGGCCGACGCTTCGACCCGATCCTCGGCAGGTGGTGTCCACCACGGCGGCCGACCAACTCAATCTCATCCTGCGCAACGTGGTGAGCGCCGGCACGGGCAAGAAGGCGGCCGTTGACGGCTACACCGTCGCCGGCAAGACCGGCACCTCACGCAAAGCACAGGCCAACGGGTCGTATATCAGCGAAGACGGTACCGTGAAGTACGAGTCGACCTTCGTTGGCTTCGCACCCGCAGAAGCGCCGGCGGTGTCGGTGATCGTGATCATCGACGAGCCGATGGGGGAGATCTACGGCGGGCTCGTGGCGGCGCCGGCGTACGCCAAGATCACCGACTTCGCGCTGCGGGTGCTCGGTGTGGCTCCGCCGGCCACCGACATCGCCAACGGCCATGGCAAGGCCGACCCGCAAACGCAGGCCGAACTCGTGGTGAAAGGAGCGATCCCGGAGGCCCCGCCCTACGAGACCACGGCTGATGGTCGCAAACGTGCCCACCCGGCGGGTTCCGACCCCACCACCGCTACCACACGGGTGCCGGGTACCACGGGGGCAGGATCGCCAAGCAGCGGCAACTCGAGCACCGGAACCTGGTCGGGCGGAACGGCCACGACGGCCACGACGGCCACGACGGCCGCGGCGCGCAGACCGGGCTCCACGGCCGCGGGCGGGCGACGATGACCAGCGTGCTGGCCGATTTGGCGCGTCTGGTGCCGGGCGCCGAGGTGCAGGGGGATGCCACGGTGACGGTGGTTGATGTCACCCACGATTCTCGGAAGGTGATTCCCGGAACGCTCTTTTGTTGCGTGCGTGGCGGCACGACCGACGGTCATCAGTACGCGGGCACGGCCGTGGCCGCGGGTGCGGTGGCCCTCTTGGTGGACCATGCAGTGGACGACGAGGACGCCGCCCGCACGCCACAACTCGTGGCTCCGGACACGCGTCGGGCAATGGCGCTGGTGGCGGCCCGCGTGCATGGTGACCCGTCATCGGCGCTCACGGTGGTGGGGGTCACGGGGACCAACGGTAAGACCACCACCACCGCCCTGTTGGCGCGAGCAGCGGCGTTTCTCGGCGTGCCTTCCGAGGCACTCGGGACGCTTTCCGGTGCGCGGACCACGCCCGAGGCGACCGACCTCCAGCGATGGTTCGCCGAGACACGCGACAGTGGCGTGCAACTCGCCGCGATCGAGGTGTCGAGCCACGCCCTGGACCAGCATCGTGTTGACGCCACGAGCTTCGCCGTCGCCGTTTTCACCAACCTCACCGTCGATCACCTCGACTACCACGAAACGATGGAGGCCTACTTCGAGGCCAAGGCGTTGTTGTTCACCTCGGAGTTCACCGACTGCGCCGTGGTGAACGTCGATGATCTCTGGGGTCGGCGCCTCGCCGAACGTCTGGGGTCGCTACCAGCGATGACCGTACGTCCCGTTTCGCTTGTCGATGCGGTCGACTTGGTCCTCCGCCCCGACGGCTCGGAGTTCCTCTGGCGTGGCGAACGAGTGGGGTTGTCGCTCGCGGGGGAGTTCAACGTGGCGAACGCACTCGCCGCCGCGGAGGTGCTCGATCACCTGAGCCATGCGCGGGCGGCCATTGCCGAAGCCGTCAGTCAGCCTGTGGTCGTACCAGGGCGTTACGAGTTGGTGAGCACCGGCCTTCCCTTCGCCGTTGTGGTCGACTTTGCCCATACTCCCGACGGCCTCGAGCAAGTGCTTCGGGCCGCATCGGCGACCGTCGCACCCGGGGGCAAGGTGCGCGTGGTGTTCGGTTGTGGAGGAGATCGCGACACCGCCAAACGGCCAATCATGGGGGCGGTGGCTGCCCGGCTCGCCGATCATGTGGTGCTGACGTCCGACAACTCCCGGGGTGAGCGCACCGAGACGATCCTTGCTGCCATCGAACTGGGCTACCAGGCCGAGCGGGACGGGCGCGCCGTGAAACTCGACATCGTTCCGGATCGGCGCGAGGCGATCGGGTTGGCGATCGCCGCCGCGCGGCCGGGCGACGTCGTCATGATCGCCGGCAAAGGACACGAGACGACCCTCACGATCGGGGATGTCGTGCAATCGTTCGACGACCGCGACGTGGCCCGCGCCGCTCTGGGCGAGTTCCGCCATGCCAAGGGCGGGGGCCGATGATCCGGCTCCTCATCGCTGCCGCGGTTTCGTTGGGACTGTCGTTGGTGGGAACACGCCTCTTGATCGATGTGCTCACCAAAAGGCAGATCGGGCAGCCGATCCACGAGGACCTCAACGAAGTGCAGCAGGGCAAGGCCGGCACCCCCACGCTGGGCGGCCTGGCGGTGGTGGTCGCGGCCTTTCTCGGCTATCTCATCAGCGACCTGGTGCTGAAACCCAGCGAAGGCAGCATCTTCACGTTCAGTGGTGTCTTCACGATCATGGCCATGGTGGGCGCCGGGATCGTGGGGTTCTGCGACGACTGGCTCAAGGTGACCGAGGAACGCAACCTCGGCCTGAACAAACGGATGAAAACGCTCGGCCTCCTTGTGGTGGCCGGCAGTTGGGTGATCGCGATGGTCACGCAAACGGCACAACACACCACCATCTCTTTCACCCGTTTCGACTTCCCGGGCTGGGAGATCGGAAAGGTGGGTTGGGCGGTGTTTGCGATGCTGTTGATCTACGCCACCACCAACGGGGTGAACCTGGCCGACGGGATGGACGGGTTGGCTGCGGGGGCCTCGATCCTTGCCTTCTCGGCCTTCACCCTGATCGGGTTCTGGGCGTTCCGTCATCCCGAGATGTACCAGACCCCCCACGCCCTCGACCTCGCCGTGGTGGCGGTGGCCATGCTCGGTGCCTGCACGGGATTTCTGTGGTGGAACGCCGCGCCGGCGCAGATCTTCATGGGGGACACCGGCGCCTTGGCGATCGGTGCCGCCCTGGCATGTTTGTCGCTCAGCCTGAACGCACAATGGCTGCTTGTGGTGATCGGCGGCGTGTTCGTGATGGAGACACTGTCGGTGATCATCCAGGTGACGAGCTTCCAGTTGTTTGGTGGGCGTCGGGTGTTCCGCATGGCGCCGATCCACCATCACTTCGAGCTCAGCGGCTGGCCCGAAACCACCGTGGTGATCCGGATGTGGATCCTCGCCGGGCTGCTCGCCGCCCTGGGCGTCGGGCTGTTCTACTCCGACTATCTGTCCACTGGCGGGGTGACGCTGTGACCTCGCGACGAGCGGAGATCGACCTCCGGCGGCCGCTGGTGTACGGATTCGGGCTGGCCGGTGCGGCGGTTGTGGAGGCGCTGCACCGCCATGGCATTTCGGGCGTGATGGTGGCCGACGACGGTCCTGCGGTTGGGTCGTCCACTGCGGCTGAACTCGCCGACGCCGTGGGTGTGCTCGGTGCGTCGTTCGTCGGCTCACCCCGCGGAGACGATGTACCAACCCTCGTTGCCCAGGCCACATCGATCTTCCCTTCGCCCGGGCTGCCCGATGACCACCTGATCTTTGGGGTGGCCACGAAGCTCGACGTGCCCGTGTACGGCGAGTTCGATCTTGTGGACATTTGGGACACTCGTCCGCTCATCGTGATCACCGGCACCGACGGCAAGACCACCGTCACCACGATGGTCACGGAGATGTTCCGCGCCGACGGGCGTGTGGTGGTTGACGCAGGCAACAACGAGCTCCCGCTGGTGACGGCGATCAACGACCTCAACACCGAGGTGTTCGTGGTGGAGGCGTCTTCGTTCCGGCTTGGTCATACCCAGCACTTCTCGCCGGCGGTGGGCACCTGGCTCAACTTTGCCCCTGATCATCTCGACAAACACGCGTCACTCGCTCGTTATGAGCACGCCAAGGCCAAACTTTTCGGTTTCCTCGGCACGGAGGGCATCGCTGTGGCCAATGCCGACGATCCGATCGTTCGCGAACAGGCGCGCCGGGCCGCAGAGGTGTGGTGGTTCTCGATCAACCCCGACGCCACCGACGGGTTCCGGATCGCCGATGGGCGGCTGCTGACCGCCGAAGGCGCCGTGCTGGCCGAGATCGCCGACCTTCCCCGTTCTCTTCCGCACGACTTGTCCAACGCGTTGGCGGCGGCGGCGACAGCGTTGGCGGCGGGCGCCTCGATCGAGGCTGTGCGGTCGGTGTTGCGCACGTTCGCCGGCCTGCCCCACCGCATGCAACTCGTGGCCGAGCACAACGGGATTCGTTGGTACAACGACTCCAAGGCCACCACACCCCACGCGACGCTCGCGGCGTTGGCCGGCTTCGCCTCGGCGGTGCTCATCGCCGGAGGCGACAGCAAAGGGCTCGACCTCTCCGTGCTTGGTTCGGCGGCGCCGCACTTGCGTGGGGTTGTCGCGATTGGTCGTGCCGCTCCCGAGGTGGCCGACGCCTTTCCCACCGGGCCCGAGGTACGGCTGGCGGGGTCGATTTCGGAGGCCGTCGCCATCGCCGCGGGACTTGCCCGCCATGGCGATGCCGTCCTCCTGTCGCCGGCGTGTGCGTCGTTCGACATGTTCGACAACTACGGCCATCGCGGTCGGATGTTCACCACGGCCGTGCTCGACCTCCTCGGGCCCGACCACCAACTCTTGGAGGTTGCGCCGACATGACCGCTACCGAACTGCGCACTCGCCCTCGCCATCGGGAAACGACGACGTTGCGCCGTCTCCCCGAGGTACGGGCCCTTCGCCCGACCGATGAGCAGGGCCGGGTCCGTCAACCCACGGGCACGCGCACCCGGAGCTTCGTCTTCCTGTTTGCGATCGTGGGCGTGTTGAACGTGATCGGCCTCATCATGATCCTCTCGGCGTCAACTGTGAGTTCGATGGTGGAGAACGAAGGGTCGCCGTTCGGGCAGTTCTTGCGGCAGTCCGGGTGGCTACTGGTGGGGATCTTGGGCATGGTGGTGGCGCTCCGCATCGACTACCGCCAATGGCAGCGGTTGGCGCGCCCGGCGTACCTCATCGCCGTCGGGTTGCTTCTGCTCCTGTTCATCCCTGGCATGGGCCGGCGAGTGAACGGAGCGCGCCGGTGGATCGGAGCCGGGCCCGTGCAGATCCAGCCCGCAGAGTTCGCCAAGTTGGCACTGCTGCTGTTCGTGGCCGACCTCCTCGCCCGACGTTCCCGTCATGCTGGCGACACCCGACTCACGCTGCGGCCGGTGCTGGTAGTGCTCGGCGTGGTGATCGGGTTGGTGATGCTCCAGCCCAACTTCGGCACATCGTTGCTGATCTTCTTCATCGTCTTCGCCATGCTCGTGGTGGCCGGTGTGCCGGGAAAGAGCCTGGTTCTCGTGGTGCTCCTGGCCCTGCTGGTCGCTGCGCCGATGGTGGCGTTCGGCGGCTACCGCACCCAGCGTTTGATGAGCTTCCGTGATGCCTGGGACGACCCCCTCGTCACCGACTACCAGAACATTCAGAGCCAGGTGGCGTTCTCGAACGGCGAAATCACTGGTGCGGGTGTGGGCCAAGGCCGAGCCAAGTATGGGTTCCTCCCCGAGGCCGATACCGACTTCATCTACGCCGTGATCGGCGAAGAGACAGGGTTCCTCGGTGCGTGCGTCGTGATCGGGTTGTTCCTGGCCCTCGGCGCCATCGCGGTGAAGGTGGCGCTGAACGCGCCCGACCGCTTCGGGATGCTCGTGGCCACTGGCATCGCCGCGTGGATCTTGTTCCAGGCCTTCGTGAACATGGGGGTGACCGTGGGGGCATTGCCCAACACCGGCGTTCCCTTACCGTTCGTGTCGGTCGGGGGATCGGCGTTGCTGTTCACCATGATCGCGTCAGGCATCCTGTTGAACATTGCCCGGCACACCCCGTGATCTGGCACCGTCCTGATCCGGCACAACCCTGACCCCTCCGTGACCGTTCCCGCCGAGTTTCCCACCACCGACCATCCGACGGCCGAGCCTCCCGCCACAGATCAGGCCGACGTGTTCGTCGTGATTGCGGGCGGAGGCACGGCCGGGCACGTGTCTCCGGGACTCGCCATCGCCCGCTCGATCGAAGGTCGCGGTCATCGGCCGGATTCGATTCGATGGATCGGAAGCGCCCGTGGCCTCGAAGCCGACCTCGTACCCAAGGCCGGCTACGCCCTCGATCTGCTTCCGGGGCGAGGTATCGCGCGGTCCCTCAAGCCGGCGGCGATTCTGGCCAACGTCAAGGCGGTGGCCGGACTGCTGGTTGCCTTTGGTCGGGCATTCGGTTTGCTTCGTCGTTATCAACCTCGGGTGGTGTTGGTGCTCGGTGGCTACGCCAGCGCCCCGTGCGTCGGCGCCGCCGTGCTGTTGCGTTTGCCCATGGTGGTCACGGAACAAAACGCCCGGGCCGGATTCTCGAACCGCATCGCGGCGCGGTTTGCACGCGCCTGCGCTGTCCCATTCTCCGACACGGATCTGCCGCGTGCCGTGGTCACGGGCAATCCCGTACGCGAGGAGATCCTTGCGGTGAGCCGGACCACCCATCGCAATGCTGCTCGCGCCGAACTGCACGTGCTTCCCGGCGACGTGCTGGTGGGCGTGTTCTCCGGGTCGCTCGGGTCCACGCGGATCAACGATGCAGTGTTCGCGCTGCAGGGTCGCTGGCGTGATCGCCCCGGTGTCACGATCCGGCATGTGAGCGGCCGGCGCGACTTCCCCTCGTTGTCCGAACGACTCGCCGCTGACCCGAAGAGCTCGCCCGACCCGAAGAGCCCGCCCGACCCGAAGAGCCCGAAGAGGCTGCAGTATGTGCTGGTGGAGTACGAAGAACGCATGCATCTGTTGCTGGCGGCGGCCGACGTGGTGGTCAGTCGATCGGGTGGGAACACCGTCGCGGAGTTGGCTCAGGTCGGTGTGGCGTCGTTGCTCGTTCCGCTCCCAATCGCCACCCGCGACCACCAGACCGCCAACGCCGACGCCCTGGTTCGCGCTGGCGCGGCGATCCGAATTCCCGACAACGAGTTCGACGTGGACCGCCTCGAAGCAGAGCTCGAGCGAATGATCGACCACCCCGAGATGATGGAACGGATGGCCGATGCCGCGCGTTCTCTCGCTCGGCCCGATGCCGCCGACCGCGTAGCGGCACTGTTGGAGGAGAGTGCCCGTGCCTGATCCGTCGATCGACCTGTCGGTGGCGCAGCACCTCCATGTGGTGGGCGTGGGCGGGGCAGGCATGAGCGCCATCGCCACCGTGCTCGCCGCGATGGGCCACACCGTCACCGGATCCGACCTGAAAGAGTCCCGAGCGTTGGCCCGTTTGCGGGCGGCTGGCATCGACGTGGTGGTCGGTCACGACGCAGCGAACGTGGGTGCCGACGTCGCCGCCATCACG
>Ga0105048_10010881_pt1 | contig 14397 bp, 18 predicted proteins | sample MAT05_FD_78382 | JGI IMG/M metagenome (GOLD analysis project Ga0105048, IMG submission 78382) | Freshwater microbial communities from Lake Fryxell liftoff mats and glacier meltwater in Antarctica - MAT-05 | ecosystem: Environmental > Aquatic > Freshwater > Ice > Liftoff microbial mat | place...
ATTCAATAATATGAGCCGAGAGGAGGTAGCCGCAATGTTTAGTATTAAGGATGTACGAGGAACAAAGTTATACAAAGAGGCTAAGGCTGAGGGCAAGGCTGAGGGCAAGGCTGAAGGCAAGGCTGAAGGCAAGGCTGAAGGCAAGGCTGAAGGCAAGGCTGAAGGCAAGGCTGAAGGGGAACTTTTAGGTAAGCTAAAGGCTATACCGGGATTATTAGCTTTGGGTCTGGAGATAGAGCAGATTGCTCAGGCTTTAGATTTGGAAGTAGCTTTAGTAGAGAGAGTGGTTGGAAAATCTGACAAGAGGGTTTTGTGAGTGGGTAAAAGCGATTTAATATCCTATAGTTTTCTGTAAGAGGTTTTTAAGCTGGTAGAAAAGTGTTAGGTCTAAGATAAAGTTATCAAGCTGTTTAAAAGATTAAGAGTAAGCTTTGAAGTAAAAATATGACTAATTTTAATACATCTAGACTAGGACAATTAGTAACTATAGCGATCGCCCTTGCAGCTCTTTCAGCCTGTGGAAAATCAGAATTTTCTCCCACAGTAGCCAACCCAACACCCAGCGCGATCGCCGCCAGCCCATCTCCTAGTCCTGTAGCTTCCGTCCCTCCAGTAGCAGCCCCTGTAACCATCGCCGTAGAATCTAGCTCTAAGCCTGCTGCCCCTGCTGCCTCAGCAACTCCCGCCGCTACAACAGATCCATCTCCTGCCAATATTCCTCAAACTGGTGGCAATTGTAAAGGTGCAGAAAAAACCTTACTAGTTTTAGAAAGTAAGAATTATGTAGTGAAAATTTGTGGTGTCACCACTCCAGAATTTTATGTAGGTTCCGAGAAAGAAAACCCCAGTGTATTCATTCGTTTGCCTTTGAAAGAAGCTTCCCCTACATTTTTTATGGCTTTAAATGGCGATACTACTTATATTGTGGCGCAGACAGCTAGAGGGAATTTCCTCACGGTTACCCAAGGAAGTAAAGAGCTAGTTCGAGAGGTGGTGACTGGTTGGTAGATAAATTTGGTGGCTAAATAATGAATCAGATTGCTGCCTATTTGTATAGCGATCCCCTGTTGGAACCCGCCCCAGATGCGGTGATTTGGGGTTGGGAAGTCGATCGCATCTACCAAGATTTGGGCAGTCGTCACATGACTCATAGATCAGAAAAATAGCTATATTTGTACTATAAACAGTACAGGTTTGCGTAAAATGAAAGTAATCTCTTTTAGTGAAGCAAGAAACAGCCTCAAAACGGCATTAGATCGAGTAATGGATGATGCCGACTATACGATCATCACTAGACGGGATGCTGATGATGCAGTAGTAATGTCCCTAGAATTTTTTAATAGTTTGATGGAGACTGTCCATTTACTAAAATCCCCCGCCAATGCAGCCCATTTAGAACGTTCTATTGCTCAGTTCAAGCAAGGAAAAGTAACGGAGCAAGATTTGTTGCATGAATAGGTAACTGGCATGGACAGAAGAGGCTTGGGCTGATTATCTTTACTGGCAAGGGCAAGATAAGAAAACCCTAAAAAGAATCAACAAACTAATTAAAGAAACTCTACAAAAGCCTTTTGCAGGAATGGGTAAGCCAGAGCCATTACGAGAAAATTTATCTGGATTTTGGTCACGGCGAATTGATGATACAAATCGTTTAGTTTATGCAGCAGAGGATTCCTGTCTAACAGTTATTTCTTGCAGATACCACTATTAGATTATCCTACATTTTCTAATAAAGAGTTAATAAATTCATGAAAAATTTAATAGTTTTTCTAGCGATCGCAATGGGTGCAGTTCCGGGCGCACTATTGCGTTTTTATCTCACAGAATGGTCAAAATCTCGCTTTGGAAATAGATTTCCCTACGGTACTTTGGCTATCAATTTAACTGGTTGCTTAATGATAGGATTTTTTGTGGCTTTAACTAAGAGAATTCCCTCTTATCCTCAAGAGCTAGACCTATTGATAAGAACTGGATTTCTTGGTTCCTATACAACTTTCTCAACCTATGAATTTGATACCTTAACTCTATGGCGTAGCAAACAAAAGATCGCAGCTTTATTTTATTGGCTAGGCAGTGCTTTCTTTGGGGTATTGGCAGTTATATTAGGAATGGCGATCGCTGATCTCAAAATTATAAACCATGAATAAATACAATTATAAAAATGCAGTTTTTATTTCTTTCGGAGCAATTATTGGAGCTTTAAGTCGATACTATCTTACGGTTTTGGTTAAGGAACTTATCGGTCAAGATGCAGGGTTTATAGCTACCTTAGCGATCAATATAATTGGCTGTACAATAATTGCCTATATTCTCACTTTGGTAACCGATGGTACGGGCAATATTTCTCCAGAATTGCGGTTGATGACTACTACGGGTTTTTGTGGGGCCTTTACAACTTTTTCAGCCTACGGACTAGAGACAGAAACTTTTGGAACCGGAGGTAATAGCCTCATGATTTTACTGTACGGTGTCGGTAGTTTAGTTTTAGGGATGATCGGTATTCAATTTGGGGTATTTTTAGCTAGATTGCAAAAAGTTGAACAAGAGTAATGGTTTTAGGAATGCTTTTAGGAGTGTTTATCGCCTCTCAAAATATTCCTAGAACTACTAATAAATTCAAGGTAGTGCCAAACCGATAAGGATATCCCCCGCGTTGCGGGGGATATCCTTACAAAAAAATCATTACTTTTTTAGGACTACCAAATTCAAAACCTAGAGGTATTGCTGTGAAATTTTTACTGGTTACAGACCTCGATAACACTCTGACGGGGGATAACGAAGCAACACTGATCCTAAACCAGCGGTTAGCTAATCTACGCGGAGGTTTTTATCTGGTTTATGCTACGGGGCGATCGCTCGCTTCTTTTGGGCAATTGCAACAAGAATTTGCAGCAGCAACAGGTGAACAACTATTGGAACCGGATTATCTAGTCACGGGAGTCGGATCAGAAATTTATCATCAGGGTAAAAAAGATCAAGACTGGGCAACCAGAGTTTCAGAAGATTGGGATCGCGGGGCGATCGCTCATCTACTTAAATCTTTTCCTACTCTCATCCCTCAATCTCAAGCCGAACAAAATCCTTGGAAAATTAGCTATTGTTTTTCATCTTTCAATAACTTGCTAGAGAATTCTCTAGATAATTCTCAAATAATCAACAATCTCCGTTCTCAATTAGCCACGGCAAACCTAACAGCTCAAGTGATTTTTAGTAGCGATCGAGATGTAGATATTTTACCTCAGAATAGTGGCAAAGGGCTGGCAGTGACTTACCTGATGCAAAAACTTCAAATTAACCCCCAAAACACTCTAATTTGTGGGGATTCCGGAAATGATATTACTATGTTTGAACAACAGACTTTAGGGGTGGTAGTGGGCAATTCTCAGCCAGAGCTATTAGAATGGTATCGAACAAATTCATCTCCTAATCATTACTTGGCACGATCGCCCTATGCTCATGCTATTTGGGAAGCTATGAACCACTTTCAATTAGGAGAACTCTAGTTAATTATGTTGATTATCAAGAAATACGATCATCTTATAATTAATAATTTACAATTAACTTAGGTATAAAATAGAAAAATAATATTACCTCGAAAGCCCATGAATCTCACCGAAGAACTAAAGAAAGTTAGTGGTTGTAACAGTTATCAATCCTCCCTATTAGACCAGTCAATGGAAGAGATCGCCTCTTCAGGTATGGTTCAAAATAGCTTACAGGTAGGCGATCGCACCCCTAATTTCACCTTGATTAGTACGCAAGGAGAAACTGTCGAATTGCAAAATTTGATGCGATCGGGAGCCGTAGTAATCTCATTTTTTCGGGGTGCTTGGTGTTCTTATTGTTCTTTAGAACTAAGGGCTTTAGAAGAGATTTTGCCAGCCATTTTAAATCTTAAGGCTAGTCTGGTTTCTATCTCTCCTCAAACTTCTCGCCAGAGACGGATGATCGCAGAAGAAAACCTAACTCATCCAATTTTAATTGACACCGGCAATCAAGTTGCCAGAGAATTTGGAATTGTTTATCAGATGGGAGAATCTTTACGAGAGCTTTATGCAGAATTTAACCTTCCAGTAGCTAGGTTTAATGGAGATGAAACTTATGAACTGCCTGTTCCTGCTACTTTTATTATTGATTCAGCCGGAATGATTGCCTACCGCTATGTTGATCCTGATTATAGAAAGCGGATCGATCCGGTCGAAATTATTACCGTTCTTACTAAGCTGAAGCAATAGCTCAGAATTGCAGGGAACTAAGAAATACTAGGCGGGTCATGACTTTTATAGTGCCCATAGTGCCAAATTTGGGATAAATCCTGTAAATTCAACTATAGGTATTGTATTCATGTATAGATTCTGATTAGTCAGAAACACAGAAATGTTACAGCGGAAATTACGGTAGAAATTTAAGTTTTGAGGAGATTAAGTAGTTATGAGTTTTTATAATTCTTTTGGTCGATCGTCTGGTAGTATCGCTCTGGTAGCTTTGGGATTAACGCTCCAAGTCCCCGCCTTAGTGATGGCTCAACCATCCTCTAGTGGCTTTCGAGATATTCAAGACCACTGGGCACGTCCTTTTATTCAGACTTTAGCCCAAGAAGGCTTGGTAAATGGTTTTAGCGATCGCACCTTTCAGCCAGATCAAAATATTACCCGTGATCAGTTCAATACTATTCTGAATCAGGCTTTCACCAATCAAAACAATCGTCTCAACCAGGATTTTAATACCACTGCGGCTAATTACTGGTCAAGTTTTAACTTTCAAAATAATCGCCCTATCCCTCCTGACCAACTACAGGGAACCGACAGCTTATCCCGCCTGCAAGTAGTTATGGCGATCGCCAATGGTTTAGGTTTGAATCCCCGTAGCAATCCCCAAGCGGTTCTAGGAGTTTATCAAGATGCCTCCCGGATTCCTCGTGCTGCTGCTGATGGTATGGCAGCAGCCACAGAAAATGGCTTAGTAGTTAATTATCCTGATGTGCAGTTTTTCGATCCTAATAAACCAGCTACCAGAGCTGAAGTCGCCGCCTTTATCTACCAAGCCTTAGTTAATCAAGGAACCTTCAATCCTGTTGCCAACCGTAATACTCTCCGCTACGTTGTGCAACCGGGAGCTAATAACACAGCCAATAATCCTAATTCTTCTAGCTCCAATTCTTCTAATTCCTCTAATTCTAATAGTCAAAATAATGGTCAAAATAATGGTCAAAATATTGGTAACAGAATTGCTATTAATACTCTCCTCAATGTTCGTTATCCCCAAGCCCAGCAAATTGTAATTAGCCCCGGAGAAAATCAAAATCTCGTCTTATTAGTAGCAGATAACATCACTAATAATCAAGGACAGGTACTAATTCCTAGGGATAGTCAAATTGAGGGCCAGCTAACTTCTCGGTTTAATGGTAGCCAATTTATGGGAGCGCAGTTTATAGCCCAGCGCCTAATTGTAGGAAATAGAGCTTACACGATTAATGCTAGTTCTCGGTTAATTAGCAGCCAACCAGCAGAAGCAATTAGCCAGCAGACGGGGATAGCTGATGCAGTCATCTCTTCCGCAGCCCGGACTATTCTTGGTTCTGTGATCGGTGGAGGGGGCGGATTTAGTCTGGAAGGTATTTTGGGATCAATTTTGGGGGGAGGCAATCGTCCTGCTGCTAATCCAAATTCGGGTAATCAGTTAGTGATTATTAATCCGGCTACAGATTTGCAGCTAACTACTCAAAGTGATTTGGTGTTAGGAAATTAAATTAGCGTTACTTCTGACCTTGCACCTTGAGTATTTTGAGTACAAGTTTTGATAGGAATATCAATTTTAATTTCTGTTCCCTTTCCTAAAAATGAACTACAACTAATCTTACCTTGGTGCTCGTCTACAATAATTTGATAACTAGTGGATAATCCCAGTCCGGGACCTTTGCCTATAGGTTTGGTTGTAAAGAAAGGATTAAATATATTCTTTTTGACCTCTTCAGTCATTCCACAACCATTATCGTGAATACTGATGCTAATCCGTTCAGAGGAAATTAACTCTGTGGCGATCGTAATTTGGAGTTTTTTCTGCCGATTAGCTTTCGTAAAATCCTCTAAATGATCAGTTTCTATAGCTGTACTTGTAGCATAGAGAAAACTTTCTTCTAAGGCTTCGATCGCATTTGTAATAACATTGAAAAATACTTGATTGAGTTGACCGGGATAGCACTCTGCTAAGGGTAAGTCTGCATAGTTTTTCACAATACTAATTTCTGGGCGTTGGGTCTGAGGCTGGCAGAGGTGTTGCACCAATAAAAGAGAATTATCAATACCTTCATGAATATCTACAGGTTTCATAGCTGCTTCATCAAGACGGGAGAAATTTCGGAGAGACAAAACTATTTTGCTAATTCTGTCAGTCCCTACCCGCATAGATTTCAACACTTGAGGAAGGTCTTCTTTAATGAAATCTATCTCAATATCTGCAATCTTTGTCTCTAGCACTGGAGTTTTAGTTTGCAAGGCTTGTTGTTGTAGTTCTATTAACTTAAATAGTTGCTGAACATACTGGTGAGCAAATTCTAAATTACCGTGAATAAAACCCACGGGATTGTTAATTTCATGGGCAATTCCGGCTACCACCTGACCGAGGCTAGACATTTTTTCTGTCTGGATCATTTGGCTCTGGGTCTGAGTCAATTCAGCGAGGGTTTTCTCTAATTGTTCGTTTAGTCTTCGGTATTTTGCCTCCGAGGCTTCTAGGGCTTTCATAACTTCAATTTTCTCGGTAATGTCTGACTGCACACCGATAAAATGAGTTAACTGGTTATGGCGATCGAACACCGGAGAAATGGTTAGCTCATTCCAAAAAGAAGTTCCATCTTTACGGTAGTTTTTCAACACTACACAGCAGCCAGTTTGGGAACGAACAGCTTGCCTAATAATATCTACAGCTTGAGGATCGGTATCCACTCCTTGGAGAAATTTGCAGTTATGACCAATTATTTCTTCTTGACTGTAGCCACTAATTTTTTCAAAAGCGGGATTACAGTAAATTAAGGGCTGATTAGGCTGATTGATATCGGCGATAACTACCCCAGTAATGCTAGAGGCGATCGCTTGGTGCAACAAATATAGAGAGATATTAGGAGAGTTCAGCACAGAAGGAATTTGCTTCATCTTGACTAGGTGGTTGATTGTATCCAGAAAACTTGTAGAAATTAGCTATAAACACCCTGAGAAATAGTAGTAAAAAAGCCTTAAAGGTATATTCTAATACATTGCTTTTAGATTTGCGAATCCAAGGCAACGCCATCTGTTCTAAAAAATATTCCCAAAACTATTACGGTAGTGCTAAACCGGTAAAGATTTTTCCCGCGCTGCTGAGGAAATCCTGACTAAAAAATCATTACTTCTTTAGGATTACCACTATTACTTTCTGTAACTACCTGATTAGGCTGATTTTGGGATGAATTATGGCTATACCAAGGCTATTTTTACTGTTTCCTTGGCTAAAGATAGACCCGACCAAGTGTCAATTACTACATCCTTGAGCCAGAGTCGTTGCTGAGAATCTAACCAAGCATCTTCTGCTAATAATTCAGCAGTGAGATCTTCCAAGGATTGTCCTTGGGAACGGGCGATCGCTATCACCCCGGCGATCGCCGCTACTATCAATTCCCCGTCAATGGGCTGCTGGCGGAGGGCTACCACTTCTTGGGCAGTAGCTGGAATAGAGTAATTCATTATTAAGATTTTTTTATAGTTGGTAATATTAAAGTATCTTTAGTTACTAAATTTGTTAAACCTATTTTTAAAACTAAGAGCCTTATAGAGTAACAAAAATGAGAGCGAGTTACAATATCGTAACAAATATTAAAGATTTATGCCCTATTTATGCCTAAAGCGATCGGCCCCAATCCTCAAGAAAAGCATCCCATGCAGGGATTTCCCCAAATTTGCTACATCAAAAACACGGTTCATAACCCTCAAATTGAGATTGGGGATTACACTTATTATGATGATCCTGAAGATTCAGAAAATTTCGAGAGAAATGTCTTGTACCTCTATCCCTTCATTGGCGATAAGTTGATTATCGGAAAATTCTGTGCGATCGCTACCGGGGTCAAGTTCATCATGAACGGCGGCAATCATAAGCTCTCTGGCTTCTCTACCTATCCCTTTCAAATTTTTGGCAATGGATGGGAGCGAGTTACCCCCAAGCTAGAAGAATTTCCTCAAAAAGGCGACACAGTAGTCGGGCATGATGTTTGGTTGGGCTACCAATCGATAGTGATGCCGGGAGTTCAGATTGGTCACGGGGCAATTGTTGCGGCGCAGTCCTTGGTCGTTAAAGATGTTAATCCTTACACGGTAGTTGGGGGAAATCCTGCCCGTTGCCTTAAATCCAGATTTGATCAATCGATTATTGAGGAGCTGCTAACTATTGCTTGGTGGAATTGGGATATCAAGAAAATATCTGAGAATCTAGAGGCGATCGTAGCTGCCGATATTCAAGCTCTGAAAGTATCACGGTAACTTTTCATAGAAGCGGTTCCAGCTATCCAAACCTAACTCTTCCCCGCATTTCTAAACACCATTTCTAAAGATGAAGGTGTATTTTATTTCTTGAAGAACTACAGTAAGCTGTTATGCATTTAAACCAGGGATTCTGAAGACTGAAGCCCTTACCTAGCTTGGATGGCTCTATTAATTTAAGTGGTGAACAGCTTAGTGGTTTGACTTAGCTAAAATAGTGAAATAAATTTTTGAAAGTTTGGCTCGATCAATTAAATTGTAGGGTGAGTTGGCGATCGCTTAACCCTGAAATAAGATAGTAGGGTGTGTTAGCTCAGCGTAACGCACCGATTAATAAACATCAAAAGGGCGATCGCATTTCAAAATAACCAATATTAAAGGTGTGAATTTTATTGCATTTTAATGGATTAAAACAAGGGGGGTGTGGGATATTGAAATAGCGGTGTGTTACGCTATCGCTTTTCTTGAATGCCTTAGGCTATACACACCCTACTGGACTGTCTCGGCTAAAACTGTGCGATAGATTTTATCTTGCTACTCGATAGAATCTACTGAAATATATTTTCTTAATGCACAATCTTAGCTGAAACAAGACACTACCAGATTTTTATTGCATCGCTTTAGCTATGTCACTCGTCACCCCATCATTCCGCTAGATTAAGTTAAAGTTGATGGGATTTATTTAAGGAGAAATTTGTGCAAAGCTCAAGATTATTTTTTAGCTCCTTAGCTGCTTCCCTTTTCCTGATGATTATCCCTAGTCTCAAGGTAAATGCTCAAACTTCTATTACTCAGTTACAACAGGCTTTGGGAAGCTATCAAAGTCAAATTTGGGATACGGATGGCGTATCACCGGGAATCACAGAATTTAGTAAAAGTAGTGATGGCTCTTTTGGAGGGAGCTACACCATGAAGGATTCGACAGAAGAAATTCTAGGAGCCTTATCTGAATGTCAGGCGGCTCAGACCCTCGTAATGCATTGTGCCTGGACTGATCAGTATGGAACCGGAGCTATGGAAGTTACCTTTTCTGAAAATTTTTCTAGCTTTAGTGGCTATTGGGGGGAAGGAGTTTCAGAACTGACATTTCCTTGGAGTGGCTCCCGATAGCATTACCAAAAGATTCCCAAGGATTACAAATTTGCCTTAAGATCACCACTAATTAATCTAGAAATTTTATCCAGATACTAGGGTTTACAACTCTTGAAAATAGTATCAGTCTCAACTTAAAAAAACTAAATTCCCTTTAGCTATGACTTTATTTACCGTTGACAACCTGCGGGTGAGCTACCCCCAAACTCGCCGTAATTCTCAATTGTCCTGGGCGGTGGATGAGGTTTCTTTGAGCCTTGATGTGGGCGATCGCCTAGGCTTGGTGGGGGAATCGGGGTGTGGAAAATCTACCCTAGGTCGGGCGGCGATGCGGTTGTTGCCTAAGGGGAGTCAAGTTTCGGGGCAGGTAAATTTTGGGGGAGAATCGGTATTTGATTTTACGCCCGATCGCCTGCGCCACTTCCGGGGAGAGGTGGTTTCCTTGATCTTTCAAGACCCCATGACTCGCCTTGATCCTTTGATGACCATTGGGGATCATTGCTTAGAAACTCTCCTTGCCCACCAGCCCCAGATTCGTAGATCTCAAGCAAAAGATCGGGCGATCGCTACCCTAGAAGCTGTGAGGATTCCTTCTAGTCGTTGGTCTCAGTATCCCCACGAATTTAGCGGCGGAATGCGGCAGCGAGTGGCGATTGCTCTTGCTTTGTTATTAGAACCAAAACTTATTGTTGCTGATGAACCAACTACTAGTTTAGATGTGACTGTAGCGGCAGAAATCTTAACAGAAATTACCCGGCTTTGTAGCGATCGTAACCTAGCTTTACTACTAATTTCCCATGATCTAGCGTTAGTTAGCGAATACTGTTCTCGGATGGCAGTTATGTATCAAGGAAAAATTGTAGAAACTGGAGCTACTAATACTATTCTGCACCACGCCCAACATCCCTATACTCAATCTTTATTAAAGGCTGCCTTACACCTCCAAGCTAGTAGTCAAACTAAGGCTGATAAACTTACAGATCATGCCGTAACTCCCCTGTTAAAACTGACTAATTTACAACAACATTACACTTTAGAAGCTGGTTTTATTCCACAATTATTTACAAAATTTACTTCGAGATTTTCTGCGGCTAAATCCCCCGATCAAGAATCTTTAGCATTTCCAGTATCTAAAGTAATTAAGGCTGTGGATGGTATCGATTTAGCTATTTATCCGGGCGAAATTTTAGGTTTGGTTGGGGAATCTGGTTGTGGGAAAAGTACTTTATCTAGAACTATTCTGCAACTAATTCGCCCTACGGCGGGAACTGTAGAATTTCAAGGAATTGATCTCACTAAGTTAAGTCGTAGAAACTTGCAAACTACCAGACGACAAATACAGATGATCTTTCAAGACCCTCATGCTTGTCTTAATCCTTTGATGACTATTGGTAGAAGTATCGCCGATCCTTTATTTATCCATAAACTAGCCACATCAACAGAAGCAAAAATACGGGTGATCGCTATGCTAGAAAAAGTAGGCTTAGACCCGACTATTTATAATCGCTATCCAGCAGATATTTCGGGAGGACAACAACAAAGGGTGGCGATCGCGAGAGCTTTAATTACTAATCCTAGCTTGGTGATTTGTGATGAACCCGTGAGTATGCTCGATGCCAGTATCCAAACCCAAGTGTTGGATTTAATGATCGCTCTCAAAGAAGAGTTTCATCTGACCTATTTATTTATCACCCATGACCTCTCTGTGGCAAGGTTTTTGTGCGATCGTATTGCTGTTATGAACCAAGGAAAAATTGTAGAAATAGAGGCAACCCAACAAATTTTTAACCATCCCCACCATCCCTATACCCAAAAACTTCTGAACGCTGCCCCCCTCCTTTCTGCCTCTGATCGTGAAATCTGATTGTGAAATCTGATTGTGAAAAGTAAAAGGGCAAAGATTTTTTATTAAAAATTTCCCCCGCACTGCGCTGCCGTGTACACACAAGTAGGAAATCTATCATTTGAGGCTAGAGATCCCCCTAAATCCCCCTTCAAAAGGGGGACTTTAAGATTCATTACCCCCTTTTTTAAGCAGGGCAGGGGGGATCGAGAGGCTGAAACGTAGTCTGGCAGGACTTGTGTGTACACTGTAGCGCACTGCGAGGGAAATTCTTACCAGTTTAGGACTACCAAAGGGCAAAAAGCTAGGGTTGAACAGTTAGGCTTCCTTGACAGATCAATTGACCTTCTTTAACTAATAATTCTTCGATCGCCACATCTTGCCCCAAATCTAAAACAAAACTTTCTAGAGCAATCGCCCCCTGCCCTGTAGAAAAATCTATCTCTAAGGGAGTCAAACAAAGTTGATGGGGTTGAGCAAGAGTCAAACCAGTTTTCAAGATCACATTTTTCATCTCTAATGTCATCTCTGATTTCATATTTGAGCTAGAACTTAGAGAATTTTGAGAATCGAGAGGATTTTGAGAATCAAGAGAATTGTGGTTAGCCGCCGGGCGATCGCTAGTGCTAGAAACTGAATAACTACCCCGGAGTTTGAGAGAACCCTCAGAAATATCCGCCTGCTGCCAAGCAATCTGCCGGGGAATTTTTAGATTGTCACGGCTTGCTAACAGGGTTTGGAGCAGATCGGACAAAGCTGAGGCAAGCAAAGGAGCCGCAAGAGAGGCTTGGAGGTCTGGAGCAGTGAGAGTTAAGACTCCCGTTAAGGCGATCGGCTCTAGCAACTTGATGGGCTTGCCTTGGAAAATTTGCTGGAGATTGATTTTGATATTTCTCCCCCGCAGGTACACCTCACTTAGGTGTAAGTCTTGGTACACAGCCTGAGTAGCCCTAAGGTCGACTTGGGGAATTTCTCCAGATAGGAGTTGCTGATTTGTGCCATGAATTGTTAGTTCTAGAGTGTTGAGGTGGGATACTTGCGATCGCAACCATAGCTGCACTGCCTTGGATAATAATTTACTAAGAATTTCCTTTTTCACTAACTTCGGTTGTTGTAAAATTAATATAATAATGGACAGATTACATAAGATTATCTCTCAGTGGGGCCTCGCCTCTCGGCGACAGGCAGAAACAATGATCCGCGAAGGGCGAGTTCGTCTCAACGGGGCAGTGGCTTCCCTAGGAGATCAAGCAAATCCAGAGAGCGATCGCATAGAAGTAGACGGTAAACTAATTCAGCCCCAAGAGCGTCCCCAATTTATCTATTTATTACTCAATAAACCCCTAGGAATTGTTTCCACTTGTCAAGATAACCAAGGACGGACAACAGTATTAGACCTCCTGCCTCCCCAGTGGCGATCGCACCAAGGAATCCATCCCGTAGGCAGATTAGATGCCTATTCTACAGGAGCCTTAATCCTTACCAATGACGGTAGCCTCACCTTCCGCCTCACCCATCCCCGCCATGAAATCCCCAAGGTTTATGAAGTTTGGCTAACAGGAGCAATTTCTCCCCATGCTTTAGAGCAATGGCGGCAAGGAATATTGCTAGATGAACAAGATGATCTGGATGAGCAGCCCACTCTCCCCGCCCAAGTGCAGATTTTGCAAAAAAAAATAGATAGAACCCTCTTACAAATAACTATCAAGGAAGGGAAAAATCGCCAAATTCGCCGTATTGCTGCCCACTTAGGGTATCCTGTAATCAGTTTGCACCGGGTAGCAATTGGAATAATCCGACTAACTCATCCTGATTATCCTTTATTGCTGGGGGGCAGATATCGTCCATTAACTAAGCAAGAAGTTGAATTTCTTAGGGAAGAGTAGAATAGGGGCAACTCTGCTGAGCAGAGACAAGGATGGCAACCGAAATCACTCACCAAAATCACTCCAGGACTAATTGGCACTACTAATATAAATTATGTATTTTTTGGCTATTCTTAATTTTGCAAAGCGGTTACCACTTTCTAAATATGGTTGGGGCAGAAAGTCTCAGGCCATGAATCTGATAGAACACCAAGGAAATAAAGTTAGAGAAATAGGTTTTTTGCTTAAAGAAGCTCGCAGCAATACTTCCCTTTCTCTTGAAGAAGTAGCAGCTCAAACTTTATTAAGAACTGGGCTTTTGAGTGCGATCGAGAAGGGCGATCTCCACGAATTACCCGAGCCAATTTATGTTCAAGCATTAATTAGACAGTATGCTAATTTTTTAGGTTTAGATGGGGATAGATTGGCTGATAGTATTCCTAATAAGCATATGGAGTTAAACAAAGACCGGGAATGGAGCGTTTTTCTCCCCGTGCTTACCCAATTGCGCCCCTTGCATCTGTATGCCATTTATGTAGTTTTGATAGCGATCGCAGTTAATAGTCTCTCAGCTATGGTAGATAGTTCTAAGCAAGATACTTCTCCGATCGCCCTGCCACCAATCCAAGAACAAATTGCGACTACCCCATCTCCCAAAGATAAAGCCCTGATCAGTCCTAGCCCCCTTCCAAAACCATCCCAGCCGATCGTAGTTAATGCCACCCTCAAATTTCAGTCTTGGGTAAGAGTCGTAGCAGATGAGCAAACTATTTTTGAAGGGGTTATTGATGAAGGCAATCAACGCACCTGGACAGCCAAGCAAAAACTTTCGATCCGAGCAGGTAATGCGGGAGCCTTGATCGTAGGGTTTAATGAAAATAGTCCTAAGCCCATGGGCAACGTCGGAGAAGTGCAGGAAATAACTTTCACCCCCGACACTCTAGCCCAACCATTGCCTAGCACTCAATCAGCTAATAATACTCAAACACCTAGTAGCCAGACATCCGATAATCAAACCATCCGATAAATTCAGTAGACTTCTTTCGTGAATGGAAAAACCCCTCATCCCCCAGCCCCTTCTCCCAGA
>Ga0105048_10010882_pt1 | contig 14396 bp, 14 predicted proteins | sample MAT05_FD_78382 | JGI IMG/M metagenome (GOLD analysis project Ga0105048, IMG submission 78382) | Freshwater microbial communities from Lake Fryxell liftoff mats and glacier meltwater in Antarctica - MAT-05 | ecosystem: Environmental > Aquatic > Freshwater > Ice > Liftoff microbial mat | place...
CGCCTCGCGAAGCTCGCCGGCATCTTCGGCTCCGAGCGCATCCTGCCAGCGCCCGTCTCGTTCGTCGACATCGCCGGCATCGTCAAGGGCGCCAGCGTCGGAGAGGGCCTCGGCAACAAGTTCCTCGCGAACATCCGCGAGGCGGATGCGATCGCGCAGGTCATCCGCGGATTCGCCGACCCGGATGTCATCCACGTCGATGCCAAGGTCGACCCGGCCTCCGACATGGAGACGATCAACACCGAGCTGATCCTCGCCGACCTGCAGACCCTCGAGAACGCGCAGGCGCGCTACGACCGCGACCTGCGTGCGAAGAAGATCGACCAGACCACGATCGACACCGCGGCGAAGGCCGTCGCCTGGCTCAACGAGGGCAGGCCGCTCTCGGCATCCGACATCGACCTCGAGCCGATCCGCCAGCTCGGCCTGCTCACCGCGAAGCCGTTCATCTACGTGTTCAATGTCGACGAGGATGTGCTCGGCGACTCCACGAAGCTCGACCAGCTCGCGGCGCTCGTGGCGCCGGCGAAGGCGATCTTCCTCGACGCGAAGCTCGAGTCGGAACTCATCGACCTCGACGAGGCCGAAGCCGCCGAGCTGCTCGAGAGCACCGGCCAGGCCGAGAGCGGCCTGAACCAGCTCGCCCGCATCGGCTTCGACACCCTCGGCCTGCAGACCTACCTGACGGCGGGCCCGAAGGAGACGCGCGCCTGGACGATCGGCAAGGGCTGGACCGCCCCGCAGGCCGCCGGCGTGATCCACACCGACTTCCAGAAGGGCTTCATCAAGGCCGAGATCGTGTCGTTCGACGACCTGGTCGAGGCCGGTTCGATGGCGGATGCGAAGGCCAAGGGCAAGGCGCGCATCGAAGGCAAGGAATACGTCATGAAGGATGGCGACGTGGTGGAGTTCCGCTTTAACGTCTAATTCGGCCGCCCGAGGCAGCACCTCCTGCCGGTCGAGGAGGCCCGCCAGGGCCGTCTCGAGACCCATCGCCCGAATGCCGTCGTGAGCTGTGTCGCGAGGTCGGACCCGGTGCCCATTTCGGCGGCCAGCACGGGTTCTGAGCCTCGGAATTGGGCCAGCTTCCGTCGTTAGCGCCAGCGGCCCAGTGGTGATTCAATGTCAGTATGGGTATCCATGTGGCAGCGTGCCGCAAGGACGACGTTTCGCTCATCGAGCAGCGTGAACCTCCTGCTGCTGGGCTCGCCCGCCATTACTTCGCCAGGCAGGAACGCGGAGACTCGACGTACCTCGTTGCGTGGGTTGACGGCGTTCCCGCTGGGACGGGTGAAGTCGCTTTGACTGGTCGGGTCGAATTGCGGAACCTGCACGTGGACGAGGAGTTCCGTGGGCGAGGCGTGGACACCGCGATCATCGTAGCGGCCGAGTCGATCACCAGTTCAGGCAGGCTTTCCGTCGGCGTCGGGCTGGAGAATTACGCTGCGCGACGCCTCTACGAGCGGTTGGGATTCGTCGCATCCGGCGAGCTGGAGACCACCACGTATTCGTATGTTGGCGCCGACGGCATTACAAGGGCTGCAACCGAGACTGACGAATACCTGACGAAGATGCCGGATGAGCTTCGCGACTGACGAGGGTTTCAACGTGAAGAATCAACGAACGGGGCGCGACAGTATTGCTGCCGTCGTCATTAGCGTCGGTACGGGGACTATCGCCCTCGTGTCGGTCCTCGTTCTTGGGGTGCTCCTACCGGATGCAACCGACCCTGCCGCAGACGGATCGGCTGCCTCGATCGCGTGGGGGGTGAGCGCCGGGTTAATGCCGGCTGCCTGGGTGACTCTCCTTTTGGCGCTATCTCGCGTTTGGGGAGCTACGCCCGGCGAAGCAGCGTGGGCGAAGTTGACCTGCGGCCTGTTCGCGTACTCTGTTCCAGCGACAGCTCTCGATCTGTACCGCTTTGGCACCGGCATCGCACTATCTGAGAGGCCACCTGCGCTTGACCTGACATCGCTCCTCCTGGGTCTATCGGGTCCCGCTGCGTTCATCGGTGGCTGCGCAGTGGGCTTGGCGCGATTCTCCGGCCTTCTGCGCCGAGCCTGACTACTCGGGTCGTGATCTGACCCGGCACGAGCAGCCGAGGGCGAAGGTCGTGCGGCTTCGCCGGCGTTCGGACCGAAGACCTGGGGCCGAGACGTTGACTGTAGATATAATGGAGGATATTATCCTTTATATGAGAACTGCGGCGCCGCTCCTCGCTCCAATCTTCCGGTCGGACGGACAAGCGCGCCTGCTCTCCGCCTTGTTGCTCACCGGCGACGAACTGAGCGTCACCGATCTGGCCAAACGGGCCAGCCTGGCCTACCCGACCGCGCACCGCGAGGTCGCGCGGCTGGTGGACGCCGGCATCCTGAGCGAGAGACATGCGGGCCGCACGAGGCTCATTCGCGCCAACGACGAGAGCCCGCTGGTGGACCCATTGCGCGAGATCCTCACGATCGCGACCGGCCCGGCGGTGATCCTGGCCGAGGAATTCTCCCGTATCGACGGGATCGAGTCGGCGTTCCTCTATGGCTCCTTCGCCGCGCGGATGCTCGGAGAAACAGGTCCGGCACCGCACGACATCGACGTCATGGTGCTCGGTGAGCCCGACGTGGACGCGGTGTACGAGGCGTGCGCCCGGATCGAGGCCGCAGTGCACCGTCCCGTGAACCCGACGATCCTCACTCCTGAGGAGTTCGCAGCGCCCTCCGCGTTCCTCGACAACGTGCGCCGCGGCTCGGTGGCCGCCGTGATCGGGGCACTGCCGTGGCGCTAAATCCGCTCACCCGCGTCCAGCTGGCGACAGTCCTCGCGTTGGTCGAGGCGCGACGCCTCGATGGCGTGCCCGCGGACGTCGCTCGTGCGACCTCGTTCCTTCGTCAGGCCGATGAGCGCCTGAACCAACTGCCGCTACTCACCAGTGTCGTCGTCAAATACGGCATTGCCTACGACGCATGTCACGACACGGGCGAGGCTTTGCTTGCGGCCTACGGCTTCCGGACGGTCAATGGGCCCGGTCAACACGAGGCGCTCGGCCGCTATCTGCGTGCGGTCCTCGACACACCGCCGGCGGACAGGGCGGCGCGAGAGTTCGACCGTCTGCGTCGCGCTCGCAACCAAGACCGTTACGAGGCGAAGCCGGTGGGGGCCGCGGCGACGGAGAAGGCCGAGCAGGTCGCCCGAACGCTGTTCGACGCCGCGCTCGCCAGAGGGATCTCGCCGTGACTCGGCAGTTCGCAAACCGTGCGTGGAATGAAGGCGCTGCCGACAGTCCCCATGCGCTCAATCGCGGTGAACGCGCCTGAACCAGCGGCATCCCGCTCCCGCGCAGACACTATTCGGCCACGTAATGAGGTGGAGTTCCGCTTCAACGTGTAGCTCCCCTGTTCTGTGGGTCGGGCCAGCACGAGGCGCATCTACTCCCGCCGTCCGGACTCGTGCGCCGCAGGCCGACACTCTCCAGCTCTACAAAATGCGTCTTTTTTCTCCGGCCATCAGTCACGCAGGGCGTACAGGCGGAACTTTCAAAAAATGACACAGTCTCACGACCTCGACATTCTGGATGAAACACTGTGGCCAGAGCCCCATCAGAGGGTACGTTTTCTTCAAGAGACCTGAACGACGTTGCGGTCATATGGCCCAGCGGTGTGAAACGAAATGGAGCAACACCATGGCAACAATTCTCTGGATCATTGCGGCAATCCTCGTTATTGCCGGTGTTGTCGCGCTGTTTCGCCGCCAGATTCTCTGGGGCATTGTGCTCATCGTCGTGGGGCTGCTGGTTGGTCCAGGCGGTGTGAGCCTTTTCACGTGAGGCCGCGGATAGCGCGGTAGAGAGCGCACGCCGATGACGTCACCCGTCGAGCGTGTCCGGATAACGTGACCCGTCCGGGAAGTTGCCGAACAGCGGCCGTTCGCCTTCGGTGACGGAGTCAACGAGCAGGTCCCCGCCGACGAATGCGCCGCGCCACGAGGCGCCGCGTCCACCGAACACCTCTTCCCGGTCCCCGCGGGAGCGGGGGCGGTTGATGCCGAACTTGAAGGAATGCACCTCCTCCCGCACGCGCGCGGCGAATGCACGGTCATCCGTTGCGACAGACGAGACGAGGCTCCCGTTCGAGACATTCATCGCGGCAATGAATTCCGCCTCGGTGTCGACCAGCACGATCGAGTCGATCGGTCCAAATGGTTCCGAGTGGTGCAGCGACCACGCCCGGGGCGGCTCGAGCACACATGCCGGGGCGACGTAGGCGGCGACGTCCTGCCCGGGGAGGAACTTTCCCTTCGACAGATCGCCGTGGTACAGCGGGATGCCTCCCATCGTGATCGCCTCGTCGTATTGGGCGCGCAATTCGGTGGCCTTGACCTTCTGGATCACGGGACCGAACTCGAGATCCGGCAGGTCGTCCGCGGCATCCTCCACGGCGAGCGGATGCCCGAATCGAAGGTTTCCGATCACCGACAGGTACATTTCCAAGAACGTCGGGAACAGTCGCCGCTGCACCACATAGCGGGGATACGCTGTGCAGCGCTGTTTGGCGTACTCGAAGCCCTTGCGGAGAAGAGGTGCGAGCTCATCCCAATTCGAGTAGTCCCAAATACCCCAGGTGTTCAGCCCCTCCTGCTCCAGAATGTGCCGCTTGTCGAAGTTCGCGAGGTTCACGGCTGCCGCGCGCCCGTTCGACCTCCCGCCCACGAAGGCGAGTGCGCCGAGGCTGGGCGAGGAGACGAGAGCATCCGCCAGCTCGCCTCCGACCCCCGAGAGCAGCGTGACGGGGAGGCCGGCCCGCGCCATCATCGCGTGCGCCAGCGTGAGCGCGTGAAAGCCGCCCTGTGAGGGGGTCTTGGCGATGACCGCATTGCCCGCCAGCAGCTGCACGAGCTCGGCGTGCACCAAAACGCTCAGCGGGTAGTTCCACGACGCGATGTTCGAGACCGGGCCCGGCAAGGGGCGCCGGCCCTCGAGCTGCCTCCCGATCTGACCCAGGTACCACTCGACACCCTCGATGCAGCGGTCGATGTCCGCGCAGGCGATCTTCCACGGCTTTCCGATTTCCCAGACAAGCAGCATCGCGATCGCGTCGCGACTCTCACGAAGCCCATCGAGTGCGGCCCTCACCCTCGCAACCCTCTCGTCGAGCGGCACAGTAGCCCACTCGCGGTGCTGGCGAGCCGCGTGAGCGACGGCCGAGACCGCCGTATCGTGGTCTACCCGCGGTGGACCCAATATCGGGGACTGATCGATCGGACTCAGGTGCTCGCCGGTGGTCCCGACAGCAAGCCAGCTCCCCCCGATCAGGTTGCGGATTCGATCGCTGTCGAAGGCTTCCGGCGCGAGTCGCCGGGCCGTCTCGGTGACACTGTGCCAGTCGGTACCGGGCTTGAGGAGTAGCGTCATTGATGTTCCGATCCGGGAGCTTCTGTCTCTGGCCCGAAGACGGGTTGCGCAATCGTAAGTCGTTCCCGCGCGTGCCTCGCGAGTTCACCGAGGGATTAACAGCAAAGGTGGATGCTGGGCCTAGGTAGGGCGAGCGGAACCTTCCGACCCGGCGTTCGATGAACGACGTTCCGTGAGCGACGACCAGTGCGAGGTGAGCCCTGCCAGACGCTCACCGGAGGCATTGGTCAAGCTCATGACACAGATCTCACCCGCGCATGCGGGGCCGGCGACGCCACTGGTCCCCTCACGGGCCGGGCGAGCCTGTCGTGCACGGCCGCGAGGTCGGTGGCCACGAGGTGGCAAAATGGCCGCATGACCCTCAACATCACCGGCGACGCCGCGGCCGACGCCCTGCTCAGCGACGACCCGTTCGCTCTCCTGCTCGGGATGCTGCTCGACCAGCAGATCGCGATGGAGACGGCGTTCGTGGGCCCGGCCAAGATACGTGCCCGGATCGGCAACCTCGACCCGGCGACGATCGCCGGCTACGATGCCGACGCCTTCGTCGACGTGTTCCGGGAGACGCCGGCGGTGCACCGCTTCCCCGGATCGATGGCGGGGCGCGTGCAAGAGGTGGCCCGCGTGATCGCCAGCGAGTGGGGCGGCGATGCATCCGCGATCTGGACGTCCGACTCGCCGGACGGCGCCGAGATTCTCCGCCGGTTGAAGAATCTCCCCGGTTTCGGCGAGCAGAAGGCGAAGATCTTTCTGGCGCTGCTCGGCAAGCGCCGCGGGGTCGCGGCGGCCGGGTGGCGCGAGGCATCCGCACCCTACGGCGAGGAGGGCTCGTACCGCTCCGTCGCCGATATTGTCGACCCCGAGTCGCTCACTCGCGTGCGGGAGACGAAGCGGGCTGCGAAGGCCGCGGCGAAGGAGGCCTGAGCCGGGCACCCGAACGAGCATCTGCGCCCTCCCGGCGCATCCGCGCCCGGCCGGCCGGGCGCGGTGAGCGGCGCGGTTGCGACAAACGGGCGCTGTCAGATCGCGGGCACCAGTTCCGCGACCGCGGATGCCGTGCGCCAGGCCACTCGCGCGCCGGCGCTTCGCCCACGGGCGATGACAGGTCGGTCGCCGGCGAGCTCCGCGACCCGCGGTGCCTTCTCCCGCCCCCGGCACCATGGCCGAGCCACAGCACCGCACGGGCATCCGCCGCCTCGTCGACCACGAGACGGGAGTCGCCGAGCTACGTCGGCACAGACAGATCCATGCAGTGACGCCACCCGCCCGCGTAGGCTGATCCTCGACATACCGGGTGGAGTTCGCACGACCTGGACCCTACCGAGAGGACACCGGGCATGAGCCTGATCCGACTGCACGACGTGAGCGTTCGCTTTGAGAACACCCAGATTCTGCGCGAGGCGTTCTTCCGTCTCGAACCGGGCGACCGGGTGGGCCTGATCGGCCGCAACGGCTCGGGCAAGACCACGATCCTCAAGCTGGTGCTCGACCAGGTGGCCCCCGACAGCGGCACCGTCACCCTCGAGCCCGGAATCAAGGTGGGCTACTTCTCTCAATTCTCCGAGCTCGACGGCGATGCGACAATCACCGAGGTGCTCGTCGGCCTCTTCGCCGACATCCAGGCCGTCGAGGCGGAGCTCGCCTCCATTGACGCGACCATCGCCGCCGACCCGAGCGCGAGCCCCGAGCTGGACGGGCTCATCCACCGCCAGGCCGAGCTGTTCGAGGAGATGGACCGCCTCGACGGCTGGGACTACACCCGCCGCATCGACAGAGCACTCACAACGCTGGGCTTCACAGAGGCGCATCGGATCTGTCCGATCGAGGAGCTGTCGGGCGGCTGGCGCAACCGGGCGGCGCTTGCGAAGATCGTGCTCGAGGCCCCCGATGTGCTGCTGCTCGACGAGCCCACCAACTACCTCGATGTGGCCGGAGTCGAGTGGCTCGAGGCCTGGTTCCGCGACTTCCGCGGCGCCGCGATCATCGTCTCGCACGACCGCAGGTTCCTGGATGCCGTCGTCACGCGCATCATCGAGGTCGAGAACTTCCACCTCCACGAGTACCCGGGAAACTTCGGCGAGTACGTGGTGCAGAAGCAGTTCCGGCTCAAGAGTCTCGAGCAGCAGTTCGTGCACGAGTCGGAACTGCTCGCCTTCGAGGCGGAGGGCATTGCCGACCGCCGGGAGGCCGCGAAGGCCGCGAGCCGCAGTCTCGACAAGCAGCTCTCGCACATCAAGAAGTCCCGTGCGCCGCGCCCTGTCGACCAGATCATCACCGAGATCTACGGCGGCTTGCACATCAAGGACGTCCTCGGCCGGGTCGAGATGCTCAGCAAGGCCTACGGCGAGAAGGTGCTGTTCGACGGGCTCAACCTCGAGATCCGGCGCGGCAACCGCATCGTCGTGCTCGGTTCGAACGGCAGCGGCAAGACCACTCTGCTGCGCGTGCTGACGGGGGAGGAGGATGCCGACTCCGGCGAGGTCGCGTGGGCGAAGGGGGCTGGGGTCGTCTCCTACAACCGGATGCTGGACGAGCTCGACGACGACGACACCGTTACCCACGCTGTCAACGCGATGCCCGGCAGTCTTGCCTTCACCGCGACCCGCAAATCGGTGAATCGGTTCCTCGGCATGTTCCAGTTCTCCGAGGCTGACCTGAAGCAGCGCATCGGCAACCTCTCCGGCGGGCAGCGCGCACGAGTGGCGATGGCGCAGTGCCTCCTTTCGGGGGCTTCCGTCCTGCTGCTCGACGAGCCGACCAACCACCTCGATATGGCCAGCACCCAGGTGATGGAGCGGGCCCTCGTGCATTTCCCGGGTGCGGTCATCGTGGTCAGCCACGACAGGTTCTTCACCGACAAGATCGCCACCCGGCGGCTCGTCTTCGGCAGCAATGGCGCCGCGCCCGGCGAGATCGACGTGCGCGCCGCGTAGTTTGGCGGCGCGCGACGTCCGCCCAGGCCTATGTTGAGATTTGCGCGGGTCCGGCGCGTTCACCGTCGACTACGAGGCAACCATCACTGCCCGCATCATTAGTTCCGGTTCGATCAACTGGCCGCACGATAATCATCACGGGTGCCGGAAGCGGCATCGGCAAGGCGACCACCGAGCGCCTCCTCGGCGTCGTCGCCCGCGACGTGAGCTCGGAGAGCGCGGTCGACAGGCTCACAAAGAGCACCGCATTCTTCTATCGGCCCAAGGGCATCCGATGCAATGCAATCGCTCCCGGTGCAGTCACCACCGACATCGAGGATCCGTTCCGGTCCGCTTGGGCCGGGGAGCGCCTCGGACCGATGATGCAGACGACGATTCCGACCCCGGTGGCCACCGAGGACCTTGCCGCGTCGATCACCGGGTTGCTCAGCGAGGACTCGGCACACGTCGACGGGGCAGTGCTGATGTCCGACGGCGGCTGGTCTATCGTTTAGCGCTGGTGCCCGAGCGCCTGGGTCGCCCGTCGCGCCACGCGCCCGTGGACCAGAGCGCCCAGAGCACCAGCAGCGGCTGGAACAGCAGTCGGATGCCGCGGGCGAGATCGGTGTTCAGCCCGAACGAGTCGGTGGCCGTGACGAACTGGGAGATGTTGCCGGGAAAGATCGCCACGAAGAACGCCGCGGTGATCCAGCCGACCAGCACCCGCCGCCTCGGCAGCGTGACCAGGGCGAGTCCCAGCGCGATCTCGACCACGCCCGAGGCGAGCACGACGAAGTCGGCGTCGAGCGGCAGCCATTCCGGCACCTGCGCCTGAAACGCCTCGCGGTTCGTGGTGAGGTGGCTGATTCCGGCGGCCAGAAGGAACGCTCCAAGCCCGATCCGGGCCAGCGCGCGAGGGAGCGAGGTGCGAGGACGGGAGGCAGCGATACCGGTGGCCATCAGGAAAGCTTTCGAGAGGTCCGACAGATTCGAAAGCCGGATGCGACGGGCAGGACGTGGTCGAGACTAGCCGCTGTCAGTGTGGAGTCAGCGCGTCGTCTCGTCGCGGCGGGTCTCGGGTGCGTCGTCGCGGCGAGTGTCCGGCGCGTCGTCGCGGCGAGTGTCCGGCGCGTCGTCGCGCCGGCCGCCGGACTCCGATTGCGACTGGCCGTCGGTGTCCGGGTCGATTTCGTCCGCCCGCCGCAGATGCTCCTCAGACACGGCGCGGACGCCGTCGGCATCCATTCGGCGCCGCTCGCCCTCGTTCCGAAGCCGTTCGGCCTCGACCTGCGCCTGCTGCGCCTCGGCCTGCACACGAAGCGCGTCGGCCTCCCGCTCTCGGGCCGATAGGTCCGCCTCGCGCGCCTGCTCACGATGTTCCTCGGCGCGGTGCCGGTTGTCCTTGAGCTTGGCGTCGCTCTCGCGACGGCGGGACAGAACGAGGGCCAACACGAGGAGCACGGCGACAACGACGACGCCGACAATGATCCACAGGAGAATGTCGGTATTCATGATGACCCGCCTTTCTGCGTCAAACGATGCCTAAGGGTACAAAGCCGGAGCGGCGCGAGACAGGGGGTCGATTTTCTCGACGGATGCTGCCTGTGTCGCGCACTTCGCGTGGGAGTGCGGGTTTACCCGATCTCGACGATCGAGCCGCCCCCGGAAGCGGCGGCTGCTCCCGGCGCGGGGCTCCCGGCGTCGGCGACGCGCACCGTGCGGTGGGTATCGATCGCCATGACGAATCCCAGCACGATCAGCGCGACGCAGGCCGCGCCCAGCGCATCCGTCGCCCAGTGGTAGCCCAGGTAGACCCGACTCGCGGCCGTCGCAAAGATGCCGAGCGACGCGACCACGAAGGCGGCGACGGCCGTGCGGGGGTTCCGCCGCCGGGAGAACACAAGGTAGGCCGTGAGGAGCATGATGGCGGCAGCGCCGGCCACGTGCCCGGACGGAAACGACTCGCTGAGTTCGGGGCTGATGAGCATGCCCCGCACCGGCGGGCGCGCGCGGCCGACCAGCTCCGCGATCAGCCGAACGCCGACAATCGCGACCAGCGTGCCGCCCGCGAGCAGGAGTGGACGCCAGGCGTGACGCGCCGTGAACACCCAACCCAGCACCATGACGAGCGCCACAATCGGAAAAACGGGTGGGCCGAACAGCCCCGACAGGCCCGTCATTGTCGCGGTGAGGAAGTCTGATTGCACCGAGTTCAGCCAGGCCTGCACAACGACCAGCACCGCCGCGATGACGTAGAGCCGTCGTCACACGGGCGCGGACACGACCCGTTCCTCCACAATGAACCTCTCGTGAAGGCCACGCAGTGCCATAGCTGTAGAGGGTTCGTCGTCACGTTCGTGGGCCACCCAGAAACCCTATCCGTCAGCGCCCGCGGGTCGGCGATCCGCGATCGGCGACGAGAACGATAGACGGGTGCGAAACTGAATCCATGACGGCAACTCTCGTGGCGAAGGACATCACCGGCGGCTACGCCCACCGTGTTCTCTTCGACTCGCTCGACCTCACGGTCGCCCCGGGCGATGTCGTGGGTGTCGTGGGAGTGAACGGATCGGGCAAATCGACGCTGCTGCGGATCCTCGCCGGCGTCGACCAACCGCAGGCCGGCACCGTCAACCTCGCACCCGCGGATGCCTTCGTCGGCGCCCTCCCGCAGGAGCACGAGCGCATCCCGGGCGAGACCGTCTCCGGCTACATCAACCGGCGCACCGGATGCGCCGATGCGGCGAGGGAGTTGGATGCCGCGGCATCCGCCCTCGCCGAACCGGGCATCGACGGAATCGACTCAGCCGACGTCTACTCGAGTGCCCTCGAACGGTGGCTCGCGAGCGGAGCGGCCGACCTCGACGACCGCCTTCCCACCGTGCTCGCCGACCTCGGGCTCGACCTGGGCGCGTCCGGGCCCGAGACACTGATGACCTCGCTCTCCGGAGGGCAGGTGGCCCGCGTCGGCCTCGCCGCTCTGCTGCTGTCGCGGTTCGACATCGTGCTGCTTGACGAACCCACCAACGACCTCGACCTCGACGGACTCGAGCGGCTCGAGGCGTTCGTGCGCGGGCTTCGCGGCGGCGTCGTGCTCGTGAGTCACGACCGCGAGTTTCTCGCCCGCTGCGTCACCCGGGTGCTCGAACTCGACCTCACCCAAGGGTCCAACACGGTCTTCGGCGGCGGCTACAACTCCTACCTCGAGGAGCGCGCAACCGCCCGACGACATAAGCGGGAGCAGTACGACGAGTTCGCCGAGAAGAAGGCCGATCTCGTCGGTCGGGCGCGCACCCAGCGGGAGTGGTCGAGCCAGGGTGTGCGCAACGCAATCAAAAAGGCCCCCGACAACGACAAGATCCGCCGCAGAGCCTCGGTCGAGTCGAGCGAGAAGCAGGCGCAGAAGGTGCGGCAAATGGAGAGCCGCATCGCGAGGCTCGAGGAGGTCGACGAGCCGCGCAAGGAGTGGCAGCTCGAATTCACCATCGGCACGGCCCCCCGCGCAAGCTCGGTAGTCGCGACCCTCAGCGACGCCGTCTTTCGGCAGGGTGGGTTCACCCTCGGGCCGGTCTCGCTGCAGGTCGCTGCGGGCGAGCGCATCGGCATCACGGGGGCCAACGGGGCCGGAAAGTCGACGCTGCTGCGTGCCCTGCTCGGTCGCCAGAAGCCGGATACCGGAAGCGCGAGCCTCGGCACGAGCGTGGCGATCGGCGAGATCGACCAGGCCAGGGCGCTGCTGTCCGGGCCGCATCCGCTCGCCGCGAGCTTCGAGCTGCTCGTTTCCGAGCTCACACCGGGTGAGGTGCGCACGCTGCTCGCGAAGTTCGCGCTCAAGGCCGACCATGTGGGCCGCGGCGTCGACGAGCTGTCGCCGGGGGAACGTACCCGCGCGGGACTCGCACTGCTGCAGGCGCGCGGGGTCAACCTGCTCGTGCTCGACGAGCCCACCAACCACCTCGACCTCGCCGCGATCGAGCAGCTCGAGCACGCCATCGAGGCCTACGACGGCACCCTGCTGCTCGTCACCCACGACCGGCGGATGCTCGCGAACGTGCGCCTCGACCGGCACTGGAACGTCGTCGATGGCAGGGTCACCGAGCTGTAGGCCACTGGCGGTTGGCGGAGCCCGCCGCAGGGTGCACGATGGAGCCATGACGATTTCTGCGGCGATGACCTCCGTGCCGGCCTACGTCATCCCCGGCGCCGATTTCCCGCCCTGGGCCCCCTTCGTGTTCGGCGCCATGGGGCTCACGACCCTTGCGGTGCTGATCTGGCAGGCGGTGCGGTACTTCCGCGACCACAGCGACTGACCTGCAATCCCGAATCCGGCGCGGCGCCTCGGCGCGGTAGGGTTGAGCCACAATCGAACATCGGGCCCACAACGCGATGCGGGAGAGTTCGCCAAAGCATCGGCGGACACCGAAGGAGCAATTTCTCCCCACCAATCTCTCAGGTACGAGTACCGCATCGAACAGGCCACTCTGAAAAGAAGCGTGAGGCACCACTCACGCTCGCCCACGGTGAAAGTGGCAGGCCCATCAGGGCTGGTCGCGAAGCTCTCAGGCCTATGACAGAGGGGGAGTTCCCACAGTTGCTTTCGCGCCCGCGCGACGATATGGAGAACTCGTGACCGAAGAACGCTTCTCGCCCCTTCACCAGCGTCATCTGGATGCCGGCGCGAGCTTCACCGACTTTGCCGGCTGGATGATGCCCGTGCGCTACTCGAGCGACCTCGCCGAGCACCACGCGGTACGCACCGCCGCCGCCCTGTTCGACCTCTCCCACATGGGGGAGATCCTCGTGCTCGGCCCGGAGGCATCCGACGCTCTGGACTATTCCCTCGCCGGCAAGCTCTCGGCCATCGAGATCGGGCAGGCGAAGTACAGCCTCCTGCTCTCACGCGAGGGTGGGATCGTCGACGACCTCGTCGTCTACCGCACCGGCGAAGACCGCTACCTCGTCGTGGCGAACGCCTCCAACCGGGAGGCCGTCGCGGCCGAGCTGCGCGACCGCTGCTCGCCGTTCGCCTGCGACGTGCAGGACGAGAGCGACGACATCGCGCTCATCGCGATACAGGGTCCGCGCGCCCTCGAAATCCTCACCGAGGTACCCGGAGTGCGCATCGACGGCCTCGGCGAACTCGGCTACTACCGCTCCGCGCACGGCCACTACGGCGAGCACGCAATGCTCGCCGCCCGCACCGGATACACCGGGGAGGACGGCTACGAACTATATCTCGCCCCGGAGGCAGCACCGGCCCTGTGGGACGCGCTACTGGAGACCGGCGCCGGCGCGGGTCTCGTCCCCGCCGGGCTCGCGAGCCGCGACACGCTGCGCCTCGAGGCGGGCATGCCGCTCTACGGCCACGAACTGTCGCTCGACACCGTTCCGGCGCAGGCCGGGCTCGGCCGCGTCGTCAACCTGAAGAAGGAGGGCGACTTCGTCGGCCGCGCCGCGATCGAGGCGGGACCGGACGACGGCGCCCGCGTGCTCGTCGGACTCGCCGCCGACGGCAAACGCGCCGGCCGCGCGGACTACCCCGTCTTCGACGGCGAGAACGAGGTCGGCATCATCACGAGCGGCGCCCTGTCGCCGACCCTCGGGCATCCGATCGCGATGGCCTATGTCGCCCCCGATAGTGCGGACCTCGGCACCGAGTTGTTCATCGATGTGCGCGGCAGCCGCATCCCGGCAACCGTCGTCTCCCTCCCCTTCTACAAGCGAAAGGCATAACCATGCCAGACAAGACCACTCTTCAGTACACGCCCGAGCACGAATGGGTGCAGGTCGACGGTGACGTCGCGACCGTCGGCATCACCGCCTACGCCGCCGAAAAGCTCGGCGACGTCGTGTTCGTCGACCTTCCGGCCGCGGGCTCCAGCATCGCGAGCGGTAAGGTCGTCGGCGAGATCGAGTCGACGAAGTCGGTCGGCGAGCTCTTCGCGCCCGTCGACGGAGAGATCGTCGAGGCCAACCAGGCCGTCGTCGACTCGCCCGAGCTTGTCAACAGCGACCCGTTCGGCGATGGCTGGCTCATCAAGGTGCGCTTCGCTTCGCTTCCGGAGCTGCTGAGCTTCGACGAG